>SXGR01506860.1_pt1 | contig 24378 bp, 12 predicted proteins | sample 3174711 | NCBI WGS metagenome assembly SXGR01 (sample SAMN11356860, study PRJNA531348) | freshwater metagenome | isolation source: freshwater sample F1-60 | place: China: Fuxian Lake, Yuxi | collected 2017-12-25
GGGAGCCGACTTGCCGTTGTACTTCTGCTCGAGCGTGTGCTTGATGAAGGCGGCGACGTTCTGCTTGAACGTGTCCAACCCCGCCTCGCCGGCGAACGCTTCGTTGTAGCCGTAGAAGGCGAAGATCACGTCCGCCTTGGTATTGGTCAGCTCGAAGCGGTTCTCGCGGACCTTGTTTCCACCTTCCTTGTCCTTCGACGACAACTTGCTCGGCTGCGGACACGGAGCCGATCCGCTGAGCCATTGGTCATGCGACCCAAAATCCATCGACCGCAAGCGGTGGTTTGGATTCTGCCACCCATCAATCTCGTCGCCCGAGTAGCCAAGATTGCGGAAGACGAGATTGTGCTCCGGGAAGCGGGCATGAATCAGCGTTTCGAGCCAGCCAAAGTGCTGCATCCGCTCGGCCAGCGTGTTGCCGACAATGCAAATATGGTCCCCTTTGTTGAGCGTGAATTCTTGAGCGTTCGCGGAGGGAGCGACCATCGCCGACACAGTCCAAAGCAGTGCAAAGTGCAGAGTGCAGAGTGCAGAGCGCAAAGTGGTTTTCATATTGGGAGTCCTTGCAGGATGAGTTGCTGATTCGTGGCTTCTGGAGCCGAGCAGTGCAAAGTGCAGACTGCAAAGTGAAAAATGAGAGCAGTGCCCGGCACTTTGCACTTTGCAGTCTTCGCTCTGCACTTTGCACTGCCTCCCCTCTCGTATTCGGGGGGAGGCGTATTCGACCGGAAGCGGTTCGCTGTCTCAAGCATGACGCCTCGCTTGAAAGGTTTGAAAACAATTTTGGCCACGGATGAAACACGGATCAGGCAGGAACGATCTCTTGCCCGAATCCGTGTTTCATCTGTGTTTCATCCGTGGCCAAAGAAGTCTTTGAGTTTATGAACTCAGCGAATCCGAATCGTGAACGGCATCAGCATCAGCCGGCTCTCGCGGGCGAGGCGGTTGATTTGCAGTGCGTTGCGAAGATCGTCGGCCAAGTCAGGCGAGATCGCTTTCAACGCCGAGAACAACGCGGAGTCGGCCGTCACGCGCGTTTGCTCATCCGGGTTGAGCGGGCCGAAGAGCGATTCCAGCGGACTTGTCGGCTTCGGCAGGATCAAGCGTTCGACTTTGTCATCCGGGCCGAGCTTCGCCAATTCCTTCGCGTGCTCGACGGCGTCTTCCAACGTGCCGAGCTTGTCGATGAGTCCCAGCTTGAGCGCGGTCGCTCCGGAATAAATACGACCGCGCGCGAGCTTTTCGAGTTTCTCGTACTCCATCTTGCGACCCTTGGCCGCCTTCTCGGTGAACTGCTTGTAGATGTCGAGCAGCAGCTTGGTCATCGCTGCGCGTTCGCTGTCGGTGAAGCCCATTGTCATGCTGTTGATGCCGCTGTTCTTGCCGCGAGCGACCACACTGGTCGTGATGCCGACTTTGTTGTAGAGGCCATCGAGCGCGATCTTGCCGCCGACCACGCCGATTGAGCCGGTGATCGTGCCCGGTTCGGCGAAGATCGTGTCGGCTCCCATCGCGATGTAGTAGCCGCCGCTACCGGCGACATCTCCCATGCTGGCGACAATTGGCTTCTCAACCTTTTCGAGCGCCCGCCAAATCAAATCGCTGGCGAGCGCGCTGCCGCCAGGGCTATCGACTCGCAGCACGATCGCTTTGACGGTCGCGTCGCTGGATGCCTTCTCAATCGCTTTGACCAGCGTGTCGCTGCCGAGCGTGCTGTCGCCGAGAAAATCGCTGCTGCTGGCTCCAGGCATAATCATGCCAGTCGCGTGGATGACGGCGATCTTCGGGTTCTTGCTGGCGCGAGCCTGTGGTTCGAGGCCCATCATCATATTCATCATCTTGATCATGCCGGTCAGGCCGCTGAAGTCGGTGTCGATCTTCTTCTTGCCATACCGCTTCGCCAGCTTGATCGTCGTGTCGGCTTTGTCTCCCTTCAGGATGCCAGGGAGTTCGTCCTCGTAAGCGACGCTCGTGATGAGTCCGAGTTCCTTGGCAGCGGCCGCAGTGTGCGGGCCGTTGTCGATCGCGGCGATGACCTTCTCGGCGGTGAGGCCGCGGCCGGTCGCGACTTGCTCGACCATCTGGTCGTAGAAGTCGCCGAGGACTTGTTCCAGCTCTTCACGAAACTCTTTGCTCATCTCGGTGCGCGAGTACGGTTCGGCGGCGGATTTGTATTCGCCGACTCGCAGCATCTCGGCCTTGATTCCCAGGAAGTCGAACAGGTTCTTGTAGAAGCTGACCTCGGATCGCACACCCAGCAGCATCAGCACGCCCGACTCCGGCATCACGACTTCATCGCAACCGGCCGCGACGAGGTAATCTCCAGAGCCTGCCGAATCGAGATAAGCAACGACCTTCTTGCCTTTGGCCCGCACGCGGCTGATCGCCTGGCGGAACTCGTTGAGCTTGCCACGTCCGATACTCGGCCCATCCAGCTTGAGCACGACGCCGGTGATGGCATCATCCTTCGCCGCCTTGTCGAGCCGGCCTAGGACTTCCGAAAGACTTTCGCTGACATCGCCAAACAGGCCCATCATCTGCGGGCCTTCGGCATAGCCCCCCTTGAGTTCAATGTGCGCCCATGTCGTGAGCTTCTCCTGCGCGCTAGCCGGTTGCATCGGCAGAACAACCACTGACAACGCTAGCGCGAGGGATGACACGGAAATCCAACGGTGTGCAACGGCTCGAAAGGGAAGAACGCTGAGCATGGCTTGGTCTCGCAAAAAGCGTTTCGGTGAGATCAGGTCGCGTAACGGCGGAAGTCTAGGGCCAGTGGTTCAGCACCAGCAAGCGGGGTCAACGGATGTTGGACCCCGGCACTCCAAAGTGAGATAACGGCGATCGGCTTTCGGCTCACGGCGCTCGGCCGAACGTGATAAAAACCCGGTCTTGTCACTCTTGGCGGGCTGTGCCAGACTCCGGCCGAACCTCGCCGCTGAGATGGAATTCGTGCGGCGTTTGTCGAGACATTTTGCCTCCGGGCATCGAGGTGGCTGATGATTCGCTGTCTGACATTCGTGATCGCATTGGTGGCTGGGCTGAGCCTTGCCGAAACGCCGCGAGCAAACGCTCAAGGCTTGATCTGGAAGCTGCCGGCCGACGGCACTTGGATTCGGTACGAAGGATCGTATCAGCAGATCGAAAGCCGTTCGAACACGGGCGGCACCGACCTGACGATTCAGTGGATTCAGCATCTGACGATCAAGTCGGTCGGGCAGCAAGAGGTGGAAATCGACGGCAAGAACGTCCCTTGCCGGTGGCTCGAATTCAAAGTCCAGACCGGCAAGAAGAGCGAAGCGGGAATCAACCCCGGCCCGGTCGGCGCGTCGATTTACAAAGTGCTCGTGCCGGAGAGTCGCGTGATCGGCAAGCTGGCGGATGATGAGACGATTCCGGTTTCATTTCTGCCGATCGTGAAGGGCTTCCGCAAAGATGGCGAGAAGCCGGCCGAAGAAATGACCAGCTCGGTGCTGCAAATTTACCCAAAGATCGCGCTGATCCGGCATTACACGACGCTGGAGAAGGAAGGGGAACCGGAAGCCTTGGATGTCGGCGTGGGATCGGTGACCGCTCAAAAGTGGAAGGGAAAGCACGAGGCGGAGAACTTACAAAACCACACGGTTCACGAATCCGAATTGTGGCGCAGCGATGAAGTGCCGTTCGGGATGGCTCAATGGAGCGTGAAGCTGACGATGGAACGCAAAGGGGAAAACGAACCCCGCTCGGCGTTCAAGCAAGTGTCGCAGACGGTGGTCGAGATGAAGGCGCTGGAGACCGGCACCGACGCCAAGAGCGAGGTCGAGACGCCGTAGCGACACGCGGTTCGCATGTCGGTGCGTGGGATCTCAGGCGAGCCGCCTGAGCTACGTTCGCCGAAGTTGCCGCAAGAAATCCGCGAGTTCGCGCGGCAGACGCGATTCAAAGTGCAACGACTCGCCGGTCAGCGGGTGCTCGAATCCCAGTTCGGCCGCGTGTAACGCCAGACGCGGGGCGCGGCTGCGATCGAGGAGCGGCTTGTGGCCGAAAGGGCCGCGATAATCTTTGTCGCCGCAGACGGGATGCCCGGCTTCCGACAGGTGGATGCGGATCTGGTGGGTGCGGCCCGTTTCGAGACGGCATTCGACGAGCGTGTAGCCGTTGACGACTTCCACGGGTCGCACGTGTGTCACTGCGTGTTGTCCGGCATTCGGATCAGAGACGCTGCCCCGTTTGCCGTCGCCGCGATCGCGTGCGAGGAAGGACTCGATCGATTGCGCAGCGATCTCGCCGCTGACGATGGCGAGGTACGCACGGTCGATCGAGTGTTCGCGAAACTGCTCGACCAATGACCGCTCGGCAGCGGACGTGCGTGCGAAGACCATCAAGCCGCTGGTGTCGCGGTCGAGTCGATGCACGGGGGTGACTTGCGGCAGACGTGCGGGGCGTCGTTGTTTGTCTCGTGAGGATCTCGCGGATTTCGCGAGTACCGCGGGAAGCACGTCGGCGAGAGTTGATTCACGCCGTTGTCGCCGGCCGGACCAGTTGGCCTCTTCGGCGTGTCGCATCGTCGTCATGCCGGACGGCTTTTCGACGACGACAAGTTGCTCATCAACAAAGTGAACCCGAATGTCCTCGGCGGTCGGCGGTGCGGCGATCGCGTGTGGCAGAATCTTTACGACCTCGCCCAGCTTCAAGCGGCGGCGGCCGTCCTCGCAGAGATTGCCATCAATCTGCACTCGGTGGTTACGCAGCAGTTGAGTGGCTTCAGAAGCCGGCGTGTCAGGCTGCAATCGGCGCAACAGCGCGATCAGCAATTGTCCGGCGTCGGATTCGCGGACATGAACGACTTGTGAGCCATCTCGCCGCATGAGTCACTCGAAAGTCCGCGGGAACGGCGAACCGCCCGTGCCTAAGTGGATTCGGTGTTCTCGGAAGCTCCGACTTCTGGCTGGCGAACGGGGTTCTCGCGTTCGCGGGTCGATGGCGGACCGATTTGCCGGTCCCCTTCGTAGGTCGGCGTTTTGTCGTCGGATTTCGTGCCCAGCAATGTGAAGAACAAAAACACCATTCCCAGGATACCCACGGCGAGCCAAATGAAACTCCATTCGATCCCCTTCGAGGGGACTAAACTTCCCGCACGACGCGAGTCGGGTTCCTGAGACATGACGAGTCCTCCGCGCGAATTCGCGGCGCATAATGGCGAGCTGAGGGTTTGATCGGCAAGGCGATCGTGGTGGCGGGAGCGTTGGCAGTGGAGTGAAAATACCGCTCGCAACTGCTGACAAGCAATGTTTTTCCCAACAGCATTGCTCAGTTTCGGTACATTTTGGAAGATCGCCTGCGGCACATGTCAGTCGAACCGATTGTGCGGACGTTTGCTCGACCAAACTCAGATAAGACGGAGTTCATGCAATGCGTTGCTCAAGAGAAAATCCCCGCGAGTGGACTTGGTGCGGTGTGGCCGCCGGTCTAAGTCTGGTGTTGACCGTCTGCGGCGTACCGCACACGGAAGAGACCAAGCCGAAGACCTCCGGGACCAAATCGGTCGCCAAAGAAGCGCTGACGCCATTTCAAGATTTGGTCGGCGGCTGGCGCGGCACGGCACTCCCCAAACGTGGTTCGAATACTGGCGGCTGGATTGAGAAGGCCGAGTGGCGTTGGAAATTCGACGGCGACAACGTCGCGTTGGAATACGCCGTCGATGAGGGGAAGCTGCTGCGATTCGCATGGATGACGTTCGACCCGAAGGCAAAGAGCTTTCGATTGAAGACAGAGGAACTGGGCACGAAGCCGGGGGACACCATCGCACGCGAATACACGGGAATCTCGGAAGGGAACAAACTGATCTTCGACACGCCCCCCAAAGACGGAGTCGAAGGACGCCGCATCACCGTCACACGACTCAACGAGAAGCGGACTCTGGTCCTGTTCGAGCAAAAAGGAGCGGGCCAAAACTTCTTCAACCGAATCGCTGAAGTCGGCTACACCCGCGAAGGGACTCGGCTTGCGGAGTCCGATCAAACCGGGCCGGTGTGCGTCGTCACGGGCGGCCAGGGGACGATCAAAGTCAGCTACAAAGGGGAGACCTATTGGGTCTGCTGTACCGGTTGCCGCGATGCGTTCAACGATGATCCGGAAGGAGTGCTCGCTGACTATCGGAAGAAGCTGGAAGAGAAAAAGGCCGAGAAGAAATGACCCTTCGCGCTGGCGAGCAGCGTCCGCCGCTCGTCTGCTTTCGCTGAAAACCTCGCGTTCCCACGTTTCGGAGACACAGCTAGACTGCGACCGTTGTGTCATGGAATCAATCTCTCGACATCACGGGTCTGAAGGAGTCTCCCATGCGGTTTTCTCGCTCAAAGTTGTTTTGTCTGACGGTCGCGGGTCTGTCAGCCGGAATGCTGGTCGCTGGCAACAATTTCACTCAGGCGTGGCAGACTTCCTCGCAAACCTCTCGGCCACGAGCGAACTCGGCCCCCAGCCTCGACGAGTCAGAACCGGCCGAACAAGTGACTCGCGAACCAGGTGCGGTGACGTTGCCCAAGTGCTCGGTCAAGCTGCTCGACAGCGTGGTGCTGGCCAGCGATCGGCCGGGGTTGATCGCGTTTGTCGAACCTAAGGAAGGGGACATTGTCCGCAAGGACCAAGAGATTGTTTTTTTGAAGGACGAAATCGCGGTCGCCATTTTCAAAGTCACCAAGCAGAAGGCGGAGAACGACGTCAACAAACGCTTCGCCGAAAAATCCGCCGCCGTCGCCGAAGCGGAATGGAAGAAGATGCTGGAAAGCAACCGCAAGGTGCCCGGTTCCATTCCTTCGACCGAGGTCGAACGCGCGAAACTGAATTACGAAAAAGGACTCCTGCAAGGCGAGCAAGCCGTGTTCGAGCAGGCCGTGGCCGTCCTGGAAATGGAAAAGGCGGCCGCCGAGTTGAAGACCTATAAGATCGAGGCTCCCTTTGACGGCGAGGTGCGCAAGGTGCTCAAGCACAAAGGCGAGGCGGTCACTCAAGGGACTCCGATTCTGGAACTCATCAGCACTCGTTCGGTCAGGGTCGAGGGGTATTTGCCCATCGAGGATTACTACAGCGTGCGAAAAGGTGATCCTGTCGAAGTGCGGCTCGACATTCCGGACAAGGACTTGGAAATCGAAAAGGAAATCTTCGAGGGCAAGGTGTACTTCATCGACAAGACGGTCAGCCCGGTCACTCACGGCGCTCGCGTGTGGGCCGAAGTGCAAAATCCCGGAGCACGCTTGATCGAAGGCTTGTACGCCAAGATGACTATCCGACATGGCCGCAAGGAAGGTGGTGGCATCACGAAGAAAGCCGCCCCGAAGATCGGACCGTCCGGCATCAGCCCCGCGAGCGGAACGAAGTAGTCGATGATGTCGCCGAACTCGTGAGAGTTCGGATCGAAGTCTCACGACTTCGGCTACGCAACTATTCTCGATCCCGTTTCTAACGAAGCCTGCCCATGTCGATTGCTGGAAATCCCGCTCAGTCCGCGTTGACCCCGTCCAATCGGCGGCCGATCCCGCTTCAGGCTCGGGCCGATCTGGTCATTGAACGCATCGATTATCAAGGGGTCGCGTACTGGGTCATCAAAGAACCGGTCGGCCTGAAGTACTACCGCTTGCAGACCGAGCAATACGAAGTGCTCTTTCTGCTCGACGGCAAGCGGAGCTTGGAAGAGGTCCGTGACGAACTGCTCCGCATCCTGCCGACGGTGCGTCTGCAACTTAGCGACATTCAGCACCTCATCACCGATCTGCACGAGAAAGGTTTGGTCCACAGCAACCGCATGGGCCAAGGTGCCGCGCTGCTCAAGCAGAATAAAGACAACTTCCGCAAGAAGGTCTGGCAGACACTGCGCAGCTTGCTGTACCTGCGGCTGCCCGGTTGGGATCCGGAAAACGCTTTGACGTTTTTGAATCCGATTGCCGGCTGGCTGTTCAAGCCCTGGGGCTTGATCCTGATGACTCTGTTCTGCATCGCGTCCTGGATCATGCTGGGGACGCGGTTCAATGACTTCACCGCTCAGATTCCAGAGTTCCAACAGTTCTTCGGCTGGCCGAACCTGATGTATCTGTGGGTCACTCTGGCCACCTGCAAAATCTGTCACGAATTCGGGCACGGCCTGAGCTGCAAAGTCTACGGCGGCGAATGCCATGAAATGGGGGTGATGCTGCTCTGCTTCAGTCCCTGTTTGTATTGCGACGTCTCCGACAGTTGGACGCTGAAGAATAAATGGAAGCGGATCATGATCGGCGCGGCCGGCATGTATATCGAGGCGATCATCTCCGGCGTCGCGATCTTCTTCTGGGCCTACACCGAGACCGGGTTGATGCACCACCTGTGCCTCAACATCTTCTTTGTGACGTCGATCACAACGGTTATCTTCAACGCGAATCCGCTGATGCGGTTCGACGGCTACTACATGCTGGCGGACTTCCTGGAAATCCCCAACATGCGTCCCAAGGCCGACAAGTTGATGCGTGAAAGCTTCGCGTGGTACTGCCTAGGGATCGAAGCTCGGCCCGATCCATTCATGCCGGAGACCGGTAAGTTCTGGTTCATCGTCTTCGCGGTCACGGCCAACATTTACCGCCTCTTCGTGATGGTCGCGATTCTGACCTTTTTCGACACCGTCCTGAAACCGTATGAACTGCAAAGTCTGGGCATCACGTTGGCCATCTGCTCGTTCTCCGGAATCATCTACTCCTTCTTCTTCAACCTTTACAAAATCATCACAGCTCCCAGGATCGAACCCATGAGCCGCCCCAAAATGATCGTGAGTGGTACGCTGCTGCTGACTATTCTCGGCGTTGGATTGTTCGTGCCGGTGCCGTGGCACTTCGACGCCATGTACATCGTCGAGCCGCACGAAGTGCAACACGTCTACTCATCCACTCCCGGCTTCCTGCGCGACCAATTCGTCATGGAAGGCCAACACGTCCAAGAGGGAGGGCCAATTGTTTATCTCGAAAATCCAGAGAAGGAAGACAAGAAACGCGAGATGCAGGTCCAAGGCCGGGTGATCTTGGAGGAAATCAAGGTCCATCAAGCCAATGACTCGCAGGCCGAGTTAAAGGTCGCCCAGCAAAAGCTGCAGACGGTTCGAGAGCAATTGGCCGAATATGACAACCAACTGGCGCAGTTGCAGATTGTCGCGCCCTGCGGCGGCGTCGTGGTGGCCCCACCGTTCACCCCGGAACCGAAAGCGGACGCCACCCGCGTGCAACTCGCCGCGTGGAACGGCACGCCGCTCGCCGAGAAGAACCGCGACAGCTTCTTGGAAGAACGCACGCACGTGTGCAGCATTGCTCCCGACAACAAATTCCAAGCCACGCTGCTGGTCGATCAGAAAGACCGCAACGACATCAAAGTCGGCGACGAGGTCCAACTGAAATTCGACCACCTGCCCGATAAGACGTATGTCGGCAAGGTCGAGAAAATCTCCGACCGCGATTTGCAATTTGTGCCGCAATTGCTGTCCAACAAGCTCGGCGGAGAAGTCCCCACCACCAGCGACGATCAAGGCCGCGAACGGCTCGTCAGTGCCGCGTATCAAACGACCGTTGTGCTGGAGGAAGACATCCCACTGCTTCGTTCCGGAATGCGTGGCCGCGCTCGCTTCCACATCGGCAAACGTTCGACGTGGGATTGGATCTGGCGGTACATCAAGACGACGTTCCACTTCGTTTTGTGATCGATGCGAGCGGAACACCTTTTCAACGTGCCCCACGGCATCTGCGCTTGGCCGCGCTACGTCGTCGGAACGCGAGTAAAGTAGACCGGTCACTTCGTGACCGGAAACTTCGGGTCAGGGAGTGACTCAACTACTTCGCGACTCCGCCGCCCTACGTCTTTTCCGACTTCGGGGCGAACCCGCGTCGCAGCGTGTTCTCTGTGACGCTGATCGGCACAACAAATTGCATCAAATAGTCGGCTCCCCCTGCCTTCGTCCCGATGCCGCTGAGCTTGAAACCACCGAACGGTTGGCGGTTCACCAACGCGCCGGTGATCGGACGGTTGAGATACAGGTTGCCGACTTGGAACTCGCGTCGAGCCCGCGCGAGATTCTGTGGACTGCGGCTGTAGAGGCCACCGGTCAGGGCATAGTCGGTGCCGTTGGCGAGCGTGAACGCCTCATCGAGGTTCTTCGCTTTGAGCACACATAGCACCGGGCCAAAGATTTCTTCTTGAGCGAGTCGCGAATCCGCCGGCACGTCGGCGAAGACATGCGGGGCGACGTAGTGACCTTCCTTCGCGAGCTTCGGCGGCACTTCGCTCGCGACCGCTACCAGGTGTTGCAGCTTGCCAAGCTCGATGTATTCGTTAATGCGCTCGCAGGCATTGGAGTCGATGACCGGCGGGACGAACGTGCCGGAGTCTTCTGCCGGGCCGAGTTTCAAACTCTTGACCGCTCCGACCAATCGTTCGAGGAATTGGTCGTACGCGCCCGCGAGCACGATCGCTCGCGAACAGGCCGAGCACTTCTGCCCCGCGTATCCAAACGCGGACTGCACGACGCCGAGCACTGCTTCATCGAGGTCTGCGTCGTCATCGACAATGATCGCGTTCTTACCACCCATCTCGGCGATGACTCGTTTGACGCCGTGCTGGTGCAGATCAATCGCTGCTGCGGCTTTGTTGATTTCGAGGCCGACGGCTCGTGAACCGGTGAAGGCGATGACATCGACATTCGGGCTTTGCACGAGCGTCGGTCCGATCTCCTCGCCGATGCCGGGCAAGAAGTTGATGACTCCATCCGGCAAACCGGACTCCATCAAGATGTCCATGAACTTCGCGGCCACGACCGAGGATTGCTCGGCCGGTTTGATCACGACAGTGTTCCCCATCGCCAGCGCGGCGACCGTCATGCCCGACAGAATCGCCAGCGGGAAGTTCCACGGTGCGATCACCGCGACCACGCCCCGCGGGCGGAAATGGAATTCGTTTTCTTCACCCGCCAGATCGACACGCTGCGGCAGCGACATCGCCAGCATTTGCTCGGCGTAGAAGCGGCAGAAGTCGATCGCTTCGGCGACATCGCCGTCGGCATCCTCCCAAGTCTTTCCAACTTCGTGAACGATCCAAGCGGCGAGTTCAAATCGCTGGTCGCTCAGTTGCTTGGCGATGATGTTGAGGTGCTCGGCCCGATACTTCGGCTCGACGCGCGACCAACCTGGAAACGCGGCCTTCGCGGCAGCGATGGCGTTCTCGGCATCGTACTTTGTTGCGGACGACACCTTGCCGACATTCACACCGCGATGCGACGGGCTGACCGAAACGATCGCCCCTTTCGTTTCGACGACGCGGCTGTTGATGACCAGCGGGTATTCGTTGCCGAACTGGCTTTTGACATCGTCGAGTGCCTCTTGAAACGCCTTGCGATTGGCGGCTTGGCTGAAGTCGGTGAGTGGTTCGTTGCGGAACATGACTGTGCTTTCGAGTGATGGAGGGTGGGTCGAGGCACGAGACCCACCATTTTCGGTATTTGGTTCGGTGGGTCTCGATGACTCGACCCACCCTACGGGCTTTCGGCTTTCGGGAACGGCGAACAATTCTTCGACGGTGACATTCTCCGCGAGGCTGTGTCGCAGGAAAGAATCGTTGCTGGTGTTCTCCAGCAAGCGACGGACGAGATACGCCATGCCTGGGATCAATTCGCCGAACGGCGTGTAGATGCGGACGCGATGTCCCATCTCGGCGAAGAGCTGTGCTTGCTCAGAAGCCATGCCGTAGAGCATTTGGATTTCGTAAGCCCCGATCGGCACCTTGAGCTGCCTCGCCCACGCGATGCCATTCGCAAGGCTCCGCAGATTGTGGCTGGCGAGCGCCGGTCGCAGCAGTTGGTAATTCTCCATCAGAAGCCGCGCGAGCTTTTCAAAGTTCGCATCCGACTGCCACTTCTCTTGAAACACCGGCACCGGCCAGCCATGCAGACCGGCCGAGACCGTTTCGTAATCCCAATACGCCCCTTTCACGAGCCGCACCGTGACCGGCGTGCCGCGCTTCTTCGACCATTTCAGCAGTCGTTGCAGATCGCTCTCGGCATCGGGCAAGTACGCTTGGATCACGATGCCGACATCGGCGGAGTCGCGGAATTCAGCCTCCATCAATACCTGTTGGAAGATGTCGAGCGTCAGATCCTTGAACGCGAACTGCTCCATATCGACATGCACGTAGGCTCCGTGCTCGCGAGCCGCTCGCAAGATCGGCCGCAGTCGCGCGAGGACTTCTTCGGTCGTGCCCAACGGGTCAACCGGCTGAAAGTGACTGCAAAGCGCTGACAACTTTAGCGACACGTTGACGCGCGGGATCGGGCCTTGGTGGTCGCTGTCGAGCTGACAATCCTCCGGCCACTCGTTGGCTTGAGCTGCCAGTCCACTGATGAGGTTGAGGTACTGCTGCTGATAGGCATCCGATTCCGCCTCCGAGATTGTTGCCTCGCCGAGCAGATCGAGCGTGAACCCAAAGCGTTGCTTTCGCAGCTTGCCGACCGCTGTCGAAACTTCATCAACCGTCGCCCCCGCGATGAATCGCTGAGCCATCCGCGAGGCGTTCGATCGCGCATTCACGGCCAGCGCCCGGCCGAGCACCGTGTTCGGCTCGGCCCAATCGAGCACCAGCCGCGCCGCTCCCGGCAGGTGCGTGCTGACTTCCTCGAAGTATTCCTGCAAGTGCCGAGCGACCGCCGCGTGCGTCTTCAGTCGCGGCAGCACATCGACAAAACGAAACATCTGCACTTTGACCGCTTCGTCTCCCATCGCCCACGACAGGATGCGGTCTTCCCACCAACGCTTCTCGAAGATCGAGGCTTTGCGGCGATGCAGGTGGTCGAAGAGGAATCGGCCGATCTCCTGCGTCACATCTTCGACGCGAGCTTCCAGATCGCCGAGCACCTCGGCCTGAACGGACGGCTTCGCTGTTGCGGACGCGGACGGTTTCTTCTTAGCCACGAGCGATAGATCTCCCCACGTTGACCGCCAGCTTCGACACCTTTGGGCGGACTCGGCACAATGCCGTCCCCCCGGCGACCACCGGATCGGCGATTGTCGCGGCTCACACCAGAATCGCAAGAAAGTCTTTCATGCTTGATTACGCCAAAGTTTTTGAGACCGGTTTGTCCTATCACGATTTTCTCGCCAAGTACGGCACGCCCGAGCAACAGCGGCGTTGGGCGGGAATTCACGCCGACGTGCGATTGAGCGAGGCTCAGCAGCAACTACTGTCGAACTTCAAACGCAAGATGCCGGTAATCGTGCTGGCCGGAGCCTGGTGCGGCGACTGCGTCAATCAGTGCCCGATCTTCGACCACTTCGCCTCCGCGTCGAGCGTTCTCGACATTCGTTATTTCGACCGCGACGCGAACCCGGAGTTGGCGGCGGAGATGTCCGTCTGCGGAGCTGCCCGCGTTCCGTCTGTGTTGTTCTTCAGCGAAGATTGGTTCCGCTGCGGCCTGTACGGTGACCGCACGCTCTCAAAGTACCGCCAAATGACGGCCGACTTCGCCGGAGCCGCCTGCCCGACCGGCATCGGCTCGCCAGAACGAACCCTGCTTGATGCGGTCATCCAAGAATGGCTCAACGAATTCGAGCGAATTCAACTGATGCTGCGAACGTCGGCTCGGCTGCGAAAGCTCCACAACGATTGATGGCCCCATCGCGAGATCAATAATGCGACTGCCCATCATCAATCCGCTTCGCTTAACCATGTTAGTCAGCATCTCCGTGACGTTGTTTCTCGGTGCGGCCGTGCTGGCCAAGTTCGGGTCGAGGCGATTCGGGCCTATGCGAGCAGACGAAGGATTGTGCTTGTTTTGCGGACGTCACATTCAAGTCGAGAAATTCACAGGCTCAGCCGAGCAAACCAGCATCACGGAGACCGAGGTCTCCACATGGGCCGACCGATTCGTTCCAGCAAATCACGGGCATGTCTGGAGTTTTCATTCCTGGGCCGAGCGAGCCCACTGGTTCGGCGATGCGTCGATTGCTTGCGGCGGCGGCGAGCCAGGGGTCGAGATAATTTGGCTCGTAGGTCGACGGCGAGGTTGGCCTACTGCGGAATCATTGCTTCGCGAGTACGCCACACTGGATTCGGATCGAGAAGCTCAGAACGAGTTCATTCTGGAAGCTGTCTCACCTCGGCTGGGAGATTGAGCGTGGATTCCGCCTGCATCAATGACGTAACGCCGATGTCATCGACGAATTGAGCCATTCGTCGTCTCCTTCGATTCGTCGGGCACCTTCCCCCGACCCGCGTTGCCTCACCAAGCGCCGCTGGCTGGTCTGTGCCGCGAGAGATAGACTCGCGCAGAGAGATCAATCGCTTTTACGAACTGTGTAACGGAGCGTTTCTGTGACCATTCGATTCTGGACTTGGTCGCTGGTCCTGGCCGCCAGTCTGTGTGCGATCGCGGCGAGTCCGCAGAACCAAACGCCCTCCGCCGACAGCGATCCGGCCGTCGCGGAAGAAGCGGAAGCTCGCAAGTCGGCCGAGCGGTTCTTGATGGTGCTGGAACGGAATCCGCGAAAAGGAACCGCGCTCGACAAGGTGGTCGAGTTTCATGTCGATCATGAGTCGCTGGATGAGTTGATCACGGGACTGCGAGAGAAAGCCGAAGCAACCGAATTCGAGGATGCCGGCCGAGCCTGGTTAGTCGTCGGTCTCATCGAGTCCTCGCAAGGAGACGTGGAAGAAGCGCAGACAGCGTTTGAGCGTGCCGAAGAACTATTGCCCAAGAGCGCGGTCGCGTCGTTCTCGTTGGGCCAGAATTTGATGACGCTCAACCGTTGGGCCGATGCGGCGACGGCGCTCGAACGAGCGATTCAGCGGAAGCCGGCTCCCACGGATTTGCTCGACGTGTTTCAAACGCTGGGCCGAGTTCAGCAACGGCTCGCTCCCGGCGACCAGGTGAGTGAGGTTTGGACGCGGCTCGAAAAACTGGTTCCGAACGATCCGCGTGTGCCGGAGTTGATCGCCAAGACGTTGCTCGACGACGGACATTGGGAAGCGGCGTTGCCTCGCTTTGAAGCGTTGGCGAAGGCGACCAAGGATTTGTATCGACGTTCGGAGTTTGAACTCGAAGCGGTCGATCTGCGGTTGAAGCTCGGACAGTTTGAGAAAGCGCTGGCCGAGGCCGATCGGTTGCTCGGCGGGCTGAAGCAGGATCACTGGCTGTTTCGAGAAACCCGGCGGCGCGTCGAAGAGGCATTCCTCGCGAAGGACGATGCGACGGGACTCATCAAGCACTACGAAGAGCGGTTGGTGAAGCAGCCGGACGATCTCGATGCCGTGGTGCGGTTGTCGCGAGCGTTGGTCTCGCAAGATCGCCGCAAAGACGCACGAACGCGATTGGATGCGGGCATCAAACTTGCGCCGAGCTCCGTCGAACTTCGGTTGGAGTTGATCGAGCTATTGCAGTCGGACCAGCAGTTCGAGGAAGCCATTGCGCAGTACGAACAGCTCGATCGCATCGCCCCGAACAATCCGGACTACATCCGCGATTGGGGGTTCTTGATTCTGAAGCAGGCAGAAGGTGGCGCACGCGGCTCGCGTGCGTCAGAGTCTGAAAACAAAGAAGACGAAGCGACGCACGCGAGCCGCGTGCGCCACGCCGCCGCTGTCTGGCGAAAGCTCGTCGATGCCAAGCCGAAGGATGCCGTCGTTGCCGCTCAGGTCGCGGGCCTGATGTCGTCGGCTGACAAATCGCTGCTCAATGATGCGGCCGACTTGTTACGCAAAGCGATCGAGTTGGAGTCGGAAGCCCTCACGCATCGGGAACAACTCGGCGAAGTACTGGACTCAGCCGGCAAGAAGGACGAATCGCTGGCCGCCTGGCGTTCGATGGCCGAGGCACCGCGACGCAATGCGAACAACCTCGCGCAACTCGCCGAAGTGTTGTCTCGGTTCGGCTATCGCGACGAGACGCTGACGACGATTGACGCCGCGTGCGAACTGGATCGCAAGTCGCTCGAACTCCGATTTCAGCAAGCCGAGTTGCGTCGCAAGTGGAAACAGTTTGATTCCGCGATGTCCGCGCTGGCCGAAGCTGCCGCGCTCGCCGACACGCCGGAGACGTTCGACCGCGTGGTGCAGGTCGAGGTAAAGGTGCTGTCGGAATCGGAATTGTTGACCGAGCGGATCGAGGAGTTGCAGGCATTGCTTGGACGCGAGGGGGAGAGGGGGAGAGAGGGAGAGGGGGAGAAAGACAAACCGCAGAAGCCCACGTCCGTCTCCCCGTCTCCCCCTCTCTCCCTCTCCCCCTCTTCTCAATTCTTCCGCCTTGCCAAATACCTCGAAGCCGCCGACAAGCTGCGTGAAGCAACCGTTGCTGCGAGGAAAGCCGTTGAGCTCGCGCCGCGAAACGGTCTCTTCCTCCAAGCGGCGGCGAAGATGCTGACGCTCGACAGCCAGTGGCTCTCGGCCGTTGAGCTTTACGAACGGCTACTGAAGATTGACCGGCGGTTTCGGATTGATGCGCTGCGTGCGATTGCGGAACTCGAACAGAAGCTCGGCCGCAAAGAGAAGGCATTGAAGGCGAGCAGAGAATTGCTAGCGGCCGCTCCGGGGAATCCAGAGAGCGCGGAATTCGTCGTCGATGTCTGTTTGCGATACGGACAAAACACAGAGGCGTTGCAGATCCTGCGGCGAGCGTCTCGGCAGAACGTGGCGGATAAACGATTGGCGCTCAGATTGGTCGAACGGTTGATGGAAGACGGTTCGCGACAACTGAGCGGCACGGCGCTAGCCGCCGGTAAAGGTGGGGGAAAGCGTCCCGATCAACCGGCGGCTAGTGCCGTGCCGCTCAGTGAAACGGACGAAGCCCGCGAAATCCTGTGGCGGGTCTTCGAGCAAACCGCGAAGTCCGACGACCGCATCGAAATCATTCGCAAGCTGTCCGAGTTATCCGTCTTCCCTGGCGAGTTCACGAAGCTGGTGCAGCGGTTGGAGCGATATCGCACCGACCCGAAGTTGCGGCGTGATGCGTCGCTGGCGTTGGTGCAGGTTCACGAGCAAGCGGGAGACACGCAGCAAGCTCGGCGTGAATTGGAGAGGTGGTTACCTCAGGCTCCGCGAGACCCCGCGCTGCTGGCTCGGATGGTGTCGCTGTGCGAGACGGCTGGAGACTTGGAAGCCGCGATCGCTCATCAGCAGCGATTGGCTGAAGTGACTCGCAAGCGCGAAACGGACGAGCATCTCGTCGTGCTGCTTCGCCGAGCTGGTCGCGATTCTGATGCTGACACGCTGGCGACTCGCTGGCTCGAATCGGAACGAGATCCGGTGAAGGTGTTGCGTGAGATCGACCGGATGTTGGTGGCCGGAGAACTCAAGCAGACGCTTGCGCTGTGTGAACGCTGGATTCAGAATCGGCCGGACGATTGGGAGTTTCTGTTTCGGTCGGGGATGATCCTGCAAGCCGTCGGCCGCAATGACGAGGCGTTCGCACGGTTCGATACGCTGATGCAATTGCGACTGTCGGATGACATGCCCAGCCTCACCGCGACCGCTGCGACTTCCGCAACCGGGGGGCGGCTGAGTTCACGATTCACGTCGCTTAAAGCGAGAGCGTATCTCATTCGAGAACTCATCGGAGCGGGACTGCTGACATCGCAGAATTTCGCGCAGCGTGTCTCGCCACCATCCGCGAATCGCGCGGTGACGCCGATCAATCCAAAACTGGGACCGGCGGCGGCAGCGGTGTGGGAAACTCGATTGGCTCCAGCCGACTTCGGACAAGCACGTGTGTTGGTGCTGTCTCAGAAAGCGTACAAGTCCGAAGGGCTGCGTGGAGCGTGGGACGACGTGTATCTCGCGCTGCTGGCAGATTCGGCCACGAAGCTGGAAGAGACCGCCAAACGGCTGGCGGCCGAGGTTCCCGATGATCCGCTGCCGTACTGGCTGGTCTTTCGCGGCGCGATGCAGGGCCGACCGAGTCCACCGAACGTGAGCGCTTGGGAAACCTTAAATGGCAAAGACCCGATCAGCGAATCAAGTCTCGCGGCGATGCGTGATGCCTATGGCCGGCTCCAGCAACATCTCGAATTGCGTGTCGCGGAACCGCGTCCGTTGGTGGATCACTTCGGCGAAGAGTTGATTCGCGCCGGTCAAGGTGCCGACGCGGCCGCGCTGTTGACCGACTACGAACGGAACGCGACGAGCACCGAAGAGTTCTCGTGGCTGGTGTTCCGCACTTCTCTGAACGGCGATTTCGACGCGGTGCTGCGGCTCCTGCCGAAGTACGTCACCGCGTACAAGGAATCGACGGCGATTCGCGGTGTGCGTGTCGAGCCGACGCAAGCGGTTCGTTGGGTTCCGTATCTCCTGCAAGGCCAGATCGAGCGGGACAACACGATTGGCGAACGAATTCAGCGAGGCACGGACGAGTTGCCTGGAGTTCTGAAACTCTTGAGCTTAGTCCTGACAGAGTTCGCGGACCTCGTGGATTTGCAGGGAAGAGTCGCCGCATCCCCCGCAGCCTCGAATCAGTTGCAAATCTGGAAGCCGAACGGCGTCAAATTGGTGACGCTCAGCTTTCCATCGCAGGACACGACCGTGGAAGCGGCGGTGATGGGCTTGGTGTATCAGACGTTTGAATCGGCGAAGCGACAGAACTGGTCTCCCGGCCTGCTCAAGTTTCTGGAGCGTGAGCGGGACTCGTCGTCGGAGGGATCGCGCCGCCGGTATCTCGCTCGCTTGGCAGTAACGTGCGTGCGTGTCTGGGACGAGCAGTTCGATCCCGCGCTCGCCGAGATGCGTGAACTCTTCGAGGCTGCGTCGCACAACCCAGCGTTGCAAGTTGCCATCGTCGTCGCGCACCAACAGCACGAGCAGCTTGATGTGGCCCTCGATCTGCTGGATCGGATCGAAACCAAGGACGGTCAGCAACTCAAAGAGATCGAGCAACGAGCCGTGCAGTTAGCAGGCAAGCTTCGCCGCACGGAACGCTTGCAGTTGGCGGCCGAGCGATTATTCGGCATGAAGCTGGAGCCGGCGGAAGAACTGCAACTCGCGAGCACGCTGTCGGGCTTGGGGCTGCACGAGCACGCCGAGGCGATTCGGCAGCGGTTGCCTCAGCGAGCCGGGAACAACCTCGCGGTGCTGCAACAGGCCATGCAGGAACGCATCGACGCCAAGCAGCTCGACGAGGCGTGTCAGATCGCCGAGCAGATCGTGCGACGAACCTCGCCGGCCAACACACTCATCGGCAGTGCTCAACAAGCGACCTTTGGCGGCGGGCAGCAGGCTCGCGTCATCACGACCACCTCGGTGGCCCGCACAAAGGCGCTCTCGCTGCTGGGGCAGCAGGGACGATTGGGGTCGCTCATCGAACAGGCTGAGCAACAATTCGATCGTTCGCCGCATTCGCTGAAACTGTTCGGGCAACTGGCTGAGTTGTACGGAGCGGAACAGCCGCCTAAAGGCGGAACTACGAACGGGGCGAACGAGAAGATCGCGAAGCTGCTCGTGCGACTGGCAGACAGCGATGCTCCCGATCCGCAGTTCCGGCTGACGCTCGCGCGAGCACTGGTCTCGGCCGGCAAGGCACAGCTTGCAGTGCCGCACTTCTTGTTTGCGATCGAACGGCTGCCCAACGCGACCGCTCAGGTGTTGTTCGAGGCGGAACAAATCCTGTCGGAACTCGGACACGTCGATGAGCTGGCTGCCATCGTGTTGAAATCGAAGCTGGCGGTGAACGATCAGCAGCGAATCGAACTCTTCCGCCGCATCGTCTTTCGCTTGGAAGGTCCGCCGATTCGAGCCAAGCTCATCATCCAACTGTTCGAGAAAGCGTTCCGCGAAGCGCCCGACTTTCGCCCGATGCTCTCCTCGCAGTTGCTGATGTTGAGCGGTTCGGTTTGGAATCAAGAAGAGCTGTGGCCGCTCGCGCGAGATATGGCCGTCCCGCCTGAGTCGTTCAAGAAAGTCGGCCCGTGGTATGGAGTCGATATCGTCCGGAAGTCCGCGGGATCGCCCGCCAATCTGCTGACTCGCCATGTGATCGAGCTCGCAAAGCAGATTGGCAAGTTGGACGAATTGGAGTCCCACACCCTCGCGGCGATGAAGTCGCATCCCGATTGGACGCACGGCGGCAATCTGACACTGGGACTGATCCATCTGCGACGCCAAGGGCAAGTTGAGAAGGCGAAGCCGCTGTTTGAGGCGATGCTCCGCAACCGAGAAGACTTCACCAAGGTCTTCCAAGGAAACCCAGAACGTGCCGCCAACTTCGACGTGTTGATGAGCGGCATCGGCCACGAACTCGCGGTCGCAGGCAAGTTCACCGCCGCGACTGAGTTCTACGAATTGACGACTCCCGAATTGGCTCTCGAAGAATGCCGCGTGTTCGGCAAAGAACCGGCGATGCAGCAACTGGCAGTGCGAATCGTCAATCGAATGCTGGCGGGACTCGACAATCCGGCCGAGCTGGCTCGACAAGCCGGCAGCCCGCTGTTCGTCGAGGCAGCGAAGATCACCGCCGACATCAATCAACCCTACGTCGCCGCGCGGTTGGCTCAAGCGATGATCACGCGCTGGCAACTCCCCAGCGCGAACAACAGCGACGGCGGAACGTGGCTGGAACAACTCGAACACCGCTTCGCGAACTCACGAACGGCGATTAAGCCGGAGATGCTTCCGGCGATTGTCGCAGCGGCGAACGATCACCGGGAGGGCGAGGCTCCCGGTGGTATCGATCTGCTCACGCACGTCACCGGCGATTCGCTGACGAACCTGCGGCTCGATAGCCCGTTCGTGTCTCTGTTGAAGGAAATGGCGAAAGACAAAGACCTGTGGGAGAAGTGGACCGAGTCGTTGCGTAGGATGGGCACTCCTGCCCGTCCGTCCGACGATGCGAAAGACAGGACGGGCAAGAGTGCCCATCCTACGGACCTGTCGTTCGTCATCTTGGCCTCGCTGAGTGAACTCGTCTCACCCGACTCGAACGCCAAGCTCACCGTTCTGCCTCAACTCGTCGAGATCGCGAAGTTGCAACTCAAGACCGAGCCATCGCGCACGGCACCGGCCGGCTTTCATCCGCAACTCGGCTTGTGGCTGGTTGCGCGCGAATGTCTCGCACACGAGAAACATCAAAAGCTCGGTCACGAAATCGCCGAACTCGCCACCGAATCGGCATCGCTGCACTTCGACTCGCGCTTCCAATGGGCGATCCTGCGCGAACGTGGTGAGTTGGCGCTGAAAGCCGGTGAAAAAGATCTCGCCAGCAAGTTGTGGACGCGGTTGGCGGTGGATGTCCTGCGTCCTCGCTCGGCCGAGGAAACCGTGCCGATGCTGCTGGGCAAAGAATTCGTCTGGTCCGCCAATTGGCCGAGCACTCGGCTGCATCGCGCTCGCGATCTCTGCCGGCTGACGCTCAACGCGGAGATGTCTGATCTGTCGCTGGCGATCTTCCGCGACACAATCAATTGGCCGAAGACGATTCCGTTCCAACCAAAGTTTGCGCACGACGAGAGTCTGCCGAGTGATCCTCCCAAGTATCGGGGGACGATTTCTCTCGACGACAACTTCCAGGCGATGAGTGGCCTCGCCGAAGACATCCTCGCGACCTGGGAAACGCTCGAACCCGAATGGCGAGCGAAGGGTGTCGCCGCCGACGCGATCTTTGCGACGCTGCTGGAATGCGTGCTGCCAACAAATCGGCCCAACGAAGTATTTGTGTTCGCGTTGTCGCCGACAGCGATGCGACGGGAGGGCAAGGCTCCCGCCGAGCCGCCGAGGCCATCGACGTCAAACGTCGCAGCGGTTCGCCCTCCCAGCCTCGCTCTGCGACTCGTTGAAATCGCCGCGGCCGAGAAGCGAATCGACACGCTTACGCAGCGGCTGGTCCAGCGTGAGAAGACCGCCACGAACTCGCTCCCGTTGAGGCTGATTCAGTTGCTGATCGCGAGACTGACGAACGACGATCAACGGCTGGATGCCGAACTGACGAAGCTCGCGCAACACGATTGGTCCAAGCCGGCGTTTCAGAACAATCGCATCGCCACGCAGATTGTTCTGCTGCTCACACCGTTGACCGAACGGCGCGAGCAAGTCGCCAAACTCTTTGAGCAATGGATCGCACCGGTCAGCAAAGCCTATCCGCGCGACGAGCATCCGGTGTCCGAACTCCGCCGTTGGCTGGCGAAGCAACAACTCGAACAGCAGCAGATGGACAAAGCCAAGGAGACCATTTCGTCGCACCTCCGGCACATGGACCAAGTCTGGTCTGCGACCGGAGCGATGGACGGCCAACATCTGCGACGGTTGGAGTTGATCGCGATCGCCACCGATTACGCCGCAGCGGGACTGACTCGCGAAGCGATTGATCTGTTGGCACAAGTGGCCGACGCGCGCTGGCCCGATCGTTATCCCGACGAGAACCCCGGCACTGTGCTGGCGATCCTCGAAGCGAAACTCAAATCGCGGCCGGCTCAAGAACGGTACGAACTGTGGCGAACGTGGTCGTTGCCGAATGATGGCGTGAAGTCGATGCGGATGCTGAGTGGGTCAGGAGCCAGAGGTCAGAAGTCAGAGGTCAGAGAACTCAAATCGACAGCGTTTTTGCTGGTCGAGGCGGCTCGCGAGGCGGATCGGTTGGCGGAGCTCGATGCGTTTGTCGAAGAGCAAATGAAGCAGCGGCCGAGTGACCGGGTTCACGTGCTGCTGGCGTTGATTCACATCGCCAACAAAGTTCCGGCGGCCGCCGAGACCTTGGTGCGACAGCAAATCACGCTGTGGGAACCCCAGACCGGCAAGTCCAACTCGGCGACACGCACGCGCGTGTGGGACGATTGGCTGTTGTCCGACGCTTGCTCACGTCACGAATCGTTGCGCGAGTTGGCGGAGCAACTCGCCAAGCGGGCTGAGTCCGGAGCGCGAGAACTGGCAGACGGAGCGCTGCTGTGGTTGATCGGCAAACGTGAATAGACCGCGTGTATCACATCGAGAACCTCGATCTCGAAATGCTCGCTGCCGAGGGCGTGCATGAGTTCTGCTTTGTCTTCAGCCCGCTACGTCTGAAGGGAGCCACCGGATCGCCCGGCAACCCGATCGCTGTTCGATAACCGGAATGCCCACCAGCACGACGCGTCAGCGAGTGGTCTTCTTTCCGCGCAACCACTCGCTGGCGCGTCGTGCTAACCGAACCAACGGAGTCACCACATGACCGACCGCGTTTCGCAGATCGACTATGGCATGTTCATCATGCCGTTTCACCCGCCCTCCAAGCCGCTGGCTCAAGGGTACGACGAGCATCTGGAACTCATCATGCGCGCCGAAGAACTCGGCTTCAAAGAGTTCTGGATCGGCGAGCATCACACGATGAAGTACGAGACCATCGTGATGCCCGAGATCTTCATTGCGAGGGCTCTCGGCGAAACGAGCCGCATCCGACTCGGCCCGGCTCCCGTCTGTCTGAATCAGCATCATCCGGCGCATGTCGCCAGCCGGTTCGCGTTTCAGGATCACCTCGCCAAGGGGCGTCTCAACCTCTGTTTCGGCAACGGCAGCGTGACGGCGGATCAGGAACTTTACGGAGCCGATCCGAAAGACGGCGGAGCGATGTCGCTGGAAGCGATCGACGTGATCCTCAAGCTGTGGTCCACCGATCCTCCTTACGAACACAACGGACGCTTCTGGCAATTCAAGTTGCGAGACAGTGTCGATTCAGAATGTCTGATCGGCTTCATTCATCGTCCGCTTCAGCAGCCACACCCACCCATCTCCATGCCGGGTATGAGCCGCGACTCGTTCAGCATGAAGTTCGCGGGCCAGCGCGGCTATCAACCGTTCTCGCACTGCCTCGTGACGGGTAATGTCGTGGCGGATATGTGGCAGACCTATGCGAACGCGGCGCAAGCCGCCGAACGAGTTCCGCAGCGATCCGATTTCAAAGTGTCGCGATCGATCTTTCTCGCCGACACAACCAAAGAAGCGGTTGCCAGAGCACGCTCGAATTCGCTCGGCCGCAACTACGAGTACATCGGTGGGCTGTTCGACAAAGGACTCGGCCGGCGAATCTACAAACGCGATCTCGACATGCCGAACTCCGAGTGCAACCTCGACTTTCTGATGACCGAACAGATCATCGCGGGAGATGTGGATGAAGTGCTGCGACGACTGCTGCTGCTCATCGAAGAGACCGGGACATTCGGCACGCTGGTCTTGATGAGCTACGACTGGGACGACAAAGCAAGCTGGGTCCACAGCATGAAGTTGTTCGCTAAGGAACTGATGCCGACACTCAATCGCGCAGTCTGCGGTGCGGCGATCAGTCCCAAGCTGTAGCTGTAGCTGTAGGGTGGGTCGAGTCATCGAGACCGTAATCCTTCACGGCCCGGAGAGAAGTGAGGGAGCTGATTGGTTGGCGAAGAGTGCTTGGACGGCGGTGGTGAGGAA
>SXGR01079478.1_pt1 | contig 24377 bp, 14 predicted proteins | sample 3174711 | NCBI WGS metagenome assembly SXGR01 (sample SAMN11356860, study PRJNA531348) | freshwater metagenome | isolation source: freshwater sample F1-60 | place: China: Fuxian Lake, Yuxi | collected 2017-12-25
CGGCGTCGAGGATCATATCCGGAAGAACCTCGATTCGTCCGTCACCCTCGTCAACACCGTCTCGGCCCACATTCTCAGCAGCGGAGGCAAGCGCATCCGCCCCCTCCTGCTGCTGCTCTGCGCCCGGCTGTGCGGGAACACCTCGTCCGATCCGCAGAGTCTCGGCAGTCTCGTCGAATTCATTCATACCGCCACGCTCCTGCATGACGACGTGGTGGACGACGCCGACCTGCGCCGCGGCCGGCAGACCGCCCGCAAAGTCTGGAGCAATCAGATCAGCATCCTCGTCGGCGACTATCTCTATTCCCATGCCATGCGGCAGATCGTGACCTTCAAAAACCAGGCCGTCAACGAAACGCTGGCGGAAGCCTGCAGCAAGATGGCGGAAGGCGAAGTACTGCAACTCTACCATCACGGCAACATTGCCATGACCGAAGGCGATTATATCCGGATCGTGGAGCATAAAACGGCGAGCCTGATCGCCACGTCCTGCCGCATCGGCGCCATCATCGGCCTCGCTTCCGAAGAACAACAAACGGCGCTGTTCCGATTCGGCGAGTACATCGGCATCGCCTTTCAAATGGCGGACGACACGCTCGACTACACGGCCAACGGAGCGCGCTTGGGCAAAACGCTGGGGCAGGACCTGCGGGAGGGCAAGATCACGCTCCCGCTGCTCCACTTGCTGCAACATTGCCCGGAGCCGGACCGGCAGATGATCAAGGATCGTCTGGAGACCCGGACGCTGTCGGACACCGACCTGCAACGGATCATCACGCTGATGCAGGACTATGGCTCCATCGCCTACGCGATGGAGCGGGCGCGCACCTACGTCGCGGCAGCCACCCGGAGCCTGGCCCTGTTCAACGATTCGTCGGCCATGCGCGCGCTGGTCATCGTCGCCGACTACATGGTCAACCGCGACCGGTAATCCGTCATTCGCTCTGCTGTGGCGCGCTTCGCATGGTCATCGTAACGACTCCTCCTCGGCCCCTGCGAGCCGGCTCCCGGCGTTGAGGCAATGGACCAGGCCCGGTATGGGATCGGCGGGCGGGCGAGAAACGAAGCCTGCTCCTGCCCGTCATCGAGGGCATCCGTTCCGTTTCGGAAATAAGTGGCGGCGGCGCGGCTCAAGGCCGGCCTGGGGGCGGACGATCCGATCGAACTCTTGCGCTTTGAAGTCCAACATTTTCATTGAACGAAAGGTGACACATTCGTGGCGAATCTGATTCCGTTCCGTGGCGTCCTGTACGATCCGGCACCCGTGGGCGATATCGCCAAGGTGGTGGCCCCTCCGTATGACATCATCGACGCGGCCGGCCAGGCCGCCCTGCACGAGCGCCATCCCAACAACGTGATCCGCATCGAACTGGGCCTGGACGAGCCGGGCGACGGCCCCGGACGGAACCGGTATACCCGCGCGGCGGGCCTGTTGCGCGACTGGCTGGCCGAAGGCGCGCTCACACGCGACCCGGCGCCGGCGATCTATCCCTATCAGATCGACTACCAGACGCCCGGCGCGGGTCACGGGGAAGGGCGGCGGGTGCTGAAGGGCTTCCTCTCCACGGTGGAACTGGCGGAGTTCGGCACCGGGCACATCTACCCACATGAGAACACGCGCTCCGCGGCCAAGGCCGACCGGATGGAACTGCTCTCGGCCTGCCGCGCCAACGTGAGCCCGATCTTCTCCCTGTTTTCCGATCCGGACGGCGGGGTGCTGGCCCTGATCGACAAGTCCATCGACGCGGATCGCCCACGGTTCGATTTTCAGGACGACACCGGGTGCCGGCAGCGGCTCTGGACCATCAACGACCCGTCGGTCCTGAAAACGCTGACCGACGCACTCACGCCCAAGCCGCTCTTCATCGCCGACGGACACCATCGTTATGAGACCGCCCTCGCCTACCGGCGACACCGGCGCCAGGAGGCGGGGCTCCCGGCCGCCGGCGGACGGCATCCGTTCGACAGCGTGCTCATGCTGTTTTCCAGCTTGGAAGATCCCGGGCTGACCGTGCTGCCGACCCATCGGGTGCTCACCACGCCCGTGCAGCCGCTCGCCGACATCGAGCGGCTGCTTGGGGAGACCTGCGACATCGAGAAGATTCCCCGGCAACAGTTTTTGCGCACGCTCCGGACCCGCGGCCAGGCCGCGCCGGTGTTCGGCCTAGCGCTCCGCAGCGAGGCGGCCCTGCTGCTGCTCTCGGTCAAGCCGAGCCACCGGCCGCAAGCCGGCGCCTCGGAACGGGACAAGCTCGATGTGTCGCTCCTGCAAACCCTGGTCATCAACCGGCTCTGCCCCAACGAGTCCGATCAGCATGCCGTGATCTATACCAAGGACGACCAGGAGGCGCTCGACCTCGTCGCCCAGGGCAAGGCCACCGCCTCGCTGCTGCTCAATCCGACGAAGGTCGCGGAAGTGCGCGCCGTCGCCCAAGCCGGCGAACGGATGCCCCACAAGTCCACCTACTTCTTCCCGAAACCTTTGACCGGGCTGGTGATAAACGTGATGCAAGAGTAACCGCCGAACCATCTGTCCGTCCGGAGGCTCCGAGCAGGCTGCTTCGAGCAGGCTGCTTATGGTAGCCCTCTGCTTGTCCGTCAACCGTGCCGTCGTGTCCGCATCTCCCCCGCTTCCATCGCATATCCGCGCAAATAGGTACAACCCACCGGGCAGGGAGGGTGTCCCATGAAACCGAAGATCCTGATCGTGGACGATGACCCGGACATCGTGACGATTCTGCGCGACCGTCTGGACTCGCTGGGCTATGAAACCTGCACTGCGTCCGACGGCTTGCAGGGGCTAGAGCGGATCGAGCGGGACCAGCCGGATCTGATCTTGCTGGATCTGGAAATGCCGCGCCTCTCCGGCCTGGAACTGCTCAAACGGCTCTCCCAAATCCGGCAGCAAGGCCATGACGGCGCCGATGCGCCGGTCATCGTCATGACCGCCTACGGCACTATCACGAAAGCCGTCGAGGCCATGAAAGAGGGGGCCTACAACTTTCTCGCCAAACCCATCAAAATGGACCACTTGTCCATCGTGCTCCGAAAAGTCCTGGAGCGGGAATCGCTCACGCGGCAGGTGGCCTGCCTCAGGACCGAAGTGGACAGCCGCTACGCCAGCATCGTCGGCGCCAGCGGGGCGACCAAGGAGGTCATGGAACTTGCCCGGCGGGCCGCCAACTCGGACGCCAGCGTCCTGCTGCTCGGCGAGAGCGGCACCGGCAAAGAACTCTTCGCCCGCTCCATCCGCCAGTGGAGCCCGCGTCGCGCCACGCCGTTCGTTGTCATCAACTGCGTGGCCCTGACCGAGACCCTGCTGGAAAACGAATTGCTCGGCCACGAGCGGGGCGCCTTCACCGGGGCCGACCGCCGACAGAAGGGCAAAATCGAGATGGCCGACGGGGGCACGGTCTTCCTGGACGAAATCGGCGACATGCCCCTCCCCCTCCAGGCCAAGCTGTTGCGTATTCTGCAGGACCACGAATTCCACCGGGTCGGGGGCGCCCGCCTCGTCCGCGTCAACATCCGGGTGATCGCCGCCACCAACAAGGACCTCAAGCAAGCCGTCCGGGCCAGCACGTTCCGTGAAGACCTCTACTTCCGCCTCAACGTCATCACGCTCACCCTGCCCCCGCTGCGGAACCGGCCCGAGGATATTCCGTTGCTGGTCGACTTCTTCCTGGCGCGGCACGCGCGCGAAGCCAAGCGGCCGCACCTGCGGCTTTCGGCCGACGCCCTGGACGCCATCGCACGGTACGCCTGGCCGGGCAACATCCGCGAACTGGACAATGCCGTGGCGCGGGCCGTGGTGCTGAGCCAGCAGGAGGTGATTCCACCCCACGACCTGGGCCTCTCCTTGTCCGACGGGTCGCCAGCATCGGACGGAGCGGGCCGGCCGTCCGACGACGACAACCTCCCCTACCACAAGTCCATGGAGCAGCACAGCCGAGACCTCATCCTCCGGGCCCTCCGACAGACCAACGGCAGCCAAACCAAGGCGGCGGAGCGGTTGCAGCTGCAGCGCACCTACCTGGCGCGTCTGATCAAACAGAAGGGCCTCTCGGCACCCAAGCTGTCAGCGAGTTCATTACCCCCTCCCGCCCCCTTGCCTGATCTGCTAGGATAGCCTGCCGTGCGAGGGTCCGGAGCTGACGGCTGATTGCCGACCGCTGGTTACTGGAGTGTATGATGGCCATTGATCCCGTCTGCGGCATGACCGTGGATGAACGGACAGCGCCGGCAAAGGCCGTCCACAAGAGCACGACCTATTATTTTTGCGCGCCCGGCTGCCAGCGGACGTTCGAAGCCGATCCGGAGGCGGTGCTCGCGCTGGGCCACCAACCCATGGTTCCCGGCCAACCGGTCCGGCTGGTCACCGTGACGCCGCGGCGCCCCAAGCCGGAATCGGCTTCTGCCAATCAGCGCGAGCCTGCCAAGACGGACGCCCGGACCCTGACGATTCCCATCGAGGGCATGTCCTGCGCGTCCTGCGTCACCAAGATCGAACAGGGGCTCGGCGCCATACAGGGCGTCACCAGGGCATCGGTCAACCTGGCCACAGAGCAGGCCACCGTGGAGTACCGGCCGGCCGTCGTTAGCCCGGCCGGCCTCTACCAGACGATCCGCAGCCTCGGCTACAAGCCGGTCCCGCCGCCGGCGGCGGGACCGGAGCAGGCGGTTCCATTCAAGCGGACCGATCCGGCAAAACAGCGCAGGCAGGCGGTCGACCGGACGCTCAAACGTCGCTGCGTCATCGCCGCCTCATTGGCCGCGCCGGTCATGCTGCTGGGCATGTCGGAACATCTAAGCCTGCCCCTGTCCCGCTCCGCGTCCTTTTGGCTCCAACTGTTGCTGGCCACGCCGGTACAGTTCTGGGCCGGGTGGCAGTTCTACCGGGGGGCCTTTGCAGCGGCGCGGCACGGGTCCACCAACATGAATACCTTGATCGCAGGGGGCACCTCGGCGGCCTACCTGTATAGCGTCGCCGCCACGCTGGCGCCGGAATTCTTCGCCGCAAACGGCCTGACGCCCGACGTCTACTTCGATACCTCGGCCACGATCATCGTGTTGATCCTGTTCGGACGTCTGCTGGAGATGCGGGCCAAAGGCCGCGCCTCGGAAGCCATCCGCAAGCTCGCCGGCCTGCAGCCCAGGCGGGCTCGGATCATCCGAGACGGACGCGAAGACGACATTGCCATCGAGGACGTGCAGGTCGGCGACCTGGTCGTCGTGCGGCCGGGCGAGAAGATTCCGGTGGACGGGATTGTGTGCCAGGGAGCCTCGGCCGTCGACGAATCCATGATCACCGGGGAAAGCCTGCCGGTGGACAAACAGCCGGGCGACCATGTCATCGGCGCCACGGTCAACCGGAGCGGCAGCCTGAGGGTCGAGGCCGTCAACGTCGGCCGGGACGCGACGCTGGGCCAGATCATCCGGATCGTAGAAGAGGCCCAGGCGGCCAAACCCCCGCTGGCCAAGCTGGCCGACCAGATCGCCGCCTTCTTCGTGCCGGCGGTGCTCCTCCTGGCAGGCATCACCTTCATGCTCTGGCTCATCAACGGGCCGCCGCCCGCCCTCGCCCATGCGCTCGTCAACTGTGTCGCGGTCCTGATCGTGGCCTGTCCCTGCGCGTTGGGGCTCGCCACGCCGACCTCCATCATGGTGGGCCTTGGCAAAGGCGCTGAGTTCGGCATCCTGCTGCGCGGCGGCGACGCCTTGGAGCGGGCGCATCAACTCACCACGGTGGTGCTGGACAAGACGGGAACGCTGACACGGGGAGAGCCGTCCGTCACGGCCGTGGTCCCTCTGAGCGACGGCTGCCCCCCCGCACAGATCATTGCCCTGGCGGCGACGGTGGAGCGCGACTCCGAGCATCCGGTCGGACAGGCCATCGTGCGGCATGCGCACACCAAGGGACTGCCCCTGGCAGAAGCCCGGGACTTCACCGCCGTGCCCGGGCACGGGGTTCGCGCCACCGTGGACGGGCCGGACCGTCACCGGGCCCTGTCGCTCGGCAATCTACGCCTGATGGAAACGGATGGGATTGCCGTCGACGCTGAAGCGGAGAAGGCCTTCGATCAGTTGGCCGCCGCGGGATTGACCCCCATGTATCTGGCCGCCAGGGGCGCGCACCGCCAGGGCCGTCCATCCGACTCGGCCGATGACGCCCGCACGAACGAGGCCGGCCAGGTCCTCGGACTCATCGCCGTGTCCGACACGCTCAAAGCCGATGCCCGGCAGACCGTAGACGCCTTGCTCCGGATGGGTCTGGAAGTCATCATGCTGACCGGAGACAATCAGGCGACCGCTCAATCCATCGCCGACCAGGCCGGCATCAACCGGGTGCTGGCGGAAGTCCTGCCAGACCAAAAGGCCCGCGAGATCCAGCGGCTTCAATCGGCCGGCAAGGTGGTCGCGATGGTCGGCGACGGGATCAACGACGCGCCGGCCCTGGCGCAAGCCGACGTCGGGATCGCGCTCGGAACCGGCACGGACGTGGCCATGGCGGCGGCCGACGTCACCCTCGTGCGGGGAGACCTGCGGGGCATCGTCACGGCCATTGCCCTGTCTCGCGCCACGACCCGGAACATCAAACAGAACCTGTTCGCCGCGTTCATCTACAATGTCCTGCTGATTCCCGCCGCCGCCCTGGGCCTGCTGAGCCCCATCTGGGCTGCCGCCGCCATGGGACTCTCCTCCGTCAGCGTCGTCAGCAACGCCCTGCGGCTGCGCAAGTTCACGCCGGAGCCGGGCCCCTGACGGACCCGCATCCGGGGCCGCGCCGGACGCATCCAAGACGCCAGAGCCCGATCCCCCTCAGCCGGCCCCAGGATCGGACCGAGCCGCCAACGAGATGCGGCCCGCCTCCGCGTCCCTCTGCGCCTGCGCATACCGCTCCGGCGTGCCGACATCCGACCAATAGCCGGCCATGCGGTAGCCCAGGATGCGCTCGCCCCCGGCGATCGCCCGGATGTAGGCCTCGATGATGGAGGAGGCACGGCCGACCGGCACCTCGTGCAGCAAGCGGGGATGCATGACGTGCACGCCCGCAAACATCAGCCTCCGCGTCGGCCCGCTCCCCGCCCGGCCCCGGCCGTTGATCGAAAGGACCTGCTTGGCCTGATCCACTTCCACCGGCCCCCACCGCTCCGCCTCCGGGTCTTCTCGCAGCACCATGGTCGCCAAGGCGTCTCCGTCGCGATGGGCCTGCATCAGCGCGCCCAGGTCCAACTCCGACAGCGTATCCCCGTTCAACACCAGGAAGGGGCTGCCTGCGAAGAAGGGCTCCGCCTGTTTGATGCCGCCGCCCGTGCCCAGGATGACCGGCTCGCGCGAATAAGTCAGGCTGAGACCGTAGCTGGCCCCGTCGCCCAGAGCCTGCTCGATCATGGGCCCCAGGTGGTGGAGATTGATGAGCACCTCCGTCACGCCGTACCGGCGCAACAGCAGTAAGTTCCAGACGATCAACGGCGTGCCGGCGACCGGCAGGAGCGGCTTGGGCAGGGTCTCGGTCAGCGGCCGCAGGCGCGTCCCGAGCCCGGCCGCGAGGATCATCGCTTTCATAGAATCGCAGCAGGCAGCAGGCAAGATGCAGAAAGCAGCCGCATGGACTCCTGCCTTCTGCTCGCTGCCTTGTGCCTACTGATATCCATCACTGCAGTTCAGGGACATACAACGCCAGCTTCTTGCGGAGCGCCGCCGTTTCCGTATACTGGGCCAGATTGCGGCGCACGTAGCCGAGCGTGCGGGGGATGTCGGCAAGGAACTTCGGATTGCCCTTCACCTGGTCGATGTAGACGAAACGGCCGGCGGCTTTGAGGTTGCGCTGGATGCTGGTCAGGTCGAACAGGCGCATGAAGGTCAGCCGGTCCAACGGGGCGCCGGCCTTGGCCCGCCCCTCCAGATAACGGATCACTAGCTCGGCGATCAGCTCCTCGTCCAAGGCCACATACGAGTCGCGCAACAGCGACGCCAGATCGTAGGTGGCCGGCCCCATGAGCGCGTCCTGGAAATCGATCACCCGGAGACGCCCCTCCCGCACCATCAAGTTCCGGCTGTGGTAGTCCCGGTGCGTGAAGACCTGCGGCAAGCCGGCCAACAGCTCGGCCACCTTCTGCATCTCGCGGCGGATGGCCTGACGATCGGCTTCGGGAATAAGCCGCCCGTTCCGCTTTTCGATCCCATACTCGATGAAATGATCGAACTCCCACATGAGCAAAGGCACATCGAAGGCGCGTCCGAACACCACGCAGTCTGGACTGGGGGGAAAGGTCGCCTTGAGATGCAGGCTCACCAGCACGTCCACCGCATAGCGATAGAACCCTGGCGCCTGGGCGCCGGCCCCGTTCTCGCACGCCTGCGCCAGCGTAACGTCGCCCAGATCCTCGAGATACAAGAGCCCCACCTCTTTGTCGTAATGGTACAACTGAGGAACCGGCACTTGGGCCTGGATCAAATGCCGGTGCACGTTCACGAACGGCAGTTCGGCCGGGGGCGCGGCGCCGCTCACGGCTTCTTCCGATTGCTTAAAGGCTTCCGGCGCGGCCAGTTGCATCAGGATCAAAGAGGGAAACGAACCGGCGCCGAGCCGGATGCGGAAATAGCGCCGGTTCGAGGCATCCCCGGCCAGCGGCGTCAGAGTCGTAAACGAGGCGTGGAAGGGCAAACGGGTGCGGACGGTCTCGGCGACCAGTTTTTCGTCCGGCAGCGCCTGGGATTGCTTGGGTGGCGAAGGATCGGCGACCATGTCGAGCGCGAGCTTCCCCCTAGCCGGATGCGGCGAGTTCGCGCACAATCGCGGGCAACTGCTCATACGCTTTGTAGTCTTCCGCCGCCTGGTACGCCCGCACTCGGTCCATGTCCCAGCCGATGAGGACGGTGTACCAATCCCGCTGCTTTCCGTCCTGCTCAATCAGGATCGTGGTCTGGTAGCCTCTCACTTCCAACTGTTTCCGCAACGTTTCGGCGTTGGTCTCCGATAAGAAGGCGCCCACCTGCACGGCGAACATGTTCTCCGGCGCGACCGAGAGCATCGCCACCGTCACGGCCCGGGACCGGTCCGGCAGCGGCGCGGCGGCCGGCGCCACCGCCCAGCTCGCGGAAGCGGCATCAGGCGGCGCAACCGGCAAGGCGGCGGCCGTATGCATCCCCCCCTTGGGAAAGCCGTTGCCCGGTTGATCCCAACAGGCGGCGATCCGGGCCGGCACGGAGACTTTGAACTGGGGCTTCTGGCGGAGTTCCTTCTGTTTTTCCTTCGCCTCCTGCGCGAGCATCTGGTCCTGCTGGCCTTCCAGGAGGAGCCGGAGTTGTTGTCGGCGCCGCTCCTGCTGCGCCAGCCGATCCGTCTGCCGGATCTGCTCCAGGATCGTTTCCTGGCCGGAGATCTCGTAGCGCACACGCAGGGTTTTCATCCCCAGCAGTTCCAGCCGCTGCTTCTGCTGTGGGAAATCGGTCGGCGTGAACAGGTGGTCGCCGGAATAGAAGTCTTGCAGGAACCGCGCGAACCCCTCGGGCCCGGGATATTTCCTGGTCAGCGTGAGGCCGTCGAGGACCACCAGCAAGGTCGTGTCACCGCAGGTATTGGGCGACCATTGGAAACTGCCGATGACAGGGAAATTGTAATTGGGAATCGTAGTGATCCCGGCGGCGCACTGCACGGTCAGGGTGGTGGCGGAGGGATTGCCCCTGGCGTCCGGGTTGACGCTGGTGGGCAGTCCGCTGATCGTGACCTGGGTGACACGGTCCTTCAACGACTCCAGCGACCCCTTCAAGTCGGCCAGCGACTGGTCCAGGTCCTTGATCATGGCGGTGATGGTCGCGCTGGTGAGCTGCCCGTTGACCGCGGCCCTGGTCACTTCCTCCAGATTCTGCTCCTCCAGCTTGTCCTGCTGGGCTTGCAGGGCCCGCTTCGCCTCCTGCCGGCGTTTTTCCTCCTGCTCGAGTTGATCGAGCTTCTTGGCCTGGGCCAGGATCGCCTCCTGCCCGGTGATCTCGTAACGCACCCGAATGGTCGTGATCCCCAGCAGCTCCAGTCGCTGCTGCTGCTGCGGGAACTCGACCGGCGCGAAGCTGCGCTCCCCGTCATAGAAATCCTGGAGAAACCGCGCGAATCCCCTGCCGCCCGGATACCGTTTCACGAGCGTAAAGTCCTCCAGCTTGATCTGGATCGTCACGTCTCCGCAGGTCATCGGCGACCACTTGAACGTATCGGAGACGGGGAAGTTGTAATTGGGGATGGCGCGGGCGCCGCCCGCACATTCGATCGTGAGCACGGTCGCATAGGGCGCCGCCTTCGCGTCCGGACTGACGCCGGTCGGCAGCCCCTTGATCGTCACGTCGGTGACGGCCTGTTTCAATTGCTCCATCGACCCCTTGAGATCGCCTAGCGCCGCCTCGGCGCCGGCCATTTTTTTCTGGGACTCGATCTTGAGCTGTTTCTGCTCGATCTCCACCGCCTTGGTCTCGACTTTCTGCTCCACCACCCGGTTCAAGGCCTCGTTCATGAAGGGCAGGAACAGGTCGGTGAAGGGCACCCGGAGGCCCAGCGTCTCAATGAAATGATAGGCCCGCGCATCGCGCAGAATGAAGGGCTTGGCGGACCCGTCCGCAAAGGCCCAGACCGCGCCCTTCTGCCCGTACAACACATCGTGCAGGTCGCTCGTGCTGGCCGCGCCCTGCGTCGGGTAGAGCACCTTTGCTTCCCATTCTTTCTGCAGCGTGCAGGCCGCCTCTTCCTCCACGAACTCCGCGGAGAAGCGGAGCGGCCCCTCGATCAGCTCCCAGACGGTGCGGTTTTCGAAATCGTCCCGCGCCCCCAGCAGTTGCTTGACGGTCGCCAGGGCGTCGTGGGCGGCATGGAGGGGCGAGACCTTGACCGTAGGGTCCAAGGAGAAGGAGTGGAAATCCGAGGCAATCTTGTAGGCGCGGCCCTGGCCCAACACCGCCTCCTTCCAGATGCCCTCCAATTCCGCTTGATAGGTCCGGAACATCTTGGCCGCGTTCAGCTGGTTCTCGAACAGCGCCTTCCCCTTCCCCGGCCCGCCGGACAGGGCTTGGCGGATCATCTCTCCGCCGGTCCGGTTGATAACCCCGGTCACCACCCCGGCTTTTTCCACCATCCCGGGCTTGGTGGTGTCGGGGCGAATGGCATCGAGGCGGCGGGCCAGTCGGACCCAATCGGGCAGTTGCTGTTCGTTGCGGGAGTCGCCGAACTCCTGCTCCAGCCTGGTGAGCAACGCATAGTAGGGACTGTGATCGCCGGTGATCTTCTCCATGAAGACCTTCCACTCGAGCTCGCCGGCCAGCATATTCTTGCCCAGGTCGAAGTTGCGGAGGAAGACATACCAGGCCTTGATCTTCTCGCTCAGATACCAGGTCTCCAGCACCGCCTTCGCCTCGGCTAGGTCCGCCGGGTCGGCCACGGCGCCTTCCAATTCCACGACAAACCGGTCGATGGCCGCCTTGCCCGGTTTCGTGAACGCCGGCTCCACGGCCACCTGCTCCGCCACCGGCCGGCTCCCGTACCAGAAGTCTTTCAGCGTGACCGGCGCCAGGCCGGTCCGCTGGTTGGCCCAGCCCCGCAGCCAACCCAGCCCGCTGACGTTCAGCGTGTACTGATTCAGCCAGCCCCGCAGCGTATCCAGCTCGAACCGGAGTTGTTCCGGATGCCCCTCCCAGGCCACATAGGCGGCGTAGAGGTAGCCGAACCGTTGCATCGCTTCGGGGGACCCCTCCGCATTCGGATCGATCGCTCTGGCCAAGGTCAGCCCCTCGGTGAACGGATTGGGCATCGTCTCCAGCTTGTCCATCCCTTCGCCCGCCTGACGGGCCTTGATCAAATTGATGCGCCGGACGATCAGCTGCAACAACAGCGGGCGGACATTCTGCGGATCCTGGATAGCCAGCACTTCGAGCCACTTGGCGAGCCTGGTGTCGACATCTGCGAGGAGGAGCTTGCGGAAATCGTCGGCATAGGCCTGCTGCAGTTTGTCCTCTATTCTGACGATCTGTCCGTTGAACGGCACCAGTTGCACGAACCAGGCCCGGTTCCGCTGTTCCATCTGCAGGAGCAGTGGAACGTACTGCCCCATGGCCGGCAAGTCGTCTTTCAGCTTCCCGGTCAACTGCGCCTGCTTGCCCGGATATCCGTTGCGCAGATGGCTCATCGTGCCGAAGCTGTAGGCGAAAGAAATGGTCAGCCCGACGACGGCCACCAGTCCGACTGCCAGCCATGTCGTCAGGCCCACGTTCCGCACCGTGCGCTCCCACCGCGGCACGTAGCCTAGGGGCTTGAAGTAACCCCGGTCCTCCGGCAACGTGACGCGGAAAAAGTCGCGCAGGAACAACCCACGCGAGGCGCCGGCCTCAGGGCCGGGCTGAGCGGTCAGCCCCAGGTCCCTGAGCACGAGGGACGCGCCCGCCTCCTGCTGCCGGCTGCTGCAGAAGAACAGCCCGCGGAGCAGCGGCAAGTCGAGGTAGGGGTCGCTCGCGAACCCGCCGTCACAGAAAGCGTCCAGCCCCGGCCGCAACCGCTCGAACTCCTGCGGAAAGAGCAACAGCCGCACATCCATCCCACCGAGGCGATGGGCCACCACCAGCCGCAGGTCTTTCAGCCGCTCGGCGATATGCGGGAAGGCCTTCTCCAGAAACGCCTTCCCGTCGGCGGCCTCGTTCCCGTCGAGATACCCCATGGCCTGTTCCAGCGCCTTGTCGGGTAGGTGCCGGCTCCACTCGCTCAAGCCGTACAGCGCATCACACTTGGTGACAACGACGTAGACGGGAAATTTCACGTCGAGCAGCCGCATCAACTGGTCGATGCGCTTTCTGATGAAGCGGCCTTCCTCAGCCAGCACCTCCACCCCGGCCGTGAGCAGCCGGTCGGCCGGCAGCGTCACGATGAGGCCGTTCAGGGGTTCCTTCTTGCGGTACTTGCCCAGGAGGGCCAGCAGCTGCTCCCACTCCTCACGATCCCGCCCTTCCTGAGCGGGAACCGCGTAGCTCCCGGCCGCCTCAATCACGATGCCGCTATTCAGGTACCACCATTCGCCGCGGTTGGATCCGAATGTCTCGCCGGTTCCGGCGATGTCTTTGAGCGGGGAGACGGACCGGGCCTGGCTCAGGACGGCGGACTTGCCCGAGTCGGGCGCGCCGAGCACCAAATACCAGGGCAGAACGTAGAGCGGGTCTCCCAATCGGCGCAGATTGGATTGCCGGAGCGTCGCGACGGCCTCCTCCCACTGCTCCCGCAACGTCATCGCCTGGCTGGGAGCCTGCGGCAGGACTTCGCTCTGGGCCATGGATTGCGCGATCTGCCGCTTGGCCCGATAGGCGATGACGCGCCGCTTGAGAAAACGGGCCATCCACAGAACAGCCAGGGCGCCGAAGAAGAGGACAAAGGCGGACGGAGGGGACCAGCCGAAGTAGAGCGTCGCCCCCCAGCACACGAGGGCCAGCAGAATCAACGCGAGGACGTAGAGGATGACTGTGAGGAGTTTGTTCATGCCCGGAATTGTGCGTCCCGCGCCCCGGCGGCGCAACCTGTCAGGCCAATCGTCACGACGCGCTTCCTATTTCAAGAGGACGGAAAAGTCCTGCACCATACGGCTCAAGACCGCGTGATAGACGAGATACAGGACGAGCACCACCAGGGCCGGCGTCACCACCAGATTGATCGTCAGCGCGGACCACCGCTTGCCGACGCCCTTGGACACGCCCTCCGCGCGCGCGCCCGGATAGGCGCTCGGGAACAACTGGCCTCCCTCCTCCAGCCTGAGCAGCGCCGGATCGTTCATCAGCAGCGCCAACTGCTTCTGCTGGGCGGCGATCCGCATGCCGCGGTCGGTCTGGTAGACATACCGTCCCTTGAAGCCCAGGAGCAGGCAGAGGACATAGACCTCCCGGATCTCCCGTTGCTGCGGCGGCAACGCATCGAGGCGCGTAAAGAATTCCAGGCCCGCGCGGGTCGTCCTGAAATAGATCGCCTGCAGCGGCTCCTTCTGCCAGCGCCCGACCTCGCTCCAGGCGGAGCTCAACACCGCCTCATCCAGCCAGGCCGCCACGGCGAACAGGGCCGCGTCGCACGCGTCGTTTGAAAAGCCGTATTTCCGGCCCAGGGAGCCGGCCTCGTCGATCAACTGGACGATGCGCGCGCGGAATGCCGGATAGTCCCGGGTGGGCTGCTGAAGATACTGCTTGGCAAAGGCGAAGATCGCGGTGTAGCAGTCAACCAGCCGCATGCCTATCTCCGCAATGCTACGAGTTCGACCCGCAAGTCGGCCGGGGCCTCGCCCCAATAGAGGGCGATGGCGCCGCTACGCTCCACGAAATCCCATTGCTCGCTGAGCTGCTCGATCCGGAAGTAGAGCGAGTTGGCGCGGCGCGGCAACCCTTGTGGCACCACCGGCATCTGAATGAGTTCGACGCCCGGCAGGGCCCGGCTGATCAGCACCGGCACCTGATCGCGCGCGCCCAGTTTCGCCTGGGCTTCAAAGGACTGGAGCATGCCCTCCGGCGCGCTTTCCGCCCGCATCACCAGATAGAACCGGTTGCGCTGCGCGAAAAAATTCTTGGGCAGATCGGCGACGTAATAGTCATCCTGCCTTTCAAGTCGCACCAGGAATTCCGGCCCGATGGTGATCTCGTTCAGCAACTGGGCGATCAGATTCCGCACCGCCGTCATGCACGCGCCCAAGTCCTCGTGGGCATAGGCCGGCACGGCTCCGCCGTCGGCCGCCGGGCCGCCCTGCGATTCCCCCAACATGTTGAACCGCTCCGAGAACGAACTCAGCTCCCCCACCAGCTGCCGCAGGGCACCGTAGATCACCCAGGGATGCACCTGCTTGGTTTCCATGTAATGGACCAGCAGCGGCACGGAGCGGTTCAGCGAGCGCAACGCCAGCAGATAGATCATGTGGCCGGCGTCGAACTCCACCTTCTGCGTCTCGCGCGGACTCTTGTACTCCTCCAGCTGACGCCCCCGGCCCGCAATTTCGTCGCGGATGTCTTTGATGACGTTCATCAGCACGCCGGAGGCGGAGGCGGCCACGCAGGGCGGAATGAACGTGCCGGAGAGCTTGACGGTGTCCCCCTCCCGCGTCAGTTGCGCCACCGGGATCGTCTCGTAGTCGTCCAGACGGGCCAACTCGGTCTCCCAGAAGACTTTCACTACGTAGTGCAGGGTCTGGACCATGGCGGTGGCCCCGCCCTGATAGAGATCCCGCACTTCCTCCGGATCCGCCGTTGTCGCAAAGCGGGTCGTCACCCCGGACAGGTCGTCGTAGGATTTCACCACTGACACGTTCGGTTCGGTCTGGCTGAGCTTCTTCACGCCCAGGTAGACGGTAAAGGGTTTGTCCCCCTCGACCCAGTCCGTCTTGAACGAGCGGAGCTTGATGAGGGCGTTGCCGGGATATTCCACGTAAGTCCCATCGCGGAACAGCAGCCGCGCAGCGGCGATCTCGACCGACCGGTTCCCGATGGCGGCGCCGGACAGGTCCAGGGCCCCGACCCCCCAGAAGTGCGGCAGTCCCAGGTCGGACAGGGGCCGCTGAAGAAATCCCGCATAGAGGTCGGAAAGTTGAAAGTGCTGAGGCTGGAGAAACAGGCCTTGGTGCCAGAAAATCGGCTTCTTACTTTCCACGCGTTAACCCTTACTGCGTCCGCGCTTCAAGGACGCCGGCGCGAGCGGGTATTCAGACCAAGGACGGAAACGGAGAGAAGCGGCGATGGCGCAATGCCGACCGGGGTGCGACTTCGGCAGAGGGACTGGTCCGGCCGACCCGAATTGGAGCACCGACCTCCCCCCAAACACGGCTCCCGTCACTATGGCCTTCCCGGCTCAGCCACAGGCTCACCAGGTGCTGAGCTATAGCAAATCACCCCCTTGAAGTCAAGCTGAATTACCATATATGGGGTTCAGTTCTTGTTTATCTATCAATATCTTGGGGAGTTGACAATTGACTAATCAGCCTGTGGACAAGGTGTACCGAAAGCCACGGGACAGGAGAGCGCTCATGCGCGGGAAGCAATGAACAGGGGAGATCGGGGATCGTTACTTGCTGCCCTCGGCCGGCGTGAGAAGATTGACCTGGCCCGTCTCGACCTCCGATTCGCCTTCCTTGGGCTTGCCTTCCTCAGGCTGGCGGATCCGGAGCGTGTTGACCAGTTGCTCGGTGCCGAGCAACAGATTGATCACCACGTTGCCGGGGCCGGCGACACGGGTGTGGATGATCCACCCGCTGGTCTTGACCACAACCGGGATCTGGAACAGGCGGGCCGTGTTCTGGGGATCCATCTTGAAATAGCCGGCGACGATGCCGACATACTTCGCGTTCTGCGCCCGATCCACCGTGATCGTTTTCGGTTTGCCCGGCTCGATGATGTACCGGGTGAAGCCCAGGGTCCCGGCACTCGCATAGCCGGTGGCAAAGAGCTTGCCGATGGCGGCCGGATCGTTCAGCAGGGCAATGAAGGTGTTCGGGTCGGCGGTCTGATAGACCCCCAAGGCCAGCGTATGCGGCTGGCTTCCGAACAGGTTCAGGTTGGGATCCGGCTTGATCTCGACGGTAATCGCGTTGGCCCCGTAGGTCCACTGCATCAGCTTGCGGGCATCTTCTTCGGAGTTCCCGCCGAACCACGCGTTCATGGTGGAGCAAGCGGGAAGAACGGAGACGAGAAGGCACGCGAGCAACAGGCTGAAGGGTCGGCGCATGCGGCCCATTATTTCAAATGGCCCGCATTATTGCAATTGCAGGGCAAAGACGTCGGCCTCCTGGCCTTCTGCATACTGGCTGAACAGAATGGATTCCGGCTGGCCCTTCACACGGATAAAGTAGGACTGGCTTGCATCCACGACGTTCTTGACCGCCCAGGCGGTGAACGTCCTGTCTCCCAGGACCATTTCAAAACCTTTTTGTTCGTACTCGAGCACGGTCCGTTCCGGCAGCTTCCCCTTGGCCCCCACCGCATGGAAGGTGATCTCCGCGCCGGCCACGCCGAACAGAGCTCCGGTCCAGGCGCCCTGCGACGGCCCCACCTCAAACCACTGTCCCAGGTTCGGGTCGCCGTAGACATCCAGCCGACAGTCCTGGTTCACCTGCGCCTGAGGCTTGTTCACCTGGGCCACCAGTTTGGCCTGCCAGGCCGGAGTCGCGTCCAACAAAACCGTCGCGCCGCGCAGCGGCGTCGGCAAGGTTGTCGGCGCCACGGTTTCCTTCCCGCCGGACAGGAGCACCACCGGAAACCCGGTCCCGTTGGCTGCATAGATGGAGAGGGCCATCAGCGAGAGTCCGTAGCGGACCGAGGGCTTGACCAGCTCCTGCTCCGACGCCAACACCAGCCACAGAGCCGCCTTGCTGTTCTTCATTTCATCACGCGCGCCCATCCAGGCCATCTTCTCCAGATTGTCGATCCAGAAATGGCCGTTGGGAGAAAGCCCGTAGGTCTTGAGCTGTCCCATGACCTGCTGGACTCGGGCCTCGTCTTTCGCCAATGCGGTGACCCAGACGGTTTTCATGTATCCTTGCCTCCCCTCCTCTGTCGTTCTACGCGAGCACAATGATACCGCTTTGATTCAAATGCGCGGGCGCAAGGGCGACGCCCGCCTTCTGGATGTGCACACCGGTGTCGTCAATGTCCGCTCCCGCGTCCTTCAGAGAGACTCCGGCCTCCGACCGCAACACCCCGACCCGCGACTCGGTCAGCCGAGCGCCAACACCGTCACCTGACTGGGCGCCAGGGTCACGCCGGGACAGTTCATCGCCATGCCGTTGTGGCCGGTCATCGTCGTGAGATGCTGGACTGGCGTGCCTTCGAACAGGACGGTCGGGGCGCCCAGCAGGTGCTCCGTCGGCCCCATGACCATCTCGGACACTAGGCCCATCAACACGCCGGCGTCGTCACCCTGACTCAGCATGACTTCCGTGATCTGCGTCACCGAGGGCATGGCGGAGGTCAGGACCGTCATCGCGCAAGTCCCGGGATTCGCCATCACGCCGGTGGAGATGTTGGGATAGGGAATCGGCACGATGACCGGCCCGACCGGCGTCTTGCAGACGTCCGGCATGCCCATGTTCATGCCGCCTTCCATCGTCGAGACAAACATCTTTCAACCTCCTAGGAGCTTATGGCCTATTGCTAATGGCAGGAGAGTCTCTGGGACTCTTTTCATTTTTTCAAGCCGTACGCCATAGGCTATTTGCTCTCATCCGAGATGGATCTGCTCCGCGTCCACCTTCACATGCTCTTCGGCGATCAGGTTGGTGTTCTTCGCATGAATCGTCATGGTCCCGTCCACGAGCTGCCGCAGGCTGGCTGCCTGCACCTCCTCCGCCTCCGACACGTAGCGGGTGTTGACCTTCAGCTTCTGCGTCATCCGGTCGATGACCGCATCCCAGGCCTCGGCCACGACGCTGATCTGTTCGGCCTGCGTCTGCAGATAGCGGCCGATCGTCGCGAACATGCCGACCCGCGCCTCCCCTTCTTGCGCGGCGACGGCCAAGCGCTCGACCGCCACGGTCAAGTCCTGGTCGGAAGAGAGCGACAGCCCTTCCGCCGACGTCAGATGCAGCCGGCCCTCCCGCGCCGCCAGGGTGAGGGACCCCTCGTAGGAGAGGGTCCCGGCTTGGTCGCCCCGCCGCTCCAGCACGGACAGGATATAGGCCCACCCCTTCGACCCGTAGGACAGCAGGACGAGGTCGGACGGGGCCGGCTCCAGCAGGCAGCCGGTGGCCCGTGTGGCCTCCACCAACCCTCCGTCCGTCCGCACGAGCCACAGGCTCCCCTCGGCCTTCTCGACCAGGCCGAGCTCCATATAGGCTTCACCGAACTTGGGTTTCTTCGCCAGATTCGTCTTCATGATCCCCCCTCCGTTGCATCGTTCGTCTCTCGTCTCTGGAAAGCGTTTCCCGTCGCGCGTCAGTACGGCGGCCGCCAGGCCTCCGCCAGCGACAGCTCCGCGTCCTCTCCCAGAGCTGCTGCCTTGCCGGTCGCATCCCAGATCGTCTGGTCCTCTGTGACCTTGTGCAGCTTCGTCCGGAACAGCTTCGCGCCGGTGAAATTCGCTTTGGTCAGGTCCGCATGGGACAAGTCGCTGTAGGTCACGTCGGCCTCGTTCAGCTTCGCTTCCACGGCCTTGAGGCCGGTCAGGGTGCTGCGGCTCAGATCGGCGCCGCTCAAATCGGCCTTGGTCAGGTCCGCGTCCGCAAAACAGGATTGCGTGAGCAAGGCCCCTTTGAAGCTGGCCCCGGCCAGCTTGGCCTCCATGAAGACCGCCCCCAGCCCCTTGACCTGGTCGAATTTCACGCCGGCCAGGTCGCCTTGCATGAAATTCGACTGGGTGATCTCGGCGCCGGTAAAGTCCGACCCCTTGAAATCCGACCCGCCCGCCTGCACCTTGACGAAGGAGGCGTTTTTGAAATCCTGGTTCGTCAAGACACAGTCCCGCAGAAACACCTTGTGGATCTTGGCCCCGGCCAGCGCCGCCCCGCTCAGGTCGGCCTTGTAGAACACCGTCCCGTCCAGGTTGCACTGGGCCAGCGTGGCCCTGTTCAGCTTGGCCTTCACCAGGACGGTCTTGAGCAGGTTCGCCCCGGAGAGATCGGCCTGACTCAGGTCCGCATCCGGCAGCACGGTCTTGGTCAGATCGGCCCCGGCGAACGTGGCGCCTTTCAGGTTCGCCTTGTTCATCACCGCCTGGGTCAGATCGGCTCCGGCAAAGTCCGCGCCGGCCAGGTCCGCCTCCGTCAGGACCGCCTTGACGAGCTTCGCCTGCTTGAAACCGGCCCCAGTCAGTTTCAGCTTCACCCAGATGACTTTCTCCAGGTCGCAGCCGTCGAATCGGGCCCCGGACAGGTCGCAGTCGCGGAAGACCGTCTTCTTGACCATGGCGCCGGACAAGTTGACCTGCTTCAGGCTGGTCTTCTGGAAAAATCCCTTGGAGAGGTCGGCCCGGGAAAGGTCCATGCCGGTCAGGTCGGCCCCGACGATGCGCTCGTGCTTGTTGACCTTGGCCAGCAGCTCGTCGCGCGTCATGGCCGGCCCTCCCGTTGCTGCTGTTTGAGCTTCGTCAGGGTCAGGATCGCATCGTTCAGTTTCGTGTCCTTGACCTCCGCCCGCAGGGTCTCGGCTGCATAGAGGTTCGCCCCGCGCAGGTCGGTGTTCACCAGCTTGGCCTTGCGCAGGGACGCCTTGAACAGGTTGGCGCCCACCATGTTCGCCCCGCTCAGGTCGGACTTGGTGAACTGGGCGCTCACGGCCTTGATGTGATAGAGGTTCGCCCGGCCGAGCCGGCAACTGTCCACCATCGCCCGATGCATCGTGCAATCCTGGAAGTTCCCGCCGGTGAAATCGGTCTTCATCAGGCTGGCCTTGGACATGGTGGACTCCTTGAAGTCCGCGCCGGGCAGCGTCGAGTTGCCGATCCGGAGGTTCGTGAGGTCCGACCGGCCGAACTTGACCTGCTCGCCGGAGACTTCCCAGAAGATGGCGCCCTTAGCCCGTGTCTGGCTGAAATCCGCCTTGTCCACGTGGCTCTTCATGAAGACCGCCTTTTCCAGATTCGCCTCGGCGAAGGTGGCCCCGCTCACGTCGGCAGTGAGGAAGTAGCCCTTGGAGGCCGCCGCCTTCGACAGATCGGCCCCCGTGAGCGTCGCCTTTTCAAACAGCGTTCCTTCGTAGGTCCCACCGGCCATCTTGGCGCCGGTAAAATCCGCCTGGCTGCAGACCCCCTTCGACAAATCCACGCCGGTCAGGTCGGCTTGCGGGAGCTTAGCCTTCATGAGGAGGGCCTTCGGCAGCTTGGCCCCTTTCAAGTTGGCGCGGGAGAAGTCCGCTTCGCCGGCAATGGCCCTCGTCAGATTGGCCCCGGAGAGATTGGCCCCGGAGAGATTGGTCTTCGACAGGGTCGCGCCGGTCAGATCGGCCCCCTGCAGATCCAGGCCGGAGAGGTCCAGGTCGGCCAATTTCTTTCCCGCCAGGCTCTTCCCCGCCCGGTAGCGGGCCACCACCTCCTCCCGCGTGAGGGGCGCCATGTCGTCCACGTCAATCCCGGCCTTCTTGAGCTGTGCTCTGGCCCAGTCAGGAATCGGGTTGGCCTGGAGCTGCTCCACCTTGCCCATGGTGGCCTCGTACTGGACCTTGGCGTCGGCCAGCGCGGCCTTGGCCTTGGCCTCCTGCGCCAGTACGTTCTGAAGCTGGTCCGGCGGCAGCTTGGCCTTGACGTCGTCCGGAATGCCGGGAAAGTCGAAGCTGGGAGGGCCGGTCGGAACCGGCGCGTTCAAGGCGTCCAGCAAGAGCTTGGGGTCCTGCCCGGCTTGCTGCATGGCCTCGGTTGCCTTGGCCATGGCCTGCTGCTTGGCCGCTTCGACCTGGGCCAGGATCTCGTCCTTGGTCGGAATCTTGTCCCGCGGCGGGGGGGGCGGCGGATTGAAGAGCTGTTCGACGTCTACGTTCTTGGCCGCCTCGGGATTCTTGGCCAGCGCATCCATGACCCGCTGCTTGGCCTGGGCCTTGGCCGCGTCCACCTGGACCATGGCGTCCGCGATCTGGCCCTTCGCCTCGGCCATCTTGGCCTGCGCCTCGCGCATCGGCGCCGTGTCCACATAGGCCATCGGGCCAAGCTTGTCCTGCAAGCCGGCGAGCTTGTCCGCGGCCACCCCGAGTTGCGCGCTACCCGCATCCAACGCCGCAGCTGGATCGCCTGGCGGAGCATTCTTGACGAGGTCGGGCACTTCACCCTTGGCCAGTTGTTCCTTCATCTTGGCCACGTCGGCCTTGGCCTGCGCGATCTTGCCCTTGGCCTCCGCCATCTTGGCGTCCGCGTCGGCCTTGATCGCCGCGATGTCGGCCGGCACCTTTCGGTCCAATCGCTTTTGGAACTCTTCCTTGTAGAACTCAAAGCTCTTGGGCCGGTCGGTCATCTTCTCCGTGACCAGGAAGAGCTTGGTCACATCCGAGGCCTCGTCATCCGCCGCCGGCGCGCTATTGCGGTAGAGCACCAACCCTGTCTCGCTGGAGGGGAACAACCAGACCGTATCCAGGTCGAGCGTGAACTCGCTGAAGACCTCCCTGTCCTGCTTCTGATGTACGAGGAAGAGGCGCGGGCGGAGCCCGGGGAGGCGCGACCGGAGCGCCGGCTTCTCCGGATGCATCCCGTCGATTTCCAGCCCCTCGTCGCCCTTGAAAAATTTCTGCGTCCCTGTCAGCCACTGGTCCTTGGGCGCCACGTTGAAGAAACTGTAATCCATGTCGTCCGGGAAGTAGGGCCAGCGCTCCTTCAACCACCGCTCGTCGTAGGTCCCCGTCTTTTTCATCCGCTGGGGCCACATGACGTCGTAGCCGAGAAAGCCGGCCGGCTCGCGCCGATCCGCTGGGCTGCCGATCAAACTATTCGGCAACTCGATGTTCGGCAGAGGCAGTCGCTGCTCCGACGCCCGATCCGGGTCCGCGAGGAACCCCTTGCCGATCGGATTCTGGTCGTAGCCCTGGCCGCCGAAGGCCTGCGTATAGGTCAGGTCCATCTCGGCGAAGGGCTCCGGCTCGGACGGGACCTGGATGCCGCCCCGCTTCACCCATGTCCGGTTGCCGAACAGGGCCAGACTTTTCGAAAGGGAGCCGACTTTCGCCGTCACTGTGGCGGCGGGGATGGTTTTGCCCTTGGGCGCATAACATTTGCCGCGGAGCAGGACTTCGCCTGTGACTTTCGGCATGCCCGCATCCAGGATCGCGTCCTTCCCCAGCTCCTTGGTGACGAGCGGCCAGAGTTGCTGTTCGGTGAGGGGCTTGCCCGGATCGTTGAAGTCGAAGCAATACATGACCGTGGTGGCGAAGGCGAAGTGGCCGGCCTTGGCGTACCGGTACAGGAGCAACCCCTGGTCGAGACCTTTAATGACTTTCATGATCCCCCATATCCGCTGCCGCGCCGCTACGCACCATCCCGGCGCAGCGGGGACCGGCTCAACAGAACAGTGCTCCCCATCGGCGTGGAAGCGCGCCGCGACTATCCCAGCATCGTCACGCCAAAATCGCTCATCTCGATGCCGCCGCTCTTGATACCCGTGGCCGTCTCGGTCACCTGCACATCCGAAGAGCCCACCGCCGTGGCCGTCTCTTCCACGTCGACGCCGGTGTTCGCCACCCGCATCCCCCGCTCGACCATCTCGATCCCCTCGTCCACGACTGATGACCCGCTCGACCGGATGGAGGAGGCCGCCGCCACGATTTTTTCCCCAGCCGCCTGGATCTTCGACCCCAGGGTTTCCAGCTTGGAGCCGATGCTCTTGATCGTGCTGGCGGCGGTCTGAATTTTGGAGACGGCGAATTCCGTGACGTTGGCGAACCGCATGACATTCTCCGTGCCGACGATAATCTTGGTATAGCTGCCGATGTACGTGTCCTCCCACACCCCGATGCACATATGACCTGACAGCGGAGGGGCCAAGTATATATTCCCCGCCAATCCTACGTATATATCACCAGCCATGCCGACTACCGTCTTGCTGTCCTTGCCGATTACCACCTCACTGGACACGCCGATGATGGTTGCTTCCTGCGAGCCGGTCACCTTGAGCGTGTTCTTCTTCAGCGTCGTGCTGGCATCCTGCGCACTGACGGTCCAGTTGGCGCCCGTGGTGAACGTGAAGCCGTCCGTGCTCGCGCCAGCCACCTGAGCACCCACCGTGGAGGACAGGCCGGTACCCATCCGCAAAGTTGTCTGGTCCTTGGGCGTCTGTAGGTGAATGTGCTCCGATCCTGCCTGATCCTCAAAGGTCAGGCGGTTGCTTCCCGCCGTGTGGATAGCGACTTGCGTCTGGTTCTGGCTCGTGACCGGGCTCAGATTGGCGGAGTTCGGCACCGCCGATGTGATCAGCGGCCGGTTCAGATCCCCGTCCTGGAACGACAGGAGCACCTCCGCGCCTTTGTGCAAGGGGAAATGCATGCCATGGCCTGAGCCCATATAGGGCGTCCCCTTCCGAACCCAGGCAGAGGCCTTCGCCGCCTGCTTGTCCGTCCTGTCGAACGGCAGCTGCACCTTGTACCGACCCTGGTCATCCAGCTCAGCATACTGGCCGCTGCCTTCCGCATCCACAAAGGCTGTCATGGCCCCGGGGATCAGCGGCTTGGGCGTCAGCCGTTCGGGGCGAAACTGGACGTCTGCTGGAATCGCAGCACATTCGCTCCGGTAGAAGTCCTCCCGCACAGTCCCAGCCGCGCCACCCCCTGCCTCCAGCCCGGCCAGCAACGTCCCGGCCTGCGCCCCCTCATGCCGCACCTCGGTCACCAGGTAACGTCCGTTGTAGTCCACCCGATAATGGCCCTGGACCGCTATGACGAAGCCCGCGCGCAGCCCCGTCACCGTCCCCTCGCCCTGAAACGTCTTC
>SXGR01116814.1_pt1 | contig 24374 bp, 21 predicted proteins | sample 3174711 | NCBI WGS metagenome assembly SXGR01 (sample SAMN11356860, study PRJNA531348) | freshwater metagenome | isolation source: freshwater sample F1-60 | place: China: Fuxian Lake, Yuxi | collected 2017-12-25
GCAGTTCAGCTCGCGCCATTGGCACCAGCTCGGCTGCAACGGCGAGACCTTCGGCGACGGGTTCCAGAACACCTGGGACGAGACGCGCGCGCAGGCTGGCGCCGCCGGCATCCTCGACAACTACCTCGGATCGGCGGGGCCCAACCTCGCGGGGCAGTCTCCCTCCTCCGCCACAGGCGCGTTCCTCGCGCAGATCGAACCGCTGCTGCCGGGGCTCGCGTCGCGTTGGACTGGCCTCTCGAGCATCGACTACTGGCCCGGCTCGCCGCACCAGCGCGGCTCGTACTCGTACTACAAGCCGGGGCAGTACACGACCTTCGCCGGCGTCGAGCGCGAGGCCGAAGGACGGCTGCACTTCGCCGGAGAGCACACCTCGATCGACTTCCAGGGCTACATGGAAGGCGCGGTCGAATCCGGCGAGCGCGCGGCGCGCGAAGTGCTGGCGGCCTCGTAGCCCCGGCGCCGTCTGTCAAGCGAATTTGACACGGGCCGCGTGGGTCGCTCAGGCCCCCGCCAGCCGCGCGTAGGTGGCGAGCTCGACGCGCGCGGCCGACAGCGCCGCCTTGGCGCGCGGGTCGACGAGCGCCTCGTACTCGCGGCGCCGGCGCGCCGGGCCGTGGTCGCCCCATGGCTCGCCGGGCTCCTCGCCGAGGCTCGGATGGCACAGGAGCTCGCTGACCTTGCCGGGTTCAAGGCGCTCGAGCGCCGCGAGCAACCACGGCAGATCGAGATCGCCCGACTTGACCATGCCCACGAAGCGTGCGGGGCGCGCCATGGCTTGCCGCGAAAGCGCCCAAGTGGCGCGCGAGGCCGCGGTGATGAAGAGCGAGACGGGCCAGCGCCCGGGTGGCGTGCCGCGGAACTCGGCGAGGCGCGTAGCCTCGCTGGCGCGCGCGCAACGAATGCCGTGTTGGCGGGCCAAGTGGTGCGCCAGCGGGCCGATGCTCGGCATGGCGTGGAGGTGGCAATGCCCGTCGATGTGGTCGGGTTGCAGTCCTTCGTCGCGCACCTTCTGGATCTGGGCGTTCCACTCGCGCGCGATCTCGTCCTTGTCGAGCCGGCCGAGCAAGAGACGACGCAGCTGCGCATGCAGCCCCGGAAAGCGTCCATCAGGGCCGACCAGCGTGCGCACGCGCGCTGGATCGCTGACCGGCCGCTCGTCGTGCAGCACGAGGTGCACGCCCAGGCCCAAGGTCCAAGTGCGCCGCGCACGCTCGCAAGCCGCCGCGAAGCTCGTCCCCGTCGCCGCCAGGCTGGCGCTGGTCAGGATGCCGCGCTCATGCGCGTCGAAGATGGCTCCATCGAAGCTCGCATGCATGCCCAGGTCGTCGGCGTTGACGATCAAGTACCTGGTGGCGGGGTCGAGCGGCATGGCGGGAGCGCGCGCCGTCGAGTTCCGGCGCCGCGGGGCTTATCCTAGTCGGCTGTTCCAGCCGCCCCGCGCAAGGATGGTCCTGCGCCAAAGGCTGGACGGCAAGCATCCACATGCACAGCGGCAAGGACGACAAGGGCGGCTTCCCCGGCTTTGGACGCGGCGCCTCCACGCCCGGCGCGGCCCCTTCGATGGGCGGCATGGGCTCGAGCGGCTTCGGGACGCCAGGCTTCGGCGCGGGCGCGATGACGGGTGGGCTGGGTGGAGCGGGCGATGGCGGCATGGCGCCGAAAGGCGCGGGCGGCGGACATGTCGTCGACGTCACGGTCGAGACTTTCCGCGACGAAGTCGTCGAGCGCAGCAAGCGCACCTTGGTGCTCGTCGACCTGTGGGCCAGCTGGTGCGGACCCTGCAAGACGCTTGGACCCACGCTCGAGAAGGTGGCCGCCGATCTGGGCGGCAAGGTCGTGCTGGCGAAGGTCGATGTCGACGCCAACCCAGAGATCGCCGAGATCTTCGGCGCGCAGAGCATCCCGACCGTGGTGCTCATCAAGGACGGGCGGCCGATCGACGGGTTCGTCGGCGCGCAGACCGAGAGCTACATCAAGGAGATGCTCAAGCGCCACCTGCCGGCCGCGGCGGTCGATCCGTTGATCGCGGCGCTCGAGTTGGAACAACAGGGCGACATCTTCGGCGCGATGGAGGCGCTGCGCGAACTGGCCGAGGCCGAAAGGCCGACCAAGCTCGCGCGCGCGCACCTCGCGCGCATCCTGGCGCAGAACGGCGCCATCGACGAGGCGCGCACGGAATGGCAGCAAGTGGCCCCCGACGAGCTGGACTCGGATCCAGCCAAGACGGCCAAGGCCTTGCTCGCCTTGGAGGAGCAGAAAGTCGACTTGGCCCCGCTCGAGGCTGCCGTGGCCAAGGACGCAGGCGACCTCAAGGCGCAACTGGCGCTGGGCAAGGGCTTGCTCGCCGCCGGCCGCACCGAAGAGGGTCTCGACCGCCTCTACCAAGCCTGCATCGTCGACTTGAAGTTCGACGGCGGCGCGCCGCGCTTGGCGTTGCTCGAAGCCTTCGACGCGTTGGGGCCCACGAATCCGCTGGCCATCCAATACCGCCGCAAGCTGTCGATCCTGTTGTGCTCGTGACGCCACCAGCCCGGGGCTAGCGCAAGCGTCGCCGCAAGCGCTCGGCTTCGGCCTGCAATTCAAGCAACTGCGGCGCGTTGGCTTGCGTCAGGTGCACGGCCAGCACGCGCACGCGCGCGGGCCCCTGGGTCGCGCCCTTGCCCGAGGGATCGGACGGCGGCGACGCGGAATCGAAACCGGACTCCGCGGGCAAGTCGTACACGCGCACGAGGTGCGGCTGCGGCGGCGCGGGGGAATCCAGCCGCACTTCGCCCGAGGCGTCGCGCCAACCTTCGATGCAGCCCGGTCCGCGCGACTCGCGCAAGGCGGCGAAGGCGGCTTCGATCGCCTCCATGTGGCGCCCTTCGGCCGCGGCCAGCGCTTGGCGCAACTCGAGCTGGTCCGGCGTGGTGCGGCGCTCGGCGGAGGCCGCGCTGCGCCCCGGCGCGCTCGCGTCCGGGGCGGCAAGTCGGTCGTCGGTCGCGGGGACGGCGTCGAGATCCGCCGGCGAACTCGAGTCCCTTGCTTCGGTCGACGGCTCGACGAGCGTCAAGGATGCTTGACGCACTTCGGCTTCGCTCGGCGTCAAGATCCAACCCAAGGTTCCACCGACGACGGCCAGCAGGGACACAGCCAGGATGCGCGTGGTGTTGTTCATGCCTGGGACGATGATCGCGCCGGATGCCCTTCGATCCAAGCCAGCACCGCGCGGGCGGCGCGGGCGACGTCGGTCGTGTCGATGCGCGCGGCGTAGAGCTTGCCCTTCTCGCTGTGGCGATACAGCGGATCGTAGTACCGCTCGAGCAACTCCAGCACCAGTTCCTCGTGGGCGCCGCGCGCGTACATGTCGACCAAGGCTTCGGCGTCCTTCGGGCGCGCCATGCGCGCCTCGACTTGCTCGAGCTGCGCCGGCAGCTCCATGCGCGCGCGTTCGCTGGACAGGTAGTCGGCCAACAGGAACTCCACGCGCGCCGCGTCGGGCGCGACGAGTTCGAGGTTCGTGCCTTCGCACAACGCGCGCCACACGCCTTGCGGCACGATGCGGCTGCCCACCTTGCGACTCTCGCCCTCGAGCACGAGGAAGGGCGCGCCAGCCACGGCGCGCAAACGCTCGGCGAGGCGTGTCTCGAACAACTTCTGCGACACGGGTTCGAGCCCCACCATGCCGAGCAAGGAACTGCGGTGTCCCGCGCAAGCCTCGAGGTCGAGCGTGGAGCCCGGTCGAAGGCGCTCGATCTCTCGCAAGACGAGCGTCTTGCCGACGCCGGTCAAGCCGCGCAGGACGACGATCGACGGCGCGGTCCAACCGTCAAGTTCGCTGGACACCTCCGAGCGGTAGGCCTTCCACCCACCTTCCAGCAGCGTGGCGCGCTCGCAGCCCACCGAACGCAGGAAGTGCACGACGCTGCGACTGCGCAAGCCGCCACGCCAACAGTGGAACACGACGGGTTGGGAGTGCGGCGGGCTCCACGATGGCTGCATCAGCTCGGCCGAAAGGGTCTCGAGGCCCGGGGCGACGAGGCGCGACACGCGCGCCTCGAAATCGTCCGCGCGGGTTCAAGCACCGCCCAGCGCCTCGACTTCGGCCACCAACCCCCGGATCCGGGCGCGCACGATGCGCGCGGCTTCCTCGAAGGCCTTGGCCTGCGACTCCTGCTTCCACAGCGTGCCGACCAGAGCACGCTCGACATCGTCGAACAAGGGAATGTTGCGCGAGCCGGGGATGGAGTCCTCGGCATGCTCGGCGGGCGAACGCAAATCGACCACGGGCAGGCGTCGGCGCAGCACCTCCCGCGCATCCACTTGCGCCAACGACGCGCGTCCATCCATGCGCGGCAGCCTAGCACGCGCGGAGTCGCGCAGTGTGGATTCAGCGACCGCCCGAGCGCGTATCTTCGTCCCCGCGTCGGCTGGAACCAGGAGCCGGGTCGCGCGGTCCACGCTCGCCGGAGCCACGCTCGCCGCGGCGACGCTCGTCGGAGCCATGTTCCTTGCCGTCGAAGCCGCCGCGCGGTCGAACGCCGCGGCGTTGCGGCAGGCCGAGTTCCTCGAGCAAGCGTCGGATCTCGTGCAGGGCCTCGGGGCCACGCAAGCCCGCCAACGCCTGCAAGCGCGCAGGCTCGACCAAGCCGCTCTGCGTCAACGCTTCGATGGCGTGGGCGCGACGACGCTCGTCGAGCGCGGCGCGACGCTCGGCCTCGGGGAGTTCGCGCACGAGGGTCCAATCCTCTTGCCGCGGCTCGAGCGCACGCGCCAAGCGCACCAACGCCGTCACGCGCTCTTCGGCCAACCCCTTGGCGCGCAAGTCGCGCTCCAGGCGCGACGACATGAAGGCGGCGACGAGCTCCTTGACCGGCGCGGTCTGCAAGGCGGCGCGCTCCTCGAGCGTCGTGGCCTTCCAGCCCAGTTGGCGCGCATCCTCCGGCGACAAGCGCGCGAGCAACGCACGCAGCTCGCGTTCGCCCTCGGTGGCGGACGACGACCGCAACCGATCGAGTTCGTCGCGCGGCAACGACAAGCGTTCAGCCACTCGGTCGACGACGAGGCGCAAGCCACGCTCGGCCAACCCCGCATGGAAGCGCGCCAGGCGTTCGGCGCGTTGTTCGGGCGTCGACCCCTCGATCTCGTGGCGCCACTGCTCGGGCAGGCGTTCCTTGAGGCGCGCTCCGCGTTCGCGACCCGCGGCGTGCACCAAGCCGCGCAGGGCATGTTCGCGTTGCTCCGCGGGCATGGTGGCGAGGCGCGCGCGTTCCTCGGCGGGCAGGCGCTGCACGAATTCTTCGCGCATGCGCTTCAGGCGTTCGGCGCGCTCGACGAGTTTGGCGCGTTCTTCGGGCGCGAGCTCCTGCAGCTTGCGCCAAGCGGCCATCAGTTCCGCTCGGCGCTCGGCGGACAGCGTGTCCCATTTCGCGCGCGCCTTGGCCAGCGCCTCGGGCGACGGCGACGCCTGGCGCCGTGCAGGACGACCTGCGTCGTGATCATGCGCTGCGTGCCCGACGTCGGGGATGGGCATGGCCAGCGACGCCGAGCCAAGCACCAGCAGGATCAGCGACGCGAAGAGGGACACGAAGAGCAGTTGGAAGCGGTGCGCCATGGAACGGTCAACCCTTGCTGGGTTCCTCCGTCGTGGCCGGCGGCTCGTAGGCGTCCATGTCGAGCAGCGCTTCGTCCGAAGCGTCCATCGTCGACAAGAACAGCTCCAAGTCGCCATCGAGCAGCACTGCGACCTCTTCGAGCAGCTCCAAGTCGCCGAGCAAGCCTTCATCGACCTGCGCTTCCGTGGTCAACGGGTCGGGCGCGCGCGGAGCGCCTCCCTCGGTGGAAATCGCCTCGTCGCGTTGCGCCAACGGCACCACGCTTGGCTCGAAGCCACCGCCCGCGTCGCGGCGCGCCAGCCACGCGAGCGCGAGCACGGCCGCGGCCGACGCCGTGGCGACGACCATCCGCAAGAGCGTGAAGCGCCGACGCGGCGTCGGCGTGGCGGCAACCTGCTCGTCGCGGCGCGCAGCCGCGCGCAACGCGGCCTGCACGCGGCCCGCCAGACCCGTGGGCGCGACCACGCGATCGTGGCGCAACAGGGCCTCGAGTGCATCATCGGCGAGACGCGCACGCACGGCCGCGGCGGTCCGGGATGCGAGCCCGGCCGGTGCGCGCAGGGATTCCTGTTCCAACGCGGCGTCGAGGCTCAGGACACGCGCGTCGAGCAAGGTGGCCCCGGTTGCGCTTTCGGCAACGCTCTCGGCAACGCTCTCGGGAATGCTCTCGGGAACGATTTCATCGGCAAGGCGACGACGCACCGCGACAAGGATGCGCGTGGCGAAGTCGCGCGGCGCGGCCAAGGTGTCGCGCGCCAAGACCACGTCCAAGGCGCGTTCGGCCGCGACTCGGCCGACGAGGCGCTCGCGCGTGGCCGCGTCGAGGCTCGGTGCGCGCCAGGCGGCCAGCAACTCGTCCAACTGCTCCTCGCTCTCCGTCAGGGCGCGGCAAGCCGGGCACGCGAGCAAGTGTTCATCCCACGCCAGCGACAGGAGCGCTTCGCCATCCAGCACAGCCTGCAACAGGCGTCGCTGGAAGTCGGCGCAGCCTTCGCGAGGTGCATCTTGGTGGAGCTTGCTCATGCCCGCCGCTCCTCCTTGGCGAGCCACGGCTGCAACGCTTCGCGCAGGTTCTCGCGTGCGCGATGCACGAGGCTCTTGACGGCCTTCTCGCTTGAACCGAGCACTTGCCCGATCTGGTCGTAGGGCATGTCGTGGTACTTGGCGAGGACCAGCGCCATGCGTTGCTGTTCGGGCAAGGCCGCGATGGCTCGCCGCACGGCGCGCACGACATCGGCGCGCTCGAGGTCGTCCTCGACGCTCGAGGCGTGGTCGTCAGGCAACTGCTGGAACGGGTCGACGCCCTCGTCCACGCTCCAATGTTCCGCGCGGCGCTCTGAAGCCCTGCTCGACGCGTTGACTGCCAAGTTGAAGGCGATGCGGAACAAGTAGGTCGAAAAGCGCGCCGTCGGTTCGTAGCGGTCCTTGCTCTTGACGAGACGCAAGAAGACTTCCTGCACCAAGTCCTCGCGGTTGTGCTTGGCCCCGAGGAAGCGCGTGAGCAGCGCCCACAGCTGGTCGCTGTACAACTCGACGATGCGATCGAAGGCTGCTTCGTCGCCGCCCTTCCAACGCAGCATCAACTGCGCGCCGGCATCTTCCTGCTGCGCGCGATCGCCGGACGAAGGCTCGGGCCGGAGTTGGTCGTGGAGGGTGTCGTCGGACATGGAAGCACTGCTTGGCAAGGTACCGCCCATCCTGAACCGCGTCGGCGGTCGCGGGTTCCGGGCCGAAGCCCGGCTCTGCATTCCGCTCCGGAAGGCTCCGGAACCTCTTTCAGGGCAGCCTGCGCCAGGCCGAGGGCGGCCACACGACGGCCACGGGACACCCGAGGATCCGGTCCCAAGACTGGTGGCAAGAGTCCCACCGCGCGGCCGCCATGGGGTCGTCGGCCAGCACCAGGCAATGGCCCGGCGCCACGCGCAATGCGGGCGCCTCGTCGCGCCACGCGGGCGCCCGCCAAACGGCCAACCGCGCGAGCGTCGCGCCACCCGCGCCAAAGCGCACCAGCGCCCGCGGTTCGTCCGGCGGCGCGTCGCCACCGCGCGGGAAGGGAGTCGACATGTAGTGCTGGCCATCGACGCGCACCTGCGCCCAGCCCGCGCGCGCTTCGAAGATCCACTCCTGCTCGAAGGCGTCTGCAGGCAACTCGCGCATGTCGGCGTAGGCGAGTCCGCGCTGCACCGTGGAACCTGCCGCGTCGAGCAGCTGCACGGCATTGGAGACCTTGCTCCCGTCGCGTTCGACGATGAACTGCACGACGGCGCCGCCATCGCGCAACTCGACCTGCAACTGGCCTTGCGGACGACTCCAGTGCACGCTCAACGCCACGCGCAACGCTGGAGCGCAAGACTGGCCCGGCGATCGCGTTCCATCGTCGCGCAGCCAGCCGTCGTCGAGGGCCACCAGTCGCAAGGCGGGTGATTGGAAGTCGCCCGACCAACCTGTCGCGTCGCGTCGCCAAGCTTCGAGTTCGAGCCACTCGGTGGGCGTGGACTCGCGCGCCGTGTCGCTCCAGGGGACCCATGCTTGCTGGTCGAAGGGCACGACGAGTGGCGCAGCACCTTGCAGCAGCTCGCCCGCCGCGATGGACAGCTCTTCGCCTGGGTAGCCCACGATCCGCCCCAAGCGCGCGACCCCGGCGCCGTCGCGCACGGCAAGCAGTGCGCCACGCTCCGGCAAGTCCTCGACGGCGACGACGGACGCGGTGCGCACGAAGGCGATCTCGCCCGCGCCCAACGCAGGTCGGGCATCGTCGTCGCGCAAGCGAACGAAATCGCCCAGCGAGATGGCGAGCACGCACGCGGCGAGGACGATGAACGCGGTGGCGACGGCCAAGCGACGCATCGACGCCATCCTACCCCATGCTCGCGCGCCTACCCCGTGCTTGCGCGCCACGGTGTGGACGTGATGGCGGCTCAGCGCGGGCGCCGCCAACCCGACGGTGGCCACACCACCAGCACCGGACGCCCGACGAGGTCGGCCAGCGCCGTCGGGCCCCACTGGCGTCCGTCGCGCGATTGGAACGAAGCGTCGCCCAAGAGAAAGCACTGGTCCGGTCCCAACGGCAGCTCGCGCTGCACGGCGTGCGCGCCGACAGGTTGCCAGTGCAGGTCGCGCTCGACGCTCAAACGCCGCACTTCCCCCGCGCCGGCGACGAAGCGCACCAAAGCCCGCGGCGGGTACGAGCGGCCTTCCTGCGCCATGTCGGCGCGATGCAGGCGCCAGCCCAGCGGGGCGATCGAGGCGAGCTCGGCGCCGTCGACATGCAGGTCGGCGCGGCCATCGCGCACCGCGAACTCGAAGCGTTGCGTCACCCCGGCCGCGGCCGCCTTGTCGGTGGCGCGCGCACGAGTGGTCCACTCGGGCTCGCTGGCCTCGGCCGCCGCCGTGGCGAGCATGGCGTGGAGATCCGCGCCGCGACGCTCGAGTCGCGCCAGGAGCGCTTCTCCGCGCTGGCGCAGCTGCAGCTCGAAGATCGCGTCGCCCTCGCAAGCAAGCTCGCACGCGACGCGCATGTCCGCGACCTCGTGCGGACCACGGACGCGTTCCGGCCCAGGCCAGCCGTCATCGACGGAATCCAGCCGCAGTGGGCCGCTGCCCGCGTCGCCGCGCAAGCCGCTCGGGCCGTTCGACCAACCCGCCGGGACGCTCCACGCGTTCGCGAGAGGTTCGCGGGCACTGTCGGCGACCTCGATCCAGATCTCGTCGGCTTCGCTCGCTCGCCGCGGCACGCCATCGATGTACAAGTCGCCGGCGGACAGACGCACCGTCTCGCCCGGCAGTCCGACCACGCGCTTGACCACGGGACGGCCCGACTCGGCCTCTCGAGCAACGACGAGTTCGCCCGCCCGCGGCGGCGTGGCGTCGAGCAGCACGAGCACCCACTCGCCCGTGTGCAGCGTCGGCTCCATGGAACCCGACTCGACGCGCCGCACATCGGCCACGAAGGCCCTGAGCACGAGCAGCACGGCGAAGATGGCCGCGCCGGTCCACAGCCAGCGTCGCGCGTGATGCAGGCGACCCGGCGCTTGGTTCATGCGTGGATGGGCAGCGCGGCGGAAGTCGCCATGGGCGACGATGGCCGCGCGGGGTGCACCGGGAAGAGCTCGGCGTGCAAGACCTTGGCCGCGCGATCGAGCTGGGCCTCGGCCACGACGAAGGCTTGGCTGGAGACGCGCGCGCCGATGCAAGCTTCGTGCACGACCACGCCGGCGTTGGAAAGCGACGCCATGGCGCGCGCGGCCAACGCGCCATCCGCGCCAAGATCGCGGCCCACGACGGCGATCAACGACAGGTCGCGCTCGATGCGCGCGCGACGGCCGAGGGCCGCGACCAGCGCCTCGAGTCCGGCGCACGGCGCCACATGCAGCACGGCGCGATCGCCCGCGGTCGACACGAGCCCGGGCTCGACCTGATGTCGCGCCATGAGCATGAACAAGTCGGCGAGGCAGGCGCCGCGCGGCTCGAGCGGGCCGATGGCGACTTCGAGTCGCGACAGTCGGCGGCGCGCCGCGAGACCCACCGCTCCAACCGGCCGCGAGGCGACCTCGAGCACGGTGCCGGCATCCGAGGGCGAACGCGCGTCGAGGATGCGCACGCTGACATTGGCGCGTTGCACCGGCGCGAGTGCCGCGCCGTAGACGACTTCGGCGCCGTGGAAGGCGTATTCGGCAACCTCGGCCAGGCCCAGGCGTTCAACGGTGCGCGCCTCGGGCACGAGTGCCGGGTCGGCGGTCATCATCCCCGAAACCGTCTTCCACAACTGCAACTCGGCGGCGCCAACGGCCTCGGCCAGCAAGGCCGCCGTCAAGTCCGAGCCATTGCGACCCATGGTCGTCAGGTTGCCGCGCATGTCGCGGGCGAGGAAACCCGTCACGACCGGCACGCCGACCACTTGCTCGAGCGCCGCGCGGATCTTGTCGCCTTGCCCAGGCAAGGGTCGCGCATCGCCATGGTTGCTGTCCGTGACGAGGCCGATGTCGTAGGCGTCGATCGGCGTGGCGCGCAACCCGGCCGACTTCAGGGCGTGGGCCACGACGCGCGCGCTCATGCGTTCGCCCATGGCGAGGATGTGGTCGAGCTCTCCGGGCGCCAGGCGCCCACGGCGGCGCACATCCTCGAGCAAGGCGTACAACTCGAAGAAGTAGCGGTCGAGCAGATCCGGATCGAGCCCGAGTTGGTGCAGGATCGAGCGATGGCGGATGCGCACGCGATCGCCCTCGACATGGCCCTCGGCCGCCGAGCGGGCGATGGTGTCGAGCATGTCTGTCACGCCTTGATGGGCGCTGACGACGACCAGCGGACGGGCCCCTCCGCGTGTTTGGATGATCTGGCAGGCTCGTTGGATGGCGGGACCGTCGCACAGGGCGGCGCCGCCGAACTTCATGACTCGGGCGAACGGCATGGTGGATGGTCTTAGATATACGGCACCGAGCCGCCCGACTCACGCTTCCCTGCCACTGGTCCCAGCCAAGTTCCCGGCCAGGCGCCGCGCGACGGTGGGCCACCCGACGCGCGCGACGCGACGCGAGCACGGCGGTCCGGCGCGACGCGGTTGCGTGCTACCATCCCCTCTCGACCCACCCCGCGAGACTTGCCATGACCACCAACCGCGACGCGCTGATCCACGACTGGAACACCCCGGATTGGAAGGCTTCCGGAGCAATCCAGTTCGACGACGAGACTCTGCGCGACGGGCTGCAATCGCCCTCGGTGCTCGATCCCGACCTCGACGACAAGCTGGCGCTGGTGCATTTGATGGATCGGCTGGGGATCCAGACGGCCAATGTGGGCCTGCCGGGCGCCGGACCGCGCGCGAGGGAGCACATCGAGCGCCTCGCCAAGGAGATGCGGACGCTCGGGATCCGGCCGAATGTCGCCTGCCGCACCGTCGTTGCGGACATCGAGCCTGTCGTCGACATGGTGCAACGCACAGGCGTTCCGATCGAGGTGTGCGCGTTCATCGGCTCGTCGCCGATCCGCCAGTACGCCGAGGACTGGGACTTCACGAAGATGCTCGGCCTCGTCAAGGACGCGGTGTCCTTCGCCACGAAGCACGACCTGCCGTGCATGTTCGTGACCGAAGACACGACGCGCGCCACGCCGGAGCAGGTGCGCGCGCTGTACGCCACGGCCATCGAAGCCGGCGCCAAGCGCGTGTGCGTGTGCGACACCTGCGGCCACGCGACGCCCGCCGGGGTCAAGCGGCTCGTGTCCTACGTCGCCGGCATCGCCAAGGAGTTGAACCCGGCGGTGGGCGTCGACTGGCACGGGCACCGCGACCGCGGCATGGGCCTCGTCAACGCCCTGGCGGCCCTCGAGGCGGGGGCCACGCGGGTGCACGCCACGGCGCTCGGCATCGGCGAGCGCGCCGGCAACACCGAGATGGACCTGTTGCTGGTCAACCTGCGGTTGCTCGGCTTGATCGACAACGACCTGACCATGCTGGGCGACTACGTGAAGCTCGCCGCCAAGGCCACGGGGGTCGAGGTGGCCCACAACTACCCGGTCTTCGGCAAGGATGCCTTCGAAACCGGCACCGGCGTGCATGCCTCGGCCGTCATCAAGGCCTTCAAGAAGGGCGATGTGTGGCTGGCGAACCGGGTCTACTCGGGCGTGCCGGCGGACCTCGTGGGCCTAGAGCAGGTCATCGGGGTCGGCCCGATGAGCGGCCGCTCGAACGTGACCTACTTCCTTGAAAAGCGCGGAGTGGCGCCGACCGACGAGGTCGTGGCGCGAGTGCTCGAGCGCGCGAAGGGCAGCAAGCGCCTGTTGACCGAGGCGGAAGTGCTGGCGGCTGCCAACGGCTGAACGCCGTCACGACTAGGGCTGCGGCCGTACTCAAGTCCCGTCGGCAGCAGCCGACCTGTGGGATCGTCGGCCTCAGCCGACCTGTGGGATCGTCGGCCTCAGCCGACCTCGAGCTTGGGCAGAGCCGCACCCTTGGCTTGCAGCACCGGCGCGCCGTGCTTGGACACGATGTTGTTGTTCCAAGCGCAGGCGTGGCACTTGTGGTACAGGCCGCGCTGGCGGTCTTGGCACTGGCCAAGGCTCACCTTGTGGGCGAATAGCACCGGCGTGCCGTCCGTGCGGGTCGGACATTGCCGGAGGCCTTCGGGACTGGATGCGTCCATGGACTCCATTTAGGTTCAGAGGGGTGACCCCCGAGCGAGGGTCGGCGGACGGGGGCCGCTGTCGAGGGATATTGTGGGCCCGGCCTAGCACTGGGATCAAGACAGGGTCAAGGGAACCCTAGGACGCAAGACGCTTCAACTTGCTGCCAGCAGAGCCTTTAGGGAATGGGCTGCCATTTCCGGGCCACGGTGCGAGTCGCGCGCCAGTTCTACTGCTACCTGTCCGGTGTAGTGGATGGAATGCAGGGCACTTAGGGCGGACTTGAGATCCAGCTGGCCGGTACCTAGTGGCAAATGCTCGTGTACTCCCGCTCGGGCATCATCGACTTGGACATGCGCCAAGTGCGTCCGCCAGCAAGTGATCGTCGCGGCTACCGGCAGGTCGCCGGTGACGACGCAATGTCCAAGGTCCAAGGTCAATCGCAGAGGCGATGGGGTGGGTCCGAGCCGCTCCAACAAGGCTCCATACCCGGCGGGGCGCTCGATCCACATTCCTGGTTCCGGTTCGAAGGCAATGACCACCCCGCGTTCGGCGGCCAAGCCCAGCACGCTCGCCATTCCCCCCACTAGATGCTCCCAAGCTTGTGCGTGGGCGTCGGTGGGCTCGACGTCCTCGGCATGCAAGCCCTGCGGGTGGCTGCCCGACCACAGGGACAGGAGCGGAGCGCCCAAGTCGACAGCGAGGTCCAGGCAGCGCCGGTAATAGTCGACGCGCAGCTCCCGTCCGGCAGCCGAGGCGTCCATCAACGAGGGATGGTGCTTGCGCCGCGCATCCAGTGCGTAGCGGGCGCCCGTCTCGACCACGATCGACAGTCCACGATCGCGACACACCTCACGCACCTCGGCCGCGACGCGCGGGTCGGGCGCGAGCGGGTCCAACCCGCCTGCGTCGAGCGTCAAGGCGACGCCCCGATAACCAAGGTCGGCCAACAGCTCGCAAGCTTGCCGCGGGCGGTGGTGCGCGAGGCCGTTGGTGCAGTAAGCGTAGTGCACGAAGCCAGTTTGCGGATGCCGGGCGAGTCGGCGGCGCGGGCGCTCAGCCAGCGGCCTTGTCGGTATGGCGGTCCGGGCCGGACGCGACATCCGGAACCGAAGCCGGGGTCGAACCTGCACCAAAGTCCGCGTCGGAGACGGAGCCGACTTGCGGCTGCCCGCCGGTCGTGTGCATGAGGTTGGGCCGCTCCATCAACGGAGTGGGGGTCATGTCGTCGTCCTGCGCCGAATCCGGCTCGAACTGCGCGGCCGGGTCGAGACCGTCGCGACGAGCCTTGTCGGCTAGGCGCTGCTGGAAGCGGCGCGACGCGTTGCGCGCGAGCTCGGAGGGCGCGACATTCGGCAGCACCTCCTTGAGCTCGTTGATCTCCTTGTCGAGGCCGGTTTCCTTCCACGACTGATCGAGGCCGTGGCGCAGCTTGGCGATTTGCTTGCCGGCTTGCGTCGCCACCTCGGGCAAGCGCTTGCCGAAGACCAGCAAGGCGGCGATGCCGACGATGACGAGCTCGGAGCCACCAAGGCTCTCGAACAGGGCGAGGACCATGCAGGGAATCTACCACGCTGGCCCCCCCGCGCGGCGTGACGAGGGGTGAAGGCCACGCCAAGTCCGTGCAAGCCGGAAGAAAAGGCCCGCGCGGCGCGACTGAAGTCAGTGGTACAGGCCCAGCCAGCTGTCCAGGAGACCCAGTCCTTGGCGGCGCCACGACAACTTCGGCAACAAGTTCAAGCTGAACGAGGCGCCTTCGCCGGCGCGATAGGAGAGCTCGATCTCCGTGACGAAGTCGTGGTCGAGGCGCCGCAGCAGGATCTGGTTGCCCAGGCTGCCGCCTTCGAGCAGCGACAGGCTCTGCTGGAACTGCATCTCCCACTTCGTGGTCCAGCGCCAGCGCATGGCGCCAGTCACCGCCTCGAACAACGGGTCTTCCAGTTCGTCCCGCCCTTGCACATAGCCGAACTCGAAACCCAACGAGGGCGTCGGCTCGAAGCCCAACGAAGTGCGCGAGTAGGGCGAGGCGGCGTCGTCGAGCTCGTAGCGGCCATCGTGGCGCAGGCCCACGGGCACCTCGCCGATCCAGGTCAAGTACTCGGACAGCACCCGCAACGGCGAGGTCTCCGAATCGTCGGGAAGCACCCGTCGCTGCAGGCGCAAGTCGGCGTCGAAGCGCTCGCGCGACAGCGGCGAGGACCACCGCGTGCGCAAGCCGGCTTCGATCGTCTCGCCGTCGAGCGAGGCCTCGGTCGGATCGAAGTAGACCGGCTTGGCGGCACTCTGGTGCGAGGCCAGCGCGACGCTTGCGCCGAGGCTGGGTGTGATGGTCTGCACCGCGCCCCCGGTGGAACGCTTCCAGTAGGTGCTCGACAACTCGACTCCAGCGATCAACGCCGAGCTCGAAGCCGACTCTTCAGGATCCTCCGCCTGGTCCCAGATGCGCGCGCTGCCTTGGAAGTAGGGCGTGGCGCGCATCGCGGCGATCCCGACGTCCAGCGGCAGTTCGAGTCGCTGGTCCACGGCCGCGCGCAACACTTCGCGCTCGCCGAGTCCATCGGCATAGGGCGTCGTGTAGGGGTAGTAGGTCGGGTCGCCTTCCACCCTGCGCAAGTTCGCAGCGGCCACCGTGCCCGTCCAATAGACGTCGGCGCTCGCCAAGCCGCCCACTCGAGTGCGCGGCAAGTACAAGAAGGCCGCAGGCAGCTGCTCCGTGTCGGTGCGATCCTCGACGACGAACTTGGCGATGACGGAGGCGTACCAAGCCTCGCGCGCCTTGCGCCAATGCAAGTAGACGTCCTTCTGCTCGTAGGCGAGGTAGTCGTTCTCGAAGAACTCCGCTTGCACGCCGGGGTCGGACTGCACGGAGCCGACGATGTCGACCCACTCGCCGGGCCCGAGGTCGTACCGTCCGCGAGCCACGATCCAGGTGCGCAGCAAGTCGCGGTCGTCCGGATCGACGCGCACGAAGCCCTTGTCGCGGCCCTCGTCGGGGATGGCGTCGATCGAAGTCTTCAAGCGGAAGCGCTTGGCGATCTGCAAGTCGAGCTCGGCGCCGAGCAGCACTCCGCGCGAGCCCAGCAGCCCCACGTCGTAGTTCCAGCCGCCGCGGATGTCGGTCGAAGGCAGCCCCAAGACGCCCGCGAAGATCTTGCCGAAGCCCAACCCCAACGAGCCTAGGTCCGCGTTGATCGACGCGCGGATTTGCGTGCCGAGGCGCGCGCTGTTGCCGAGGACGAGACGGTCGACCAACGGGTTGCCACGCTCATCGGTCTCGAACACGATCGAGGGCAGCGGCAACTTGAAGCCGTTTTGGAAGCGGATCGCATTGTCGCGCGCCGCGACGGAGTAGGCCACGCGCTCGTCCTTCTTCTCCTGGCGCGGCACGAGCCTCAAGTCGCCTGTCTCGATGACGTAGTGCGGATCGTCGTACTCGCACGAGCTCAAGATCGCGCTGGCGGCGCGCAGTTCGGCGCCCGCGGGCGTGTTCGAGATGCGCAACCAGTCGGACTTGACGCGCAAGCGCTCGGATCGTTCGCGCAGGTTCAACTCGATCGACAAGTCGCCTTGCTGGATCCAGCCATGCTGTTCGACGAGGTCCAGGTACACCGCGGCCGCGCGCGCCTGCCGCTCGCCCGCGTCGTAGTACTCGATGTTGCCTTCGATGTACGCCTCGGAAAGCGCATCGCCGAGCGGCATCCCCGCCAATTGCTCGCGCATCAACTGGTCGGCGGGCATGCGCAGCCCCTTGCCCTGCCCGCCAACGCGAGACTCGACACCTTCGCCCGCCGAAGACAATTCGCGACTGCGCAAGTCGGGCGCGCCCAAGCCGCTCTTGATGGCGCGCAGTCCGCCGCGGCGCCAGCGCTCGCGATCCAGCCAGAAGAGCACCCAATCGGCGCGCAACTGGCGTTGGCCGGCACGCAAGCGCGGATTGCGCAAGGCGAGGATGGTCGAATCCTGCTGCTCGAAGGGTTGCAGCGAATCGTAGCGCAACGCCCACGACATGCCGGTCGCGCCGGTCTTCGAACGCAGCTCGCCGGCATCGGTGGAAAGCAGCAGGTTGACGAGGTCGTACTGGATCCACTCCGACTCCCACTCCGAATCCTCGAGGCGCATCAGCGCGGGACGGCCCTCGAAGCGCAAGCGGCCAGGCACGCCATCGAGGCGTTCGCCGATGGCCGACAGCGAGTCGCCGAACTGCGCGCGAAAGCCACCTTGGGCTACGAGCGACTGGATGTCCTCGGCCTCCAACCTGCGCGCGTCGCGGAAGTCGCCGCGCAGTCGAATCGAGCCGGCTTGCACGCGCCACTCGCGGCCTTCTTCGTCCCAGCCCTCCAAGAGCGTGCTGCCGGCTTCCCAGTCGGGTTGGCCTGGCGTGCCCGACGAGACGAGCCCTTCGAGCAGGATGCTCGTGGCGTCGACCTTGAGCCGGCCCGCCTGCAGGCGGCGCAGCACGGTGGCGTCAGCACGGCGCGGCGCACCATCGCGCAACAAGAGCAGCGGCGCGGCGAGTTCAAGGCTCGGAGGCGCGCTGCTGCGTTCGAGCCAAGTGGCCGTGGCGTCGTAGTCGAGGGCGGTCCCCGCCAGGCGCCCCGCGACGGAGAGCCGCTCGCCCGGCGCGGCGTCCAGACGCATGCGACCGTCCTTGTGCATCCAGAAACGCTCGCCTTCGCCGGAGAAAGCCGCCTCGCCCAGCCACGCGACGCGCACTTGCGTGTGCGCCAGCACCTCGACCCCGCTGGCGACTTCGCGTTCGACCGTCGCGCGCGTGCCATCGGGCTTGACTGCCACCTCGCGGACGATCGACAGCTCGCCATCGGCACGCAAGTACTCGGCGTCCAAGACGACCTTGTCGCCTTCCTGCACGAGCACCGCGTGGACGCTCGACTCGGCGACCACCACCACCGGGCGCAACTGGCCCTCGGGGCCGAGCTCGACCACGAACGAACCGCTGGACAAGTCGAGCTCCACTCCCTCGGCCTCGACTCGGGCGATCACGGCGCCCTTGGCCTCGAGACGACGCGGATCGGCGACGATGGACAAGGCCTGCGCCGTGGCGCGCCAACCGCCGCGCGCGCCGCCCGAGGCGTTCGACCAACGCGCGGGGGCGGAAGAAGTGCCCGCGAGCTCGATGGCGTCCTTGCCGGCGACGCGCGCCTCTTGCGCGAAGCCCGAGCCTTGCGGCGCGACGATGCGCACATCGCCAGATGCGCGAAAGGTGGCGGCCGCCGCATCGAAGTCCTCGACAAGCCGCGCCTCCGCCGTGAATTCCGCGGCGGCGCCTTGCTCGAGTCGCACGTCCCGCGCTTGGTCGACCACCAACCGCTCGCCCTCGAGCCTTCCACGCGCGCCGTTCGCGGCCGTGGCACGGAACGGCTCGCCCGACTTGGTGGTGGCCGAGAGGCGCGTGGGGCCGAGGCTCTGGTAGGCGAAACTGCGCCCGCCCGCAGGATCGGCGCGGTAGTCGAGCTCGACGCGCTCCCCCGCCAGTTCGTCGCTTCCACGCGACAAGCGCACCTCGCCTTGGGCCTCGAGGCGGCCGCTCGCGCCATCAAGCGCCGCGCTGGCCGACAAGCTCTCGCGCGCCTTGAGCACGATGCCCGCTTGGCGCAGCTCGAGGCTCGCCGGGCCGGCGATCGTCATGCGATCCTCCGTCCCGCGCGACAAGACCAGCGGACCAAGGCCGTCGAGCACCGCGCGTTCGCCCCCCGCCTGAGCCGGATCGCCGACGCGGCCGAGCGCCAACTCGCCGCGCGGCGAGCCACTGAACTCGGCACGCGACAACAGGCCCGACTCGGTGAACTCGAAGACCGCGATCTCGCTGCGCAACTTGTCGCCGCGCGACTCGAGCTCGACGCTGCCCAGCAGCTCGCCGCGCGACAAGCTGTTGTCGGCGCGGAACGCGAACTCGGCACGATCCGAGCGCAGGGTGTCGCCTTGATGTTCGGCCACCACCGCGCGTTCGGCCACGGCCGACAGCAACTTGAACGGTTGGCCGTCGTCGCCGGGGCGGCCGACGATCGTGATGGTCTCGCCTTCGATGGCGATGGCGCGCGAACCCGCCAAGACGAGACGCGCGCCGCCCGAGGCGACGAGCTGCAGGAGCTCGACTCCCTCGCGCTCGACGGATTGCAGCAGCACGCCGGCGGTGGCGCCCGAGGACAAGGTCGCCACGCCGCCATCCTCGAGCTCGAACGCGATCGAGACGGCGCGCTTGAGCTCGATGGTCGCGCCTTGCCCGCGTGCTTCGAAGCCGATGCCCGAGCCGCGCAGGCCGGCGCCGGTGGCGACGACGGCTTCATCGGTGCGGTAGAGATCCTCGCCCGGCAACCAGTCCAGTCGCGAAGACTCGACCTTGAGCGGGGTGATCGGCGAACCACGCAGGATGGTGGCGACGGGCTGGTCGAGCTCGACTGGGTTCGACGGATCGAGCGCCGGAACGCCGTCGACCACCGCCAACACGACCGTGGCGCGCGGCGCGCGCAGGCTGGCGCGCACCAGGCCCAGCTGCGGGTCGTAGAGATCGACGGCCAGATCCTTGAGCAGGTAGCGGCCGCCCGCGAGCGAGTCGACGTCGGAGCTGCGCAACACCAGCGCGCGACGGCCTTCGCCGTCGACCTGCACGCGTTCGGCGAAGTCCAGCGGCCCGTCGAGCAGCACGCCCACCGCCTGGCCCTGTCCGTCCTCGCCTTGCTTGACCTCGACTTCCGTGAAGGGACGCGTCTCCGGTTCGGTCGGGGCCGGAGGCGGAGGCGGAGTTTCCATGCGCGACTGGCGCCACAAGAGGACCGCGAGGCCGGCGGCGAAGGCCAGCAGGAAGACGACGAGCTTCCTCATCCGAGACGCATCCCGCGCGCTGCGAGCACGCGCTCGCACAGCTCGCGCACCGCGCCGCGGCCGGCTTCGCGCGCGACGACGAGGTGCGCGCGACGCTTGACCTCGTCGACGGCGTCGCGGGGCGCGATGAACGCGACCGAGCGTTCGGCCAGTCCCAGGTCGGGCAGGTCGTCGCCCATCGCGATCGTCTCGGATTGCGCCACGCCGAGTTCCACCTGCAGCGCTTCGAGCGCGGCGCGCTTGTCGGCGACCTTCTGCAGCAAGCGCAACTTCAGCTCGCCGGCGCGCCGCTCGAGCGCGGGGCTGCCGCGGCCGGTCACGAGCACGACGACGATTCCATCCCGCGCCAAGGACTGCAGTCCGAGACCATCGCGCACGTCGAAGGACAAGAGCTCGCCCACGCCGCCCGCATGGTCGAAATAGGCGATGCGACCGTCGGTCAGCGTACCGTCCACATCGAGGACGAGCAGCTTGGCGCGCTGGAAGGCGGCCTCGAGTCCTTGGATGTCGTGGTCCACTTCGTCCGCGCCCTAGACCGCCAAGTCCAGCAGGTCCTGCACATCGACGAGGCCGACCGGGCGATGCGCGTCGTCGACCACGGCGAGTTGGTCGATCTTGTGCTCGTGCAACAGGTGCTGCGCGTCCTCGACCAGCGCCTCGGGTCGCGTCGTCTTGGGCTTGGTGCCCATGTGCGCATCGACCTTCTGCGCGCCGTCGAAGGCGGTGCCGTGCTCGAACAGGCGCGCGAGGTCGCCGTGCGTGAAGATGCCGGCGAGCTTGCCGGCCCCGTCGACGACGAGCGCCGCGCCGGGGCGACCTGGTGTGCGGTTCATGACGAGCACCGCTTCCTTGAGGGTGCTGCCCGCGGGCAGGAGCGGCAGTTGCTCGCCGCGGCGCATCATGTCGCCGACCTTCATCAAGCGGCGTCCGAGCGCGCCGCCGGGATGGAAGCGCGCGTAGTCCTCGCGCGAGAAGTTGCGCCTCTGCAACACGACCATCGCCAAGGCGTCGCCCATGGCGAGCATCGCCGTGGTGCTGGCCGTGGGCGCGAGGTTGAGCGGGCAGGCTTCCTGCACGCGACCGATGTCGAGCACGCAATCGGAGTGGCGCGCCAATGTGGAACTCGCGCCGCCGGTGATGGCGACGAGGCGCGCCCCGATGGCGCGCGCGCTCGGCAGCAAGGCGACGATCTCGGCGCTCTCGCCGCTGTTCGACAAGACCAGCAGCACATCGCGCGCGCGAAACCGGCCGAGGTCGCCGTGCAGCGCCTCGGTGGGATGCAAGAAGAGACTCGGCGTGCCGGTGGAGGCGAGCGTGGCGCTGATCTTCTGCGCCACGATGCCGGCCTTGCCCACGCCGGTGACGACCACGAAGCCCTCGCAGGCGAGGACGAGTTCGACCGCGGCGACGAAGCGCTCGTCGAGGCGCGCTTCGAGCGCGGCGATGGCGGCCGCCTCGCTGCGGATGACCTCGGCGGCCTGCGCGAGCAGCGGATGGTGGTGCGAACGGGCTTCCAAGGGGGTGGTGCGGCGCGGGTGGCGCGACGCAGCTCGGAGGCCTCGTCGCAAGCAGCGTGCGGCGCGCGGCTTCGGTCGGATTCTAGAGGTCGCGACGAAGCACCTGCAACGGCGCACAGGCGCGGGAATTCGGCGCGCCCATCGCGTAGAATCCCGTGCTCGACCTCCGTCGCGACGCATGCCGCCGCTGTCCCGCACCCGCCGCCTCTTGCGCAACGCCTTCCTCGCCGTGGCGGGTGGCGCGAGCTTGCACATGGCCTTCCCGGCGAGCAGCGTCGGCGGCCTCGCCTTGCTGGACTTCGCCGCGGATCCGCTGTACGTGGCCTTGGTGCTGACGCTGCTGGTCGTCTCGCTGGGAGTGCACGAAGCGGCCCACGCCTGGGCCGCGGACCTGTGCGGCGATCCCACGGCCCGACAGTTGGGACGGCTGACGCTCAACCCCATGGCCCACATCGACTGGATGTGGACCGTCGCCATCCCGGCCTTCTTCCTGCTGACATCGGGGTTCCTCTTCGGCGGGGCCAAGCCGGTGCCGGTCGACTTCCATCGTCTGCGCTCGCCGTGGCGCGACATGAGCCTCGTCGCCGCGGCCGGACCGCTCTCGAACCTGTTGCTGGCGGCGCTGTTCCTGTTCCTGTGGAAGCTGGCGGTGCACACGGGGTTCTACAACGGCGCGGCGGAGAGCCTCTACTCGCGGCCAGCCGACCTCCTGCCGCGCGTGCTCGACACCTTGGTGTCGGTCAATGTGCTGCTGATGGTGTTCAACCTCATCCCGATCCCGCCTTTGGACGGGTCGCGCATCACGGCTTGGCTGCTGCCGAAGGAGCTGCGGCCGGGCTACATGGCGCTGGAGCGCTGGGGCCTGTTCCTCGTGTTCGCCCTGATCTGGCTGGTGCCGGGCTTCAACGCGCTGCAACGCGACGCCATCCGTTGGGTCGAAGGCGTCCTCGAAGCGATCATCGGCCTCGGAGGCGCTTGGTGAGCACCTCGGAACCGGTGGCGCGCGACTACACCGTGCGCCTCGAACGGGTCTTCCACGGCCCGCTGGACCTGCTTCTCCACCTCGTGCGCGAGCAGGAGGTCGAGATCCACGAGGTCGAGGTCTCGCGCGTGATCGAGGGGTACTTGGCGCACCTCAAGGCGATGCGCGAGCTCGACATCGAGGTCGCCGGGGACTTCCTCGTGATGGCGGCGACCCTGCTGGCCATCAAGAGCCGCTCCTTGCTGCCGCGCGAGTCGGTCGACCTCGACGACGGACTCGATCCGCGCGACGAGCTGATCCAGCGCCTGGTCGAGTACCGCCGCTTCCGCACCGCGTCCGAGGACCTCGGGCGGCGCGCCGAAGTGCGCGACCTGCAACATGCGCGCGGCGCCTCGCCCCTGCAAGTGGACGCGCCCGAACGCGAGCTCGACCTGGGCGAGGTGACGGCCTGGGACTTGCTCGGCGCCTTCTCGCGCCTCTTGCGCGAGACCTTGGCCAACGCGCCGCACAAGGTGGCGGTCGACCGGCGCCCGCTGCGCTTCTACGTGCAGGCCTTGGCCGAGCGTGTCAAGAAATCCGGACAGATGGGCCTGCGCGAGCTGGTGCTGTCGATCGACGCCGAGCCGACGCGCGAGTCGCTGGTGGGCTCGTTCTGCGCGCTGCTCGAGCTGTGCAAGCTCGGCGTGGTGCACGCCAGCCAACCGGAAGGTGGTGGCGAGATCGTCCTGGCCTTCCAACCCGAAGGCGAGGCGGACCTCGCGGGGATGCTGGCCGCCAGCACCTTCGACGACGAGCTTCCGGAGAAGCCAGCCGAAGGCGCGACGCTGTCGGAGGCGCCTCGGGCGTCCGACGCGCCCGAGGATGCCGACGCGAGCCTCCCGAACCTCGTCCCCAGCGGCGCTCCAAGCGTGGCCTCGGAACCCGCGGACGAAGGCGCTTAGGCCTGCTCCGCCCGGCTCGGGCGCGAGTTCCCGTCGCGCAGGCGGGACGGCGCATGGCGCCACTTGTCTGCGGGCCAGCCGTGGCCCATAGTCTGCGTCTTGGCGCGTTCCCTCGCGCCTGCTCCAGCCACCCAGCCACCCTTCGCCATGAGCGCCGCACAAGACGTCACCGACCAGACCTTCGATTCCGTCGTCCTCAAGAGCCAAGTGCCGGTGCTGGTCGACTTCTGGGCGCCTTGGTGCGGACCTTGCAAGGCGATGGGTCCCAGCGTGGACAAGCTCGCCGGCGAACTCGGCGCGCAAGTCAAGGTCGTCAAGATCAACACCGACGAGAGCCAGGAGATCGCCAGCTCGTTGGGCGTCAGCTCGATCCCGACCTTCATGGTGTTCAAGGGCGGCAAGATGGTCGCGCGCCAGATGGGCGCCATGCCGTACGACCGCCTGAAGACGCTCGTCTCGGCCCACCTCTGACGGAGAGGACCGCAGGGCGTTGAAGGTCGCGTTCCTGGGATCGCCTCCGTTCGGCGCGACCGTCTTCGAAGCGTTGCTCGCGAGTGGTCGACACCAAGTCGTCGGCCTCGTCACCAAGCCCGACAAGCCGCGCGGACGCGGCATGAGGGTCGAGCCCTCGGCCATGGTGTCGGCGGCCGAGGCGCACGGCGTCGCGGTGCTGCAGCCCGAGAAGGCGCGCGGCGACGAGTTCCTCGCCGCCGTGCGCGCGTGGCGACCCGAGGCGCTGCTCGTGGCGAGCTACGGCGAGATCCTGCGCCAAGACGTGCTCGATCTCGCTCCGCGCGGTGCTTGGAACGTGCATGCATCGCTCTTGCCGCGCGGGCGCGGCGCGTCCCCCATCCAAGCCGCGATCCTCGCCGGCGACGCCGAGACGGGTGTCTGCGTGCAGAAGATGGTCTTGGCGCTCGACGAGGGCGATGTGGTCCACGAGCTGCGCGTGGCGATCGGCGCCCGCGAAACCTCGGGCGAACTGCTGGCGCGACTGGCGATCCTTGGTGGACGCTCGGCGGTCGAGGCGCTCGACCTGGTCGCCGCGGGCTCTCCACGGCTCGTGCCGCAGGACCCCGCGCGCGCCACCTACGCCACGAAGATCAAGAAGGAGCACGGCGTCGTCGATTGGACCAAGGACGCGGTCGAGGTGGATCGCCTCGTGCGCGCTTTTTCACCGTGGCCGGGCGCGCGCACGACGCTGGCCGGCGCGGAGTTGGGCTTGCTCGACTGCTCGCCGCACGCCTTGCCGCTCGGCGCGGACGCGACTCCCGGCGCCGTCGCGCAAACCAAGGATGGACTCGTGGTCGCCTGCGGCGCCGGCGCGGTGCTGCTCGCGCGCGTCAAGCCCGCCGGCAAGGGCGCGATGGACGGCGCGGCA
>SXGR01588375.1_pt1 | contig 24359 bp, 20 predicted proteins | sample 3174711 | NCBI WGS metagenome assembly SXGR01 (sample SAMN11356860, study PRJNA531348) | freshwater metagenome | isolation source: freshwater sample F1-60 | place: China: Fuxian Lake, Yuxi | collected 2017-12-25
CGCCCGGCTTCGGCGATCGCCGCCAGGCGCTGATGGAAGACATCGCGGTGCTGACCGGTGGGGCGTTCGTCAGCGAAGACCTCGGCATCAAACTCGACAGCATGGAAGAGGTCAGCCCGGCGGAGCAACAGCGCGGTGCCCGCCCGACGCCGAAGGTGTTCGGCATGCTCGGTCACGCCGATCAGGTGTCGGTCGATAAGGAAAACTGCACCCTCATCATGCTGCCGGAGAAGGCCCGCGACGCGGCGATTAAAGCTCGTGCGCAGACCATCCGCACGCAGATGGATCAGACCGAGAGCGAGTACGACAAGGAGAAGTTCTCCGAGCGCCTCGCGAAGTTGCTCGGTGGCGTCGCGATCATCAAGGTCGGCGCTTCGACCGAAGCTGAGATGAAGCAGACCAAGGGCCGCGTCGAGGACGCTCTGCACGCGACCCGCGCCGCGGTATCCGAGGGCATCGTCCCCGGTGGCGGAGTGGCACTCTTGCGGTGCATCCCGATCGTTGAGGCGCTGGGCGAGAAGCTCAAGGGCGACGAGCGCATCGGGGCCGAGATCGTGGCCCGCGCACTCGTAAAGCCGGTCCGCACCATCGCCGAGAACGGCGGCGTGGACGGCGCGGTGGTCGCCGACGAGGTGACCATTCGCGGCGAGCAAGGGCACGTGAATCTCGGCTACGACGCAAACACCGGCAAGTATGTGGACATGTTCAAGGCCGGTGTGCTCGACCCGCTTCGCGTCACTCGCAGCGCGCTGACCAACGCCGCGAGCATCGCGGGACTGATGCTGACGACAGAAGTGATGGTCACTCGCATCGACGAAGATGACAAGAAGTCGAAGGTCAGCGGGGCGATTGCCTGACCCAAGAACACAGGGCTTCCACCCTGTGCTACGCCAGACGGCCCCTCTGGGGCGAAGACACATGCTTGTTCTTCGCCCCAGAGGGGCCGTCTGGCGTAGCACAGGGTGGAAGCCCTGTGTGACTGTGTGACCTATGCGCGTGGCGGGTTCGCCTCGTATGATGGATGGTATTCCTCCCGTTCACCGCACGGCCCAGTCCTCCCTATGGCTGACAAACGCGACTACTACGAAGTGCTCGGCGTTGTCCGCACGGCGACCGAGGTGGAGATCACCAAGGCGTACCGGCAACTCGCGAAGCAGTACCACCCGGACCGTAATATCGGTGACGACGACGCGAAGACGCGCTACGCCGAAGTCGATGAAGCCTACGCAATCCTGAACGACCCGAACAAGCGCGCCCGCTACGACCGGCACGGACACGCTGGCGTCGAAGGGATGAATGGCGGCGGCGCGGGGCCGGGCGTCGATATCGGCGACCTGCTCGGTGACTTCCTCGGCGGGCTGTTCGGCGGCGGTAGTGGCGGTCGCCGGCGTGCCGGTCCGCGACGCGGTGAGAACATCGCGGCCGTCCTCGATCTCGATCTGCTCGAAGCCGCGACCGGCGTGAGCAAGACGTTCACCATCCCGTCGGAACAGAACTGCCGCGAGTGCGGCGGTGGCGGCGCGAAGACCGGCACGCAACCGGCGCAGTGTCGGCGGTGCCGCGGCCAAGGGTTCGAGGTCGCGAACACCGGCTTCGGGCTGGCCACGCGGATGCGGTGTCGCGGATGCAGCGGGCGAGGTGTGGTCATCACCGACCCGTGCCCGGCGTGCCGTGGTGGTGGTCGCATTGAAGTGCGTGAACCGGTCACGGTGAACATCCCCGCAGGCGTGGATACCGGCATTAGGTTCACGTACCCCAACGGCGGCCACGCCGGTGAACCGGGCGCGCCACGCGGCGATCTCGAACTGGTGATTCGCGTCGGCGACCACAAGGACTTTGAACGCGATGGGCACAACCTGATCTGCCAGTGTTCGATCTCGTTCGCTCGCGCCGCGCTCGGCGGCTCGCTCGAAATCACCACGCTCACGAACCTGAAAGTGACAATCGATGTGCCACGCGGCGCCCAGACGCACACGACCGTCGTTCGCGTGCCGAACCACGGTATGCCCTGGCTCGACGATGCCCGCCGCAAGGGCGATTTGCTCGTGCAGTTGGTGGTGGAAACACCGTCGAAGCTGAACGCGGAGCAGGAAGAGTTGTTCCGCAAGTTGGCCGAGTTGGAAGGCACAACTCCGCCCGCGCCGCGGAAAGGGATTTTCGGCAAATTGAAGGATCTCGTGAGCGGCGACGCCTCTCCAAAAGAAGAGAAGAAGTAGCTGGTTAGCCGCGACCCGAAGGGGAGCGCGCTCCCCTTCGGGTCGCGGCTAAACGAAGGACCAAGTATGGCTGACGAAACACCCGCCGAAGACGCTTCCGAACTCGTTGCGACACGCGCGAAACTGGAAGCGACCGAGCTGGAACTGAACAACTACAAACTGAAACTCGCGGACTTCGACAATGCCCGCAAGCGAATGTTGCGAGACGCGGAAACCGATAGGAAGTACGCGGTCGAGCCGCTCGCTCGCGACTTGCTGTCGGCACTTGACAACCTCGACCGCGCGCTCGACGCTGCGAAGCGCGCCGGCGACACCGGCCCGCTCGTGACCGGCGTTTCCGCGACTGCCGGTCAGTTCCTCGAAGCGATCAAGCGGCACGGCGTCACCCGCATCGCGTGCGAGCCGGGCACCGCGTTCGACACGAACTTGCACCAGGCCGTGATGCAGCAACCGAGTACCGAGTTCGCGCCGGGCGAGGTGATACAGGTGCTCCAACACGGCTTCACGATGCACGACCGCGTGCTGCGCCCGGTGTCGGTAATCGTCGCCAGTTAGTGTTTGGTGTTCCGTCTTACCGAACCGCCAGACGCCGCCGAACGCGAGTTGTCCAACCAAACACCAAACACCAAACACGAGCCGATGCCGACCTACGACTACAAGTGTTCCGCGTGCGGGCACACGTTCGACGAGCTTCAGAAATTCTCGGACCCGCCGCTGACGAAGTGCCCGGAGTGCAAGAAGAACAAACTTGAGCGCTTGTTCGGCGGGGGCGGCGCGATCATCTTCAAGGGCGGCGGCTTCTACGAAACCGACTACCGCCGTGCCGGGGAGAAAGGCGACGCCGCCGAGAAGGGCACGGGCGAGGCGGCCAAGAGCGAGACCAAGGAAACAAAAGCCGAGTCGCCCGCACCGGCGACCGACACCACACCCAAGACCGAAACCAAGAGCGAGCCGAAAGGCGACACGAAGGGCGGCAGCGGGGGCGCGAAGAAGAAGTGAGAGGAGCCGGTCGTCCGGGTTATCGGGAGAATTTCAGAAGTTGGGAGAGGGCTGGACCGATGAATAAGGTGCAATGTCCGATCTGCGACGCCGCGATGCCGGGAACTTGGCAAGAGTACTCGGATTACCCGTTCTGTTCCGCGCGGTGTCGCAAGATCGATCTGGGTCGGTGGCTCGACGGCAAGTACCGCGTGCCCGACCCGACGCCGCCCGACAGCAGTTCCACCGTGGGACAGGGCAACACTGACTAGGCACTTCGCTGCTACAACGGCCGATCCTCCGGCCGATTTCCGATAGATACCGCCGGAGGCCGCGCGGCGTGACGCGCGGCCTCCGGCGTTTTCGGGTATCGTAACAGTGGCCCGTCGCTTGCAGATTCGCGAGCGAAAGACCACATGAGAAGACTTGGTGCATCGTGACGTACCTCATCGACGGCTACAACCTGATGCACGCGGTCGGGTTGGTGAGCCGCACGACCCCGACGGCGCAGTTTGAGGGCGCCCGCACCCGATTCCTCGACTGGCTCGCCAACGGTTCAAAGGACCGCGACGCGACCTTGCGCGTGGTCTTCGACGCGCAACAGGCGTCGTCGGCTTCGCTCGAAACGGTTCATCGCGGGGTGCGGGTGCGATTCGCGTACCAGCGAACCGCCGATGACGTGATCGAAGAACTCGTAGTGGTCGAACAGAACCCCCACGCGGTCACGGTGGTGTCGAACGACTCGCGCGTGCGCGAAGCCGCCCGTCGCGCCGAGTGTGGCGTCGCGTCGTGTCAGGAGTTCACCGACTGGTTGATTAGCGAAGGCACGCCGGGAGCGAACGATTCTGGAGCGCCGGAACCGGACAAGCCCGAACCGACCGCCGACGAAACAGACGAACTGCTGCGAGCGTTCAGCAAGCCAAAGCCGAAGCCAAAGCGGTGAACCTGCTTCACGCCCCATTCGGCTCCGCTCCCGGTTCGCTCTTCAGCTCTTCCACGAGGGGCGGCACCTCGATCTCATCGCGGAACGGCTTGTTGTCACGGTAGAGCGTCAGACGCGATTCGTAGTCTGGTTTGTTCGCTTCCGGTGCCAGTTCTACCGCTTTCTGCTGCCACTTCACCGCGTCCTCGAACCGGCCGAGTTCCGCATAAGCTGCCGCGAGTGTGTCCACGTAGCCTGCCGCCTCGTTGTTCGTGAGTTCACACGCGCGCAGGGCGTCGCGTAACGCCGCGCTGCCGTCGCGCAGGTCGTCTTGCGGGCACGTCGCACGAACCCAGGCCACGTGATTCAGCGTACCCGCGTCGTCAGGGTCGATCTCGGCGGCCTTCAGGTGGTCCGCGAGCGCGGTCGCGAAGTCACCGAGTTGATAGCGGAGCGACGCACGCAGGTTATACGCGGAGTCCGACTGCGCGTTCCGCTCGATCACGGCCGAAGCGTCGGCGAGCGCGGCCTGAAGATCGCCTTTGCGCCGATGCGCCAGCGCGCGACCGAAGTACGCGCGCCCGCTTTCGGGGCGGAGTTCGATGGCACGCGTAAAGTCCGCGATCGCGCGGTCCGATTCGCGCAACTCATGCAACGCGTACCCGCGCTGGACGAACGCGGAGGGATCGTCTGGCGCCAGCCGTATCGCTTCCGTGAAATCGTCGATCGCCGCTTGCGTGTTCCTGGTACGCGTGTGCGACAACCCGCGGTTGAACCACGGGGCCGCGTCGGCCGGGTCCAGCGCGATCGACTTCGCGAAGTCCGTCACCGCCTTCGCGTGGTCGCCTAATTCCGCGTAAGACACGCCACGCAGGTTGAGCGAGTCCGCGTGCTTCGGGTCGAGCTTCAAGAGCCAGGTGAAGTCGGAAATGGCCTTGTCGTGCTCGTCGCGCGCGGCGAACACCCGCGCCCGCTGCCAGAACGCTTCTGCGTTTGTCGGCTGAAGCCGTAACGCGGTGCCGAGATCGAGGATCGCCTCCGCGGACCGGTCGAGCGCGTCGAGCGACATCGCGCGGTACAGGTAGGCGCGCGCGTGCCGCGGGTTGAGGCGAATCGCGGCGGTGTAATCGGTCACGGCTTCTTCGTGCCGGTTGAGCGCGGAGTACGCGTTGCCGCGGTTGAAGAACACGCGGAACGTGTCCGGAGCGAGTTTCGCCGCCGCTTCGTAATCCGCGAACGCCGCGTCGTAGTTCTTCTGCCGGCTGTAAACCGCGGCGCGCCCGTTGACCGCGTCCGGGTCTTCGGGGTCGAGTTCCATCGCCTTTGTGTAGTCCACAAGAGCCGACTCAAGATCGCCGGAATCGACGTGCGCGGTGGCGCGGTTGTGGAACGCCTCCGAGTAGTCGGGCCGCAGTTCGATGGCCTGCGTGAAGTCGGCGACCGCGTCCGCGTGCTTCCCGGCAGCGGCGAAGGCGTTGCCGCGGTGGAAGTACAGTTCGGCGTCCACTGGGTCGAGATCGACGGCGCCGGAGAACGCTTCGACGGCTTTACCGTACTCGCCGCGCCGCGAGTAGGCGTGGCCGCGGCGCACTAGGTTCAGAACTTCCGAAGAATGGTCGCTTGCCATGCCGACATTATACCGACGGCGCTAGGCTTCGAAGGAAACTACGTTGTCCACACGTTCGCGGAACTTGAGCGAACGTACCCGATCTCGGAACCAGGGTAAACCGTGGCGTCTTTGCGGGTGTTGATGACGAACTTGTCGCTCTCGGCCCGCAGTGGGACCGAAACGTTCACTCGCGACCTCGCGGTTGAATTGCTCGCGAGGGGACACATGCCGACCGTGTACACGCCGCTTTCCGGTGTTGTGGCCGACGAGTTGCGCGCTGACGGTGTTCGCGTGGTGAGCGACCTCACGAACGAATCCGAACCGCACGTGATCCACGGGCACCACCACATCGAGACCATGTCCGCAGTGTTGCGATTCCCCGGCGTGCCGGCTGTGTTCGTATGTCACGACCGAACCGCGTGGCACGACCGCCCTCCCCGGCACCCACGGATTCGCGCGTGCGTCGCCGTGGACGAGAACTGCCGCGAGCAGTTTGTGGATGAGGGCTTCGCGGTCGCCGACGTGCGGGTGATCCCGAACATGGTTGATCTCACCCGGTTCCGGTCGCGTGGACCACTGCCCCCGCGACCGGCACGCGCGCTCCTGTTCAGCAACTACGCGGCCGAACACACGCACCTGCCGGTCGTTCGAGCGGCGTGCACGCGAGCAGGGGTCGAACTGGACGTAACGGGAAACGCGTGCGGAAACCCGTGCGCCCGGCCCGAGAAACAGCTCGGCGCCTACGATCTCGTGTTCGCGAAGGCACGGTGCGCGCTGGAAGCGATGGCCGTGGGGTGTGCCGTGGTGCTCTGCGACCACGGCGGAACTGGGCCGCTCGTCCGCGCAGAGCAGTGGGACGCGCTGCGCCCGCTCAACTTCGGACGCCGGGCGTGTGCGAACTCGCTCACCGCCGAGAACTTGCTCGCGGAAATCGCCCGCTACGACCCGGTAGACGCGGCCGAGGTGTGCCGACTGACCCGCGAACGGGCCGGCGTCACGCACGCGGCGGACGCGTTCCTCGCGCTGTACGACATGGTAATCCGCGCGCAAGCGGTTTCCACGCCCGACCCAACCGCCGAAACACGCGCCACGGCCGAGTACCTTCGGAGCCACCTCTCGTACCCGTTCGTAACGGGTCTCGCTGGCGCCGCGGTGGAGCGCGACCAGTGGCGTGCGTCGGCCGAGTCCGCACACCGAGGGTGGGCCGAACTGCAACACGAGTATGAACGCACCCTCGAAGAGTGCCGACGGTTGCAAGAACGAATCAAGGCGCGCCGCGCCGGCTAACCTGTACCGAGGGCGAACGATGGACAACGAACGTGTCGCGGTGATCGTATCACACCCGGCACACCTTCTCACGGTGGCTGGAATGCTACTTCGCTGGCGCCCCCACCTGTTGATCGTCTACCGCGCCGTCGTCGGGGCCGGGGCCGGTCAGGAAGAAGCGGTCCGCGCCGCGCTCGAACCGCTCGGCGTCGCAAACCGGCTCACCAGTTTCGCGATCAGCGAAACGGAATCGTTCGACCGCGCACTCGCGGGCGACTTCGCGTTCCACACGAACATCGGCACGCGCGTTGGCGACTGGCTCCGCGCGATCCGGCCCAGCATGGTGCTGGGCGACGCCTACGAAGCGTACAACTTCCACCACGACGTTACACGCCTGCTCCTCGATAACGCGCTCCGCGGCGGGTTCGGTCGCACCATCGCAAACTACGAGTTCCCGCTCTCGTGCCGGATCGATCGGCCTGGCGCGGCAGTGCGGTACGGCGCGTTCCCGTTCGGAGTATCACGCCCACTGCGGCTCTCGGCGGATGAATTGGTGGTGAAGCGCGAACTGATCGCAGCAGTCAGTCGGGTCGATCCATTCGTTGCGGATGTGGCATCACTGTTCGCGAACCCGGGTGTAGAACGGTATCGCATGGTGCCGGCCGATCGCAACTACACCATACCGCCGCCGGGCCTCGCGCGGTACTACGACGAACGCGGACGCGTGGTCACGAACGAGGGTCTCTATCCGCGGGCGATCACATTCAACGAACACTTTGTGCCGCTCGTTCGCACGCTGGGAATGAGCCCGGCCGCGAAGGCCGCGTGACGCTCACTCCGCGGGCTTATCACCTTCCTTCTTCCACTCTTGCAGTTTGCGGTACAGCGTGCGCTCGCTGATCTTCAGCACCTTCGCCGCCTCTTCGCGATTGCCGCTCGCCATCTCCAGCGCTCGCTCCATGTAGTAGCGTTCCACTTCTTCGAGCGGGCGGCCGAGCAGGTGATCAGGCCCGGTCGCGGCGGTCGTCGCGGGCGCGCCGGGCGGCTTCACGCCGGCGTCCTCCGGGAAGTCGTCGGGCGTCAGTTCGCCGTCGAGGTCGAGTACCATCATACTGTCGAGCAGGTTGCGAAGGTCGCGCACGTTGCCGGGCCAGTCGTAGCCCTCGAACGACTTCCAGACGGCGGGCGATATCTTCGGAACCGGCTTGTTGTACCGCTTCGCGAAGTCCTTCAGGAAGTGCGCGACCAGTTGCGGCACGTCCTCGCGGTGCTCGCGCAGCGCCGGGAGCTTGACCGTGAGAACCTTCAGCCGGAAGAAGAGGTCTTGCCGGAACCGCCCCGCGTCCACTTCCTTCTGAAGGTCTTTGTTCGTCGCGGCGATGATGCGCACGTCCACCTTGATCGGGTCGTTCGCTCCGATGGGGACGATCTCGCCGTTCTCCAGCGCGCGGAGCTACTTCGCTTGGGGTGACAGCGGCGTGTCGCCGAGTTCGGCGAGGAACAGCGTGCCGCCGTGCGCGTGCTCGAACCGGCCCTTGCGCGCGCCCTTCGATCCGGTGTAAGCACCGTCCTCATGGCCGAACATCTCGTCGTCGAGCAGGTTCTCGTTGAGCGCGGCGCAGTTCATCGCGGTGAACGGCTTGGCCTTGCGCGGGCTGTTCGTGTGAAGCGCGCGAGCCGCCAGTTCCTTGCCGGTGCCGTTCTCGCCGAGGATGACGACCGAGGCGGGCGAGGACGCGTACGCCTTCAAATCCTTCAGCACCTTCAGCATCTTCGGGCTGTTGCCGACCACGCCCTCGAAGCCGAACTTCTCGTCGAGTTGGCGTCGGAGTTCGCGGACCGTGCCGACCCTCCTGGCCGAGTTCTCGACCACCGCGCGAAGCTCCGCGAGGTCGAGTGGTTTCTGAAGGTAGTGCGCCGCGCCGCGCTTCATCGCCTCCACCGCGGTCTTCACGTCCGCGAACCCGGTAATGACGTACACTTCCGCGTCCGGGCGCAACTGCTTGCACCGCTCCACAACTTCGAGACCGTTCAGGTCGGCCATCTTCAGGTCGGTGAGAACCACGTCGAACGCTTCCTGTTCCAGTTTCGCGACACCGGCCTTGCCGCCGGTTGCGACGGTGCAGGCGTGCCCGCGGCGTTCCAGGCTCTCGGAGATCGTCTCCGCGAGGTGCTTGTCGTCGTCGATCACGAGGATCTGCAGCGGCTCGGCCGGCACGGACATGAGAGCGGTTCCCCGATTGCCAGAGGGTCATCCTGATCAGTTTAGCAGTGTCGTCTCAAGGGACATCGCTTAACATGTCTCCACCCACCCTGCCAAGGAGCCATTCCCAATGACCCGCGTTCGTACCGCCGCGTTCGTTATCACCCTCGCCGCCGTCGTCGGCATCGCGCTCGTCGGCAACTCCGCACCGGAGACCACCGGCGGCAAGATGAAGATCGCGTCCGACGCGTTCCTCACGTCGCTCACGCCGGAACTCAGAAAGAAGGCGATTTTCGACTTCAAGGACAAGCACCGCACCGCGTGGTTCTTCACGCCGCAACAGGACAAGGAAAAGAAGTTCACGCGCAAGGGCGCGCGACTCGAAGAGATGACCGCGGACCAGAAGAAGGCCGCGATGGAACTGCTCAAGACCGGGCTTTCCGCGAAAGGCTACGAACAAGCGACCACGATCATCGGCCTGGAAAACCTGTTGCTCGAACTTGAAGGGCCAAAAGGCGCGATGACTCGCAATCAGGGTTGGTACTTCGTGAGCGTGTTCGGGGAGCCGTCGAACACCGGGAAGTGGGGCTGGCGGTTCGAGGGGCATCACCTGTCGGTGAACTACACGCTCGACAAGGGCGAGGTGGTAGCCGGCGCGCCGATGCTGTTCGCGACCAACCCGGCCGTGGTGAAGGACGGCGCGAAGAAGGGTTTACGGCCACTGCCGGAAATCGAGGATCACGTTCGCGCGCTCATTACGTCGCTGAAGGAAGATCAGGACAAGCTCGCGAAGCAACCGAAGGCGTTCCCCGAAATCAAGGAAGGCCAGGCGAACGCGGACGTGGGCGCACCGGTGGGCATCACCGCGGACAAGCTCACCGCCGACCAGAAAGCCACGCTGGTGAAACTGCTCGAAGCCTACGCGGGCCGGATGCCGGAAGAACTGGCCGCGGGTGAAATGAAACGCGTGAAGGCGACGCCGGACGCGAAGTTGTACTTCGCTTATAGCGGTAGCCCGAAGCCCGGCGAAGGATATACGTACCGCGTGCAGGCGCCGGAGTTCGTGGTCGAGTTCCTGAACGTGCAAGCGGACGCCGCGAAGAACCCGGCGAACCACATCCACAGCGCCTGGCGCCGGCTCCCGATCGACTTCGGCCTGAGCGAGTAGAGCTTACTGATTGGAGGTTGGTTTAGTCCCGTTTCAGCGTCCTCGTCGCGTCTTAACGAGACCGCAAGGGAGCGGTTGAACGTTAGCCACTCCCTTGCGGTCGTGGCTAGCTACAAGGACGCTGAAACGAGACTAGCGTTCGACCCGGAGGAGCGTTGCTTTCTTCAAGAGAGAAAGCAACGCCCCTCCGGGTCGAACGCTAAACGGCTCAGTTGAAAGGACAGGTTCCAACTTCACTTCTTGGGCGGCGCCGGCGCTGGTGTTGGTGCCTTCAGTTGCTCGAACACCGCCTTCGCTCCGTTCACCTCGGCGTTGACCGCGTCGAGTGCGGCCTTCGCGGGCGCGACCGCGGCGTTTGCGGCATCCGCCACGACCTTCGCCGGGGCGACCGCGGCGGTCGCGGGCGCGACCATCGGCGTGAGCGCCGCCACATTCTTCTGGTTCGCGACCACCTGAGCCATCGCGTCGGTGTAAGCCTTCGACTGCGCGGCGAACTTCGCGTTCGCGGCGGCCAACACCGCGGCCGTGTCGGTCTGTGCCTTCTTCGCGGCAACAAGTTCGACGTTCAGCGCCGCGAGCGCATCGGTTTTCTTCTTCGATTGCGCCGGGAGTTCGGCGTTCGTCGGTGCCTTCGCTGCGGCGTCCGCGATGGTCTTCGCCGCGACCGTCTCGGCGCTCACGACCACTTCCAGCGCTGCGGCCTTGTTCGCGGCTGCACCGACGAGCGGCGTTGCCTTGTCAACTTCGACTTTCGCCGCGTCCATCAGGGGCTTTGCGGCATTCGCGACCGCGGTGAAATCGGTCACGCCCTTGTTCGCCCCAGCGAGGTCCGCGTTGATCTTGTTCATGTTCGCGACGGCCGCGTTGTACGTGTCCGTCGCCTGCTTCGCCTTCAGTGCTGCCGCATCGAAAGCGGTCTGCGTCGGAACGACCTTCGCGGTTGCCGCCGCGAGCGCGGTCTCCGCGACCTTCAACCGCTGTGCGACGGGAAGCGGGTTCGCGTCGAGCGTGGCTGCGATCTTCGCATCGGCCGCGGTCCACGCCTTCACGACGCCTGACCAGTCGCCCGCGATCACACGCGCGTTGTCATGCGTGACCGCGACCTTCAGCCCCAAATCCGGGAACGCCTCGAAGGTCTTCAGGGCGGTACCGTTCTGGTCCCAGAACTTCGTAACCTTGTCGCGGCCGGTGCTGGCGAGTTTCCCGTCGTGCGTGAACCGCACGCTTGCTGCGCCGCCGCCGTGCGCGGCCCACGTCTTGATCTGGTTGCCGTTCTCCATCTCCCACAGCCTGACGCTCGCGTCCTCGCTGCACGTCGCGAGCACGTTGGAGTCGTCGCGCCACGACACGTCGGTAATCATCGCGGTGTGGCCGCGAAGGTTGAAATATTCGCGCCCGGTGAATGCTTCCCACACGAAACAGCCGCCGTTGCGGTCACCGGTCGCGAGCAGCACGCCATCGGCGCTGTACTCCACCGCGGTCACCCAGTCGGTGTGCTTCTTGATCTCGCGAATCACCTTGCCGTCGGTGGTGGAATAGATTCGCACCAACTTCGACGGACTGCCGACCGCGATCTGCGTCTGGTCCGCGGAGATGTCCGCCGCGAGGATCGCGTCGTTCTCGATGCCGACTTCGATCACCTTCTCGCCGGTTTCGACCTTGTACAGTACCGCCTTGCCCAACTGCCCACCTTTGCCGCCCGCGACGAGGATGAACCGCGCGTTGCGCGAAAACTTGATGCTGTTGATCTGCCCGTGCTCGAACGGGATGAACCCCACAAGTGCGCCGGTGTCGGTGTTGTAGAGGATGACTTGCTTCTGCCCGCCGATGGCGACGAGCGGCGCCCACGGGCTTGTCGCCATCGCGAGGATCGCGCCGGGCCGTCGTGCGGTCACGATCGGATCGAGCTTCAACTTACCAATCGCGGGCATCGGTGGCGGCCCTTCGGGGCGGCCCTTCACGATAGACTTCAGCCCGATGTCAACGCTGGGCATCGGCGCGACCCCGACCTTGCTACCGGAGTTTTCGCGTACGCCTTGCTCGACCCACAACTTGATGACCGCGAGCTGCGCGTCGGGCATCTTGTTGCCTTCGGGCGGCATCTTCGGCTGCTCGATGTGTGCCGAGAGCGTGTAAATCCGCGACTTGCTCGTGTCGCCGGCCTTCACGACCGCACCGGACGACCCGCCCTTTTGCATGGCGGCGTAGGAGGCGAGGTTGAGGTCGCCTTTTTGCTTGTCGTTGCTGTGGCAGTTCACGCAGTGCTGCTTGACGATGGGCAGCACGTCCTCGTCGAAGGTCGGGTTCTTCGCGTCCGCGAGGACGCGCGAGCCGCCAGCGAGAAGTGCCACAGACGCGCAGAGGAAAGCCAATTGCCGCATATCAGGAAGCCTCAGTTGCTAAGCCGCTACCGGCTTAGCGATCAGTGGTTGAACATGAACTCGCGCGAGTTCATCACTGCCCAGAACACGTCTTCGAGCGCCTGTCTCTTGTCCTTCGAGGCGTCCACGAGCGCGAGGAGCGTCTTCAGTTCCTCCGGCTTCGGCGAGCGTGTCAGACAGCGGACGTAAATCTGCTCGACGATCTGCGCGTGCGTCTTCTTCTCCTGAAGCATCTTGCCCACCAGGTTCCCGGCCGCGATCTTCGGTTCCACGGTGCCGCCGTTCAGCAGGTGGAGGCTTTGCGACAGCGTCGGCTCGAGCCGCACCTCGCACGAGCAGACCGTGTCGCGTGTGGGCCGACCGAACGTCGTGAGGAAGTACGTACTCACACCGCCGTCCGCGATCTGCACCGCTCGCGCTCCCAGTGGCAAGCCCTGGAACTTGTTCTTCGTGTCCGTTACCTGCGTGATGACGTCGAGCATCGTCTCGGCGCGGATGCGCCGGATCGGCCCGCGTGCGAAGTTCCGCGTGTCGCTCTCGTTGGTCTTGGTGGGCTGCGTCGAACGCTGGTAGGTCTGCGACGTGCAGATGTCGCGAACCAGCTTCTTGAAGTCGTACTTGTAGCCGGTGAACTTCGTCCCCAACTCGTCGAGCAGTTCCTGGTTGCTCGCGGGGTTGGAGATGCGCACGTCGTCCATCTCGTTGATGATGCCCTGGCCGAAGAAGTGGCCCCACACCATGTTCGACAGGTTCTTCGCGAAGTACGGGTTGTCCGCGCTCGCGAGCCAGTTCGCGACCACCGTGCGGCGGTCCTTACCGGCCACGTCCGCGGGCGCGGTGCCGCCGAGGAACTTGGCCGGCATCGCGCGGTTGCGCACCGGGTGAGCCACTTCCCCGCCGCCCGAGTTGAACACCACCAGTTCGCGCGCGTCGTCGGTGTTCTTGCGGCCGATCTGCGTGAAGAAGCTCGCGAAGCCGTAATAGTCATCTTGCGTCCAGCGGTCGAACGGGTGGTTGTGGCACTGCGCGCACTGAATCCGCATCCCCATGAACACCTGGGCAACGTTCTCCGTGACCTTCAGCACGTCGCGTTCGAGTTGGTAGTAGTTGGTCGGCGGGTTCTTGAACGTGCCGCCGTTGGCGCCGAGCAGTTCCTTCACCCACACGTCGGTGGGCACGTTGTTCGCGATCTTCTCTTGCAGCCACCCGTAGTAGAGCAGCATCGCCTTGTAGGAAACTTGATTGCTCGATCGGATCTGAAGCAACTCGGCCCACTTCAGTACCCACAGTTCCGCGAACTCCTTGCGGTCGAGCAGTTCGTCAACGAGGTGTTCGCGCTTGGTCGCGAGCGTACTCACCATGAACCGGGCGTACTCTTCGGGCGTGGGCAGCACACCGATGATGTCGAGGTACACGCGGCGCACGAAGGTCGCGTCGTCGCAGATGCCGCTTGGTTCGATGCGGAGCTTCTTCAGTTTGTTGTTGACGAGCGTGTCGATGTAGTTCGTTTCGGTCGTGGCGGGCCACGCGAACTTGAGGTCTTTGGGCAGCGTGATGAACGGCACGCCGATGGTGAACGTGTGGAACCGGGCCATGACGAACGCTTCGCCGCGCTCGCCGGCGGTGACGGCGCCATCTTCCGCCGCAATCTTCGCGGCGTTGTCGTTGTTGCTCAAGAAGAGCGCGAGCGAAGTGACATCGCGGTCGGTGCCGTCGCTGTATTTCGCGCGCACCACGACGCGTTGCTTCTCGCCCTTGCCGTCGAGGACCGCGCTCGGCGGGAACACTTCCATGCTGACCGGCAGCGCGACCGTCGCGGCGTCCAGCGGCGCGTCGGCTTCGAGCCATCGCATGAGCGACTGATAGTACTCGTCGCCTTCCTTGATCTTCGCGCCGCCGGTGTGCGCGACCTTGCCGGTGGCTTTCTCAATAAGCGTGCTTTCGGCGGGCAGCGCGAGGTTGATGCGGCGACCGTTGAATTCTCGCGTTAAGCGATAGTGGTCGCCTTCGGGGTCGAAGCCGAAGAGCGACAGCCGGAACCCATCCTTGCCGCGGGCCGCGCCGTGACAGCCGCCGACGTTGCACCCGGCGCGCATGAACACCGGCATCACGTCCTGCTTGAAGGAGATCGCGCGATCCTCCTTCGCCTTCGCGACCTTCACCGGCACCTTGACTGTTTGACCATTCAACGTGACCACCATCTCGGTGGCGCCGTCCGCGACCGGCAGCACGTGGAACTTGTCGAGCTTCACGAGCGCCGGGTTCGCAAACGTAACCTGCGCCTGTGCGGTCACATCGCGCGTGATGCCGTCAGGCTGGGTGAGTTGGACCACGAACGATTGCCGGTCGCGGCTCGTTTCGAGGTTGATGTCCGGCGGGTACACGGCAATCGTTTGCGCGTGTAGGTCACCGCAGAGAACACCGAAGGCGCAGAGCGAGAACAGGTAGGCAGATCGCATATCGTGGAGCCTCATGCGGTAGGTCGTCAGTTGGAATCGCGCCTAATTCGGTTGGCGATTCATCCAGTAACCGGGACGGCGCTTTCCATTCGCGATGGCAGCAACCCAATTGCGGTCGTCGAGTTCGACGTAGAAAATCAGGTAACCGAATTTCGTGATGACGTACTTTCGGTAGCGACTGCGGTATGGGGCGAACGCTTTGGGCTGTTTGCCAATGATGTCGAGCGCGTCCTGAACCGCTTGCTCGAACTCGTCACCTGAGCCGAGGCGCTGCGATTCCAAGTACTCGATTGCTTGCCGAAGTTCTTCGCTGGCTTCGGGATCGAGTTCGACGGGCTTCATTGCCTCTTCTTCCGCAATTTGCGGAAGACCTCTTCGGCCGGAATGCCCTTCACCTTCCCGCTCTCGAAATCTTGCAGCCGCCGATCGAGCATTGCGTCGAATTCGGCATCGCCCTCGGTCATCAAGCCGGGCGCAGGTGGCAAACTCGCATACAAGAAATCGGCGATCTCCAACCGCTCTTCGAGCGGCAACTCCAACAGCGCGGTCTTCAACTTCTCGGCGGCTTCGCTCATGGCTTCTCCGTGTCGAAAGGGCGAACGCCCCCATCATATCACGGCTTCTTAGGCGGCTCTTCTTTCTTGGGTGCGGGTGTCGTTCCGCCAGCCGCGGCCTTCTCGCGATCTTCGGCGTCCTTGCGGAGCTGTTCGAGCCGCGTCAACCGCTTCTCGGGTGTCTTCGGGTCCGGTGTCTTCGGCGTCACGGGTGTCATCGGGTTTGTCACGGGCGGCACCACCGCGACCTTCGGCGGCAGCGGCAGGTCGATGCGTAACTGCGTGTTGCCCGTGCTGCCGGTGATTAGCTCGCCGCCTCTGTCGATAACGACCTGCGCGAAGATGTTGTGCTGCCCGACCGGGCTGGTTTTGTCCGCGACGATTGGGAATGCGATCTCCTTCGTGTCCTTCGTCACTTCCACCACCTGCGTCGAGACCTTCGCGGGCAGGCCGTAGATCGTCACCTTCGCCTTGCCCTCGAACGGCGTCGTCACCGCGACCTTGCAGAACATTTGTGTCTGCGCGCCCTGCTCGACCGCGGGTCGTTCCATCGTGAGCGTGATGAGGGGCACGACAACTTCGAGTGTGAACAGTTGGCTTGAAGTCCACACCGGGCCGGTCCCCGCGTCGGCCACCGCGTTCACGACGGTCTTCCACTTGCGGGGCGAGGCGCCGCCGGCCGCGTTCATCGGCAGAACGCACTCAGTCGCTCCTTCGGGAATGACCGCGGAACTCTGGATGCTCAGCCCCGGCGGGGTCCACAGCGGGGCCACCGTGATTGCGCCCTTGAAGCCTTCCGCCCGCTTCGCGACGACCCGCAGGTTGTACGCGCCATTCTGCACGAGCGGAACCTTTGGCTCGATGACTTCGATCGAGTACGGGGCCGCTTCGCCCACCGCTATCGCGGTACGGTCAATGTAGTGCCGCGTGTACACGGTTTGCCCCGGTGCGCCGACGACGAACGCCGGGTCGAACGCGGTGCGATACGGCACCTTCACGGCTGGGTCGGCGTGGATCGCGGTGATCGTAGTGAGGTGACCGCTTGTGGGCGCGTCCGGTTTTGCATCGAACACCACGGGAACCACGTTCAGCCCGGCTTCCATCTGCTCCGCGGTGAGCGTCACACCGGGGGGCAACTTCTCCAGGCCGATGTTCAGCGGGCCACCGACTTCGGCGCGATTCGCGACGAGCAGCGACGCGTATCGCCCGCCCTTCGGCACCGTGATCGTCTGCCGCTCCTGGCTGGCCGGGTTGTTGTTGTCCACGCGAGGGATCGTCGTGTTGATCGAGGGCGTGACCGCCGTGAGTTCGACGCGATAGAAGTAATCCGCGCCGCCCTTATTCAAGTGGTCGTTAACCCAGAGCGTGTAGTCGCCGTCGGCGGGCACGGTGAAGCGGAAGTAGCTGTCCGGGCCGCCGCTGTCGTCGTTGCTGGCGATTGCGGCGCCGGCCGCGTTGCCAACCGACAGCACCGGGTCGAGTTGCGAGCCGAGTTGCCGGGCGTAACAATGGGCGTCGAACACCTGCCCCTTCTTCGCGCTGAACTTGAAGTAATCGACCTCGCCTGACTTCGCGATGATGCCGTTGAACGCGCCGGGAGCGACTCCCGGCGTCGCGCCGGCCACCGCGTTGTTCGCGCCGGTTTCGATCGCGTTGGGCACGTCCACGACGCGGAACTTGAAGCCTGTCGGGCTCGTGCCTTCGGGCGTCACGCAATGCAACCGCCAGTTGTAGTCCGCGGTCGAGGGGAGTTTCACCTTCTGCTTGATTGGCCCAGCCGGGTCGCCGATGAACGTGACATCCAACTCTTCGCCCGGCTTGCCACCGGCGGGGACCACTGCCGTGGGTCGCGGAAAGTTGCCGATGTGCAGTCGGTACTGAGATGCACCGTTGCCGCCGTAGGCGCTCTCGCGAATCTGAATGATGTACTTGCCGTCGGTCGGGATCACGACGGAACAGCCGCCGTCCTGCGCGGAGAGCGGCGAGTCGTCGCCGATAGCGAGTTCAAAGCGTTTGCTATCGAGGATCGCGACGTAGGGGTCGAAGAACGTGACACCCAACCGCATCGCCTCGACTTCGACCGACAGGCGCTGCCCCTTCTTGCATTCCACAACAAAGTAGTCCTGGTCTTCGGCCGCAACAACTCCGTGAACGGTCGCGTTCAGTGCGATCGGTTGCGGCTTATCGAACTCGCTATTCGGTTCGACTTCTTCGATCACGGGCAGCGCGCCGACCCAAAACGTGCGGACTTCCGAGATGCCGGTCGCGGTGCGGACGCGGAACGCGTGTTCGCCGAGCCGACAGTCCGGTGCAATCGCAACCGTGACTTTGAGCTGCGCGGCGTTCACCACTTCGAGCTTTTTGACAGTGATACCGGGGTAGTAGACGAGCACTTCCTGCGCGTCGGCGAGGCGACCGCCCGAGAAGGTGAGCACGGCTTCGGTGCCGCGCTGCGCGCCTCGTGGTTGGATGCCGCCGAGAGAAGGTGAGGCGGCAAACATTTCACCGCAGAGAACGCAGAGCACGCAGATAGAAAGCAGGAAGCGCATGGCGCGAATCTCCGTCGGTCGTAGGTTCGCACAGGGCTTCCGCCCTGTGCTACGTCAGCCGGCCCTCCATGCGGAAGACAGGGCGCTTGAATGGTTTTGCACCCCGGAGGGGTCGCCGGGCGTAGCACAGGGCGGAAGCCCTGTGCGCCCGACTACGCCAACAGATCCTTCCGCGTCTTGCCCTCGCGGACGATGTCGATGGGCCGGTCGCCGGGCGACATCAGTTTCTTGTCCGCGTCGATGCCGAGACAGTTGTAAACGGTGTGTGCGAGGTCTTCCACCGTCAGCCCGTCCTCGTCGGGTTCGCTCGCGGTCGCGTCCGACTTGCCGTAGATCAAGCCCTTCTTGATACCGCCACCGGCCAGCACCACGCTGAACACCTTCGGCCAGTGATCGCGGCCCGCGGTCGCGTTGATCTTCGGCGTGCGCCCGAACTCGCTCGACACCATGATCAGCGTGCTGTCGAACAGCCCACGCTGCTTGAGATCGGTGATTAGCGTCGCGAACGCCTGGTCGAACTGCGGGAGTTGGTTCTTCGTGCCCTGCGCGATGCCGCCGTGCAAGTCCCACCCGCCGTAGGTCAGCGTGACGAACCGCACGCCGCCTTCGACCAACCGGCGCGCCATCAGCATCCGCTGACCGGCGGCGTTGCGGCCGTACCCGTCGCGTACCTTCGCGTCTTCCTTGTTGATGTCAAACGCTTCGCGAGCCTTCTCGCTGCTGATGAGGCCGTAGGCGCGCTGGTAGAACGTATCCATCGCGTCGAGGTTGTCGGACTTCTCCTTGCCGGCGAAGTGGCCGTTGACCGCGTCGAGCATGTTCTTACGCGTGGTGAAGCGGTCGTTGCTCACGGTCGCGGGCAGCGACAGGTCTTGCACGCGGAACCCACCGTTGGCTGGGTCGCTGCCGAGGCTGAACGGTGCGAACGACGACGACAGGTAGCCACTGCCCGCGTCATTGGCCGGTTGGCTCGGCACCGCGACGTAAGGCGGCAGGTTGTTCCGCACGCCGAGTTCGTGGCTGACGACGCTGCCGATGCTCGGGAACTTGAGGGCCGGTGAGGGCCGGTAACCGGTGAACATGTTGTGCGTACCGCGTTCGTGTGCGGCTTCGCCGTGCGTCATCGCGCGACAAACGGTGATCTCGTTCGCGAGGTCCGCGGTCTTCGTGAGGCACTCGTTGAAGACTTCGCCCTCGATCTTGGTCTTCACGGTGCCCATCTGCCCGCGATACTCGATCGGCGCGAACGGCTTCGGATCCCAGCTCTCCTGGTGAGCCGAACCGCCCGGGAGGAAGATGTGAATGCACGCTTCGGCCTTCGGCTTCTTCTTGCCCGCGGGTTCCGCGGCTTGCAGGCGCATGTACTGGTCGAGTGTGAGGCCGAGGGCACCGATCGCCCCGACGTGCAGGAAATTCCGGCGGTTGAGCGGCGAGCCAATGCAACGGGACAGCAGATTCATCGGCAGGACTCCTGTCGGGCAAGGGGCGTGAGTTTGGGGATTAGGGTCAGTGTGTCAGGTCGGCGGAAAGCGGGCGTTGGTTGGCCGTAAGCGGGCAGCCACTCGTGGGCGACAGCGTAAGGAGGGCAGCGCAGAGAACGCACCAGCAGCAACATTCTCGCAGGTAGAAGATAGTCGACCGTCAGCACCACGTCAATTCAATCCTTCGCAACCGGCGAATTTACCCAACCGGGAAGATCGGACGATTGACGCGCACCTCACGACCGGTAACGTTACCGGTCGTCCGAGGTCTTCATCTCGTCGTGAATCTTGAACAAGATGATCTCCAACGCACCTACAGAATGACGGGGGGCGGGCTAACTCGTTGGCGAGGGCCGCGGCATCCACGGTGTTCGCGGCGAACGGGGAAGGCATGAGAACCGGCTGTTGTGGTCGGTTCGTGCCGGAACTGAAAGCCGCGACACGGGCGTAACTTGTCGGCGTGGTGTCCGCGCGGTAGGAAACACCCGTTGGCCCCGGAATTACCCTCCGGGGCTTTTTGTGTTACGAAGGAGAGCCGAATGCCGCCGGTGCCGCTGTCGCGGTCGGGCAAGTCCCACCGCACCGCCGATTCGCCCATCAGTTACTTCATCCAGAAGGCGCTCGACACGCCGGGCCTGATCTCGTTCGCGGCTGGCCTCGTGGACGAAGGCTCGCTCCCCGTGGATGAAGTCGGTGCCGCGGTCGCGGAGATCGTCTCCGACCCGGTTTCCGGTCGCGCTGCGCTCCAGTACGGTTCCACGCAGGGCTTGCCGGAACTGCGCGAGCAGGTGCTAAACCTCGTGTGTGCCGCGGACGGCGTGCGTCCTTACGATGTGAACCTCACACCGGCCGACGTGTGCATCACGACTGGGTCACAGCAACTTCTCTACTTGCTCGGCGAAGTGCTGTTCGATCCGGGCGACATCGTCATCACGGAAGCCCCGTCGTACTTCGTGTTCCACAGTCTGCTTCAGTCGCACGGCGCAAAGGTGCTGACCGTGCCGATCGATGACGGCGGCATGAAGATGGACGCGCTGGAATCGCTGCTCGAACGACTCCGCCGTTCGGGCGAACTGCCACGCGTGAAGGTGATCTACACCGTCGATTACTTCCAGAACCCGACCGGCTTGACGCTGGCGTTGGACCGCCGCCCGAAGCTCGTGGAACTGGCACGCCGGTTCAGCACGGACCACCGCATCCTCATTCTCGAAGACGCAGCCTACCGCGAACTGCGGTTCACCGGTGCGGACCTACCGAGCGTGAAACGGTTCGACACGACGAACGAGTACGTGGTATACACCAGCACGTTCTCGAAGCCGTGCGCGCCCGGCTTGAAGACGGGTTACGCGCTCGTGCCGCCCGACGTGATGGAACCGATGATGCACCTGAAAGGGAGCCACGACTTCGGCTCCGCGAACCTGTCGCAACACATCGCGTCCCGGCTGATGGCGTCAGGCGCGTACACGAAACACGCGGAAGAGTTACGCAACGTCTATCGCAAGAAACGCGACCTGATGCTGCGCGCGATGGAATCGGAGTTCGGTGATTTCCCCGCCGCGCGTTGGACCATTCCGGATGGCGGGTTCTACGTGTGGCTGACGCTCGACGCCATCGACACCGGTCCGAGCGGAGAGTTCGTGCTGGCGGCGCTGGAAACCGGTGTGCTGTTCGTGCCGGGTGAATTCGGCCACGTCCCCGATGAGAATGGGCACGTGCCGAACAACGAGTGCCGTTTGTGCTTCGGTGTGGCAACGGAAGAACAGATTCCCGAAGGCATCCGTCGCTTGCGCCGCGCTTGCGCCGCGATCAGCGCAGGTAATCGCACATTCGTGATCCAGACGTGATCGCGCGGCCTCCTCACCACCGACCGCGGCGCGCCCTCCACATGCGAACGCAGTGGTAGGCATCAGGGCCGTTGCGTGCTTCACGGTTGGCAAACTGGGCAGGGAAGCGCCCAGCCTGCGTCAGCAGGCTGGGCATTTCAACAATACAACGACGCGGTATCAAACACGGAACGGCCCTGGTCAGGAGTTCAACTCGCCTCGCTCCACCTCGTACAATGCCCCGGAGTTCGGGGCTTTGTTCATTTCCGGCCACTCGACCGAACTCCAGAGGGGCGAACGATGTTCGTCTGGCAAGCGCACAAGGGCAAGGTCCGGTCGCTCGCGTTCAGCCCGGATGGGAGCCTGCTCGCTACCGCGACCGGGACCGGGCGCCTCATCTCGCTGTGGAAGCCAACTACCGGCGAACTGGTTCGTAAACTCCAACCCGGCGGCGAAGACCGGGCGGGGCTGTCAGTCGCGTTCGCGCTCGATGCGCCGCTGCTCGCCGTGGGGATGACGAACTCCGTTCGCGTGTGGGACACGGCACGCTGGGAAGTGGTCGCGGTTCTCGTCGGCGGCGAGCGGTGGACCGGGGGGTTCTACGAACTCGCATTCGGCCGCGGCCCGGACCCGAGGCTCGCGGGCGGCGAGTCGCGCAAGGTTCACATCTGGGAAGGTCTCGGACGCGGACACCTCACGCCCCCACGGAAGCCAGACGTCGCGTTCAACATCGGCAACGTGCCGTGCCTGGATTTCTCTCCAGACGGCTCGCTGCTGGCGACGAATGTCCTCGCCAGGGCGGAACTGTGGAACCCGGCGACCGGGAAGTCGGTCCGCCAGATCCTGCACACGCACTCCAACCATCACGGTCCGGTCAAGTTCTCCCCGGACGGCGCATGGCTCGCCGTCGGGTATCGAAAGCTCGTTTCGATTTACCCAATCCTATACCCGGTATCGGATGTCGCCGGAGACCCGGTCACCTGTACCGGGCACACGCAGCCGGTGTGGTCCGCGTGCTGGTCGGCCGATGGGCGTACGCTGCTGAGCGCGTCCGCGGACGGCACCGCACGGTTGTGGGATCCGACTTCAGGGGCGGAACTGAAGGCGTTCGAGTGGGGCATCGGCGCCATTCGCGCCGTCGCGTTCAGCGCGGATGGGTTGCTCGGTGCCGCTGCCGGAAAGAACGGGAAGGTTGTCATTTGGGACGTGGACGGTTGAACCCCACCGCGAGAGATTCGATGCGCACTACATGCTTGTTCCCGTTCGCGGCGCTGTCCGTCTTCTGCGTCGCGCTCGCGGGGTGCGGGAAGGTCGAAACTCCGTCCGCGCCGAACCCGGAGCCGGCTAGCACCAGGCCGCCGGTTGTTCCGCTTCCCAAAGAGAAGATGCCCGACCCAACACCGACGGCGTCACTCCCGGAGGTGGTGCCGGTCACGCCTGCGGACAAGGCCAAGTTAGAGGCGACCGAGAAGAAGGACGCTCGTGTCGAAGGTCCGCTGACGAACGGCGGCTACCAAGTGACCATCGCGCCCACGGCCGACGCCGCCGAGATTCTCGCACTCCTGAAAGGAACGAAGTGCGTCGTCGGCCTCACCATCGAAGGCGCGCGGTTGAGCGACGGCTCGCTCAAATGCCTGGAAGGGTTCGACCATCTCGAATCACTGGTTCTGAACCAGTGCGACGGGCTGACGGGCGCCGAGTTCGGCGCGCTCGCGCGACTCTCTCGCCTCAAAACGGTAAGCATCGTCGGCAGCGGCACGAGACTCACCGACGCCGGGCTGCGAGAACTCGCCGCGCTGCCCGCGCTCGACACCATTAGCCTCGATTCCGTACCCATCAGCGGCCGAGCATTCGCGGCCCCCGGTTGGGCCAAATTGCGCGAAATCAGCGCGACGAACATGCCGTTCGACGACGCGGGCCTCGAAGCGGTGGCCGGGTTGCCGGTGTTGGAAAGCCTCGACCTTCGCGCTACGAAGGTCACCGACGCGGGCGTGAAGCACCTCGAACGTGCGAAGACTTTGACGTACCTGGTTCTCGACAACACCGGCGTCGGTGACGCAGGCCTGGTCGCGCTCGGAAAGCTGCCGGCACTGAAAGAGTTGCACCTCGAAGAAACGAAAATAACGGATACCGGCGTCGCTGCACTCAGCAGCGCGGGTGCGCTGCGCGTGCTGAACCTGGAGAAGACCGCTGTCACCGGCTCGGCGTTCGCGAAATTCCCGCAACTGTCGGCTCTGCGGAAACTGAGCCTCTCTCACACCAACTTCGCGGACGCGAACGGCCCGCATCTCGCCCGGTTCACCGCGCTCACGACTCTCTCGCTGACCGCGTGCCCCGTCTCGGACGCCGGATTAACTTCGCTCGCGGAACTGAAGAAGCTAACGAGCCTCAACCTGACCGCGACGAAGGCCGGCGATGGCACCGCGAAGTTGGTGCGCACGCTGCCACTGCTGGAGATCGCCACGTTCGACGGCACCGCGATCACGGACGCAGGGCTAAAGGATGCGGCGCAGGGCGCGCGGCTGAAGTTCCTCTACGCACGCGGTGCGAAGGCAACGAAGCGGGGCGCGGCCGAGGCCGAGAAGTTCGCGCGCGAAGGCGTGAAGATTGTGGTGGAGTGAGGCGACTTGCTCTTGCAGGGTGGGCACTGCCCACTTCTTCGCCAAGCTCTTGGTGGGCAGTGCCCACCCTACAAAAGTTGTTTAGCGTAGGCCCCGGCGGGGCCGTGCTTCTCTCAAAAGGCACGGCCC
>SXGR01178568.1_pt1 | contig 24351 bp, 27 predicted proteins | sample 3174711 | NCBI WGS metagenome assembly SXGR01 (sample SAMN11356860, study PRJNA531348) | freshwater metagenome | isolation source: freshwater sample F1-60 | place: China: Fuxian Lake, Yuxi | collected 2017-12-25
CAGACGATAGGGAAGAGTCTATAAAAATTAGATTAGATAATTATCTTTCTCAAACACTTCCAGTTCTAGATTTTTTAAAAAACAGAGGATATGAAATTGTTGAAATAGACGGCGATCCGGAGCCGGAAAAAGTAACAGAACAAATTTTTACAATTTTTAACAACAAAGATAGCCTGATTATATCTCTAGATTATGAATCACACAAACAATTAGATGATTTAAAAATTAAACATGTTCCTTTTGAAAACTATTTGAATAAGAATGACTTTAAAATGATAGATGCTACTACTTTCAAAATCAACACCTCCTGGCATAAAACTAAAAAAATTCAAGATTCTCTAGTCTTTAATGAAATTAATTTTGGTTGGTTGCTAGAACAGGAATTGTATTTTTTTCTTCTAAAAACAATCACAAATTTTACTTCATTAATAAAAATTAAACATGAAGAAAAAAATCTAAAAAAAATATTTATTTCTGAGGAATTGTTAGATATGGCTAAAATTATTTTTTCTGGTTATGAAATTGATGTTTTAGAAAATAAAAATCCAGAAACTCAACATTTTGGTTTTGATCAATATGCTATTAAATATAATATTGGTCCATTTCCATTAACAATAAGAATTCCAAGAAAATATTTTTTTATTTTACAAAAAATTTATGAAAAATCTTTTATTCCATTTTATCAGAAATTTTTCTCAAAGCCTAAAAAAGATATTCCATCTGTATTGTTAATTGATTTTAATCCTGCAATAATAGATGAATTCTTGCAATGTTTGAGTAAAAAACATGTTAACATATTCTTGCTAAATCGTAGGCGAAGTGCTATCTGGAATTTCAAATCATTTCTAACCGTAAAGAACACAAATTCTATCCCAATAACTTATGAACAATTTTTGAATGCTCAAGATAAATCTGAAATTGAAACTCTCATCAAAGATATGAAAACTAAACTTAATTCATTATTGTCTGACTATGAACTGTTTTCTGAAATCTTCTCAATTCATGATCATTCCTTTTGGCCTTATATTCAAAATCATTTTAAAAATTTCTGCCTAGATAGATTTTCCGAAGCAATTAATGAAATGTTAGGTTCTAGAAAGTTATTATCTCATATTCACCCTTCTGTCGTATTACATTTTTTTGGAGTTGCATTACACGAAAAAATTATAATTCATGAAGCTAAAAAACAAAATATTTCTTCTATAATGTTACAGCATGGAGCTCCTCATATTTTTTTGCCTGGATGGGCAGAATTTAACCCAATGTCGGGAACTTTACCCATTTATAATGAGAAAATGGCTGTTTGGGGTAACATGATGCAGGAATATGCATTGATGAATGGAATGAATAAAGATGATATAATTATTTCAGGAAGTATAAGACATGATCCATATTTTAAAGAAAATTACCAGAATAATCAGAGTGGAATAATTCTAGTAGCTTTGATGCCTTATTTTTTTAAATGCGCCGAAGATCAATCAATTACTTCATTTGAAAAATATGAAGAATCCCTCAAAATTATCTGTAATGTTCTTAAAAAAATTAAGGATAGAAAAAAAGTCATTAAATTACATCCTACCGATATGAAATTTAATTCCATATCTGTCGAACCAATTATTCGTAGTATAGATCCTTCAATACAGATCGTAGTTGAAGCTAATTTAACTGAATTAATTCCTTCAGCTGATATTGTCATTACTCAAGGACTAACAACTTTCATATTGGATTCAAACATCTTTCATAAACCTACAGTTACTTTAGTGTATAATCATGAAGAATTTATGAGTAAACTAAGTCATGGATATTCTAAATTATTTGAAAATCACAATCTTGAAAAATTTGAAGAGTACATTCACAATATTCTTATAAATGAAGAAATTAGAAATGAAAACATTCGAAAAGGCACGGAATTTTTGCATTCCTATTTATCTAATCAGGGCAATGCTTCTGTATTCCTTGCAAACCAAATTTTAAATTCCTCAAACTAATTTTATTTTTTTCAAAACATATTTTAATTAATGATAGTTTTATGAAGCAGTTTTATTTTAAATTAAATTTTTTTATGACCATACTTTCCATTTTGCATTACCTAAATTCCACATATTTTCTAAAATCTTTTTTTCGTAGATTGTATCCATAGGTTGATAAAAGCCTTGATGTTTAAATGCAGAAACTTGACCCTCTTTTGTTAAATTTTGAAGTGGTTCTTGTTCCCAAACAGTTGAATCATTATCAATATAATCAAAAACTGATGGTTCTAACACAAAATAACCTCCATTTACCCAGTTTCCATCTCCTTTTGGCTTTTCTATAAACTGAATGACTTTATCATCTATAATTTCTAAAATACCAAATTTACCTGGAGGTTGACAAGCCGTAACAGTGACCAAAGTTCCCGAGTTTTTATGAAATTCAATTAATTCTGTGATATTGACATCATTTAATGTATCTCCATATGTGAAACAAAATGTTTCACTAATTACAAAATTCTTTGCTCTCTTTAATCGACCACCAGTCATTGTTTCTAATCCTGTATCCACAATTGTAACAGTCCAAGGATTTGTGTTCTTTTGTAAAATTTCTACTTTTATGTAGTTAGATTCTTCAATGAGAATTTTATATTCAAATTTTGATAAAAAGTATTCTTTAATTTTTTCCTGTTTATATCCAGTACAAATTATAAAATCATTAATGTTATAAAAAGAATATTTTTTCATAATGTGCCAAATTATTGGTATTCCACCAATTTCCACTAGTGGTTTTGGTTTATCTTGCGTTTCTTCCATGAAACGTGTTCCATAACCTCCCACTAAAATTACTGCCTTCAACTTAATATTGTAAAATTAAAAGTGAGTTAAATGTTATTGTTTTTTTATGATAATATTTCTCTAAGTTTTTTCATTGCAGGAAGCTCAGAATCCCAAATCCGTTTCTTTCCATCACCAAGTATTGAATCAAGAGCTCTTACATCTTTTACCATTCTGAATAAACCCGGAGGTTCTAGAGAAGCTGCTTGATCTGAACCATACATAGTTCTATCAAGAGTGATATGTCTTTCAATTGAAGTTGCACCAAGCACAACTGCAGCAACACATACAAGATATGCTCCAGCCTCATGACCACTGTAACCTACATTACATTTGAATTTCTCTCTTAACGTTTGAATAACTCTCAAATTTGCTTCTTCCATGTTCATTGGATAAGCACTATGACTATGTTGAAGTTCAAATGGACAATTATATTTTTTAAATATATTTACAGCATCTTTAATTTGTTCAATTGTACTCATCCCTGTTGAAATGAAAGTTTGCTTCTTTTCTTCCGCTATAGTGTGTAGAAGCTTGTGATGAACTAACATCGCTGATGCAACTTTATTGTATTTAGTCTTGAATTTACGCATCTCAATTTGACTGTCTACATTCCAACATGAAATATACCATGGAATTTTTTTACTCTTACAATATTTGTCAATTATCTGATAATCTTTTAACGAAAACTCCAATCCAAATTTTTGCTCTCTTGTTGTTGTACCCCACGGGCTTTCTCTAGGTGAATCTAAAACTTCTTTTGAATATACTTTTTCAACAGTTCTTTTTTGAAATTTAACTGCATTACAACCAGCTGATAAAGCAATATCAATTAATTTTTTTGCAATATCTAAACTTCCATTATGATTTATGCCAATTTCTGCTACAATAAATGTCAACTATTTTTCCTCTTTGTATCTTGTAAAAAGTCTGTTTGTTGAATTTAATTGTTTTCTGGTTAGTTGAATTAATACTACCACGTCGTCCAACCCCCATCTAGAACAATTGTAGAACCTGTCATATACGATGATTTATCGCTACAAAGAAATTCAATGATTCCATTTAATTCATCTTTTCGCATCATTCTTCCCAACGGTGTTAGTTTTGAATATTTTTTTATAAAGTCATCATCTTGATTATGTTCTACTCCTCCCGGTGCTACACAATTTACTCTTATGTTAGGCGCAAGATGTGTTGCAAGAAATTTTGTTAAATTAATTACTCCTGCTTTTGAAATGGAATATGCGGCATGTTTGTGTGCTCCATCATACAAATCTGGTCTTGCTGAAACAATTCCTGTACTTGCAGAAAAATTTATGATTGATCCGTAAGTGTTATTTCTTGCAAATTCCCTACACACAGAAAATAAAGAAACCAAATTAACCTGTAAAATTTTTGAAAATGATTCTAATGTAATATCAAACAATGTGCCTCTTTTTTGATTTTTTTCAACATGGTCATTCATTGCAAAACAATTAACTAGGTAATCTGCAGAATTCTTTCTAAACCAATCTTTTACAAATAATTCATCTGTTAGATCATGTCCTAACTGTAAATCTAACTTTAAAACTTGAAAATCTTTTGATAGGTACTCGGCTAACTCACTCCCAATTAGACCTTCTGAACCTGTGATGATTATTTTTTTCTTATCCAATATCAATTATTATAAAATTTTTGAATTTATTGTTTGTTATTCAAATGTTCTCAATTATAGAATTTTGAAAGATATTCTCTTACAAATGCAAGATATTTGGAACAAGTTTCTTCTGGATTAATCTGTGATCCATCCAAGTCTTCTCTTGCACCTTGAATTATCAAATCATTTCTGTAATCTATTTTTGCAAGTGTTGAGAAAAACAAATCAAAATCTACATCACCTTGACCTAACGTTACGGTACTACCATGAAAAACTCTATCCTTCACGTGAACATTAAAAATATAATCTTTTAGAGTAGTGATCTCTATTACGGGATCAAATCCATTTGAAATACTATTGCCTATATCATAATTAGCTTTAATGTGAGAACAATTGAATTTTTTTAGCAAATTATAGAATTGAATCGGTGGTAGATCTGTCTCTAAAGCTAAAATAATATCATTCTTTTCTAATAAAAACAAAATTGGTTTAAGGTTAATAAAAATTTCATTTAAATTATTTTTAGTTAATAATGAAGATGAATCTACAAAAGGCAATTCTATAATTCTTATGTTGAGTTTTGAACACTGTTTAATTAAATGAATTAACGTATCTAAATTTTTTTTGATATCTTCTTTAGACAAATCAAATAACAAATTTTCCATGAAATAATCTGCACAAACTGAATTGATTTTTACTTTACTATTTTGAATACATTTCTTTATTTCAAATAATCCTTCTTCAGTCATAATGGGATTTTCAAGCGAATCAAAAACCCATTCAATCAGATCAAAACCAATTTTTTCAGCTTTGTAAAATTCGTCCTTCCAAGTTTTACTTGGAAAAGCTTGAATCCTATTTTCAATTGGTTCTGATATCCTACCCTGCATTATTCCAATTTTATTTCTCAATTTATTGAATTACCAAATGTTCAAATATTATTGTATTTATGTTCCAATAATTGAATACAATTTTAAGAAAAAAGGCCAAAAAAATTAAAATTATGTTGACTGATGTTGATTGTGTTTTAACTGATGGAGGAATGTATTATGCTGAAAATGGCGATATTATGAAAAAATTTCACACAAGGGATGGAATGGGGGTAACATTACTTAGGAAAAAAAAAATTTCTACCATAATTATCACTAAAGAAAAAACAAAATTCGTAAAATTATGGGCAAAAAAAATGAAAATAGAAAAACTCTATGACGGAATTCAAAAAAAAGAAAATTTGGTAAATACAATTTGTGATCGTTATAATGTAAAGCATGAGGAACTAGCCTATATTGGAGATGATGTAAATGATATTGCATTGTTAAAAAAAGTGGGCTTATCTGCCACTCCTGCTAATGGAATCTCTGAAGTTAAAAAAATCTGTGATTATGTTTGTGCATTAAAAGGTGGGGAGGGTGCTTTTCGTGAACTAGCTGATTTGGTGCTTCAAACTAAGGATTAACAAAATGGAAACAAATTCAGAACAGATAAAAAAATTATTTGAACAAAGCTCAGAAGTTATTTTAAAATCTAAAATTATATCTGAAAAAATAGAAGAGGCAATAAATTTAATCAATTCCACACTTGAAAATGGAAACAAAATTTTGATTTTTGGAAATGGGGGCAGTGCAGCAGATGCCCAACATATGGCTGCTGAATTTGTCGGCAGATACTTGACTGAAAGGTTGGGCTTACCTGCAATCGCATTGACTACCGATACTTCCATTTTAACGGCTATAGGAAATGATTATGATTTTAACAAGATTTTTTCTAGACAATGTGAGTCTTTGGTGAATAATGGAGATATAATTATAGCAATTTCTACCAGTGGAACATCAAAAAATGTAATTTTAGGTGTTGAAGAAGGAAAAAAGAGAGGCGCTAAAATTATTAGCTTGACTGGAAATGATGGCGCAATTCTAAATGAGAAATCTGATATATGTCTTAAAGTTCCATCAAATGAAACTCCTAGAATTCAAGAAGGGCATAGAATAATTATTCACATTATTTGTCAATTTGTCGAAAATCATTTTAAAGATACAAAGTCGTTATAACTCCAAATGTTTTTTTTGTTATTGAGGAAATTTAGGCATAATTTAATTTTTTTTAAACTAAATAAGAAAATATAGCTGCATATTTACCTGAATTTACTCATGAAGAATATAGTTGCCATAATTCCTGCAAGGGGAGGTTCTAAGGGAATTCCAAAAAAAAACTTGATTGATTTTTGCGGAAAGCCTCTTGTATCTTGGACTATTGAACAAGCATTAGCTGTAAAAACCATTTCAACAGTATGGGTAAGTTCAGACTCAAAACAAATTCTAAATGTTGCAAAACATTCTGGAGCAAATACTATCTCTAGACCTAAATCACTGAGTACTGATATTGCAACAACCGAGTCAACATGGATTCATGCATTAAATGTAATTGAAGAAAAAACCGGCACTGTTGATATTGTAATTGGTCTTCAACCCACGTCTCCCATTAGAGAATCAAAGGATATCGAAAAAGCTATTAAGATATTTGAAAAATCACAATGTGATTCATTATTCTCAGCAGCTGAGATAGATGATTTTTATATCTGGCAAAAAAAGAAAAAAAAATTAACCAGTTTAAATTATGATTATCAAAATAGAGGCAGAAGACAAGATTTTACAAAACAATATGTAGAAAATGGTTCATTTTATATTTTTAAACCACAAATTTTAAAAAAATTCAATAATCGATTAGGGGGAAAAATCGAAATTAGTTTAATGGAATTTTGGAAATCTTTTGAAATTGATTCTTTTGAAGATATTGAACTATGTGAAACATTAATGAAGCATTACATTTTAAAGGCTAAATAGGATTTGAATAAAAAGAAGCTAAATGTGGGTCCAAGTCCCATCTGGAGAAAAGAAGGATGGATAGGCATTGATCATAAACCTAGTAGAGTTGATCAACCTACAATTTTGGGAGATGCTAATAATATTCCATTAGATGATAAAAGTTGTTCTATCATTTTTTGTGGACATGTTTTTGAACATATTCCACATTACAAACTAGAAAGTGTCTTGGTAGAGTTTAACAGAGTTCTTGAAAAAACTGGTACTGTTAGGATTCTTACACCTAATTTGTATGTGATAGCAAAAGCATATGTTGAAAAAGATAGAGAAACCTTTGAAAAGCTAATCTCAGAAGATGAAAATGTTCGAACAGATTTAGGTCTAGGAGGAACTTTTATGAATTTTATAATTTCTCCAGGTCAAGATACTGCATTATTTAACAAATCATTAACAGAATTTATTGGAGGATATGCACATGTTTACCTTTATGATTTTGAAATGCTAAAAATACTTTTTGAACGTTATGGATTTAAAGCTGAACAAAAGAAATTCTGTGAATCAAATATTCAAGATTTCTCTGAACCATTGCATGTAGAAGGCATGGATCCAATTTGGGTTGATCTTAACAAAGAATTTTTTAAAAAACATAATCTTGTTCATCGTTATAACGAAAAAGATAAAAAATATGAAACAAATTTTGCAATAACTGGTTTTGATAGAGATCCAACAGCTTCGTTAATTATTGAAGCAACAAAAATAAATGATGTTACAGAAACAAATATTTTAGATAAAAGAGGATACTCTTATAGTCAGTCACTATTAGATGATAAAAATTTCAGATTAAAAACTAAAATAATTAATTCGAACTTTAAAATAATAGAAGAACAATTAGGTGATCAAGTATGAGATTTGTATACATGAACGGGAATTTTGTTCCTGAAAATGAAGCTAAAGTTTCAATCTATGATTCCTCTTTAATGTTTGGTGATATGGTTTTTGAGATGACTCGTTCCTTTAACAAAGAACAGTTTAAACTTCGTGATCACTTGAAGAGGTTGTATGCTTCTTTGAAATATGTACACATTCCTTTGAAAATGAGTATAGATGAGATGGAAAAAGCATGCTATGAAACAATTGCAAAAAATGAACCTTTTTTCAACAAAACTGATGAACACAGATTAATGATAAATGTGAGTAGAGGTCCATTATCAATTTACTCAGAAATTTTTAATGGAAAGTTAGAACCATTGGTAATAATTTCAGACTTTCCTCTAAAGTGGACTGTTTCAGGAATGGGAAAATTATTTGACAGTGGAATTAATGCAGTTATACCGTCACAGAGAGCAATTCCTTCATATCTTTTAGATGCAAAAATCAAAAACCGTAGTAGAATACATTACATGATGGCAAACATTGAAGTTTCTCATTTACCTGGAGACAATAATTGGCCTTTATTGATAGATCCTGATGGTTTTATTGCAGAAGGTACAGGCGATAATTTCTTTTTAGTAAAAGACAATGTATTGTATACACCTGAACCAAGAAATATTTTAAGAGGTATTAGTAGACAATATGTTTTTGATTTGGCAAAAGAACTTGGCATTGATTATTATGAAAAAAATTTGGAGTTGTATGATGTAGTTACCGCAGATGAAGCATTTATGACAGGTACACCATTTTGTTTGCTTCCTGTAACTAAAATTAATGGCATAAATATTGGAAATGGAAATAGAGGAAATATTACAAATAAACTTCTAAAAAAATGGAGCGACAATGTAGGCTTAAACATTGAAAATCAAATTAAAGAATTTAATCAAGAGATGAAAGATTATGGTTCAGAAGGCTCAACACCATATCGTTTCAAAAACGATTAGTTAAAAATGGATCTTCAACTAAACAATAAAGTTGCGCTTGTTACCGGTTCTAGTAGAGGAATAGGAAAAACAATTGCATTTACACTTTTTAAAGAAGGTTGTAAAGTTATTCTTAATGGGAAAAATCAAACTTTATTAAAAAAAACTTCACAATCATTTGGTAATTCAACAAAATTTGTTGCAGCTGATATTACAAAACCCTATCAATGTACAAAATTAATTAAAAAAATTATTCATCTATATGGTCGTCTAGATATTCTTGTATGTAATGTAGGTGATGGAAAATCTGTCCAGCCTGGAAAGGAAAGTTCAGAAGAATGGAAAAAAATGTTTGAAATTAATTTACAAAGTGCCACTAACATTATTGAAGCCTCAAAAAACGAATTATCTCTAACTAAAGGTTCTATCATCTGTATTTCTTCTATTGCCGGATTGAATGTTACTGGTGCCCCTATACCGTATTCGGTAATGAAATCAGCTTTGAACGCATATGTTAAATACTCTGCTAGACCATTAGGAGAAAAAAATATCAGAATAAACGCTATTGCGCCTGGAAATATTATGTTTGAAGGTTCTGTTTGGGAAAAAAAGAAAATGGAAAACCCTACATTAGTCAAAAAAATCTTGAAAGATGAAGTATCATTACATCGTTTTGGAAAACCAGAAGAAATTGCTGAACTTGCTGCATTTCTTTCATCTCCTAAATCCTCCTTTATTACAGGTTCTGTATATGTTATTGACGGTGGTCAAATTAGATAAATAATTAAAATCCCATACTTTTTAATTTTAATAATAAATTGACTTTCATATAGTTGATTTTGATAATATTTTGAAATCCTAAAGCATATTTACTACCAATAAAATGACGATGTGATGAATTCCTCAAAAAATTTGGATGAATTGAAATTAAGTATTGGTTTGCCAGTATATAATGGTGAAAAATTTCTACAAAAATGTCTTGATTCTTTACTTGTACAAACATTTAGCAATTTTGAATTAATTATTTCAGATAATGCTTCAACAGATAATACTTCAAAAATCTGCCAAGAATATTCAAAAAAAGATAAACGTATCAGATATACTCATCAAGAAAACAACATTGGATTATTCCCCAACTTCAACTTTGTTTTACAACAAGCAAAAAATGAATTCTTTATGTGGATAGGTGTAGATGATTATATTCTTCCTGATTATGTTAAAAAAAATATGGAAATTCTTGCATCTAATTCTAGTGTCGTAGGAAGTGTAAGTAAAATTAATCGATACAATTTCTCAGAACCACAAATCAATAATATAGATTATACATTTGTAAATTTCATTAAAAAATTAAGAACTCGTTTTAAAAAACTTGATGCATTTTCTATTTCTGGCAGTTATGATCAAAAAGTTAGAACATATTTGACTAATTCAACATGTCAGGTAATCTATGGTATATTCAGAACCGACAAACTCCGAAAATCCATCATTGCATCTCCTCTTTTTATAGGTCTTGATTGGGCTGAAATGCTTAATGTACTAAAATTTGGAGATATTCATGTAGTTGATGAAGTTTTGATGTATGAATTTGAAGGTGGTAGAAGTATTGATGGCATCGTACATAATTCTAAAACTTACAATCCTGATTCTTTATCTGTCATATTTCCTTGGTATCCTTTTACAAACGCATGCTTGAAAATTCTAGGACTCAAATTATTTTTAAAAAATTTGGATTATTTCATTAAATTAAATTTTGAAGGACTTGTATCTCAAATCATTGATATAACTAGATTGCTTGTGCATAAATTCGTTAGAAAAAATTAATCTAGGAAAAACTCTAATTTTTAGATTATTAAATATAAAAAATACCTTAACAATTAAATAAAACAACACTGAAGTATAATATGAAATATAGAAAATTAGGAAAAACAGGATTAAAAACATCTGTTATTGGTTTGGGAACTGATCAATTCTATGGAGAATGGGGACAAGATTTTTCTCAATCCACTATTGACAAAATTATTGACAAAGCACATGAATTAGGAATTAATTTTATCGATACTGCTGAATGTTATGGTGATCATCTTTCTGAATCCTTTATTGGAAATGCAATAAAAAATAGAGAAGATTGGATTATTGCAACAAAATTTGGTCACAAGTATCACGGATTCCAAAAACAAAGAACTAATTTTACCGTCAAAGGTATTGAAGAACAATTAGAAAATTCGCTAAAAGCACTAAAAACAGACTATGTTGATTTTTATCAATTTCATAGTCCTACTAATGAAGAATTTTTTAATGAAGAAGTTTGGGGATTTTTAGAGAAAAAAATTCAAGAAGGAAAAATTCACCATGTTGGTATTGCATTAATCGCATCTGCCGTGAATAATGATGATATGTTTCAACTGAATCACGCTGAAAAGGCCAAAGTTGACATGCTTCAAATTGTATATAATAGAATTAATAAAAAAGCAGAAGATAAAGTCATACCATTCTGTAAAAACCATAATTTTGGTGTTTTAGCTAGGATTCCATTAGCCAGAGGTCATCTAAGTGGAAAATATGATCCTAGTGTTACTTTTCCATCTAATGACAGAAGATCTTTAGAAAATAAAGAACAAACAATTAAACAATTACAATTTGTTCAAAATCTTAAACAAACTGAAGTTCCTCTTAACATGAATATGGCTCAATGGGCGTTAGCCTGGTGTCTCCAAAATCCTGTCATTTCAGCAGTAATTCCTGGAATGAAAAATTTAGAACAAGTAGAACTAAATGCACAAGCTGCTGATTTGGAAATTTGATGAAGATCAAAAATAACAAAGTTGAAAATCTATCTCATATAATAAGTAAACAATATATTCATTATACTGAAACGTTTGCTAATTGGACGACGCAAACATAGTCACTTAATTTTATGAAACTGATAAAATCTATCTAGAGGAACGTAAAAAACTATCAGAAAAATATGGGAAACGTGACTTATGGAATGTCATTGATCCATGGGGCCTTTATGTGGGAATTTCAAATTTATCTGTCAAGCTAGCAATTGCAGATCTTCTACGTTCAACATTGGATGTACCAGGACATGTTGCTGAATTTGGTACATGGAGAGGTGATAATTTATTATTTATGGCAAAAATTTTAAGAATTTATGATCCATATGGAAGTAAACTTCTTCATGGATTTGATAGCTTTGAGGGATTAACAGAATTTACTAAAGAAGATAAAATTTCACCTGATTCTGTTCGAGGTTTGTACAAGGGATCCTATGAAGAATTGATTGATTTTATATCGTTATATAAGATGAAAAACGATATAGTTATTCATAAAGGTCTGATTGAGGATACGCTTCCTAAAGCTTTGGAAGAAAATAAAGCACTATCTTTTTCTTTTGTATATTGTGACACTGATTTATACAGCTCAACAAAAGTCATTTTGGAGAATCTGCATGACAGATTGTCAAAAGGAGGATTGTTTGTTTTAGATGAATGGAATCATGAACATTTTCACGGTGAAGGTCTAGCTGTTAGAGAGTTTCTGAAGGAATATGGTCAGAAATACAAAATGCACCACGTACGAAATACAAGACAACCAAACATGGTCTTAGAAAAGATAGATTTCTAAAAATCAGTTTGAATGTTTTAATTATAAAAATACAATTCATCATTTGCCGATTTTAATAATGTATTACATTTTTAAATTATAAAGAAAACCAATAACAAGTTGAAAAATATTCGACATATAGGTTTAGTTGTAACAAATATGGATAAAGCCTTGGAATTTTATCATGATTTGATTGGACTACATATACAAGGAGAAACAGACGAAAAAGGAGATTTTATTTCAAAATTATTAGATGGCAAAAATGTTGAATTAAAAACAATCAAACTATCTGCAGATGATAATTCAACAAGACTTGAATTACTTGAGTTTAGAAATCCTAAATTTCTAAAAACAAAAAAGATTACGTTATTTGAACCTGGTTTTACTCACATTTCACTTACTGTGAAAAATTTAGATGAATTGTATTTACGTTTAAGAAAATTTGGTATAGAATTTAATTACCCTCCAATACTTTCACCAAATGGAATTTTAAAAGTAGCTTTTTGCAAAGATTTTGAAGGAAATTATTTAGAATTAACTGAAGAAATTTAATACTCCATTTTATCAATTAAAATTAATTTTCTTAACTAAACCTTGATATTTAACTAAAAAATAGATAAATAATTCAAAAGAATTTGACCAACATGAAAATCGTTATTATAGGTTCTGAAAGTTTTGTAGGAAAAGAGCTTATCTTACAACTAAAAACATTAAATTACAATATAATTGGATTTGATTCCGTAAATCCAACTAATCCTGACTATGAATTTCATCAAATCGATATTAGAGATCCTGAAATTTATAAATTTATTCCAAACGATGCAGATGTTTTGATCCATTTAGCTGCACTATCCCGTGATTCAGATTGTAAGAAAAGAGCAATTGAATGTTTTGATGTAAATGTTATGGGTACTTTGAATTTAATAAAATCTGCCTCTGTAAAAAACGTTAAACAATTTATCTTTGCTTCAAGTGAATGGGTATATGATAAATTTATCAATTCTGAAGAAAAAAATGAAGAATCGATAATAAATATCGAAAACCATTTTTCAGAATATGCTCTTTCAAAACTTGTTAGTGAATCCAATCTTCGACAACAATACAATCATGGATTCTGTGATGTTACAATCCTTCGATTTGGAATAATCTATGGGCCTCGAAAATCTAATTGGTCAGCTGTAGAATCAATTTTTAGTCAGGTCAAAAATCAAAATCAAATTACAGTAGGTTCACTGAAAACTGGAAGGAGATTTGTACATGTTTCTGATATTGCAAGAGGGATAGTTGATTCATTTGGATTGAAAGGTTTTAACATAATTAATCTGACTGGAAATCAGATAATGACCTTAAAAGATATTATTGATTTATCACAACAAATCCTTAACAAAAAAATTCAAGTCTTGGAAAGTAATCCTGAGCAAATCAGTATACGTAACCCCTCCAATTCTAAAGCTAAACAAATAATCGGATGGGAACCAAAAATTGACTTGAAATCTGGTTTAGAATCACTAATTTCATATGTATAACAAGATGACAGAACAACTAAAACAAATTGCACATAAAATACTTCGTCTAAGAATTGCACAAATGATGATAAATGAAAACTATAAGGATGGACAATTCAAAATTCCGATCCATCTAGCTTTTGGACATGAAACTATTGCAGTAGCCATTAGTGAAATCATGAATGAAGATGACAAGTTAATTCTTACTCATAGAAATATTGCTTATAATTTAGCACGACTTGGTCATTTGAGACCTATAATGGATGAATATTTTCTCAAATCAACAGGTCTGGATAATGCAAGATCTGGTTCTATGAATTTAATTAATCCAAATGATGGAATAATCTATACTTCAAGTATTCTTGGAAATAATTTTTCAGTTGCAGTTGGTGTTGCAATGTCTCAAAAAATCAAACAAAAAAATGGAATTACAATTGTTTTGGGTGGAGATGGTTCTATTGAAGAAGGTAGTTTTCATGAAAGTATCTTGATGTTTAACAGCTTGAATTTAAGTGGCTTACTAATTATTGAAAATAATGAATGGTCAATGTCAACAAAAATTTCTGAAAGAAGAATTCCCATTGATTTAGAAAAATTTGCTAATTCTTATGGAGTTAAATATGTTAAACTTTCTGGAAATAATCCTCAATTATATATTCAAGAATTACAAAAATTAAAAGAATTTTCTCAAAAACAGAATGAACTGATTTGTGTTGAAGTCATGGTAAGCACTCTTGGAGATTGGACAATGACAAATGACGAATATCCTGATGGAAAGTTCATCAATTACCATGCAGGACCTGCTCCTACAATTGACGTTAAAACATGTCCTGCATTAATCAATGCTAATAGCACTGATCCAATTTTTGTTCTTGCAGACATGCTTGGTGTGTCAGAATTAAATAAAATCTCAGATAAAGTTCGTAACGAATTAACAGAGAAAATGAAATGAAATACATTGAATTTGTAAATCAACTAATTAAAGAAGAAGTATCAAATCATGAACACCTTGTTTTATTTGGACAAAACATTTCTGCTGGTTCATGTTTAGGTGGTTTAACTAGAGGCATTTCAATTCCAGATAGTGGTAAAATTATCAATTCAACTAATTCTGAAAACTCATTGTGTGGTTTTGGTTTTGGACTAATGATAAATGGTGTATCTTCAGTATTTTTTATGAAACAATTAGATTTTCTTTTGTTGGGAATTGATCATCTTGTAAATACATTTAATATTATTAGAAATCATAACAATAATTCTTCTTTCACAATTTTTCCTATAGTTGTTGATAATGGATATCAAGGTCCACAATCTAGCCTTAACAATTTTGCTGATTTCTGTTCAATTGCTAGAATTAAAGGTTATACAATTACCAATAAAATAGATGCTGAAAAAATTATTCATTCTCAATTAGTTTCACCCGGGTTCAGAATTTTAACTGTTAGTCAAAGACTCTTTAAAGAAGAGATTATTGATCCTAAAAAACTCATTTATGTTAATTCTGAGAATGATGTTTTCCAATATAGTGAAGGCAACGATGCTACCATAGTTTGTTTTAATTTTTCATTTCCATATGGTCAGAATTTTGTTGAAGAATTGACAAAAATCAATCTTACATGTTCTTTATTTAATGTCAATTCTTCCACTCCTACAAACTGGGAAAAAATAATTGATGATGTAACAAAAACAAAAAAATTGATTGTTATTGATGATAGTAAAAGTGAGAATTTAAGCTGTTATGCTTTGCTTGCTGATATTTCGAACATTATTAATTTAGAAAAAAAAATTATTTTGAAAAGAAATTTGGTTAATACTGAATGGTTAAATCCAATTGATGATCAAATGGAGATAAATTTTCAACAAGTTGTATATGACTTAATTCATTAATCAAAAACAATTGCTTATGACTGATAAAATTTTTGAAAAGACAAACAAGCAAAATATTGCCCTTATGAAAGAAGATAAGAATTTTAAAAAATTAACTAAATCTTGGTTTAAAATTAGCGAAAAATATCAATACTCTTATCATTTTTCATGGATGAGTCGTCCAATTATACAATATCCTCAAGATATTATGGCACTTCAGGAAATTATTTGGAAAGTGCGGCCTGATTTAATCATCGAAACTGGCATTGCGCGTGGTGGCTCATTGATATTCTCAGCTTCAATACTTCAATTAATTGGTAAAGGTAAAGTGATTGGAATTGACATTGATATTAGAAAGCATAACAGAGTTGAAATTGAAAAACATCCAATGTTTAAAAGAATTAAAATGATTGAAGGTTCATCTATTGATGAGAAAGTTGTTAAAAAAGTATATGAACTTGCCAAAAATAAAAAACGAATTTTGGTGATTTTGGATTCAAATCATTCTCATGAACATGTATTAAAAGAAATGGAACTATATTCACCATTAGTAAAGAAAAATAGCTATCTGATAGTTTTTGATACGATAATAGAGGATATTTCTGTTCTATTACAATCATCTGATCAAAAACGACCTTGGGGGAAAGGAAATAATCCCAAGACTGCAGTAAAACATTTCCTCAAAAATAATTCTCGATTTGTAAATGATAAAGAAATAGAAAACAAACTTATGATTAGTGTTGCTCCTTGTGGATACCTAAAATGTATTAAAAACTAAAATTATAATTTAATTTCTCCAATTCTAATTTTATAAAATCTGTTTATTGATATGAAGCTCATTAAATAATGATTGATCAGATTGAATATGTTTATACCAATCTAAAGTTATTGTTTTCATACTCTCGTCTAGTTGATTAGTTGCTAATGCATTGTAAATTTCTTTTGCACCATCTGAAATAGAAAATTGAGTAACAAACCCAATACTGTCTCTAATTTTTTTAAATGAAGTAATGTATGATCTGTGATCATTAGTATCACCAAGCTCAAGTTTACATTCAATTCCAATGGCTTTAATTATATTTTCAGCTATCTCACCCATTTTGTAATTTTGTTCGTCAGATCCCACATTGAAAATCTGACCTGAAATAATTTTTGAAGGTGCTTCTATTGCCTTTTGATAAGCTTTTACAGCATCTTTGATGTGAATAAATGGCCTATTGTTATTTTTTCCCCTAACTACAATAAGGTGTGATTTAAAAAGATCTAAAACCATACTGTTTACAGAGATATCAAATCTCATTCGTGGTGATACTCCATAAACGCTAGAGAATCTAAGTACTGTAACACAAAAATCTTTATCATTTAATTTTAGTATATCTTGTTCTGCATTTCTGTTAGCTTTTGAATAATCTGTAATTGGATTTACTTTGGATTCTTCGTTAACTGTCTCATTCTGTTGTCCATATACACTTGCACTTGATGCAAGAATGTATTTTTTGACTCCTATCTCTTTACATAATTTTGCAACTCTAGCTCTTCCCATGTGATTTATTTGATAGGTTTTTTCTGGCGCTAAAGCACCAACTGGATCATTTGAAAGAGCAGCTAAATCCATCACAATTTCTACGTTTTTCAGTATTTCTGGATTAAACCATCTAATATCATCCCTTATTAACTCGATTTTTCCTTCAAACTGCTTTTGTGATAAATATTCATTTCCAAAAAAGAATCTATCAAGACATTTAACATAATGCCCATCTTTTACCAATTCTGGCAAAAGTACGGATCCGATATATCCTGCTCCTCCTGTAACTAAAATATTCATATCCTAGTGAAACAAAATAATTATACTATTTTGAGCTTTGCAATTGAAAATTCAATAATTATTTTCCGCTTCAATTAACTTTACTGCTTCAGATAGAGAAAAATTCTCTTTCAATAGAATTGTTTTGCATCCAACTTTTTCCCCAGCTTGAATATCTGTCATACAATCTCCTATCATCCAGCTATTTGAGGTATTAATGGTAAAATCCTCAATCGCTCTTAAAATTAATCCTGATTTTGGTTTTCTACAATTACAATTTTCATCAGGACTATGTGGACAAAAATAAAATTTGTCTATATTACAATGTTTTTTCTCTAAATTTCTCTGAATTGCCGTATGAATTTTTTCTAATTCCTGATTTGTAATAATTCCTCTATTGATTACTGATTGATTGGTAATTACTATTACTAAAAATCCTAATTTTTTTAGTTTCCAAATAGAGTCTCCAACTTCAGGAAAAATTTCCAATTCATTGATTGATTTAACATAATCGTCTCTTTTTCTATTAATTACTCCATCTCTATCTAAAAAAATTGCTTTATTTTCTTTAATCATAATTAAATATTGGCTCTCCAATTTTTCGAATTGTAGCAGCTATACAATGACAAATAGTAATATGTTGTGATTCTATTGTTAACATATCATTACTTGGAACTTTGAAGACAATATCACAAATTTTGTTAAAATAACCTTCATCCTTACCCGTAAATCCTATGCAAACTGCTCCGTTTTTCTTTGCAAATCGTAGAGCATCAACAACATTTTTTGATTTACCACTTCCACTAAACGCTATAACTACATCACCTTTTTCTAAATGATTTTTTAGCTGTTCCTCAAAAATACGTTCAAATGTAACATCGTTTGCCCAGGCCAAAATTACAGGAATATTATCTACTAATGAAATTGCTCTGAATCTATTTTCATTTTTTGTAATCATCGTCTTTAACAAATCTGAAACAAAATGTGATGCCGTAGAACCTGAACCTCCATTTCCCATTGTAAAGATATTTTTTTTGTTCTTTCTTGCAGAAATTAAAACTTTAATAATTTTGTTTATATCGATAGAATTTTCTTTGATTTCTGTAACACATTGGTTTTGTACTTGAAGAAAATCTTTTACAATATTATGTATGTTATTAGATTTTTTTGTCATATTTCTATTTACCCACATGATTTTTTAGAAATAAAGGTTGCTTGATATAATACGACATAACAACTACTTTATCAAATTAAATGATTTGTCTTTATCAGAAATAACGGTACATTCCAATGGCCATTTAATTCCGATTTTTGGATCATTCCATCTTATGCCTGAGGCACTTTCTGGATGAAAATACTCACTCATTTGATAAAATAATTCAGTATTATCCACAAGGGTTTGAAAACCTAGCGCAAATCCCTCTGGTACATAAAGTACTTCATATTTATCTTCACTTAATTCTACAAAAATCCATTTTTGAAAACTTTCTGATTTCTCTCTTATGTCTATTAAAACCTCAAATACTCTTCCTTTAGTACATCTAACTAATTTTACCTCTCGATGAGGTAATTTTTGATAGTGCATTCCTCTGATAGTTCCTTTCTTTTTATTAAACGAAATATTACATTGAACCAAGTTTGAATTCAACCCATTGTCTTCAAAAATTTTTTTATCCCATGATCTAGAAAAAATTCCCCTTTCATCCTCAATTTTATCTAATTCGATCAAAAATGCTCCTTTTAAGGAGAGTTCACAAAATTTCAAAATATTTTCACCTTTGGTGTTAGTATAACAAATCTTCCGCCCCATCCTCTTATGTATTTTATTTCCTCAACAATCTCTTCTTTTAAATTCCATGGAAGAATTATCACATAATCTGGCTTTTGTTGAAAAATTTTTTTTGGTTCATAGATAGGAATATGTGTTCCTGGTAATAATTTCCCCTGTTTTACAGGATTCTTATCAACAGTAAAATCAATGAAATCCTTTCCGATTTGACAATAATTTAGAATTGTGTTTCCTTTAGCAGGAGCACCATAACAAGCAATTTTTTTACCAGATTTTTTTGCAGTAATAAAAAATTTCCATATATTGATTTTTTTTTCTAAAATTTGACTTTGAAATTTTTCATATGTTTCTTTTCTTGTAATTCCAAATTTTTCTTCATTTCTTAATATTTTATCTAGATTTTTACTATGAATCACTTTCTGATTTTTTCCAACTTTTTTTATGTATACACGAAGTGAACCTCCGTGAATAGGTAACTCATCAACATCAAAAATTTCGAGTTTGAATTTTCCCAAGATTTTTCTCATTGTATGCAGTGAAAAATAAGAAAAATGTTCATGGTATATGTGATCAAACTGCACATTTTTTATTAATGGTACTAAATATGCAGAAAATTGAATAACTATCACTCCATCAGAATCTATCAATAAACTTAATCCTTTAATAAAATTTATCAATTCAGGCGTATGAGGTAAAACATTATTTGCAATAATACAATCCACTTTTTTTCCTGATTTTTTTAATTCTTTTGCAGTTTTACTATCAAAAAATTTTATTAATGTAGGAATACCTTTTTCAATTGCACTTTTTGCAATATTCTCTGCAGGTTCAATACCTAGAACTGGTATATTTTTACTCTTAAAAAATTGTAATAAATAACCATCATTACTTGCAATTTCGACAACTAGACTTTTTTTGTTAAGATTAAACCTGTTTACTAACAACTCAACATATTCATTAGCATGCTCTAGCCATGTTTTGGAAAATGAAGAAAAATATGCATAATTTTTGAAAATATCTCTTGGACTCTTGAATTCTCCTAATTGAACCAAAAAACAATTATCACAAACAAATGTTTTCAATGGAAAAAATGTTTCACTTAAATTAGATTCATTTGATTTGATATATGAGTTAGCAAGAGGAGACATTCCCAAATCTGCAAAAACAATTTTTAAATCACTCTTACAAAATCTACATTTCATATGATTGATTTTTTAATCTGGTAAAAATAAACTTATTTTAATCTATATATATCACTTTTACATAATAATAAATTTAATTTATGATTTTCTAATATATCTCAAATTTAAAACAATATTTTAAAACAAAACCTAACCAATAACTTTAACAATAGAGTTATACACATTATGTAGAATTGAAAAAAAGAATTCTACTTTTTGGTGGTACTGGTTTTGTTGGAAGTACTTTCATCAATTACTCAAAAGATACATTTGAAATATTTTACACTTATAATAATAATAAGATAAATTTTGATGAAACAACGTCATATAAAATTAATCTGTTGACAGAAAATAAAAAAATACCTTCTATTATTAACAACTTTAAGCCTAATATCATAATCAATACTGTTGCTTATTCTAGTGTGGATTTTTGTGAGGCTAATCATGAATTGGCTAATGAATTACATGTTAATGCAACAAAAATTATTGTAGATAATGCAATTAAAAATAATTCTAAAGTAATTTTCCTATCTACTGATGCAGTATTTGAAGGAGAATTAAACAAAAAATACAATGAAAACGATATCCCTAAACCCATAAATTATTATGGCATAACCAAACTTAATGCTGAAAAAATTGTGTTAGAAAAACCAAATAATGTAGTTCTTAGAACTGCAGTAGTCTATGGTTGGCATGAAAAATCTCGTTTCACTAATTGGATTTTAGAGTATCTTGAACAAAATAAAACAGTAGATCCCTTTGTTGATCAATTTAATACTCCAACGTTAGTAGATGATTTAGCAAAATCTATGATCAAAATCATCGAAAAAAATGTATCTGGTCTTTTTCATGCAACAGGCAAAACATGTCTAAATAGATATGAATTTGCACTAAAACTAGCTAATTCGTTTGGTTATGATAAAAAACTTGTTTTACCTGTAACATCAAAAGAAAAAAAACAGAATGCTCCAAGACCATCTAGTACATGTCTTGATTCATCAAAATTAGAAAAAACAATAAATTTTCAATTCTCTGACATCGAAAAAGGAATATCGTTTATTTTAGATAAATCAAGGGGATTATGAGACAAAATTGTTAATGGGATTAACTCCGGTTAGATTGAGTTTTGCTGGTGGCGGAACAGATCTACCAGAATTTTATGAGGAATTTGGAGGAAATGTAATTGCAACAACAATTAATCAATTTACATACACAATTATTCATCCTAGATTTGATAAATCATTCCAAACTTTTTCTCCAGATTTTCAAAAGCATTATACTGCTTCAAAATATTCAAAAATTGAAATTCAAGATGGAACAGAAATTGCTTCATCAGTAATAAAATATATGAAATTTAAAACTGGTGTTAATGTGATTCTTTGTAGTGATGTTCCTGCAGGTTCCGGTCTTGGTTCATCTAGTTCTCTTGCTGTAAATTTAGTTAATGTGATATCATTCTTAAAAAAAGAAAAACTTTCAAAAAAACAAATAGCAGAAAAAGCATTTGATATTGGTAGAAAAATTTTACATTGGCCTATTGGAAAACAAGATGAATATGTCTCTGCATTTGGCGGATTTAATTATGTTAAATTTGCAAAAAATCAGGTAAATGTAAAACCAATCCATCTTTCAAATTCAATTTCTAATGAATTACAAAATAACTTACTATTATTCAGAGAAGGTAATACAAGAAATAGCTCTACTATTCTTACAAAACAAATTCAAATGATTAAAGAGAAAAATATTGACACTATTAATTCTCTACTTACAGTAAAAGAATTAGCATTAACAATGTATGATTCTCTAAAACAATCAGATATGACAAAATTTGGTGAACTATTGCATCAAGGATGGATTGCAAAGAAAAAATTTGCTAGAAATGTTAGTAATTCTAGAATTGATAAAATCTATAGTTTTGCATTAAAAAATGGTGCTATTGGTGGAAAAATTACCGGTGCTGGTGGTGGAGGTCATATGTTATTTTATTGTGAAAAGCCAAAACAACAAAACTTGGAACAAAAATTAAAAACTTTAGGGCTTGAACGTGTAATATTTTCATTTTCTAATAATGGCCCAAAAATTATCCAAACTTCTGATATATCAAATTTTTAAGAAAATAAATTCACTAAATTACTAAACTTATTTTTAAATTAAGAAATTCTTTGTTTAATAAAATCAATTGATTTTACTGGTGTGGGATCAGTTTCTGTTAGAATTGCCTTGTATATTGAGCAATAATCTAAAATGTAAACCAGATTTATTATTTTTGATAAAATACTTCCTTCAATAGAAGTTATTTCCATATGGTCAATTTTATTTTGATGAAAATATTCCTTAATAATATTCCATCTTTCTTTTGTTTTAACATGATCATCTTTTCCTTGAATGAGAATTGGTTTTATGTTGCTTTTTCTCTCCCATGAAACAATTCCGTTGTGACATGCCTCCACCACATCTTCAACAATTGCGTGTATTTTGGCATTTTCTTGAAGCACATTTTTGAATCTAGTTGCAACGGATTGTAGTCCAAAAGGATAGTAAATCATTGGAATATCTGTAATCCATTCTGCAAGATTAAGTGATGTATTATTTTTAGTTAGATTTGAAGAACCAATTTTTTTACTAAGGTTTTTCAATTCTGTTATGGATTCCAAAATATCCTGTTGCTTGATTTCAAGTGCAGAGTGTAATACTTTCAATATGGTATACAAATAAGAAGTAAAAGAAGCCCGAGGAGAATGATATTGAGGAACAAGTCTATGTTCAATTTTATTTTCTGTACAATACTCTAACATCTTTCCTCCTGAAGAAAATGCGATGATCTTACTTTTTTTTTTGTAAGCAGAATCTAATGTGGCCAAAGTCTCATCCGTATTTCCTGAAACACTTACGGTAATGACTAGTGTATTGGAATCAACTGTTGTAGGTAAAAGATATCCCTTTACCACATTAACATGAATTCTTGTTTTCGATAAAATAGCTGAAAATGCATCTCCAATAGCTCCGGAACCACCCATTCCTGCAAATACTATGTGATCAATACCGTCAAAATCAACAGGTTCTTGGTTGGACTCAAATGATTCTTGCGCAATCTTTGGCCATTTATCATAAACTTTGTACATTTTTTGTAAGTCATATTTTTCTATAGTGGAAATATCCAATATTCTGAATTTAATACCACCAATAAAATATCTATCTAAATAATAAATTGCCTATTTTCCAATTGATTTTTAAAAAGCCTGATTCTGAGATGAATAATGGACGATACTGTAATTGATTCTTCTTTAAGAACAGTAGAATGGAAAGACAACAAAGTAATCATGATTGACCAGACCAAGTTACCAAATCAACTAGTATTTGTAAAATATGACGATTATAACCAAGTAGCAGATGCAATTAGAACTCTAGTTGTCCGAGGAGCACCAGCTATTGGTGTGTCTGGCGCTTTTGGCTTGGCTTTGGCATCTTTACAAAGCAAGGCAACTACA
>SXGR01255399.1_pt1 | contig 24329 bp, 19 predicted proteins | sample 3174711 | NCBI WGS metagenome assembly SXGR01 (sample SAMN11356860, study PRJNA531348) | freshwater metagenome | isolation source: freshwater sample F1-60 | place: China: Fuxian Lake, Yuxi | collected 2017-12-25
CACGCCGGCCGCTTCAAGCAGCTCAGCCAGTTCGGCGGCACCGTCATCAAAGACCTGATTGCGTGAAATTTTTCCGACTCATTCCGGTCGCACTCCTTTTCCTCGCCTGCGAACTCCTGCGGTCGGCCGAGCCGCGCCGCCCGAATATCATCTTCATCGTCGCCGACGACCTCGGCTACGGCGAACTCGGTTGCTACGGCGGCACCGACATTCCCACACCGCACCTCGACGCGCTCGCCGCCGGTGGCGTGCGCTTCACCAACGGTTACGTCACCGCCGCCTTTTGCGCGGCCTCCCGCGCGGGATTCCTCACGGGCCGCTATCAAACACGTTTCGGTTTCGAGTTTAATCCCATCGGCGCCACGAATGCCGCGCCTGGCATCGGACTGCCCGCCGGCGAAAAAACGGTCGCCGATCATCTTCGCGCCACCGGCTACGCCACCGCTCTCGTCGGCAAATGGCACCTCGGCGGCACTGCCGAATTCCACCCGCAGCGTCGCGGCTTCGACGAGTTCTTCGGCTTCCTGCACGAGGGCCACACGTTCGTGCCCCACCCGTGGGCGGGCGTCACCACGTGGCTGCGACGCCGCTCCTTGCCCGACGGTGGCACCGGCCGTTGGACCTCCCCCGATGGGCGCCTCGTCTGGACGACCCACATGGGCGGTAACGAGCCCGACTACGACGCCGACAATCCGATCCTCCGCTCCAGCCAACCCGTCGACGAACGAGCCAATCTCACCGATGCGTTCACCCGCGAGGCCAGCGATTTCATCACCCGCCACCGCACGCAGCCGTTTTTCCTCTACCTCGCCTACAACGCCGTCCACAGCCCCATGCAGGCGCCCGACGCCTACCTAGCGAGGTTCGCGCACATCCCGGATATTCACCGCCGCATCTTCGCTGCGATGGTCGCCCACCTCGACGACAACGTCGGCCGCCTCGTCGCGCATCTTCGCTCCGTCGGCCTCGCGGAAAATACGCTCGTGGTCTTTTTCAGCGACAACGGCGGCCCCACCAAAGAACTCACGTCCAGCAACGCCCCTTTGCGCGGCGGCAAAGGCGAGCTCTTCGAGGGCGGCATCCGCGTGCCGTTCATTGCGTCCTGGCCTGGCCGCTTCGCCCCGCGCGTCGTCGATACGCCGGTCATCTCGCTCGACGCCACGGCCACCGCACTCGCCCTGGCAGGCATCTCTGCCCCGCCCTCCCCGCTCGACGGCGTAGACCTGTCGTCGTTGCTCTCCGGAAAATCATCGGTCGCAACTCGCTCCGCCCTCTATTGGCGCGTGGGCGAACGCCACGCCCTCCGCCAAGGCGATTGGAAACTCCTCCGGCAGCGCGGTGCCTGGCAGCTCTACAATCTTGCTAAAGATGTCAGCGAGCAAACCGACCGCGCCGCCACCGAACCCGCCCGCACGCAGGAGCTCGCCACGCTCTGGGAAAAGTGGAACGCTGAGCAAATCGCCCCGCGCTGGAAATAGGCGCCCCGCCATTTTCACCCTGAAAATCATGAACGCAAAACTCCGCTCCTCGCTTTTGTTCGCCGGCGTCACGTTGCTGACGTCGTTTTCAACCTCCGCCTCAGCGGCTGAAAAACTTTCGCCGCTCTTCGACGGAAAAGCCCTTGCCGGCTGGGTCACCAAAGGCGGCACCGCCACTTACCGGGTCGAAGACGGCATGATCGTCGGCCGCACGGTCGAGGGCAGCAAGAACACGTTCCTCTCCACCGCGCGCGACTACGCCGACTTCGAATTTGAATGTGAAGTGAAGTGCGATGTCGCGCTGAACTCCGGTTTTCAAATCCGCAGCCACACCTACGACAAACCGACACCTCAGGCCTCCGACCCAAAGAAGATTCGTGCGCAGGGCGAAGTCTACGGCTACCAGTGTGAAATCGCCGATGGCACCAAAGGCGTCTCGGGAAATTTCTGGGACGAGGGCCGGCGCACCAAGTGGCTCGATGACCTCGCGACCAAGCCCGGTGCCGCGACTGCCTTCAAAAATGGTGAGTGGAACCACTATCGCATCGTCGCCCAAGGCGACCGCATTCGCTCGTGGGTCAACGGAGTGCCCTGCGCCGATTTCCGCGATGCCCTCGACGCGTCCGGCTTCATCGGCCTCCAGGTCCACAGCATCCCCAAGGGCAAAGGTCCCTACGAAGTCCGCTGGAAAAACATCCGCCTCCGCGAACTCAAGGCCGGCGACGTCGTAAAGTAACGGCCCCGCTTGCTCGTCGTCGGCCACCGGCCGGGGCCATAAGAGCGCCCGCGAAAAAGGCCGGTCTCACGACCGGCCTCGGTTCGGACCCTCAGCTCTCAACTCTCAGCTACGCCGTTGCGGCGCTCACGGCAGCGCGCGAATAAAAATGTCCTTGAAGTAGGTCACGCTCTTGGGGTCGTGCCCTTGAATCGCGATCGTGCCGGAGCTGAGTTTGCGACCATTCATGTTCTTCAGCGACTTCGTCGGATCCCAATCGGCCGGCTCGTTGTAATCCACGGTCGTCTTGCCGTCGATTTTGATGACGATGTGTTTGCCCTCGACCTTGATGTAGTAGTCGAACCACACGTCGTCCGTGCTCGGCGCGTTGTTGAGCACGTCCTTCACGCCGTAGAGACCGCCCGTCTTCTTCACGTCGGTATGTGTCGAATTCACCTGGCACTCGTAGCCCTTCGAGGGCCAACCCTTCGGCTCAAACGCCGTGTGAAAATAGATGCCCGAGTTGCCGCCCTTGGTAGTCTTCACCTTGGCCTTGAACTCGAAATTTTTGAACGAGGCGTCGCCGTTCGCGCCGTAGAAAATATGGGCGCGACCGCCGCTGACTTTGAGTTCGCCCTTCTCCACCGAGAAAGCGCCGGGCACTTCATCGTTCGTCTTCCAACCGGAGAGGTCTTTGCCGTTGAACATCGAAGTCCAAGCAGCGGCTTTGTCGGCCGCGCGCGCGACCAAGAGGCCGAGCAGCGAGGTGAGGAGTAGGAAAGCAATGCGTGTTTTCATCGAGGGAAATTGTTGGCCCGTTGCACGGCCCGTGTCGAGTGCGCCTTCACCTTCGCCTTCACCCTGGAAGGCTGCCGCTCGTCGGCCCGCCGCGGCGAGCGTCGCGTCCGCGCGCCACCACGAGCCACCCGTTGGCCTCAATTTTTTCCTACGTCAGACAGGTTGCGATCAACCGCCCGTGCACGTCGGTCGCCGCGATCGGCGCATCGCCGGGCGTCACTCCCGTGCCGATCAGCACCGGCCATTCGCGCGAATCCGCCGGACAGGTGCCGTGCGAGCCATTCACGAGCGACGGATCAAGCGCGATCATGTCCATGAGCATCCGAAAACCGAGGGCCTTGCGCAGAAGTTTGCCCGCGACCTTCAGCTTCGGCAGCACGATCTTGGGATCGATGAACAGCTCCACCGGGTCGTAGCCGTACTTGCGGTGAATATCGACACAGCGCGCGAAATCCGGCGCCTTCGCGTCGTCGTGCCAATAGTAGTAAGTAAACCACGCGCCTTCCGCCGAAAACGCCACGAGATCACCCGACCGCGCGTGATCGAGCCCCTCGGCGCGCTGTCCGTCGGCATCGAGCACCCGCGCCACGCCGTCGACGCCCTCGACCGCGGCGCGCACCGCGTCGATCAACGAGCGGTCGTTCACGTAGATGTGCGCGATCTGGTGATCCGCGATGGCGAAGACCTTGCTCGCGCCGCAGTCGAGCAGCTCCAAACCCAGCTCCTCTTTGATCGTGATCCAGCCGCGTGCGCGAAACATCCGGTTCAGCGAGATCGACCGCTTCACCGCCGTAATACCGTATTCCGAGAGTACCACCGAGCGAACGCCACGTTTCGCATAAAAATCGATCAGCCCGCCCGCCACGCGGTCGATCTCACGATAGTCGGCCGCCATCCGCGGATCATCCGGCCCGAGCCGCTGAAGATTGTAATCGAGGTGCGGCAGGTAAACGAGCGACAGGTCGGGCTGGCTTTTCTCCTCCACCCATTGGGCCGAACGCGCAATCCACTCCGACGACGCGATGCCCGCCAGCGGACCCCAAAATGCCGGAAACGGAAACGGTCCGAGGTCTTTTTTGATCTCATCGCGCAGCCCCATCGGGTGCGTGTAAACGTCGAAGACCTTGCGGCCATCGGCGGGATACATCGGCCGCGGGGTGATCGACCAGTCGGCGCTCGCATACATATTATACCACCAAAAGAGTTTCGCGCAGGTGAACCCCGGCCGCTGCGCGCGCAACGTTTCCCACAGCTTCGGCCCTTGGACGACGTGGTTTGACTGCTTCCAAAACTGGTGCTCCGCGAGCGTGCGTTCATACCAGCCGTTGGCCACGCAGCCATGCCCCGCGGGCGTGCGCCCCGTAAGGTACGTGCTCTGCGCCGTGCACGTCACCGCCGGCAACACCGGCTTCACGCGAATGAGCCCGCCCGCCCGCGCCAACGCCGCCAGCCGCGGCGTATCCGGACCGAGCACACGGGGAGTGAGCCCGACGACGTTGAGGATCGCGGTGCGACTCATGCGTCGGTCCCCCAAAAATTTAAGCGCGGATGAACACGAGTAGACACGGATAATGACCACCCTGCGCAATCCCCTCCGAATCCGTGTTCATCCGTGTTCATCCGTGGTTAAAAAAAATCCGTCCTTCACCCATAGCGTTCCCGCAGCTCATCGAACGCCGCCTTCACCACCGCACCGTCGATTTCGTGAATCTCCAGTCGCACGCCCGGCGCACGAATCATCGGGATACTGAGGCGCCCGCCGAGGTGTTCCCGAAACTCCTCAAGTCCATCGAGCATATCCTGCCGGCCCGTCGCGCTACGAATCTCCTTCACCGGCGCAAACAGTTCGAAACCGAGCCCCTGAATCACGCCGAGAATCCGCTCCGCCATCGCCTCGGGGAGCAGCCCAATTCTCCGCGCATAGATAATATCGACGCCGATGCCGACCGCGACCGCCTCGCCGTGGCTCACCCGAAACTCCGAGAGCTGCTCCAGCTTGTGCGCCGCCCAATGTCCAAAATCCAGCGGACGCGCCGACCCGCGCTCGAATGGGTCGCCCGCCGTCGCGATGTGCTCCATGTGCTGCCGCGCGCTCTCGCGAATCACGGCCTCAAATGCCTCCGGTTCAAACTTCGCCAACGCCGGTACACGCGCCGCGATAAATTCGAAAAACGCCGCATCGCGGATGAGCGCGACTTTCAACGCTTCGATGAGCCCGACCCGTCGCTCGCGCACGGGCAATCTGTGCAACAGGGAAAGATCGTTGATAATCGCGTGCGGCACGCCAAATGCGCCGAGCCAGTTTTTCTTACCGAAGAAATTCACCCCATTCTTCACGCCCACCCCGCCGTCGCCCTGGCTCAGACTCGTCGTCGGCAACCGCACGAGCGGAATGCCGCGGTGCGCCGTCGACGCCGCAAAGCCCACGAGGTCGAGCACCGCGCCGCCGCCGACCGCGACGACATACGAATGCCGACACAGTCCCGCCGCCTCGATGGCCTTCCAGACGACTTCCAACTGGGAAAAATCATTCTTGATCCTCTCACCGCCCGGCAACGCCAAGGGCGGTGCCGCGAGCTGCAACGCTTCACCGCGCGCCGCGAACCAGCGCGTGATTTTTTCCGCAAACCCCGGAAACGCCGTCTCCAACCCCGCATCCCACACCACGAGCGCCCGCACCTTTTCGCCCGGCTCCCGTGGCGTCAGCGTCTGCGCGAGCGTGAGATTGTCCGGCGCAAAGACATCGCGGGTAAAAATCAGCCGGTGCTCATGCTGCAGCGTAATGGGAAACGAAAGATTGGGCGAAGGGTCGGCCATAGAGGGACGAAGAGTTAGCCCGCAAGCCCCGCGCGACGGCAAGGCTGCTTTCGCAGCGCGTATTCCGCCGCCCGTAAATCTTCGTTTCGTCCGGCACCTGACTTCGTCAAATCAGCCAGCAATGGGATCGTTTCCAAACCCTTTAACGCTTGCTCGACCGACGGACCATTCGCCTTGAGCCACCCGCTCCTTTGGTCACCGATTTTTTGGCCATATTCCCGATGGGAAGAGATCACCGCCGAGCCCACACCTCCTGCCACCCTAAATCGCGCAAAACCGGCTGCAATGGAGTCGGGATGAGGAAACAAAACGACCATAAGATCTTTGAGGGAAAGATTGACGCAGCGGTCGACCAGCCCATGGAAGCGCCGGAAGTTGGCGAGCAGGGGTTGGAGGTGGGCCACCGCTTCGGGCCGGACATAACGAGTGCGGCTGCGCATGTGATCGGCGTAACTGAGCTGCCCATCGGCCCCGGTCGCGGCCGCAGGATCCTCGTATTATCGGCTAAGCGAATCGGGCCGCATCGGTCCGAGATAAAGGAGGTCCGTCTGGGTTTGGACAAGCTGGACCTGCCAGCGGACGAGCGGCGGACTTGGCAAGAGGCAGCGGCTCCCCTCACGGCGCGGCCAAGTCGAGCGTGGTCGGGGCCCTCGGCGATGGGTTTCTTCCGGGCCGGTAGACGATAGGCCGATAGTATCTAGGTGCTATACCGTGCGGGAGGGCTCCACCCTCCCTAGCCCGCTTGAGTTCCACGGGTGGTCGATCCTGTCGCAACCGCGTTCCGCGTGTCCCCGCTTCCGAACTTTTTACCGGCTGGTCCTCGCCCTCGCAGGCCTGCGCGCCCGCTGCGACGGCTGCCCGCTGGAATTTTTCACAATCCCGCGCTCTGCCCCGACACGTTCGCCCGCCTCTGGAGCCGCCGCGTGCTCAAAATCCATTTTGGCGTCGCGCTCTGTCACCGCCGGCTCGTCGTCCTCGCCGACGGCTTGAAGAAAGCCACGTGCGACCGGCACGTACCGGCCGTCAAACTCCTGCTGCAGTCGGTGAGGCCAACACCAAGCCGGCCTACATCATGGGGCACTCCGGTCAGGCCCTCGCGTTTGCGGGGGATTTCTGGAAACAGATAACGGCGACTTTACGCGGGTGGCGCTTGCACGGGGCAAGCGGACGCCTATCCGTAAGGTAAGATGTTTCTCCGCAGTTTAGTTTTAATGCTCGCCGGATGCACGCTCTCGTACGGGGCGGTGCCCGTGCCGGTTTCGGGCCCGGTGGACGGCTCGGCGGCCCCAGCCGTTTCACCGGTACCGGCCGATGCGGTGGTGCCGGCGATCGCGACGATGCCGAAGCGGGTCGTCGTCATTCCAGTGGAGGGCGAGATCGCGTCGCCCGTGCTCTACATCTTGCGGCGCGGTCTCAAGGAGGCGATCGACGAAAAAGCAGATGCGGTTGTCCTCGACATGAAAACCCCCGGCGGCGCTTTGAACGTGACCTTCGAAATCATGGAAGCGCTCGGGAAGTTTCCCAGCGAGACAGTGACCTACGTGAACAACGAGGCGATTTCGGCCGGAGCGTTTATTTCGGCCATGACCGGCGAAATTTGGTTCTCGCCCGACGGGATCATCGGTGCGGCCGCACCGGTCTCGGGCACGGGGCAAGAAGTGGACGCAACGGTGAAGATGAAAATCGTGAGCTACCTGAAAGCCCGCTTGCGCTCGATCTCCGAGGGGAAGGGCTACCGAGGGCAGGTGATTTCGGCGATGGTGGATTCGGATTATGAATTGAAGATCGAGGGCGAAGTGTTGAAGGCCAAGGGTGAGTTGCTCTCACTGACGGCAAGCGAATCGGCCAAGGCCTACGGTCATCCGCCCCGGGCGCTGCTCTCCGCCGGCACGGCCAAGACAATGGAAGAGCTTTTGACCAAGAAGTTTGGCGCCGGCGGTTACACGGTAAAACGGCTGGAGATCACGTGGTCGGAACGGCTGGCGGTGCTGCTCAACACGATTTCGCCGATCCTCATGGGGTTGGGACTGCTGGCACTGTTCATTGAGTTTAAGAGTCCTAGTTTCGGAATATTGGGGATTTCCGGGTTTCTGCTGCTTGGGGTGGTGTTTCTCGGGAGCTACGTCGCCGGGCTTTCAGGGCATGAGCCAATTTTGGTTTTCTCGCTCGGCCTGTTGTTGTTCTTGGCGGAGGTGATCTTCTTCCCGGGTGTGATCGTGGCGGCCTTGGCTGGCCTGCTGCTGATGCTGGGCTCGCTGGTGTGGGCGATGGCCGATCTTTGGCCGAACGAGCCGATCACGGTGGCATGGTCGGGCGATGTGTTCGTGGGGCCGTTGCAGAATCTGGGACTTGGGCTGGCGTTGGCCGTTGGGCTGGGCTTGGCGTTGATCCGCTTTATCCCGGACGGCTGGTTCTGGGATCGGCTGGCGGTGGGAGCGGTGATTGACGGCACGGCGCAAAATTCGGGCGGCTCGCCTGCGGAGGTTGGTCTGTCGACCTTGGTTGGACAAGGTGGCGTGGCCGCGACGGGATTATTTCCGAGCGGGCAGGTAGAAATTGACGGACGACGCTACGAAGCATCGGTCGCGGTCGGCTCCATCGACGCGGGCGCGCCGGTCATCGTGCGCGGACGCACGGATTTCGGGCTGGTGGTGGAAAAGGCCGACGCATGAACGCGATTGCGCTCCTTTTTCTGGTCGGAGTGATTTTGCTGGCGGCCGAGGTCTTCGTGCCGGGCGGCGTGCTGGGCTTCATCGGCGGCCTGGCGATGGCGGCCGGCTGCGGCGTGGCGTTCGTAAAGCTGGGCGCGAGCGGGGGCCTCGTGGCCACGGTCACGGCGCTCTTGCTGCTCGGTCTGACGGTTTACACAGAGTTGGTTTGGCTGCCAAAAACGCGACTGGGCAAAAGCATGACGGTGCAAACGGCCGTCGATGGCACCAGTCAACCACCGCTGGCGGCCGCTGAAATCGTGGGCAAAAACGCCGAAGCGGAAACCCCGCTGATGCCGACGGGGTTCGTGCGCGTGGAGGGAAAGCGCTATGAGGCGTTTTCGCCCGCTGGATTTGTGGCCAAAGGCGCAGCGTTGCGCGTCACCGGCCTGGATAATTTCCGTCTCATCGTCACCAAAACCTAAATCCTGCCATGCCTTCATTATTCCTCCTCGCGCTGATCGGCGTGCCCGCGCTGATCATCGGTTTTATCGTCATCGCTTTCATCAACACTTGGCTGAAGGCCAAGCTCAACGGCGCGCCCGTGGGCTTCGCCAACTTGCTCGGTATGCGCCTCGGTGGCGTGCCCTACAATCTCGTCGTCGACGCCCGCATCACCGCGGTGAAGGCCGGCATCGAGCTATCCACCGACACGATCGCCGCGCACTATCTCGCCGGGGGCAATGTGGTGCCGACGATCCAGGCGCTGATCGCCGCCCGCAAGGCCGGCATCGAGCTGGACTGGGACCGCGCCTGTGCAATCGATCTCGCAACCAAGGGATCGGGCAAATCCGTGCTCGAAGCGGTGCGCACTTCCGTCGATCCAAAAGTGATTGATTGCCCAAATCCCGCGAGCGGTCGCACGACCATCGACGGCGTGGCCAAGGACGGTATCCAAGTGAAAGTAAAAGCCCGGGTGACCGTGCGCACCCACCTCGACCGCTTTGTCGGCGGCGCCAAAGAAGAGACGATTATCGCGCGCGTCGGCGAGGGTATCGTCTCCACCATCGGCACGTCGGAAACCTACAAGATCGTGCTTGAGTCGCCGGATAGAATTTCAAAAACCGTGCTGGCGCGCGGCCTCGATGTCGGCACGGCGTTCGAGATTCTTTCGATCGACATCGCCGACGTGGACGTCGGCGAGAACGTGGGCGCGAAGCTCCAGGAAGCGCAGGCCGAGGCAAACAAAAGCATCGCGCAGGCGCAGGCGGAAATTCGCCGGGCGGCAGCCGTGGCCGTCGAGCAGGAAATGAAAGCGCGCGTGCAGGAGATGCAGGCCGAAGTCGTGCGCGCCCAAGCCGAAGTGCCGAAAGCCATGGCCGAAGCGTTTCGCTCCGGCCGGCTGGGCGTCATGGATTACTACAAGATGGAAAACGTGCAGGCCGACTCCGCGATGCGCCAAAGCATCGCCACGCCCGAGGGCAAAAAATGATCGGGCGGGCGCGTCGCTCCCGGGGTTCGCTTCGGCGAACGCGGGGTGATCCGTTCAACTTTTTCCCGTCATGAAATGGATTATCGATAATATTCAGGTCATTATCGCCGTCGCCGGTGCGATTGCCTTCTGGCTGAATTCCCAGCGGGAGGCCGCGGCCAAGGCGGCGGAAGAGCAAGCGGCCGCGCTGCGCAGAGCCCAACCCCCGGCCCCGCTGTCCGCGGCTGATGCCGACGCCGAAAGCGAGATCCGGAACGAACAGGTGCGTGAAACAGTTCGACGGATGATCGCTGAGCGGCGTGGCGACGCGGTCCCGCCGGAGTGGAGCGCCCCCACCACACCACCGGAGCCGGAAGAGGAGCGGTCATTCCGATCGCCGCCGCTTGCAGAACCGCCCGAATTGGAAATGCCGCCGCCTTTGCAGCCGCCCGGACCGTCGCGGCAGGCCGAGACCGCCCACTCCAGCGCGACCAAGACGAGGGAGGCTTCGTTGGTGCAGCAAGAGCAGCTCGCGCTGGAGCTGCATTCGTTGAACGAGCAGCGTGTGTTTGCGGCGCGTCGTGCGGCGGTGGTGGCCGAGGGCGAAGCTGTCGTCGTCCGCCGTGATCTGGTGAGTAACGAACTGCGCCATGATTTACGTGATCCGCGCAGCTTGCGGCGCGCGATGGTGCTGCGTGAAGTATTGGGGCCACCCGTGGCGCTGCGGTCGTAGCCGAGTTAAGAGCAGGCGTCGCGGGGGGATCAAAACCCTCCGGCGCCGAAATTTGCGGGAATGAGGGTCTCCTTTAGTTCGGAGAAATCGCAATCCACGGATCGAAATTGGAAAAGCGCAATCTAGGTCCGGCTGAAACAAGCGTGGGCGAGTATTTGGCAAAGAATCTCAAGCGGACGCCGGAACTCGACGCCATCGCCGCGAAAGCCGCGTTCCAGAAAAATGCCCATCAGCCGGCGCCCACCGACTCCGGCGATGCGCTCTGGAACAGGCACCACTCGTCCTGACCTTGCACCGCGGGGCGATTAACGAACCCGACCGTGAACTACGCGAACAACTCCCGCACCGCTTTTCCTTTGCCGTCGCTCGTCACGTAGAAGGGCCGTTTTTCCACGTCATAGCCGTGGTTGGGCGGAATGCCCATCGCGCGGTAGATCGTCGCGTGCAAGTCGGAAATCGTCACCGGATCCTTAAGCGTCCGACACGGCCGCTCGTCAGCGGTCACCCCATGGACGTGCCCGCGTTTCATCCCGCCGCCAAATAACAACACGCTGCCCGCCGCCGTAAAATGCCGGTGCATACCGTAGAATTTTTCGTCGTTGATGACCGTCGGTACCACGACCTGATCCTTCACCGCTTTCTCCGGTTTGCCCTCCAACATCATGTCGCGGCTGAACTCACTCGCGACTACGACGAGTGTGCGGTCAAGCAACCCGCGCTCGTCGAGGTCGCGCACCAGCTGCGCGATGGGCGCGTCGATCATCTGTTTCATCCCCACGAGGCGAGCGTGGCCGTTTTCGTGCGTGTCCCAATTGAGAAACGGAATGTATTCCGTCGTCACCTCGATAAAACGCGCGCCGGCTTCGCATAAACGCCGCGCGAGGAGACAGCCGAGGCCAAAACGACCGACCATGCTCTCTTCATACTTGGCCCCGAAGCGGTCGCGCGGCGCGTCGAAGCGCATGCCAGGTTCAAACGCAGGGAAATATTTGCGCGTGCGGTCGAGCGGTTCCAACGCGAGGTCGAAGGCCTTCGCCGCCGGCGAGCTCAACAACCGGTGCGCATTATCCATCGCCCGCAGGAGCGACTCCTTTTGGTAACCGCTCCCTTCCCGCCCCAGCGGACTCGCCTCGAGGAGCTTGCGGTAAAACGCGTCGCGGTTCTCAAACCGCCCCGGGCTCATCCCCGCCGGCGGGCGCACGGCATCGGCGGCCTGCTCCGGAAACGCGACGTTGAACGGGCCATATTCGCTGCCGAGAAATCCCGCCGTCGTGAACGCCTTCAGCTCCTCGCCTTCCCCGAGGTCGAAACGCTGCCCGATGTTAATGAACGCCGGCATCGCCGGATCGAGCAGGCCGCGGGTGCGCGCGATCCACGCGCCGAGGTGCGGTGCGGCCACGGTCTGCGGCGGCACGTAGCCCGTGTGCCAATTGAACTGGTGCCGCGAGTGCAGGATAAACCCGAGGTCCGCCGCCTGCATCCCGCGCACGAGCGTCCCGCGGTCCATCACCGACGCGAGATTTTCGAGGCCCGCCGAAAACCGGACGCCATCAACCGCCGTGGGAATCGAGGGAAACGTGCTGAGCACTTCGTTCGGATCAAGGCCGGCCGCGTAAGGGGTGTAGCGCTTCGGGTCGAACGTCTCGGTGTGCGCCATACCACCGGCCATCCAGAGGACGATCACGCGGTCCGCCGTCGGCGCGATTTTCTCCAATACCTGTTCGGCGAACAGCGAGCGCGGCGCACCCGCAGCGAGCGCGGCCAGCGTGGCAGTCGAGGCCGTTTTCAGAAAATCCCGCCGCGACCGGAGAGCGGGGTTGGCCCGGCAGAAATCATGCTGCGCGGTGAGTCGGTGGAGGTTCATGGCGGGGGGACCCTAGTTTGTTATCGCGAGAAGCAACGCGGCGCGGCGATCCAGCTCAATTTCATTTCACTTGATCAGTTGGAATTCGGGCAGCATCGCCAGCGCCCACAGCAAATCCTGCACGCCTTCGGAACTCACCGGCAAACCCACGAGCGGCTCGGCTGCCGACAGCTCGACCGACGTCGGCGGTCGACTCAACGCGTGCCGGTAGAGCGCCGTGACGAGCGTTGCAGGGGTCGTTGGCACCGGAGCATCGGCCAGGATTTTTCCCGCCGCTTTTTTCAACAGCACGGCGAGCGTGCTTCCGTTGGTCAGCTCGAGCGCCTGCAACGTCGTGGCCGTGCCCTGCCGCACCGTCATGACTTGCTCGCGATTCGGACGGCCGAGTGCCGCCATCAGCGGATCGGCCGCGACGAGCGAGGCGCGCTCCACCGCAAGCGTGTCCCTGTGCGAAGCCGCGAGCTCGAGGAAGTGTCCGCCAACGCGCCACGGCGCGAGGTCCACTCCGCCGAGTTCATACGCGGCCGTCGGCGCCGCCTTCCCGACCGCCGCCGTCCAGGCGTCATCCGAAACAAAATCCATCACGGCGCCCTCCGCCCTGACGCGGGCGTAGAGAATCAACCCCGCGGGATTGTCCGCATCCGCCGGGAGCGGCACCGGCGTGCCACCCTCGGCCTCGCGTGGAATCGGCGAGGTGCCTTCCGGGAGAAAATTCAGCGCCGTCACCGTGATCGTGTTTTCGCCTTTTTTCAGATGCGCCCGAATGTCGTAAATATCGGCACCGGTGCTCGACCGCTTCGACGCCGAGGCGGCGTTCTTGCCGTTGATGGAAACGGCGTAGCTGTTGTCCGCCGCGATCGTGAGCCACGCTTCGGTCGTCGCCGCAGCCAGAGTCACGACACGCTTGAACAGCACCGACGCCGGCGTCGCCTTCACGTGCGCATTGGCCGTCGCCCAGATCCATTTCGGAGCCAGCGGCAACACCTCCAGCTTGCCCCGCTGCAGCGCGAGGTCGCGGTTCAGTTTCGCGTCGGCCTTCGGATAATTCATCCCCGCGAGCATCATGATCGCGTCGGAAAATTGCTCGGCACTCAGCCGCCGCACCCCCGGACCGCGAAAAACAAAATGCTCCTCTGTCTCGCCGACATTCACCGCCGGGAGCTGGTAGGCGCGCGAGGTAAGAATGCGAGCCATCGTATGCTTCAAATCGTAACGATGCGCGGCGAGATCTTCCGCGAGCCAGTCCATCAGCGCCGGCGACCACGCGGGCCGGTCCATCTCGTCGACGGGCTCGACCAGTCCGTAACCCATGAAGCGCTGCCACACGCGGTTGACGATCGTGCGCGGGAGGCGGCCGTTCGTGCGACCCGTGATCACGTCAGCGAGCTGGCGTTTGCGCGTGGCCGAGTCGGCCCGCGCGTCGATCAAGCCGATTTCCTCGTAGAGAAATTTCACCTTGCCGATGTGCCCGGTGGGTTTGTCGCACTCGGCGATTTCAAGCGGGCCGTTGGCGTAGATGCTCGCGAGGCCGTAAGCATCTTTGAGCGTGTAGTCGTTGATGAAACTGTCGTGGCACGAGGCACACTTGAGATTCACGCCGAGAAACACCTGCGCGACGCTGTGCGCCGCTTGCATCGGCGGCACCATGCTGGCGTTGACAGTGCCGCGCCACGTAATGCCGTTGGCAAAGCCCTCGGACTCGGTGCCGGGATTGACGAGCTCCGCAACGAACGCGTTGTAAGGCAGATTCCGCGCGAGCGCCGTGTAGAGCCAGTCGGTGATCGGCTTGCGCCCGCCATCGATGTAGCCAGTGCCTTTGTAGTCGTTTCGCAGAAGGTCGTTCCAAAACGACAACCAGTGCTCGGCGTAGCGCTGGTGGTCGGCGAGCAGACGTTGCACCAGTCGCGCGCGCTTGTCGGCCGCGACCTCGGCGACAAACGCTTCCAGCTCCGCCGTCGGCGGCAGCAGTCCGATCGTGTCGAGCCAGACGCGCCGCGCATAGGTGCGATCATCGACCGTCTTCGGCCACGCGATCTTGTTTTTCGAGAAACTCGCGTCCACGAAGCGGTCGATCGGGTTTTCCAATGTCGCCGACGGCGGCACCACAATTTCCGCCAGCTCCCGCGAGCGCAGATTCGCCGGCTCGTGTTTGCGGAACGTGATCTCCTTCGGCCAAAGCATGCCTTGATCGATCCACGCGCGAAAAATCGCCACCTGCTCGGTTGTCAGCTGCTTGCCCTTTTTTGGCATCACACTGTCGGGGTCGAGTCCGGAGATCATCGCCACGACCAGACTCTGCGCGCTTTTCCCCGCAACGGCCGGCACGCCAGTCTCCCCACCCTCCACGAAGTCCTGCCGCGTTTCGAGGCTGAACGAACCCTTGTTCTTCCCGCGCCCATGGCACTGCACGCAACTCGCCTCAAGGATCGGCTGGATGTCGCGCGCGAAATCCACCCGCGCGGTCGATGCTCGTGGAAGCAGCGCGAGCTTTTCCGGAGGCACGGCGGCCTGCGCCACCGTCGCACCAACGGTCACGACCACGACGACGACCGGCGCAAGGGCGCGGCAGACTAAAGAGCGTAAGTAAATCGGTTGCACAGAAAGTGGGACGAGGTTGCCAATACCTTTTGAGGTCGTCGCCGAAAATCAAGGACCGTCTGCTCTGAACCGTTAACGCGCGCCATCGCCCGCGGGGCGCCACTCCGAATGCCGGGGCAGAAATCGGCCGCGCCGCCCAGCGGACAGCTACCGCCGTCCGTTGATTTCTGGGTTTTTCCGGAACGTGGCACCGGCGTCCCTGCCCGTGGGATTGAATCTATTTATCTACGGAGGGCGGCACGAGAACCTGTTCGGGCGCTTGCTCCTCGTTCAAAAGTCTAATCCGGGCTTACCGTGCTGCGTCCCCGGGCGAGAAATCGGCCTAGCGTTTCGCAGGTGGTTTCAGACAGAGTCATGGGCGGCAACCCGCCGATCCGTCATGCCTTCCCTCCTCCGCCACCGTCTCGCCTGCGCTCTCCTCTGCGGGATCGCCGTCGCCGGGGTGCTCACGTGGGCGGCCGCTCCGTCGGTGGTATTCAAAATGCCCCCACTGCCGCCACCGGCACCCGTTATCGAAGCCGATCCCGTCGCTCCCTCTGTCCCCATTCGCGAAGCCGCCGAGGCCGACAGCCCAGCCCTCGCGCCGACCCCGGTCACGTCGTGGCTCGATGCCCAGATTGCCCTTGCTCGCGCCGGGTTTTCTTCTGGCCCCATCGATGGCGTCGGCGGTCCGCAATCCGCCGCCGCCTTGCGCGCCTATCAAGAGAGTCACGACCTGCCCCCCACCGGCGCACTCGATGCGGCGACTCGCACCCGCCTCGCGCTGACGTCCGCGCCGCTCACGCAACTCGTGCTCTCCCCCGAGGACCTCACGCGGCTGCAACCGCTCGCCCCGACGTGGCTCGGCAAATCCCAACAAACCGCCCTCGACTACGAGACTGCCCTCGAGCTCGTCGCCGAACGCACGCACGCCAGCCCGAACCTCATCCGCCGGCTCAACCCCGACGTACATTGGGCGGAGCCCGCCGCGGGCACGCCACTCGTCGTGCCCGCCATTCCGCGCCTGCCGAGAACCAAAAAAGCCGCGCGCATCATCGTGCAGCTCGCCGCCCACACCTTGGAAGTCTTCGACGCCGACGGCGGCATCATCGCCCATTTTCCGGTGAGCATCGCAAGCCGCGTCGAAAAACGTCCGGTCGGTGAGCTGCACGTGACCATCGTCGCCCGCGATCCCGACTACACGTTTAACCCCGAGGTCTTTCCCGAGTCGGAGGAGGCGCGCTCGCTCGGCCGCAAACTCATGTTACCCCCCGGACCCAACAATCCCGTCGGCCTCGCATGGGTCGGCCTCGACCTCCCCGGTTACGGTATCCACGGCACCCCGAAGCCTGAGCAGGTCGGCCGCACGCAATCGCACGGGTGCTTCCGTCTCGCCAACTGGGACGCGCTCACCCTGCTCGATCTCGTGTGGACCGGTCTCCCCGTCGTGGTCGAACCCTGATTCCCCCTCCCCTCTTCATGAAATCACCCCTGCGCCTCCCCGTCCTCCTGCTCGGTCTCCTCGTCAGCCTCGCCCCCGCTCCCGCCCAAGGCGACGCGCCGCCCCGTTTTCCCGAAGCTGGCCGAGCCGAAAGAATCGCCGTCCTCCTACCCGAGATCAGGAAACTCTACACCGACTACGCGACCGACAAACACGCGCCCGGCCTCGTCTGGGGCATCGTGCTCGACGGACAGCTCGTCCACACCGGCGCAATCGGTTTCGCCAATCTGGAGAAAAAAATCCCGGCCGATCAACGCAGCTTCTTCCGCATCGCCTCGATGACGAAATCCTTTACAGCGCTGGCCATCCTCAAGCTCCGCGACGCCGGCAAACTCTCGCTCGAAGATTCGGTCGAAAAACATCTCGCCGAATTCCGCGGGATCAAACCGCTCACCGCCGACGCACCGAAAATCAACTTGCGCCACCTGCTCGGCATGGCCGCAGGCTTTCCCGAGGACAACCCCTGGGGCGACCGCCAACTCGGTGTCACCGACGCGCAGTTCGCCGAGTTTCTCTCCCGCGGTATCGCGTTTTCCAATTCACCCGGCGTCGCCTTCGAATACAGCAATCTCGGTTTCGCCCTCCTCGGCCGCGTCGTCTCGCACGTCGCGGGCGTGCCCTACCAACGCTACATCACCCGCGAGATCCTCCTCCCGCTCGGCATGAAGGACACGCAGTGGGAATTCTCCGAAGTTCCGCCCGACCGCCTCGCGCTCGGCTATCGTTGGGAGAATAACGCGTGGAAGCTCGAAGCGCTCGAGCGTGACGGGGCCTACGGAGCGATGGGCGGACTCATCACCACCGCCGAAGACTTCACCCGCTACGTCGCCTTTCACCTCTCGGCGTGGCCGCCGCGCGGCGACCCCGACGCGGGGCCCGTGCGCCGCTCAACCGTGCGCGAAATGCACACGCCCACCCAGCCCACCGGCGTGAACGCCACCGCCAAAACCCTCGCCGGCGAACCCAACCCCTCGGCCAACGGCTACGGCTTCGGCCTCGTCAGCAGTATCGACAGCAAGAGTATCGCGAGTTCACGCCACGCCGGCGGACTGCCCGGCTTCGGCAGTGAGTATCGTTTCTTCCCTGCATACGGCTTCGGCATTTTCTCCTTCGCCAACGTTACCTACGCCGGCACCGGAGCCACCAACGCGAAAATCGCATCGCTCCTCATCGAAAAGGCCAAACTCCCGCCGCGCACCCTGCCGATTTCGAAAACCCTCGCTGAACGCAAGCAACAGCTCGCGCTGATCTTGGCCGACGCCACGTGGGACGAAAAACTCAGCGCCGAAATTTTCGCCGAAAACTTCTTCCCCGACCGCACCCGCGGTGACTGGATTACTCAGACTCGCTCCGCTCTCGCGAAGGCGGGAAACATCACGTCCGTCGGCGAGATGAAGCCGCAGAACCAACTCCGCGGCACCTTTCCCCTCATCGGCGAAACCGGCCGCATCGACGTTTTCTTCACCCTCACGCCCGAAACCTCGCCCAAGGTGCAGGAGGTGCGCCTGAATTTTGTCGGCAAGTAGGGTTGGTCTCCGCCCTGTCCTCCGCTGATTCTCCACCGCCATCGCAGCGGCCGATCCGCATCAATTCCCGACGCCGTAGATCGTGTCCCTCACGGCCGAAACGCGCGTGAAGCGTTCTCCGCCATCGGTGCTCTTGTCGAGGAGATAGCCCTTCGCCGCCGCCCACACCACGCGCGGATCGCTCGCCGAATACTTGATGTCCATGAACTGTCGCCCGTTGAGGTACGCGGTGTCGTCCAAGACCACACGCATCGTCGCCGCCCCGTCGGACGATTTCATCAACGAGGTGAAGCCCGTGTAGAGAATCGTGTTGGCGTTGTCCGGAGTGATCCGGATCGGCCCGAAATTTCCCAGCGCCGTTCGCGTCCAAGTGCGACTGCCATCGAGGCTCTTGTGAATGCGCTTCGCTGAGTTGTCATTGGCATAGAGGATCGCGTTGTCCTGCGCGAACGCGTCGAAATTCTCGATCACGAGACCAGCGGGATTGCGCGCCTCCCGCGTCTTGCCCCTAGAAACCATTGATGCGCTGCTGCCACGTCAGCCCGCCATCCGTGCTCTGGTAGACCCCGGCATTGCCGCTGCGCAGCACCGGGAGCCCGCTGCCCGTCGCTGGTCCGGGTGCGGCGACGGTCGCAGCGTAAAGTGTCCCAGGTCGCGTCGAATCGACGGCGATCTCGTAGATCTGCGGATAACCGGTCTTGTTAATATCCACGCGGAATCCCTTCCGCGACCGCTTCCAAGAGGCGCCACCGTCGGTCGTCTTAAAAATCCCGTTGGTCTCCGTCCCGATGAAAACCGTGTTGCTGTCGCGCGGATCAATGCAAAGCGACTGAAACACATTATCCTGAATATTACCCGGCTGTCCGCGCAACGCGCCGTTGATTTCAATCGACTCCGGCTCCGCCGAATAAATTTCCGCGAGCGCCTGCCCGCCCACCGCTGCGCCACTGCCAAGGTGCATGGTATCGGCCCCGGTCGCGAGCGACACCAGCGTGGCCGCATCCTTGCTCCCTCCGCTCAACGCAAACGCGCCCACGTCGATGGCCGTCTGCCGCACGGGTCCCGCGTCCCAGTCATCGTTACTCGCCACGCCCACGCCCAGCGGATCGAACACCATCAGCCGCGGATCCGCCACCGGGCCGACGACACCAAACGCCGTCAACCCGGGCCCCACGCCCCGCACCAGCAAAGGCAGCACTCCGCCGCGCACCACAAAGCCCGTCACAAGCGTATCACTGCCCGTCCCCGCCGCTGCGCGAATCGAGAGATTGACCAACGCGGGTCCGACTCCCGCCGCACCGACCACCTAGAGCTCAATCAACACAACCCCACTCGCGCCATCCGCAGCCGCCACGTGAATCGTCAGCGCACCCGCGCCCACCCGCACGACGGCCGCCGCGTCCTTCGACCCGGCCGCCAGCGCAAACGCCCCGGCTGCGCCCGCCACCTCGGGCACTGCGACCCCGCCACCGTCGCTCTCCCAATTGTCATTCGTCGCAATCACCCGGCCCGCCGCATCGAACACCGTCAACCGCGGATCGGCGAGCACACCCTCCACTCCAAATCCCCCGAGCCCCGGTCCGACTGCCCGGACGAGCAACGTCTGCGTCCCCGGGCCGCTCACTACCGCACCCGCGATCGCCGACCCACCGCCCGCCGCCACGCGCAGGCGGGCGGAGAGATTTCCTCATTCCGCGGAAGCATTCGCGAGCGAAATCCCGACGAACCACGCGCACACAGAGCAGAGTAATCTTCGCAGTCTTCTCATGGGTGAGCAGACCCTCGCAGAACCCGCTGCCCTCCGCCACTCCCGGCTTCCGGCCCTCGGCCTACCTGACCTTCCTTCCCTAAGTTGGCAAATTGCCATTATGGTGAAAACCCAGATCCAGCTTCCCGAACACCTCTTTCGCGAAGCCAAGCGCGTCGCGGCAGACTATGAGATGAGCTTCGCCGAGGTTGTGCGTCGCAGTCTGGAACGTTCTTTGCCCGGCTATCCTCCGAAAACCACTGCCGAGTGGCACCTGCCCAAGCCCATGCACCTCGAACTGCGCTGCGCCATCGATGACGACGAATGGAGGCTTCTCGGCAACGACCCGGACTACCGCCCCCGCCACCTGCCACCTGATTCCCCATGATCGGAGTCGATACCAACCTCCTCATCGCTTGGCTTAATTCCGCCCACCCGTGGCATCCGGTCGCCCGCCCTTGATGCGAAGCTCAGTCCGCATCCGCAGACCTTGTCATGTGTGAGCTCGTCCTCGTCGAGCTTTACGGTTTATTGCGCAACCCCGCCGTGCTTGCGGAGCCACTGGCCGCCCATGCAGCCGTCGCGTTTGTTCAAACCTTGCGTGAACACCCGCGCTGGGAACTCGTGGACTAGCCGGGCGGTATCATGACCGCAGTTTGGACCCACGCCGCCAGTCCACAGTTTCCCCGTCGCCAAATCTACGATACGCGCCTCGCGCTTACGCTCCGCCACCACGGCGTGACCGAGTTCGCCACCGCCAAAGTGAAGGACTTTCAAGACCTCGGCTTCACGCGCGTCTGGAATCCGCTCACGACCGCTGCGACGTGAGGCTCCGCTTCGGGATCGCAACCCTCCGACGCTCCGCCGATGTAACGCCTCACCGCGGAAACAATCGATCCAGCGCCCCGAAATTTTTGACCGGCGCGATCTTTTTTTCCGTCATGCCGGCCGCCAAAATCGGCTTCGCCACCGGCGGCGGCTCGGTGCGTGCCACGACAATCCCGTGCTGCAGCGCCGCGAGTGCGCGGTCCAGCTTCACCGCCGAAACGGGTTCCGCCGTGCCGAGCTCCTGCGCAAACAGACTCACGCGGAATTCCTCGACCAACCAGCGAAACGCCTCGCCACCCTCGCGCGACCGCAGTTTCCCCACCACCACGACATACGGCGCCAACTGCGCCGCGCGCTCGGCATCCTTCGCCGGATTCTGCCGCCAACGCTCGGCCCGCAACTTCATACCCTTGAGGTAGCGCGGAAAATGCGGGAGCTGCGCGTAGGGCGTCGTCCGCAAAAAATCCGGCGGTAGCAGTGCCGCGAGGTCGCGTTCGAGGCCGGCGTGCGCGCCGGGTTGCACCATGAGCGTTTGCCGCAGCGTGAGAATCTCGCGGAGTTGATCGCAAAACCGCGGCACGATTCCGCGCAGGCCCGCCTTGGCCCGATCGAGCACCGTGCCGAACACCGCCGCCGTCAGCGGCGCCACCGTGCGACCGCACACCCACGTGCGGATTTCCTGAAACGCCTGCGCCTGCAATTCCTCGGCCGGAGCCAGCGTGGAGATCAGTGGACCAAGATTTTTCACCGCCCGCAAATCGCGTTCGAGCCAGCCGAGATCGTTGCTGAGTTGTCGCTCAATCAACACGGCGAGCCCGCGCCGCGTCACCTCCCGCGCTTCCTCGGGCGTTTTCGCCAGCCGCACCGCCACGCCGTCTTTTTCCGCCTGCAACGCCGGAAACGCGAACACCGGCACACCCGCCTGCTCGGTTACGAGCACGCGTTCGGTGACGTCTCCAAATGTCCACGTCGTGTGCGCGGGTGTCTCCCATTTCGCCCGCGCCCGCCGCCACGCCTCCGGCTCGACGCGCGCCACGGTCGCGCTGGCCGCGCGTTTTTGCAGGTGCAACGCCGCGTCGATCTCGGCGAGCTCTCGACTGGCACAGAGTGGATTTCCTTTCGCGTCGAGCACGCGCACCCGCACGCGCAAATGGTCGGGCAACGGTTTTTCGGCCCACACGGCCGCATCGAGCGTCATGCGAAATCGCTCCGCGATCTGCGCCGCCAGCGCCTGCGTGAGCGATTCCCGCCGGTCGGTGAGCCGATCGCGGGCCGCGACTTGCTCGGCGAGACTTTTCGCCGTCTCCGCCAGCGGCACAAAGCTGCGACGCAATTCCTTCGGCAAAGCGCGCAGGTAGTGCTCGACCTTTTGTCCGAGATGCCCCGGCACCGCCCAGTCGAGTGCCGCGGGCGTCAGTGTCTCGGCTTCGCGCACGCTCACGTCGAGCGTCACGCCGTCGTCGGTCTGGCCGGGTTTGTAGGCGTAGGCGAGCGGGAGCGCGCGGTTGTCGAGCGGCAGCGCCGCGGGAAACGCCTCTGCGTCGTGCTCCAACGTCTCCGGATCGCGCAGATCTTCCGTTTCCAACATGAGAAAACGCGGCTCGGCCCCGCGTCGCTCGCGCACCAGATCGACCAATTCACCCACGGCCGACACCGGCGTTTTTTCGAGCCGCGCGGCGTAGAACCGATACGTGGCCTCATCGAGATTCAGAAACCCACTGTCGCGCGCGCGGGTGAGGGCGTCGGCGAGTTTTTCCCGCACCGTGCGGTTGTGCGCGATGAAATCGAGCGGGAAGGAAATCGTGTCGTTCACGAGCCCTTCACGGATAAAAATTTCCGTCGCGTGCGCCGCGTCGATTTTGCCGTAGCCGACCGCCTTGCTCTCCAACTCCAGTCCGAAAAGCCGCGTCCCCCGCTTCGCCATCACGCGGCCTTTTTCCCCATCCCAAAACGGCTCGCTGTGGCTCACGCGCACGAGATGCGCGCCGAGATCGAGCGCCCACAGCGGGTCCAAGCGCGCACAGGTGCGCGCAAACAGCCGCGAGGTCTCCATGATCTCGGCCGAGATGATCCAGCGCGGAGTTTTCGGCGGTGCGCCCTTCTGCGCACCACCGCGTGGTCCGCCCTCCGGCGAACGTTTCTTCGGTTCCTCGCGGCGAAAAAGCACTGAACCGGGAAACAGCGTCACGCGCCGATCGTGGGTGGCTTTGTAGCCGCCGTTCTCCTCGTCAAGGTGCGCGATATTGCCGAGCAAGCCCGCCAAAATACTCCGGTGGATCGCCCGATACGACGGCGTGCCAAATGCCGTCGTCTTCTGGTCGACCTCACCCATGCCATAATAAGCGGACGTCAGCCGGAAATCATCCCGTTGCTCCAAGGTATCGATCAGCTGCGTGTAGATATCCCGCCATTCGCGCATCCGAGTGTAGCTCAGAAAATGGTCGCGACAGAACCGCCGAAGCTTCGCCTGCGCCATCGTCTCAAACTCACCGTGATACGCCTCCCAGATGTTGAGTAGCGTGAGGAAATCTGAATCCGGATGCACAAAGCGCCGGTGCGCGTTGTCGGCCTGCTGCTGCTTGTCCATCGGCCGTTCACGCGGATCTTGGATGCTGAGGCCCGCGGCAATGATGACCACTTCGCGCAACGCCTTTTCCGTGCGCGCCTCGAGGATCATGCGCCCCACGGTCGGATCGACAGGTAGCCGGGCGAGCTCACGACCAATGGGCGTGAGCACGCGCACCGAGTCCGCCACATTGTCTGACACGTCGAGCGCACCGAGTTCTTCGAGAAGCGCGTAGCCGGCGCGAATGGATTTCGCCGCCGGCATGTTGATGAAGGGAAACCGCTCAATGTCGCCGAGCCCAAAGGCCTTCATGCGCAAAATCACATCCGCAAGATTGGCCCGCTGGATTTCCGGCTGCGTAAAACGCGGGCGCTCCAGAAAATCTTTCTCCGAGTAGAGCCGGATGCACACCCCATCTGCCACGCGTCCGCTCCGGCCTTTACGCTGATCCGCACTCGACTGCGACACCGGCTCAATCGGCAGCCGCCGCGTGCGCGCCGTCGGCGAGTAGCGGCTCAATCGCGCGAGCCCCGTGTCCACGACGAAGCGGATACCAGGAATCGTCAGCGACGTCTCGGCGATATTCGTCGCGAGGATGATTTTCCTCCGCTGCGTCGAGGCAAAGACGCGCTGCTGCTCGACATTCGAAAGCCGGCCAAACATCGGGATGACCTCGCAGTTCCCGAGCCGCCGGCCGTCGAGCAAATCGCCGAGTTCGCGAATGTCGCGCTCGCTTGGGAGAAACACCAACACATCGCCGCCCGTGCTCTCGCGCACGATGCGCTGGACCGCCTCGACCACCCCGTCGATGTAATGCAACGCCTCGGCCTGCGCTTCGCGTTCGTCGCCTTCGGCCGCGTCGGAGCCGAATTCATCAAGCGGCGCGTAGATCACCTCGACCGGATACGTGCGGCCCTCGACCTGGATGATCGGCGCGTCGTCGAACGCCTTGCTGAAAGCCTCGGTATCGATCGTCGCCGAGGTGATGACGATCTTCAGTTCGGGGCGCTTGTAACGCAGGGCGCGCAAATGCCCGAGGAGGAAGTCGATGTTCAGCGAG
>SXGR01117728.1_pt1 | contig 24316 bp, 17 predicted proteins | sample 3174711 | NCBI WGS metagenome assembly SXGR01 (sample SAMN11356860, study PRJNA531348) | freshwater metagenome | isolation source: freshwater sample F1-60 | place: China: Fuxian Lake, Yuxi | collected 2017-12-25
AGTCGTGCGTGAAGCGGCCGCCTGGTCGCTGGCCAAGGCGCACGCCAAGGACGACGGGGTGTCGGCGGCGCTCGAGCGCGCTGCGACAGCCGAAGCCGATCCGGCCGTCAAAGCGGCCATCGTGGAGTGGCGCGGCCGCTCTACCTGATGCCTCGAGTCAGGCCGGGCGTGGCGACAGCACCACAGTCGCCTCCACACCTGTGGCGGGCCTTCGACACGCGGCCCGGCTCCAGCCGCACCAAGCCGCCATAAGACTCTGTCAAAAATAAACTTGCGGCAAGGACACCAGCCGCGGCTCGACGCGGCCACAGTGCAGCCAGCATCGAAACCGGCCTGCTCAGGGCGGCGACCGCGCAGCGCACTGTGGTGTAGGCCCCACAGTCAGCGCAGGTGGGCCAATGGCTAGGCCAGCCCCGGCGCATCATTGCAAGTTCCTATGACTGCGGAAGTTGCGCCCGAGCTGCACGCGCGGCGAGTCACTTGGCCATCGGCGTGCTGAAGGAGGTGGGCAAGCACCCACGCAGGACACCGCACGATGAACCTCAACCGCGACTACTACAGCGACCAGAAATACTGCAGCCACTGCCAGAAGTACGTCTCGTACCTCATGTCGCTCGATCGCAGCTACTGCATCGAGTGCGGAGAACGCGTGCGTCTCTTCTCGGGCGATGACTGGTCGGAGTTCAACGACACGATCACCCGCCAGAAGCCCAAGGGCGGACGCCCACGCAAGAGCGGCAAGGAATCGGCCTGACCCACGCCTGCGCGCGAGTTGGCGCGACCGCGAGGTCGTGCCGAGCACGTGCAGGAAGACTGTACACCCGCACCGCCAACTCGCGGCGACAGCGGGACGAACGGCACCGCGACTCTCTCTCACTCGACTCCCGCGACTCTCTCTCTCTGACTCTCTGTCTCTCTGTCCCCTCTCTGTCTCGCATGACGCAGCCCGCCCACAAGCGGGCTGCGTCGTGTCGCCCGCACTCAGCGGACCGCCCTGCAACGGTCTTTGTCGCAATGGTCTTTGCTGCCACGGTCCTTGCTGCAACGGCCTCAGCGCCCGCGCTCGAGGCGACGCCAACGTTCGCCGGCGGCGAGGCGCCGTGCTTGATCGCCACGCTCGGACCACAGCGCCTCCAAGCGCTTCCATGCCGCCGCATCCGTGCCCGCGAGCTCCTCGACGCGCGCGGCCACCTGTCCGGCGAAAGCACTCGACGGCGCGATCAAGTCGAGCGCCTGCAAGTGCGCCGGCAGGTCGTCGCCCCGGAGCGCCAACCAACGACGCAGCGCCTGTTCGGCGCGCCGCGCGTCCCCCAGCGCATGGTGGACCAGGGCTCGCTGACGCGGTAGTTCGGGATCCCCGGGCGCGTACTCCTCGTCGGACTCGAGTTGGCGCAAGCGCGTCGCGGCGTTCGACAACTGCTCGAAGCGCGCCCGCTCGAGCTTGGCGGCCTCGAGATCGCCTTGCTCCTGCAGCACCTGCGCCAAGACGAAGCGTGGCGCCGAATCGAAGGCGTCGAGCTCGACAGCCTTGCGCGCCGCGACCAGCGCGCGCGCAAGGTCCTCGTCGTCGTGGGCCAAGCGAGCGAGCCAGGTCCAAGCCTCGACATGCGTTGGCTTCGCCGCGACGACCTCCTCGAGCAAGGCGCGCGCGCGCACGGTCTCGCCGAGCCGCGCCAAGGACAACGCCAGTCCACGCCGCGCCTCCACGTCGCGCGGCGCCGCGCGCAAGACGGCCTCGTAGTGTTCGCGCGCCTCGCCGTGGCGACCAAGCGTGTACAACGCATGGCCCAGCACGCGCGTCTCGCCCACGCGATCCGGACACTCCTCGAGGTAGCGGCGAGCGCACGCCACGGCGTCGGTGTGGCGCTGCAGGCGAAAGTGGAGCACGGCGCATTGGTGCAACGCGGGCGGCCAGCCAGGTGTTTCGTCGAGCAACGCGTACAACTCGACCAAGGCCGCGATCGGCGCGCGACGCTCCAACGCGGCGAGCGCCGAGTGGTAGCGCGGCGGCAGATCCTCGGGGCGCAACGCCTTGGGATCGAAGCGCGTCCATCGCCCCGCGCTGGAGCGCGGCAATGTAGCGGGGTCGCGCGCCAACGCGGCTCGTTCCGCGTCGGACAAGTCGCCGCGCACGGGTGAACTTCCGGCCCGCGAAAGGTCCGAGTTGGTGGGGCTCGACGCGCTCGAAGCGTCCTGCACTTGCACGAGGACGGCCAAGGCCAACCAAGGAAGCAGGCTCACTTGCCCGCCCCTTCCTCGGGCGACGCAGGCTCCACCACGACCAGCAACTGATCGACGGTCGGCGTCGCGACGACGACCGATCGACCCGAGAGGAAGCGCACTTCGACGCTCGCCACCGCGGCGCAAGCTCCCAAGCCAAAGTGCGCCTCGGCTGGCACGGCGGCCTGGTAGCCGCCGCTGGTTCGAATCTCGGCGGCGCGCCGGTTGCCGCAGGCGTCCACGATCACCCGCGCGCCCAAGGCATCGACCTTGCCGCCGGGGAGCTTGGCGCGCACACGCAGATGGTGGCGGTCGGAGTCGCGCACGGCGCGATTCAAGAGCACGTCGACCGGCCCGTCGAGCCGCGTGGCGACGAGGTCGAGGTCGCCGTCGCCATCCAGATCCCCAGCGGCGGCGGCGCGCGAAACACGCGTGCCCGCCACGAGCGGCGCCTCCACGAAGCGCAGCTTCCCATCGTTCAGGAGGAGCTGCGCACGTTGGGCATAGCTCGTGTCCGTCCCGGGCAGGTCGGCCTGCGGGTAGACATGCCCGTTGAACACGGCGAGATCGAGATCGCCATCGAGATCGAAGTCCTGCATGGAAGCTCCCCAACCAAGCAGCGGGATGCTGGGTCCGCTGATGCCGGCCGCCATGCCTCGTTCGCGATAGCCGCCGCTCTTGGTCGAACAGTACAACGGCGTCGCTTCGCCGCTGAACACCGTCACATAGAGGTCGTCGCGCAGATCGCCGTTGAGATCGCCCGCGGCGATGCCCATCGCGGCCATCTCGCGGCCGTTGGAGTCGTGCGACACACCACGCGCGAAAGCCACCTCGCGAAAGACGCCGGCGCCGTCGTTCTCCCAAAGGAAGTTGGGCATCGAGTCGTTGGCCACGAACAGGTCCGTGTCGCCATCCGCGTCGTAGTCGAGGGCCATCACGCCCAGTCCATAGCTCGGCGTCTGCGTCCCGATGCCCGACTCCTTGGTGGCGTCGACGAAGGTCCCGTCTCCACGCCCCTTGTAGAAGCGGTCGGCCTGCGGCGCGAGGCCCTCGGGACCGCACATGACGGCATGGCCCTTCCAACGGCAGGCGCCGCTGGCGCGCGACTTGACGAACTGGGTGGAGAACTCGAGGTAGCGCGCGACATACAAGTCGAGCGCGCCGTCGGCGTCGGCGTCGAACAGCGCGGCGCTGGTCGACCAATCGCCCGGCTCGCCGAGGCGCGCCGACTCGCGCCAGCCCTCTGCGCCGTTCAAGAGCACGCGCACCTGCCCTTGGTCGGTCAGCACGAGGTCGAGCCGCCCATCGCCGTCGATGTCGCCGGTCCCACCGCCCGAACCGAGTCTCAAGGCAGGCAAGGCCCAGCGTTCGCCGCCGCTCGCGAAAGTCCCGTCGCCCTTCCCGAGGAACAAGCGCGCAGGACGGGCGGGCTTGCCGGACTCGGCGGCCTCGGCGGTGGAGCCGTCGACCAGGACGAGGTCGAGCACGCCATCACCGTCGAAGTCGCCGAGCAGCACGCCGCCGCCATTGACCTCGGCGATCCAATCCTTGCGCGCACCTCCGTAGGCCGACTCCACTCCCGGCAACGCGCGCTCGGAGATGTCCTCGAACAGGGTGGGCGGCGCCGACTGCGGCACTTGGAGCAGGAGGAGCGAAGCAAGCATGCGCACGCTCGAGTCTAGGCCGCGGCGGCGACGCGCGCCACGCGTCGCACGCGTGCTTTGCAGGATGGGGCCACCGGCGGAGCCCCCCCGGGGGGGGCGGTCGGCGAGCGGCCTCGGGGCGCAGGACGGCGCGCGGGGCGACGAACTTGCAAGGTACGCTGACGGAGGCCGGGCCTCGTCGGGATCGCCGACCAGGCCCGGCTGTCAACTTCACCTGACAACCGCCGCGTGGCGGCGCGCGCCCTTCACGGAGTCCAGACCACCGACAGGCCGTTGGTCAGGTTGAAGGTCTCCGCCGCGCAGAACGCCGCGGCGTTCCTGTACCAAGCCTGGTAGGTGCGCGTGCCGGGCGCGGTGACATAGAAGCTGATCGGCAGATCCACCAGATCTGGGTAGCTCGAAGCACCCGACACGTTGACCTTGGCGCCCAGGCGCACCACCGACCCCGCGGCGCAACGCAAGCCATCGCCGAAGCTCGAACCAAGGCCCCCGTTTTGCTGGGTGGTGCCTTGGAAGTACAGCGCCGTGCTGTTCGCCATGGCGGTGCCACGCAACCTGAAGTCGTCGTTCACGAGGTTCGCGGTGCCCGTGCCGCGCAAGGTGCCGGCCGTGCCCAGCGAGTTCAGGCAACCGGCGTTGGAGCCCGCGGGGGATGCATTGCCGCACGGGCAAGCCGAGCCAGATCCATCGCCGAAGCAGAACGGCGTGCCCGAAGCGATGACCAGATCGCCAGTCGCCACCACCGCGTAGCCGCAGGGACCTTGCGGCACGGATGCGCCCACCACACGAACGGTCCATGTGCCGGGCAGCGGAGCGTTGAAGGTGGCGCGCTCGACATTGTTGATCGCGTCGGCTGTGCCGCCGGAGATGGTGGCGCCCGAGGCGTACACATTCCCGCGGTGGAGCGTGCCGTTGGGAGAAACCACCTCGAGGTTGAGGTTGTTGACCGCTGCGTTGGTGGCGTTGACCGCGCCGGCGAAGTCGGTGAAGGCCATGGTGATCTCGAGCGGCTGCGTCGAGGTGGCGACGTCGATCGTGTAGGTGCGCGTGGCTCCTGTGGTCACCCCCGCGGCGCGGCGCACATCGACCAGCCACATGCGGCCTGGATCCCCCGGCAAGCGCAACGACTCGTCGAGCACGATGCGCCCCCAACCTTCGGTGTTGTTCGGCACCGTGGCGGAGACGCCGGTCATGTCCTGGCACGTGTTGAGCAAGGTGGCCTTGACGAGCGCCGCCGTGGGCGTGAATGCGTCGCCCGCGTTGGCCGAGCCGGAGGGGTGGTACCCCTCGAGGTAGTACTGGCGCACGAGAGCCGCGGCCGCCGTGGCGGCCGGACAGGCCATGCTCGTGCCCGACAGCGAGCTGGTCCCGCACGAGGCGGTCGAGGCGGACACGATGTTCGTGCCTGGCGCGAACAAGTCCGGCTTGCGCCGCCCGTCGGAAGTCGGCCCGACGCCCCCACCGCCCTTGCTCATGTAGGAAGCGCCGTTCAGCGCGTTGCCCACGGCCAGCAAGTTCTTGGCGTTCTCGGGGTTCTTGAGCGTGGACAAGTTCGTCTCGGCGAACAGCACGAGGTTCTCCTCGTTGGCCCACATGAAGGCGTCGATCGCGTTGCAATGCGAGTTGTACGCGGTCGTGCTGTCGTTGCCCCACGAGTTGGTGTGCAAGCGCGCGCCGTTGTTGCGGTGCGTCGTCGCGAGCGAACTCCAAGCCGCGGCCGAGTAGTTGCTGCTGTGGGCCAGTCTCGAGAGATAGGCGAGGCCGCGGTTGGCGGTCGAGCCGTTGACCGGCTGCGCGTCGCCCGCCACCGTGCCGGCGGTGTGGGTGCCATGCAGGTCGGCCGCGCCCGACCCGGAGGTGTAGACGATCTTCCTGTGGCTCGGTCCGATGGGATTGGCCGGATCGGAGAAGTAGCACGAACCGGACGCCAAGGGGCCATCCATGTGGCCGATGATCTGTCCATCCCCGCGCAATCCGGCGTCCCATAGGCGACGGCTGTTGGTCGAAGCCGTCTGCACGGACCAAGTCATGGTCGTGTTGCGCGTGGTGACGAGGCTCTCGGGCTCGACCCATTGCACGTCGGCGAGGCGCGCGATATCCCGCGCGAGACCCGCGCGTGCTGGGACCAGCAGCAGCCAGCGGCCGACCTGCTCGTGCACTTCGGCCACCTCGACGCCCAGGGACTCGACTTGGGAGCGCAAGGCTGCGGCGGAGACGCCAGCGAAGCCAAGCACCGCGAGGCGGGCGGGCGCGGTGCCGGCGAGGAGCGCGGGTTCGATGCGCCAAGCGGGGTGGAGCGGCGCCGACCACGCCACCAGGCCCGCGGCGGCGCCAGCGTCGACCATGGTGGAAGTGCCGCGCACGATCCAGGCCCGGCTGGGGATGTAGTCCATCAGCTCGAGGCCGAGTGCGCGCAATCCTTGCTTGTTCACTTCGTCGACCTCGGAGTCGAGTTGCACCAGGAAATAGCTCGAATCGGCGCGTTCGACGCGCAACTCCTCGGGAAGGGCCGGGCCGGCGCCGCGAGTGTCGAAGCCCCCCAAGCGCAGCGAGAGCCAGCGCGGAGCTTGGGCCAAGGCGTTGGCTTCATCGAAGGATGGAGTCCGCGAGGGTTCGAGCTGCACCTGTCGCGCTGCCGCGGGAGCCACGCAGATCCAAGCGATTCCGAGGACCAGCGAAAAAGTGCCGAGAGGAGATCGAGATGTTGTGCGGATTGGCTGCATGACTTGTGGACCTGTGTGGCGCTTGGCGCGGGAGACGCTACGCCAGCCGCTGGACGGAGGCTCGTCGGCCCGGGATCCTTGCCGACGAGGATTCGAGCAAGCCGTGCAGCCGCTGCTTGGAGGCGAGCAGTCCCTCCAAGCGACACCAAGGGCCGAGCCCGGACTTCCAAGCGAGTTCGAACTCGTGCACACCGCGTTGTCCACGCGCGCGCCGGCCGGCCGTGGCGGCTCGATCCCCGCTCAGGGGGCCCACGCCACCGACAAGCCGTTGGTCAGGTTGAAGGTCTCCGCCGCGCAGAACGCCGCGGCGTTGCGATACCAGACCTGGTAGGTGCGCGTGCCGCCGACCGGCACCGCGCCGCGCACCGAGATCGACGGATCGCCGGCGCCGGGGAAGGTCGACTGTCCAGCGGCGTTGACCTTGGTGCCGAGGCGAATGACCGACCCGGCGGCGCAGCGCAAACCGTCGCCGAAGACGGTGCCCAGGCTCGCGCCGGCCTGCGTAGTGCCTTGGAAGTACAGCGCGGAACTGTTCGCCATGGCGGAGCCGCGCAACTGCAAGCTGTCGGCCGCGATGCTGGCCACGCCGAAGCCGCGCAGCGCTCCAGCCGTGCCAAGCGAGTTGAGGCAACCAGCCGCGGCTCCCGCCGGCGACGCGTTGCCGCACGGACAAGCGGCGCCGGAACCATCGCCGAAGCAGTACGGCGTGCCGGTATCGGTCGCGGGCAAGACGAGCGTGGGCAAGGCGACCATGGTCGTGTTGCCGCTCCAATCGACGAAGCGCAGCTGCCGCGCGATGCCGGTGCCGGCACCCGCGCCGGGCGCCGTGGTGGCGAAGCGATACTGCTGGCCACCTTGATGCAGGCCTTGCGCGCTGGTCCACGCCCCGGGGGCGACCGTGAAGTTGGCCGAGCCGCCCTGGCTGGTCGTCACGGCATACGAGCCCGGCACGACGCACCCGACCACCAAGGTCGCGCTCGGCGCGACATTGCCCGACCATGGACGCGGACCAGCGACCTGCACGCTGGCGCTCGTGGGCCCTTCGTTGCGCAACGCGAGCAGCGTGCCCGCCGGGACGCTCGCGGGCAGCGGCAAGACCGCGCCGTTGAAGCCCACCGCCACCTCGTTGGCGATGGCCGACACGGGAATCGACTCGATCCAGCCGCGCACGTGGTTCACGCCGTCGTCCAGCACTTGGTCGCGGATCTTCGCCTTGGCGATCCAGGGCCCGCTGCCACCGGCCGCGGAATCGGCCTGCACGGCCACCACCACCGGCGCGCGAGCGTCGATGGCGCCCGTGTTGCGGTAGAACTTGTTGGTGTACACGCCCGACTCGCCCTGCACGGTGATGATGTCGTGGCGTCCGTCGTTGTTCAGGTCGGCGATGGCCACATCGAGCGTCGAGTCGGCTTGAGCTTGGATCACGCCCGCGAGCGTCATCGTGCCCGCGCCGTTGTTGGCGTAGATCTTCTCGCTCGAGCCCAGCGAACCGACCACCACGTCGTAGTCGCCATCCATGTCGTGGTCGAACAAGGCGATCTCGTTGTCGTCGTCGGCGCCGTAGGTCTGCTGCTGGGTGTAGTTGAAGGTGCCCGCGGCCAGGTTGCTCCGCAGCGTGCCTTCCACGAAGCCCGACAGCGACACGAAGACGAGATCGAGGTCCGCGTCGCCATCGAGGTCTCCCAAGTCGACCTCGTAGGTGTTGCCGGAGGCGCTGGCGATCAGGTTCGAGCGGTCGGTGAAGGCGCCCGTGCCGTCGTTCGTCATCAAGTAGTGCGCGCTGCCGGCGGTGGTGCCCTTGTTGGACCCCAGGAAGTCGATGTCCCAATCGCCGTCGAGATCGGCGAGCTGCACGTCCATCTGCCCGCGCTTCAAGGGCACCGTGGCCGCGAAGGCCGCGTCCTCGACGAAGAAGCCCGCGCCATCGTTGCGGTAGAGCCGCGGCCGGCGCGTGGTGGCGGCCGAGGTGTTGTACGCGTCGTTGATCATGACATCGAGGTCGCCGTCGTCGTCGATGTCGCCGAAGGCGGCGCCGCCCGAGTTGAGCAGAGTGGTGAAGCCGCGCGCCGCGCCTTCGAAGTCGAAGAAGCCCGGCTGCGCCGCGCCGCGGTTCATGTAGAGGAAGGGCAGCTGCGTCGAGAAGGCGTTGGCGAACAAGGCGTCGGTCCAGCCATCGCCGTCGAGGTCGCCGGTCGTCACGCCCTTGGCGTTCGAGGTGTGCGTGCCGAGGCGCGCGATCGACTCGTCGACGATGGTCCAGCTCTGGCCTTGGGAATGCTGGTTGATCCACAGGCGGTTTTGGCGCTGGGTGCCCGCGGAGGCGAAGCCGTCGCCGTCGGCCACGAAGATGTCGAGGTCGCCGTCCTGGTCGACGTCGGCGCACTCGACCCCTTCGCTCCAGAAGGCCGTGCCCGGGAAGGCGGTGACTTGCTGGAACTGCTGGGCACCCGCGGACGCGGAGAGGAGGACCGGCAGGGCAAGGGCGGTGAGGGGCTGCTTCATGGGGATCCGTCGGGGAGGACTGCGGCCGTGCGGGTTGGCTGCGATGCGGCCCGGCCAAAGTGTGGCCCAAGCTACCCCTGCAGGCGGCGCGGCGGTGACTCGAGGACGCGAAACAGGCCGATTTTGCTCCCTGCAATCGCCGCGGGATGTGGTGCGCATCCGCTGCGGACCCGTCCAGCCCGCGTCCAGGCAGCGCATGGGATAGAGTGGACCGGCGTGCGCAACCGCCTGCAGGAAGCCCGTTTGATGCTGCTCGTGTCGCCGGAACTGGCGCCGGGCGGGGATTTGCTCGAACGCGTGGCCGCCGCCCTGCCCCATGTGGATGTGTTGCAGGCGCGGCCCAAGGACCCGCGCACCCAACCCTCTCCCAAGGCTCCTTGCCCGGCCCGCGCGACCTTCGACTTGGCGCGCGAGCTGCTGCGGTTGGTGCGCCAGCGGCGCTCCGAGGCCCTGGTCCTGGTCGACGATCGGGTGGACGTGGCGCGGGCGCTCTTCGACGAGGGCTTGGCGGGGGTGCACTTGGGCGCCGACGATTGCCCGGTGGAAGTGGCGCGCGCGCACCTTGGCGACGAGGCGCTGGTGGGCTTGTCGACCCACTCCTTCGAAGATGTGCTCGCGGCCCAGGACCACCCCGTGGACTACCTCGGCTTCGGGCCCGTGCACGCCACGGCCACCAAGGGCTACGCGCGCGGACTCGGCGCCACCGCCGCGTGGCTGGCGTGCGAGGCGAGCCCCTTGCCGATCTTCCCCATCGGCGGCATCGACGCGCACAACGCCGTCGAGCTCGCCCGCTGCGGCCGCGCGTGCGTGGGCTCGGCGATCCTGGCCGCCGACGATCCCGCCGCCGCCGCGTGCGCCATCCGCGCCGCGCTCGAGGCGGGCGATTGAACGGACGCGCCTTCCGTCAAGTATATTTGACGGCCACCCGGGGCGTCACAAGACGAGCATGGCGTCGCCGTAGCTGTAGAAGCGATAGCCGGCGCGCGCGCATTCCTCGTAGGCCGCCAGCACGCGCTCGCGACCGGCGAAGGCCGCGACGAGCACGAGCAAGGTGCTGCGCGGCAGGTGGAAGTTCGTGAACAGAGCGTCGCAGGCCGCGAAGCGCGAGCCTGGACGCAGGAAGATGCTGGTGGCGCCTGCTCCCGCGGCGAGCGTCCCGTCGGGCCGAGCGCAGGACTCGAGCACGCGGGCGCTGGTCGTGCCGAGCGCCACCACGCGCCCGCCGCGCGACTTGGCGCGGCCCATGGCGGCGACGCAGTCCTCGCCGAGCACGTAGTCCTCGGCATGCATGCGGTGGTCGTCGAGTCGTTCGCATTCGACGGGAGCGAAGGTGCCGATCCCAACGTGCAAGGTCAGGCTGGCGCGCTCGACGCCCGCGGCGGACAGCTCCTCCAAGAGACGCGGCGTGAAGTGCAGGCCCGCGGTCGGAGCGGCGATGGCGCCGCGCTCCTTGGCGAAGATCGTCTGGTAGCTTGCGCGGTCGGCGGCGGGATCGCGCTCCGCGCCGCGGCTCTTCAAGATGTAGGGAGGCAAGGGCATGCGGCCATGCCGCTCGAGCGACTGTTCGAGGTCGCCATCGCAGGCGAGCTCGACCAAGGTCTCGCGCCCAAGTCGTCCCAGCACCTTGGCTCGCAAGGCCCCCCCTTCGAGCTCGAGGACTTCACCTTGGTGCAATTTCGCGGCTGGCTTGGCCAACGCCCGCCACGCGGCGGGTGTAGGCCCCTTGTCGACGAGCAGCAGCTCGACCTTGCCGCCGCTGGCGCGTTGCCCCACGAGGCGCGCAGGACGCACGCGCGTGTCGTTAGCCACCAACAGGTCGCCCGCGACGAGGAAGCGCGGCAAGTCGCGCACGCTGGCGTGGACCAGCGTCGACGCGCTGCGATCGAGCACGCACAAGCGCGCCGAGTCGCGCGGCTCGACCGGCTGGCGCGCGATCTGCTCCTCGGGCAGGTGGTAGTCGAAGTCTGCGAAGCGCACGCCTAGAGGATGCGCGTCCGGGGCCCCGCGGTCGAGTGCGGCGCCCACCCATGCCTCGCGCGATGCGATGGACGAGCCCGCGGACCACGCATCCAAGGCCGTTCTACGCAGTGAAAGGAAGGGGTAATACTCCCTTGTGCCCACTGAGAAACGAGCCCGATCAGCCGTAAATACTGGTGTGCGATCGATGAGCTCGCACCAAGCCGCGCGCCGCACCCGGGGGGGCTGCGGCGCGCGGTCGGACCCGGCCGACGCGATCTGGGAGAGGACTCGCGTCGGCCGGGGCACCGCTTGCTGCAAGGCCGCGACGAGCAGCGCCTCGACTTTGGCCAGAAGCAGCTTCAAGGCCGATACTCGATCTGGGCGCGTGGGCGCCGCCTCGCCCTTGGCACGGCGGTGGCAGAGCGCAACAACCAGAAACCACGCACAAGCCTCGCGCGCCATGCGCGTGGACCGCACACATCCCGCCAATCGTGGCCGCCATCTGGGTCGAACTCGCACCGCGACGCCGATCCCATGGCGACGAGAGGTTGGATAGGGAGTGCAGACATCCGGCCGCCGGGCTTGCTCGGCGGCCGGATGCATCGTCCAGGCATCGGTCTCCCTGCTTGCTGAGTCTCCCTGCCAGCCGTCTTCGGCGCGCACCGCGCCGTGTCGGGCAACGATTCCAACCAGCCCCAATGTCCCCCCCGGGCGGCGACACACTTCGGCACGCCTAGTCTTCGACCCGCCTTGCTGCCAGACGGGCCGTTCCGAGCCAGGTTCCGATCTTGACGAGTTCCCGCCCTGGACCTGCGCGCGCAGCTCTGCGCCCGCAACCACCTGGAGCGGCGAGTCCATCCGCGTGGCATCACATCTCGGCCTCGTCCTGCTGACCCGAGGCGGACTTCGAATCCGGCGCGACTGCTCCTTCCGGCGCCTGCCACGCGGCGCGCGGCTCGACCTCGTCGGAGATCCCGAGGTCGGCCATGCGCGCCACCAAGGTGTCGGGATCCCAGCCCAGCCACAGGGCGGCGCGCGTCTTGTTCGTGCGACCTGATTGCATGCGCGTGCTCCACAGCGCGTCGCGGATGTCCTCGACGCGCGGATGGCGCGAAGCAATCCGCGGGGCGAGCTTCCAGCCATGCTCGCGTGCGACGCGCTCCAAGTCGGCCGCCGTCACGACGCCACCACGCTCGTGCACCACGAGCCGCTGCGCCACGGCTTCGAGGTCGCGCAGGTTGCCGGGGTGGTCTTGGCGGAACAAGACCGCCAGCGCCTCCTCGGCCACCTCGGGCGCATGGCAGTCCTCCTCCTCGGCGAAGCGCGCCAGCATCGCGGTGAACAGCACGGGGATGTCCGCGCGGCGGCGCCGCAGAGGCGGGACGACCAGTTCATAGCGCGCGAGGCGCGCAGCGAGGTCGGGGCGCAAGCGCCCGTCGGCGGCCAGCCGAGCCAAGCCCTCGAGGCAACAGACGACGATGCGCGCGCCGGAGACGCGCAAGGGTCGCTCGTCCTCCAAGTGTTGGCCATCGAGCACCTGCAAGAAGCGCCGCTGCTCCGCGTCCCCCATCGACTCGAGCTGGTCGACGACCAACGTCCCGCCTTGCGCTGCGCGCAACAGCCTCGGCCAATCCAATGGACCGCCGCCGGCAGGCTGCACGACGAACGGACCGCGCGCCGAGCCGCCTTCGAAGTGGGTCCACCTAGCCACGACCGACTTGCCGCTGCCGTGCTCGCCGGAGATAGCCAGCACGCAGCGCGAGCGCGCCACTTCGGCGAGTCGCGTGGCGAAGGACAACAAGTCGGCGCGTCGCGCGTCGAAACCCGGCGCCCAACCCTGCCGGCGGCGGTGGTCGTCCCGGAAAGCCGCCAATCGCAAGCCGACGACGCGTCCCGCCAAGCGATGCTGGAGGGCATGTCCGTCGAAATCACGGAAGTCGCGCACATGCTGCGACTCGATGGCGATCGCCCCCACCACGCGCCCACCGAGGTCGAGCGGCAGCACGACTCCGGACTTGGCGGATGGCGACAAGGCTGCTTGCGCATCGGGCGTCTCGAAGCCCGCGCAAGTACGCCATGCCAAGGCGCGCGCCAAGGCCTTGCCGCCAGGAGCAGCGCAAGTCTCGGCCTCCGCGCGCGCGGGCAAGGCCTCGAGCCCGAAGGCGTCCAAGGCACCACCGCGATGAACCTCGGTCGGCGCTCCATCCTCGACGATGAAGGCGCGCCACGCGCGACGAGTCCACTTCAGCCCCAGCGACTCGATGCACTGCTCGAACTCGACGCGCAGGTGCTCGCGCGTCGACGCTGCCGCGTGCACATGGCGTGCATCGAGTGCTGCCGTCGCAACGGGGGAACGGCCAATCGAAGCGCTGCGCACCTGCTTGAGCGAAGCACGCAGGAGCTCCAGAGCGCGCACGGTCAGGTTGCGCCGCACGCCCTCGGGCGGCACCAGGTGGTGCTCCCACTCCAGGTGCAACCAGCCCAACGGCTCCCCGGCTTCGTCGACGATGGGCTCGAGCGCCACGGCCTTGGAGGCGCGGCCGATGGCCCCCCGGATGGGGACCATGCGCTCTCGATGCGAGTCGCCGACGAGGGCCTTGCCAGGTGGAATCTGCGCATGCTCCACCACGCCGCGGCCAGCGGCGAACAGACGAGCCTCGAGCGAACCCGACAACGCCAAGGCATCCTCGCGACCGGCGGCATGCTCGGCCAACGCAGCGCGCAAGCCCACCGCGGCGTCCGCGTGCACGGAGCGCACGCCGCCATCGTCGTCCTGCGCGTACACCACGAGCGCCGCAGCTCCCACCGACCGGCGCTCCAGCGGCAGTCGAGCAGCGACGACCGCCTCGCGCGCACGCGTGGAAGCCGCCGGCAAGGCCTCCGCCACCTCCGGCAACGCGCGCGCCATTTCGACTAGCGCCAACGGCACATCTGACGCGTCCACGCCCGCGAACAGCGCGCGTGCCGCGCTCCAGTTCCCTTCCGCGAGGGCGAGGGCGCCATCCAGATAGCCCCAGTCCTGCGCTCCCGAGCCACCAACATCGCTCCGGCCCGACTCGGCCAATTCCAAGTCGCGGCACTGTGCGCGCCATTGGGTGCGCCACGCGGTCGCCTCGCGCACCGCGCCGCGCTGCAAGTGCAGCGCGCAAACGGCCCTTGCCGCCGCGAACCTCGCGCTTGGCGAGCAGTTCCCCTGGCCCTCACCCAAGCCAGCCTTCGCGCACGACGCCTTGCCGAGCCGCGCATGTTCGACCGTTCCAGCGGCGGGCGCTCGCGCCTCGCGGCTCGCGGCGACGGGGGGCGAGGTCGCCACGAACCTGTAGAGCACCTCGGCCTCGTCCAGCGCCCCGCTCGCGTGCAACCAGCGGGCGCGCCACAACATCCCCAGCGCGGGCTCTTGCGTGCTCTGCGCGAGCGCCTCGAGCAGTTGCTCCGCCAAGTGCGGCAAGCCCAACTGCGCCGCCTCGGGTCCCGGCAGCCACGGCTGTTCGTCGCGCAAGTCGTCGAGCTGCCTCCACGCGGCGCGCGCGTCGAGGACCGCCGCCTCGAGCGCGAGCCAGCAATCCGCGGTGGCCGCGGCTCGCAAGGCATGCTGGAGCAAGGCGACCAGCGCCTCGCAGGCCGCTTGCCGATCGCAACGATCGAGCTCCACGCGCGCGGTCTCGAAGCCCAGGCTCGTGCGACCACCATCGAGCGACTGGGCGTCATCGACGAGCAGTTGCAGGAAACGCATGACGACATGCAGCTCTTCGCCTGCGCCCATGCCGCGTGTCTCGACCACGGGAGCTTCGGCGGCGCGCGCCTTGGCTGACGCGCGCGTGCGGCCGAGCACTAGTTCGAGCACGTCAAGTCCACTGTACATGGCGGATCCTGCGTTCACGGAAGTCCTCCTGCGCGTTGGTCGATGCTGGTGTGGGCGACCGTGCTCGACTTCGAGCTCTCTTCGCATTCCAAGCCTGGAGGCCCGTCGACATCCAGCTCGCGCGCCAAGTCGCTCGGACGAATCCTGGGTGGCACGCTGCGCAGCCATACGCGCGCCTCGCCGATCGATCCCGTGAGCAGCGAGGCCCGCGCGCACAACACGCGGTGCTCGTCGCTGGGCGACCAGATGCAAGCGGCCTGCGCCAAGCTCGCAGCGGAAGGCCACGCCGATGTCGGGCTTCCAAAGGCCTGGGCCAACACGGAAGGCACGGCCAAGCCCTCCAATTGCAGCGCCGTCAACAAGCAACGCACGCGCTCGCGCCATGACTCGATGCGCTGCGCCAAGCACGCGCGCGCGCGCTTGGCAACTTCAGGATGCCGATCGCCATGCCATGGATGGTCGATGGCTCGATCATCGACATCTCGACCAACAGGGTCTTGCTCGTCGCCGAGCGCGAGGCGGGCGCCTAGTTGGCCTTCGGGCTTTGGCGACTCGGGCCTGGACGACTCGGGCCTGGGCGACTCGGGCTCTCGCAACGCCAACGCCAGGCGCGCGCCGTCGGCGCAGGCAGAAGCCACCTCCTCCCGCTCGAGGCGCAGCAGTTCGATCTCGACCTGCTCGACGAGCAACGACCGACAAGGCGGACGCAATAGACCGACGCCGTACCGTGCGAATGTCGCCTCGCTGCGATCCGCGTCTTCGCGTTCGCCATGCAGGGGCCCGTGTTCAGCGCGCACGCCGCACCTCCCGCTTGGATGCAGGCGCCAACGCGGTGCTGCCCGCGACGAGCGGCGGCGCGACCACGGAGAGGAATGGCTCCAACGCGCGTCGCAACGCTTGCAGCTCCGTCGCGTCCGGCGACCGCGAGCGCTCGGTGGAATTCATCGGACGACGCAGCAACAGCCGGAAGAACACGCGCCGCGCCTCGTCGTCCAGCTCATTGAAGAGCGCGCATGCCGCGGCGAGCCGAGCCGCATCCAGGCGCAGTGGACGCGCCAGTTCGAGGAAAGCCCCCCCGACCGGTTGCGACTCCGACGGAGCGCGAACGCGCAAGGAACGGCAATCGTCCAGCGCGAGATCGACATGGCCATCGAGCCACGGACCGAGATCAGGTCGTCCTTGGTAGCGGCACGCGCCACGCGCTATGCGCGCGAAGGACCGCAATAGCACGCGGTCGGCGTCGAGCAGCAAGCAGCGCTCGAGGAGTCGCGCGCCTATGCGGGCGCGCAAGCGCAAGGGATCGTCGCGCACGATGCGCGCCAAGACCTCGCGTGGACTGGCTCCGCACAAGAGGAGCCTCCAGCGCGTGCTGTCGACCTCCGCCGTCCTCGCGTCGTTGGACGCTTCGACTAGCTTGGTCGCGCAAGGCTCGCTCGCGTGCGACTCAGGCGCGCGAGACTCGGCTCGGCCGCGCTTGCTCGCGGTCGGGAGCATCGGCGCGTCTTCGCCGCGGGACGCGGATCGAGCGGCACAGCCAGACGCAGCGGGTGGGTTGGACGAATGTGCGGGCTGGCGACGCGGCGCTCGACTAGCCATGGGGGCACCTCGAAAGCAGGCGGACGTGGATCTCGGCGCGACGTAGGAGCGTGCGGCCGAGCGCGGTCGGCGACCAAGTGGTCGTGTGAACCGCGCTTCCATGCGAAGCTAGAGGCGACCTCGAAAGAGCAGGGATAGGAAAAATGACAACGCCGGAGGTCATAGCAATTTGCAATATTTCAAGTGACTTTGAATTCATTGGTAATGCGCCGTAATCATCACTCGCTTGGCCAGTCGACCACCTCCCGTCCCGACCGTGTCAGGTCTTTTTTTCCCCGCTTTGAAACGCGAGCAAGCCACCTGACGCGGCCGCGCACCATGGCGTGTCCGGCGCGCGAAGTCGCTATCCTCGCCGATTCGCGCGCAGCGACTGAAAGATGGTGGCAGACCATCGTCCTGCGCCCCCCCTGGACGACCACTGCATGGACAAGTTGCTGCAAGGCAAGACGGGCTTGGTGCTCGGCGTCGCCAACCGCCGCTCGATCGCCTGGGCCTGCGCCCAATCCCTCTCCAAGGCCGGCATGCGCCTCGCGCTCACCTACATGGGCGAACGGATGGAGAAGGGTGTCCGCGAACTCGCCGCGGAGCTGCCCGATTCGCTGGTCTTGCCGTGCGACGTCACGCAACCGGACACGATCGACTCGGTGGCGCAAGCCTTGAAGGAGGAGTTCGGCGGGCTCGACTGCCTCGTGCACGGGGTCGCGTTCGCCAAACGCGAGGAACTGCAGGGCGACTTCTTCAACACGAGCCGCGATGGCTACATGATCGCGCACGAAGTGTCTGCCTACTCCTTGACGGCCATGACGCGCGCCGTGCTGCCGCTGATGGAGGGCCGCCAAGGCTCGATCGTGACGCTGTCGTACATCGGCGGCGAGCGCGTCATCCCCAACTACAACATCATGGGCATCGCCAAGGCGGCGCTGGATGCGAGAGTGCGGTACCTCTCGCACGATCTCGGCCCGCGCGGCATCCGCGTCAACGGCATCAGCGCCGGGCCGATCCGCACGCTGTCCTCCGCCGGCGTGTCGGGCTTCACGGACATCCTCGACGAGATCGCCTCGAAGGCGCCACTGCGCCGCAACGTCACGGCCGACGAAGTGGGCGACACCTGCTACTTCCTCGCCTCGCCGCTCTCGCGCGGCATCACGGGTTCGATCGTCTACGTCGACGGCGGCTACCACATCATGGGCGTCTGAGCCCGAGCGTGGGCGCTCAACCGCCCTCGCGGCCTTGGCGCTCGGCTTTCTCGCGCTTGGCGCGCTCCTGCTCGGCCGGCGTGGGCGGCGGCGGAGGAGGAGGCCGCTGCGGACCGCGCTGCTTCTCGAGCTCGACGGCCTCGAGGGCTTCGCGCTCCTTGGCGCGCGAGGCGTAGACGCGACGGCGCAGCTCGCGCGCATCGAACACGAGCACCTCCGACGGCGCGTCGACGCGCGCTCGGCACAAGGCGTCGGCCGCCAACACCCACAACGCGATGCCGCCGTCCAGCCGCAGCGCGAGTCGATCCTTGGCTGCGAGGTCCGGCAACCAAGCGCGCCCCCACAAGTTCCCGCGCAACTTGAGCGGCTCTGCGCGCTCGAGGTGCGACCACAGGCGCGACACGGGCGCGACCACGACGGCCTTCTCGTCGCGCGCGAAGGCCGACAGGCGCGCGGCGAGGCGCGCCTGCACTTCGTTGGAAGGCAGCTTCCGCGCGTCGAGGAAGCCACCAGGCGACTGCGCGGCCAAGTCGCGCCATTCGGGCAGGTCGCCGAGGACCAGCGGCGCTCCGATGCCCTTCAACGCCACGAGCGCGCGCTCGAGGCGCTCGGGAGCGTGCTCGCCAGCGTCGTGCACGGACATCGCCAACGAGTCGAGCGCGAAGACGAGCGTGGGCTTGTCGGCCTTGGCGAGGCGCGACTGCCGCTCGAGGTCGACCAACGGGTCGCGGCCGCGGCTCGAGTCCGTGTAGCGCGCCACCGCGCCGTGCTTGCAGAGGATCGCTTGCTCGACGACATCGGCGAGCGACACCGTCGCGCCGACCTCGGAGGCCCAGGCGGCGCCATGCGAGGACTCGGACCCGAGCACGACGATGCGCGCGTAGAGCGGCACCTCGCGCGTCTCGATGGGCTGTTCCGCGGAGGCCAGGGTTGGCGAGCCGGGCGCCTGCGCCTGCGCCAGGGCCTGTGCCTGTGCGCAGGTCGCGAACGACGCGAAGAAGGCGCACAACACCGCGAGCGGCGAAGCGGAGCGAAGAAGCGTGCTGGACATGGCCTAGACAGTATCGGATGCGCGAGCACCGCGTGCGCCGCCCGAACGGCTGGAAAAGCGCCCTCCAGCACGACGCGACGGGTCGGCAGTGGCGCCGCGGGCCCGGTCCTGCGATCCTGCCGTGTCCGCAGCAGACCAGATGGACGCGCCCCGCCAAGCAGACTCTCCCTCCCGCCCCCGCCCTCTCGCGCGCGAGCGCCACGAGCACTTCGCCACCTGCGCGCGCGGGCTCGAGCCGCTCCTGCACGCCGAGCTGAAGGCGCTCAAGTTCGGCAACCTCGAACGCCAGGTGGGCGGCGTGCAGTTCACCGGCACGCAAGTCGACGCGGCGCGCGCCAACTTCGAGCTGCGCACCGCCATTCGCGTGCTGCGGCGCGTGGCGACCTTCTCCGCGCCGGACGAAGCGAGCTTCCACGCCGGAGCCAAGGGCGTGCCGTGGGAACAGTGGATCGACAGCGACGCGACGATCAGGATCGACGCGACTTCGAGCGACAGCCGGCTCGACCACACGCATTACCTCGAGCAGCTGGCCAAGGACGCCATCTGCGACCGCTTCCGCGAGCTCGCTGGCGCGCGACCGTCGGTCGACCTCGACGATCCCGTGCTGCCGGTGCGCGTGCACTTGTCGAAGGACCGCTGCAAGCTCCTGCTCGACACCTCGGGCGACTCGCTGCACAAGCGCGGTTGGCGCGTGCACCAAGGCAAGGCGCCGCTCGCGGAGACTTTCGCCGCCGCGCTCGTGCTGCACTCGGGTTGGGACTTGCGTTCGCCGCTCGTCGATCCGTTCTGCGGCTCGGGCACGATCCTCGTCGAGGCGCTGCTGTTGGCGCTCGATTGCGCGCCGGGGCTGTTCCGCGAGCGCTTCGCGCAAGAGCGTTGGAAGGACCACGACGCGCCGGCGTTCGCGCGGTTGCGCGCCGAACTCGAGGCGCGAAGGAAGCCTGCGTCCAGCGTGCAAGGCCGGCTGCAGGTCGTCGGCCGCGACGCCTCGGCGACGGCGCTCGAGGAAGCGCGGGCCAACCTGCGCTCGGCCGGCCTCGCCGACCTCGTGCGCCTCGAACAAGGTCGCGCGGAGGACTGGCGGCCGCGCCGCGGCTGGAACGCGTGGCTGGTCTCCAATCCGCCGTGGGGCGAGCGCATCGGCGACGAACGCGCCGCGCGAGCGCTGCTCGAGACCTTGGGCGCCGGGCTGCGCGCCGACGGCGCCGGCTGGACCGCCTGCGTGCTGTCGGGCAACCCCGACCTGGAGCGCGCCATGGGCCTCGGCGGAGCGCCCTTCGCGACTTGGCACAACGGCGGCATCGAGTGCCGCGCCGTTGTCCAGCGTTTTTGACAAACACCCGAGGCGGGGGAACGACGGTGCGTGGCGCGGCGCATGCCTACTCGGCGCTGGCCTCCACCTCGAGCGCGCCGTCCGGCCCGATGCGGGCGCGCACCAGGTTCGGACGGCAGCACACCGGACAGTCCTCCACGTACTCCTGCCGGGATCCGTTCTCCGGGTCGATCCAAGTGTCGATGGACTCGAAGCACGACGGACAACGGTAGGAGCCGGACGGATCGAAGTCGGCGGTCGAGCCCTGCGGGCGCGCTACGGGGACGAGGCGCGTCGTCGCGCCTTCGACCCGGCAGGCGAGCCGCACGTCGCGCAGGCAGCCGCTGCACTCCTCGACGAGCTCCGCGCCATCCACCGGAGCTTCCAAGAGCCAGACTTCCGTCGAGGCGCCGCAGCGCGGGCACTCGAACGCGGCCAGACGGCCTTCAGACGCTTCCATGCAGGCGCCTACGAGATCCGGCGCGCGATTGGATGCCGCGCGACATCGATCGCGCCGCGCCCACGCTCCCGCTCTTGGCCATCCGCTCCCGCCTCGCGCCGACCGTGCTCGGCGGCTATGGTGCCCCACCCGCGAGACCCTGCATGCATCCGGAGATCGAACGCTACAACAAGAAGTTGGAACTGGCGCACGAGGAGCTGTGCAACGCCTTGGCCAAGACGATCGAGGAAGGTCTATCCGCCGCGCAGGGCAAGGTCTGGCACGCCCACCCTGTCTGGTTCCTCGCGGGCAACCCCACGGTCGGCTACAGCCGGCAGAAGCGCGGCATCCGGTTGATGTTCTGGAGCGGAGCGGACTTCGACGAACCGGGCCTCGACGTCCCGGGCGCCAAGTTCAAGGACGCCTCGGTGTTCTGGAACACCAAGGCGGACATCGACGAGCCGGCGCTGGTGCGTTGGCTGCGCAAGGCGCGGCTCATCCAGTGGAACTACCGCGACCTCGTGAAGAAGAAGGGGCGCCTGGAACGCCTCGACTGAGCGGCCGAGCCCGTCTGTCGCGCACCCGCGCGGGACAGCGAGCTCGGACGCGGACTCAGTGGTGGTGGCCGCCGGGGCCGTGGACGTGGCCGTGCTGCAACTCCACCGGCGTGGCGGCGCGCACTTCGACGATCTCGACGTCGAAGTGCAGGGTCTCGCCGGCCAAGGGGTGGTTCAAGTCCACGACCACGTAGTCCTGTCCAACTTCCTTGACATGCACCTGCGTCACGCCGTCCTCGTCCTCGGCCGTGAACATCATGCCTTCCTCGATCTCCACATCGGTGGGGAACTGGGTGCGCGGCACCTTCTGGACGCCGCGCGGGTCGTGCTCGCCGTAGCCTTCGCCCGGCGCGACTTCGACCACCTTCTTGTCCCCGACCTTCAGGCCGAGCAGGGCCTTCTCGAGGCCCGGCACGATGTTGCCGCGGCCGTGCAGGTAGGCGAGCGGCTGGCCGCCCTCCTCGCGCGAGGTGTCGACGGTCTCCCCGTCGACGGTCAAGGTGTAGTGGAACAGGACGACGGACTTGTCGCCGATGATCAAGCTCATGGTGCTTTGCACGCAGCGCGGAGGGCGGCCGTCCTAGCACGGCCACCAGGGGCGTCGCGAAGCCAGAGGGTAGCCAAGCGCGTCCCGCGGACCGCGCGGAATCCCGGGGAATGCGGCCCGTTCAGCCCTTGGCGCGCAAGTCGTCCACCAAGTCGAATCCGGCGCGCGTGCGCACGAGGCTGACGACGAGCAACACGCCCAACACGAGCGCGCAGCCGAACTGCAGCCAGCCCGTCTCGGCGTGCACGCAGGCCTCGACCTGGCTGGCGATGGCCGCGGGCGCCCACCAGTCGACCAATGCTCCGAGCACGAGCGTCGTGATGCACAGCGCCGTCAACTGCACGGCGACGAAGCGCCAACCAAGGCTCTTCGCCAGCACCACCAGCGTCGCGCTGTTCGTGGCGGGCCCCACCAGCAGGAACACCAGCGCAGCCCCCGGCGACAGTCCCTTTGCAAGCAGCATCGCCGCGATGGGCGTGCTGGCCGAAGCGCACACATACAATGGAATGCCCACCAGCAGCATCACGAACAGGCCGCTCGCGCCTTGCATGGTGGAGGCCTCCAACGCCTCGATGGGCAGGAAGGCGCCGAGCACTCCAGCCACCAGCAAGCCGAGCAGCAAGGACGGCGCCACGTCGTCCAGCACGTCGACGTAGGCGAAGCGCAGGATGGCCCGCCAAGCGGGTTGCGACGCGGCCTCGTCCGCGGATGGCGCGGGGTGCGCACGACCACGGTCGCCGGCCGACATGGATGCGCGCTGCGTGACCGTCGATCCCGGGGGACCGCTCGCGCTGGACTTGGACCGCAACGGCACGAAGGACAGGCCGCTCGAGAGCGACTTCGGCGCGTCCTTGCTCGGCGAATGCTTGCCAGGCGCGGGTGTGGCGCAACAGCTGGCCTCGGTCGCTGCTGGAGTCGCGGGCTCGAGCTGCGACTCCGTGGCGCAACACGCATCGACCGTCTCCACGGGCGCGCACAGCGCGCAATCCTCGGCCGCGTCTTGGACCGAACGCCGCGTCGGCTCGCGATCGAGCCCGGACTTCACCAACCAGTTCACGGCGGCTCCCGAAGCGAAGGCGGTCAGCACCGCGGCGATGGGCCGCAAGATCGTCATGACCGGACCGAGCAGGCTCCACGACGCGGCGACCGAATCGACGCCGGTCTCGGGCGTCGAGATGGTGAAGGCGCTGGTGGCCCCCTTGCTGGCGCCGCCTCTGCGCAGCGACAAGGCCACGGGCACGACCGAACAGCTGCACAGGGGCAACGGCGCACCGACCGCGGCGGCCCAAGCCACGGACTTCAGGTCGTCGCCGCCCATCTTGCGTGCCAACCACGCCGTCGACAGGTGGCGCTTGACCACGCCAGCCAGCAGGAAGCCGAGGAGCAGCAGGGGGGCCATTTGCAGGAAGAGCGACCAGGCGGAGTCGAGCACCGCGCGCGCCTGCGGCACGAAGGCGCCGTAGTCCCCCATGCTGGCGGCCGTGATGCCGATTCCCAGCAGCACCGCGCCGAACTCGCGCAACGGTCGCTTGGCGCCGTGGAAGACCTCGGGCAAGAGGTCGCACAAGGCGACATAGAGGAAGGTGCCCAACGCGAAGCCCGTCAAGAGCGGGTCCAGCTCCGGCGACCACTCGAGCACCGTCCCGCCGAGCATCAGCCCCGCCGGCTCGATCAGGATGAACAACGAGAGCCACGCCAAGGTGCGCGCCAGGCGCATGCCCGCCAAGCGCAAGACCGTCGCCAAGGAGAAGGTCTCGGTGGCCTTGTGCAGCAGGATCGACACCACGAGCTGCGTGCTGGCCGCGCCGCCTTCGAGGGCGCCCGCGTAGGCGAAGCCCGCGGTGAGGGCGTGCAAGCTCAAGCCGATGAAGGTCGCCACCCACAGGACGCTGTGAGGACTCTCGATGGCCGCATCGCCGCCCATGGCCGCGATGGATGGCTTGGCATGCTCGTGATGGTGGTGATGATGCGCGTGCTGATGACCGTGCCCGGCGCGACGCAGCCACACGCGCTCGACGACGAACAAGAGCAGCAGTCCGGCCAAGGCCGCCACCCAAGGACCGGACCCGTGCGACACCGGTCCATGGTCGTGCCCTTCGTGGACCTCCCCGCCCGCGAGGTGCGGCAGCAAATGCAGGAAGATGGTGCCGAGGAAGATCCCCGCCGCCAGCGCGACGAACAGGTGCAGCCCACGTTCGGTCCACCGCCGCTGCAAGGGCAAGAGCGCCCCCACGACGCCAGCCGCCAAGAGCAGCAAGGCCATGTGTGTGGTGGAGAAGCCGTCCACTAGGGTGGGTCCGGGGGCCGGTCGGCCGGCGCCACCTCGAAGGGAGGGAGCTGCCGGGTTCGCGAGGAGCGTACTTGTACGACTCGCGCACGGGTCTTGGAAGCTGGCGCGAATTCGCCCCCAACGCCCGAGCTCCGTTTGCGTACCGTGCGACCTCGAACGCGCTGGCGCCAAGCGAGGAATCCTTGCCAAGCGCCCGCGCGCGCGGACAATGCTCCCCCCCATGGTCGCGACCAGGCCCGGTTCGGGCGGCCGGCTAGCCGCCGTGCCGATGCCTGTTTGGCGACCCGACTCGCTGCCATGATCGAAATCCAAGAGCTTTGCAAGGACTTCGGGCCGCTCCGCGCGGTCGACCGCATCAGCTTCGCCGTCAAGAAGGGCGAAGTGCTCGGCTTCCTCGG
>SXGR01213448.1_pt1 | contig 24306 bp, 20 predicted proteins | sample 3174711 | NCBI WGS metagenome assembly SXGR01 (sample SAMN11356860, study PRJNA531348) | freshwater metagenome | isolation source: freshwater sample F1-60 | place: China: Fuxian Lake, Yuxi | collected 2017-12-25
GCCGATCTTGCCAGTCCGTGCTCCGGCCACGAGTGCGTCGATCGCGGCTTGAGCCTGGTCATCGGCGACCACGACCTCCAGCTTGGTCTTGGGGAGGAAGTCCACAGTGTATTCCGCACCGCGATACTGCTCCTTGTGACCCTTCTGGCGGCCGAATCCTTTGCACTCGGTCACAGTCATGCCGAGCACATTGATCTTGGTCAGGGCTTCTTTCACGTCTTCCAATTTGAAATGCCGAATGATGGCTTCGATCTTCTTCATGGCTGGGTTCCGAGGAGTGTGAGTGAATCAGAAAAACGACGCCCACGATCAAGCCGTGGACGTCGTCTCAGAAAGTTGCGACTAGCGGGTGATGAAGTCTGGGTAGGCGTGAGCGCCCATCTCCGGGACATCCAAGCCTTCGATTTCGGTCTCACGGCTGACTCGCAACGGAGTGATCTTGTCGCTGATCTTGAACCAGATGTAGGCCATCGTGAAACCGAAGACCCACACCACCGCGACGGTGATCAACTGCGCCCACAACTGCGACGTGTCACCAAAGAAGGCTCCACGAACGCCGTCGGTCAACAGGCCATCGTCAGCACCATTCGCGTCAAACTTGGCTCGGACAACATTGTTCCAGCCGTTGCCGTACTTGCCGTTGGCGAAGAGGCCCAACGCGATCACGCCCCACGAACCGTTCACACCGTGAACCGAGATCGCTCCGACCGGATCGTCGATCCCTCGGCGTTCCCAGAAGAAGACGCTCTCCACAACCAGTACGCCGGCGATCGCTCCGATGACAACAGCCGCCCAGCTATCCACGAACGCACACGGAGCGGTGATCGCCACCAAGCCGGCCAACATCCCGTTGCACAACATCGACGGGTCCGGCTTGAACCCCTTGCCCATCATCCAGCACATCGTGGCAATCGCACCGGTGATCCCCGCCAACATCGTGTTGACGACGATGGCGCTCATCCGCAGGTCGGTACCAGACAGCGTCGAGCCGGGGTTAAACCCGAACCAGCCGAACGCCAGGATGAACGTGCCGATGACCACCATCGGGACGTGATGTCCCGGCATCGCTTGCGGTTTGCCATCAATGAACTTACCGATTCGAGGCCCGATGACAATCGCACCGGCCAGAGCAATCGCTCCACCCATCGAGTGCACCACAGCCGAGCCAGCGAAGTCGACGGCTCCGTGGCCGAACCCCATCGTGCTCCCCAAGTTGGCCAACCAACCGCCACCCCACACCCAGTTCGCAAACAGGCAGTAAGGCAGAGCGACCCAGATGCCGTACAGACAGAAGTTCTTCCAGGACCAGCGCTCGCACATCGACCCGGTCGGGATCGTGGCAGTCGTGTCCATGAAGACCATCATGAAGAAGAACAGTGCCATGACGCTGACGTCATCCATGCCGTTCAGGAAGAAGCCTTTCGTCCCCATCAAGCCGTAAGCGAACACTCCCGAACCGGGAGCGGTCTCGCCAATGCCGATGCCGCTGTTGAGGATTGACGTTCCAGGGCCGAGCGACGAGTACCAACCCGGAGCCACCGGCCCGTTGAACCAGTTCCCCCAGCCGATCGCGAAGCCGTAAGCCCAGAAGGCGATACAGCCCAGCGGGTAAATCATCATGTTCATCGTGATGGTGTGAGCCGCATTCTTGGAGCGACCCAAACCTGCCTCGACCATCGCGAAGCCCGCTTGCATGAACATGACCAGGAAGCCCGCCACCAGCACCCAGACCATGTTGATCGAATAGGTGTTGTGAGCGATCCGGTCATACAGCTTGTCGGGAGTCATCGCCTTGGGATCGCCGTCGCCGACCGGTCCAGCCGACGGAGTCGTCCAGTAACCGGCGTTGCCGCCGCCCGCATCCGGCCACTTCGGAGCCTTCGGGTCGAGGTTCGTCCCCGTGAAATAGTCCGGCACAGCGGGAGGAGCTGCCGGAGCCGCAGCGTCACCTGCCGGCGCAGCAACCGGAGCCGCCGCCTCAGCGGGAGCCGCCTTGTCCTCTTGGGCAAATCCAAACGTGGCTCCGAAGGACAGCAGCAGTCCCAGAGCCATCAACGGCAAGTACCTTCGCATCATTTTGGTCAGCTCCATTCGTTCACGAGGCAAAACGGAAGCTCACGAACCAACGGCGCGAGGTTCGATGCCCCGCCGCTTCCGTTGGCGACAAGGCTGAGCCGAAACTTTCAACGACCCAGGCGAACGGCAGCTTGCGCGGCTGAGCGAGACCTCGGCAGGACTCTTTCGTCCGAGGTTTCCACCGGCCAATTTCGATCCATCGAGGCACCGGTCCTGTCCATTTCCTACAGCCGCCGCGCAATGAGGCAGCAGCCCGTCGGGCGGTTTTGCAAGCATCGTGCCGAAGATGCCGTGCTGCCTCAGCACTAGCCGCTCACCGGCAGACCAATCGCATTTTTCTGCGAGATTTCCTCAGATTCTCACGTTCGGAAATCTTCCGCCCAGGCCCCCACGAACCAGCAACCTGCCCGCCCACTCAACCGCCACTGACTATTTCCAAGGCAAACTTGAGGACTCCGGCCGCTTGAAGACTCGCCGCCGCGAGGTCATGCTGCCGCTCGTTGCGACCCGAATTGGGCGGCTTCGGGCGCAGCCGGGATTCGCCGCCGGACACGACTCGCAGGAGCCTTCGCCATGTCCAGCCATCCCACGTTTGGTTCGCACTACAGCCGTCGCAAAATCCTGGCCACCGCCATCGCCGCCGGAGCCGCTTCGGCCCTGCATCCCATCACTCACACCACCGCCGCCGAGAAAGTGAAAACCGTCGTGACCAAAGGAAACATCAAGCAGTCGATCGTCTTCTGGTGCTTCAATGTCGGAGGGGACAAGTGGGACATCGAGAAGCAATGCCAAGTCGCCAAGCAACTCGGCTGCGTGTCGATCGAGCTGGGTGACCACAAGGACTTCCCGGTCATCAAAAAGCACGGCCTGACTTGTGCGATCGCCGGCAACCGGATGCCAGGTGCTCCGTTCATGCGCGGCCTCAACAACCCGGACTATCACGCCGAGTGCATCGCTCGCACCAAAGAGGCCATCGACGGCTGTGCCGAGTACGGCTCCGGCAACGTGCTCGCCTTCACCGGCTACATATGGCGGAAGGCCGAGGACGACAAGAGCGGCGAAATCTCGCTCGAAGAGGGTGCCGATAACTGCGTCAAGGCGTTGAAAGAACTCTGTGCCTACGCCGACAAGAAGAACGTCAACATCTGCGTCGAGCACCTCAACACGCGCGACGGCAGCCACCCGATGAAAGGTCATCCCGGCTACCAGGGGGACGACATCGACTACGTCGCCAACATCGCTCGCCGAGTCGGTTCGCCGCGAGCGAAAATCCTGTTCGACATCTACCACGTCCAGATCATGAACGGCGACGTGATCCGCCGCATCGAAGAGTGCAAAGACGTCATCGGCCACATCCACACGGCGGGCAATCCCGGCCGAGCGGAACTCGACGACAAGCAAGAGATCAACTACCCGCCGATCATGCGCAAGCTGCTGGAGATCGGCTACAAAGGCTACGTCGGCCAGGAATTCATCCCGACTCGCGACCCGTTCGTCGGCCTGACCGAGGCGGTCAAACTCTGCGATGTCTGATTCTGCGTTGCTACTCCGCCGCTTCGAGCAGTCGCTGCCAACGAGCCATCAGCATGCGGTGTCCGCCGGACGCTGGATCGTCTTCGTCAATGTCTTTCAAAGCGCGGACGGCTGGCTTGAGTTTTTTCAGCTTCACCAAAGCCATTGCCATCAAAGACTGATTGTTGGCCACCCAACCGCCACTGGAATGTTGGTTGGCGTAGATGACGCACTGATCGACGACGGCTTGCATCCGGTTTTGTTCAAATTGACACAGCGCCAACCAGTAGCACGCATCATCGCCCGCCAGCAGGTGTAGTTTGCGAATGTGAGCATATTCCGGCTGCATCAAGATCGATCGCAACGTTTGAGTTTCTGTCGTGCCGACGACTGAGAGGCCATCTTTTGTCTTTCCATCAGGAGCCACCAATTGCAACTTTTTCGCAGTGGGAGGGTCCACATCGTACAATTGCGCCGCCAAATAACCGGGGATGACGTCAGACCAACGACCCATGACATGTTCCATTCTTCGTTTGAACATGGTCCGTTCCGGCTTGGCAAACTCCAAATCAAAATTACGGCCATCCGGTTTCGCCAGAAACCGTTCCACGCGAACTGGAGCGGCCAGCGACTGCGACAGCTTGTTAATCTCCTTTTTCTGTTCCGGAGTCATCCCCATTGTCGTTTCACGCACGATTTCCGGGTACGGCCAGATCGCGACATCGTCCGCCGACCAAGCGGCCGCCGGATGTTTGGCGACTCGCGACCACAAGCCTGGTTGATCCTCCGAATCCTCCAACGAGTCGGACACGATTAACGAATTCTCGCCGGTCAGTTCCTGTTGCAGCCGCTTCATGCGAATCGACAGTTGCTCCGAGTGACAAATCAGCTCGACCTGCGGAGCTTCCAGCATTGCCGCTGTCAGAGCGAACGTCTCACCGCTGTCCTGGGCGATTGCCTCCAATAATTTCGGATCGCGCTGTGCTTGCCGCAATGACATTGGCAAACGAGGCAGCGCGGATTTCGGATCGGCGGTGTCGGCAGTCAATGGCAGACCCAGCGTTGGGTCGAACAACAAAATATCCTTCTCGAACAACACACCGATCAAGAAATGGTCATTGCTCGTAGCCTCTCCGGCCGGGCGGCGTGGCGAGAGAATCACGGAGTCCACGTTGCGTTGGCGCAATAACTCCGCGAATGCCCAGGCTCGATCGGCGGCCGTGCCCCGGCCGAGCAGCATCACGTCAAACGGTCCCATCGGAACTCGACGGCTGCGCGCCGAAACCAGCGCGACATTGCGAACGACATAGTCAAACAGATTCACGACGACGTCGAGGTCTTTCTCCGCGTCTCCCGCAGCGAATTTCGTCGCCTTGCTGGCCCACAAACAATCTCGCAGGTACGGCGCGTCGCGTTCGACGAATTGCTCCAGCGAGACCTGCTCGATCCACTCCTTCGGCAACGACTTCAGCAGACCGTGCGGACGATGTGGCTCCCAACCTTCACCTCGCTTTTCCGCTTCGGCTTTCGCCCCCTTGGCCCACTCATTGAGCACCGCGATCGCCTGTTCGGGCCCCGACGCGATACCGAGTTTTTCCGGCCGTAGACCCTCCATGGCGTTTTGTAAGTTCCGGAGAATGCGTGACTCCGCTTGCTGATCTGCTTGCTCGCTCTGCGGCTTATCGGGCTTGCTGGTCGTCGCCTGCGGCGTGCAACCAGACCAAATCAGGACCAGGCTCAACAACGCACTCCGCGAATTCCATCGGAACAGCCTGCGGGAACAAACTCGATCGGCATCTCGCATGAATACAACCTTCGGCCAAGGAACAGAAAAAAGAATCACTGACGTTTACTCGCCCACGGCGGTCATTTCCAGGAACAGCGACCGCAGCCGAGTCAGTTGATTGAGCAGCCGTGTTACGTCGGAAAGACGCAGCATGTTGGGACCGTCGCTGAGTGCTCGATCAGGATCGGGATGCGTTTCCAAAAACACCGCGTCACAACCCGCCGCGACGGCAGCCCGCGAAAGAGTTGGAATCATCTCACGCTGACCGCCGGTCGTGCTGCCTCCCGGCATCTGGACACTGTGCGTCGCGTCGTAGCAAACCGGGGCGCCGCTGCGCTGCATGATCGGGATGCACCGAAAATCGTTGACCAGTCGGCCGTAGCCAAATGTCGTTCCGCGTTCGGTCAACAGCACGCGCGGGCAGCCAGCCTCTTCGCACTTCTTGACGATGTGTGTCGTGTCCTCAGCAGCCACAAACTGCGGTTTCTTGACGTTGACCACCCCGCCGCTCGCGGCACATGCCGTCGCGATCGCGTGGACCAAATCCGTCTGCCGCGCGAGAAACGCCGGCACTTGCAGGATCTGACAGACCTTCGCGGCCGGCTCGGCTTGCTGCGGTTCGTGAATGTCCGTTGTCACCGGCAACCCAGTCACCTCGCGCACCTTCGCGAGAATGTCGAGGCCACGCTCCAAACCGGGTCCACGAAAACTGTGAAAACTTGTCCGATTGGCTTTGTCGAAGCTCGATTTGAAAACCAGTTGCCAATCATTCGCATCCGCCCATTCGGCCAATTGTTTGGCGACGTCGAGCACCAATTGCTCGCTCTCGATGACGCACGGCCCGGCAATGAACAACAGCGGATGCCCTGCACCGCATTGCATGTTGCCAATTCTGATCGGGTTGTCTGGCATCATCACCTCCCTGCGAATCATCGATTCGGCGCGACCATCTCCAGAGCCGCGGGCAGCACTTCCAACGTCACGGGAGTGAATCCTGCCGGGTCGCCGTCCATCTGCCACGGGACGACAACATCGGCTTCGATTCGCACTCGCGATGCCTTCAGGCAGGTCACATCGGTCAGCTTTTGATGTCGTCCGGCGACCACATGCCCCAAGTACCGCAGCATTTGAAATGTCGAGCCTCGCTCAAAAAGGCACAAGTCCAACTGGCCATCTTCGGCAGTCGCTTGCGGAGCGAACGGAATTCCGTAGGCGTACTTTGGCACGTTGACAGCGATCAGTAGTCGCGCGAGTCGTGGTTGCGGCTCGTCGTTCACGAAGACTCGCACGGGCGGATGATCGTACTTGCGGATCGAGTGCCAGATCGGCGCAGCGTAGTGCCATTTGCGGATGTTGCCGCGCCGACTCGCGTGCGCCCGCTGCAAGACAGCCGCATCGAAGCCGCAGCTCGCCATCAACGTGAACCGTCGCCCGTTGAGTTGTCCAAGATCGAGTCGGCGTCGTGAACCGCTGGCAATTAATGCGGCGACTTGCGTACCCGACGGCTGAATTCCGAGATACTTCGCCAACAGATTCTCCGTCCCCAGCGGCAACGTCGCGAGCGGCAATCCCGGATACCGATTCACCACGTCGCCAATCGTCCCGTCGCCCCCCGCCGCGACCACACAGAGGAGTTGCTCTCGCGCCGCGGGATCGGCCAACTTCGCCTGCATGCGTTCACGACTCGCAAATAACCGCGGCCGAATGTCGCGCCGCTTCAACTCGCGAATCAACTCGAGCAACACGCCACGTCGAGCCCCCGTCCCTGAGATCGGATTTCGCTGAATGGCCACCCACGGACGCTTCATGGCAGCATCTCCAGCAGGTCGCTGAGTTGCCGCAATTCCGAGTGGTCCACATCTCGCTGCAAATGGACCGCCGCAATGCCGGCCGCTCGTGCTGATTCGACATCGTTGACGAGATCGTCACCGACCATCAGCACTTCGCTTCGATCGCATTCCGCAGCCTCGACGACGGCAGAATAAAAACCACGATGAGTCTTTCGATACCCGACCAGCGAGGAGATGACTCGGCAGCGGACATCTCGCAATTCGGACAGTCCGTCGCAGATGCGATTCAGCCGCGCGTCGAAATTCGATGCGATCAGCACTCGATAGCCACGTTGGCCGAGTTCCTTCAGCGTTACGGCGACATCGTCAAAACAGCGCCACGATTCCGGCTGCCCGAAGTGCTCGAACAATGACTCGAAGCATCCCGATGAATCGGTCGCATCCGGTAAGACGTCCTGCACGACTTGTCGCCAGAAGTCGCGTTCAAACTCTTCGTTGGTCCTGCCGGGCTCGCCAAATTTCGCGACCACCCATTCGTCCGCGCGGCGGAAAGCCGCCGCAAATCGCCGCCGAACTTCTTCGGCAGGCAGTCGCGATCCAAACCGCTGGCCATGCAGCGCGTACGCCGCAGTGACCGACGGCTCGGCATAAATCAACGTCCCCACCGCATCCAGCGCGATGCACCGAAACCGTTTCGCCGATCCACTCATCCGCATCTCCTTGATGTTCAAGTTTCGCAGTCTGTCGCCACTCGCACGGATCGCCAAGCCCAAGATTAGCCAGACTCCGTTCCGGTTCCACGACAACTCGGTTCCGTTTGGAGTACGCTGCGACTCGCAAACGACGAACACGGAATCCGTCAGCGAGCCTGCTCGTGAATCATGAACCCGTACCAAAACTCAAGGTCTTGTTCGAGGACAATCATTGCCTCGCAGTGCTCAAGCCGGCGGGTCTTTTGACGATGGGGGACCGCACCGGTGACGTCTCGGTGGTCGATCTGGCACGCGAGTACTTGCGGCGGAAATACGACAAGCCTGGCAATGTGTTCGTCGGAGTCGTGCATCGCCTGGACCGGCCGGTGTCGGGAGTGCTGTTGCTGGCTCGCACAAGCAAAGCGGCGGCGCGGCTGTCGGAGCAATTTCGGAAACACTCGGTTCGCAAAGTCTATCACTGTGTCGTGGAAGGGCGTCCGACGAAGCCGTCTGGTGAGTTGGTCGATTGCCTAGTCAAGGACGAGGTACGAAATCTGACTCGGCCAGCTCAGGGGGCGGAAGAAGGCAAACTGTCACGGCTGTCGTATCGCTGTCTGAAATCGGTCGGACCGCTGAGCGTGCTGGAGATCGAGTTGCTCACCGGCCGCAGCCATCAGATTCGAGTGCAGTTGTCGTCACGCCAATGGCCGATCTGCGGCGATGCGAAATACGGTTCGCGGACGAAGCTCGACGGCTGGCTGGCTCTGCACGCCGCCGCGCTGACCTTCGAGCATCCCACACAACGCGAACCGATCACCGTGACCGCACCGCATCCGACCGAGTGGAAACGGTTCGGCGTGTAGCCACGTTCGCCAGAACGTGGGCAGGCAGCCGATCCCCACGTTCTGGCGAACGTGGCTACGACACCGCCGCTTTCGAGACGATCGGCCCTCGTGCGGCGATGGCCGCATTGATTCGAGCGAGTTGAGCGGCCGTGAGCGACCAGCTCATCGTCTCGGCGTTCTCGCGGATTTGATGGGGGCGTTTGGCTCCGCAGAGCGCGACGGTGATGCCGGCTCGCTGGATCGTCCAGTTGAGCACGATCTGCGAAACCGGGCGACCGATTTCAATCGACATCGCTCGCAGTTCGTCGAGGAAGTCCTGGTTCTTCTGCCATTCGTCGCCGGAGAACATCGGATACTTGCGACGACCATCCTTCGCATCGAAGACATGCTCGCGCGGCAGGTGACCGGCCAACAGTCCCTTCATCAGCGGCCAGTAAATGACGACGGAGACTCCCCGCTCGACACACCACGGCAACTGTGAATCCTCGATCTCACGTTGCAGCATGTTGAAGTGCGGCTGATAGGCCGTCAGCGGACAGACCGCATGAAACCGTGAAAGCAATTCGGCGCTCGCATTCGAGAGTCCCGCGCTGAGCACTTTGCCCTGCCGGATCAATTCGCCAATCGCACCGGCCGATTCTTCGATCGGGATTTCTGGATCGGGAGCATGCAGGTAGTAGAGGTCAATGCGGTCCGTTTGCAGCCGCCGCAGGCTCTCGTCGCATTCGCGTTGAAGTGTCTCCGGCCGGCCGCATCGAGCCTGTTTGCCATCGATCCAATGGATGCCTCCCTTGGTCGCTAACACGATCTTGTCCCGATCTTGCCGCAACACACGGGCAATCATTCGCTCGCTTTCACCGTTGAATCCATAGCAGTAAGCCGTGTCAAAAAAATTGATGCCCGCATCGAACGCCTCGCGAATCGTGGCCAAACTGTCGTGCTCATTGACGTCGATGCTGGTAATCCCGGAGATCGGCCAGCAGCCCATTCCCAGCGGCGTGACCGTCAAAGAAGCTTGACCCAAGGTGCGAAGTGTCATTTCATCCCCGCTCGAAATGCGAAGGCAATCGCATTTTGGATCGGATGGTAGAGGACTCGAATCGGTCCGCAAGTTGTCCCGGATGTGAAAGGCTATCCGAAAAGCCCGTAGCCCGACCCCTTGTGGGTCGGAGGATTTTGAATGAGCGTCAATTCCTCAGGAAAATCAAATCCTCCGACCCACAAGGGGTCGGGCTACAGAAGAAAGAACCACTTTTCGGATAGCCTCTGAATTGGTGGTTGATGATTGCCTCCGCATGTGCGTCGCGCTCTAATAGCCGCCGACGTTCAGTTCTGGGGGGGGCCAAAATCATGAAGCACAGTCACTGGTTGTTGATGTCGGCGTTGCTGTTGGTTGTCGTCGCTTGTGGAGCGATCGTCTGGTTGGATGCCTCGTGGGCTATCGCTCAAACTGGGGCGAGCAAGACGAAGACGAAAGTCGGAACGAGCAAATCCAAAGCGTCAGACTCGAAAGAACTCGACACTCGCGCTGAAAAGAACCTCGAAGGTTTCGTGGCCGACACCATCAAATTGGCCGAGGAGTACGAGAAGGCCGGCAAGTTCGAGGAGGCTCAAGATCAACTTCGCAATGTCGGCAAACTGAAGCCAGACTTGCCCGGTCTCAAGGAGAAGATTGATAAGCTCGGTGAGGCTGTGTTTGAGACCAATGATTTCGATTTGGATCTGGATGTTTCAGACAGTTGGAAAAAGATGGTTCTGGTCTCCAAAGGCAAACCGGTTCGCGTCGAAGCCAACGGCAGTTACAAAATCACGCTGGCCGGCCCGACGGACGCCAACGGTTTGCCCACCAAAGATCCCCGCACCGACATGGCGGCGGGTGTCCGCTGCGGAGCCTTGATGGGGATCGTCGTTGCAACTCAGGATTCGGGTGCCGGAGCCACGACGGGTGCTGGTGCCAATCCTGGAGCAGGCACCGGGAAAACAGCCGGACGAAACAACGACAAAGTCGGTGAACCCTTTGAAATCGGAGCCAGCAAGGAATTCACGCCGAACGACGACGGCGTACTGTTGCTCAACGTCAACCTGCCAGCCGGCCACAAAAGTACCGGCAAGCTACGAGTGCATGTCTCCGGGCACCTCAAAATGTTGCCGAAGGAGTTGCGGTGATGACCGACGTCGCCGCGTCACCGCTGCGAGTCGGCCTGATCGGCTTGGGCCGTCCCGGTCTGCATCTGGTTGAACGATTCGCATCTGGCGGCCCGTTTCGCGTCGTGGCCGTGTGGGCTGAATCGATCGTCGCAGAGGTCGTCTCGCCATTCGGAGTGCGATTGGTCAATCACCCCCGAGAACTCCTGGCAGCGGCGGATGTCGACGTGGTTTGGTTTGCGGAATCTGAAGCTTTCAAAAACGAGTTCGCGGCGGCCGACGTGCTCTGTGGAAAGCACTCGATTGTGTCGACCCCGTTGGCATTGTCTTCCGCCATCGCCGATCGAGCCTTTCGTGAGGCCGCCCGATGCAATCGATTATTGCTCGTCCATCACCCACGTCGTTCTGATCCAGATTACCAGCAAGCTTTGGCAGTCACGCAGGAGTTGCCTCCGAGTACCCTCCGCGCCGTGAAGTTCGTGTCCTGGAGCTACGGACTTCTTCCGCGCGGAGCGACACGTGGCCACGGGCCGCTCCCCTCCGACGCTAGCGGCGATGCGCAGATCACAAAGGTGCGATTCGTCGCACATGCACTTGACCAACTGTTGCCGCTGGTGAGCGACCGACCCCTCCGCGTGTTTGCAACCGGCGATCAAGATTCTCCTGGATTCCCCAAACTCTTTGCCGGTCATTCACTCTTGCTGCAAATGACCTTCGAGCAGGGTTGCCATGCCGAAATCGACATTCGCCTGGATAGCCCCACGAAATTTCAGAGCGGTTGGTTGCTGGCCACTGAGCGAAGCGGTTACGCCAAAGGTCAGAAATTCACACTGACCGACGACGGCGAGGTTTTCGATTCGCCGGTCATTGCCGTGTCGGATGGCAACGAGGACGCCGACCAATTTGAATGGCTCGCCCAGCAAATTCGTTCTGGAGTCCGGGACAACGTCGAAGAAGCTCGAGTTCGCACCGTCGTCGCAATCTTGGACGCAGCGCAACGCTCGCTCGAATCGCGGCGCGCGGTTGAACTGTAGCGTGGGGCAGGTTGTCAACCTGCCCGGCACGAGCAGGTTGAAAACCTGCTCCACGGGTTACTTCTGCGTCCAAAAATCGACGACGCAGACGTCATCGACCTGAGGGCCGACAAGTTTCACAAAAGCTTGGTGGGCGGCGTGCGGCAGATAGATGTCACGGCCCTTCTCATCAGCAAACGTCACGAAAAAGCAATGCGTGAATCCCTTCGACTTGCCTTCGGGGCTGACATCGGTGCCCCATTCAAAATCGCGGATCGTGTCAATCTTGCTCGGCAAGCCAGCGAATGCCGTTTCGATGGCTTTGACCTGCTCTTTGGTCGTGCCCTCTTTGAACTTGAAGAGCACGACATGTCGCAGCACTTTTCGCGGGGCATCTTTGGACTGAGCCGAGGTCGGGGCACTGTTGATCAAACTCATCGTCGTCACCGCCAACAACGCCGAAAGAATCGCTGTGCCAATGGTACGTCGCATCCAGGAATCCCCTCGCTGATGAAAACCGTCCGGTCGGGATCGACGCTGCGGCTATGTGGACTCTTTGAAGGTCTCGTAGCCCATGTAGATCACGATGGCCGCCGTGATCAAAAACAGGATGTCGAAGACCTTCATTCCCGAATAGGGAATGTCAATAACGAGGTCCACAATGGCCGACACGGCAACCAGCCCGGAAGCCACCATGGACCCAATCAACAGACGTTTGATCTGCTTCGACATCGACAACTCACATGACACTGACGTTGGAGAACTGCTGTTTCAATCAGCCACAAACTCGGCCGAACGGCGAGCGAGTATAAAGACGACGTGCCCGGCAACTCCAGCCGAGTGGCAACTCATTCCTGTGGCGAATCGCCGTTGCTTCAAAAACCATTGCCCACTAACTTCACGCCCTTCGCCAGCCATTGTGTTGAGTTGGCGAATCGGCAACCCCATTGCCGGTGAAGGAAATTCTCTCACCCCAGCCCCAGCAGGAGCACACATCGTGGCCAAAGACAAGAACAGCGACACACTCAAGATTGATCCAGAAACCGCCCCCGAGGTCCCGGCCGCTGCGCCAGCCGCCGCTGCCGCTCAGCAAACGCTGACCGTCGATGACGCTCATTCGACCGCCAGCTACGCCAACTTCTGCCGCGTGTCGAGCACGCCGGAAGAGCTGATTCTCGATCTTGGGCTGAACCCCAATCCGTTCGCTCAGGGAAGCGTCACGATCAACGTCGGGCAACGGATCATCATGAATCACTTTACGGCGAAGCGGCTGCTGCAAGCGCTGGCCGTCACGCTGCAACGCCACGAGCAGGCGTTCGGTACGCTCGAAACCGATGTCATGCGGCGTCTGCGTTCGGCAACGTAATTCGCCCCGCAATGGCAGCCAAGATTCACAAAACGTCGGTGTGCGGAATTGCCGCCACCGACGTTTTGTTGTCTGATGTGCGAAATCTCGCAACACTGAGCATCCACTGGGAGTGGCATTATGAATGACATGCAACCCGAACCGAATGACGACAACCCGGAAAAGAATCCCAACCGCGAGGTCGTCAGTCAGGAAGTTCAAAACACTCACATCGGTGCGTTGGTGCCGGAATCCATCGCGGCCGGTGTTTTCACCACCGGAGCCGTCGTGCTCAACGGACCGCACGAGTTCATCATCGACTTCTTGCTCCGCATGTCGAAGCCCCAGCAAGTGGCGGCCCGAGTCGTCTTGCCTCCGGCAGTCGTGCCCAGATTCATCGCAGCCTTGCGAGAGAACATCAAGAATTACACCGACCGGTTCGGCAGCCCGGCGATGCCGGGGACTCCGACACATCCCCTCTGTCCACCAGCGACGGCCGAGGCGTATCAGCAACAACAGCAACAGCCCCAACAGCAAGGCTCGGCACAAGAACTCTATGAGCAGCTCAAAATCAAAGACACGGAACTGGGGGGGGCGTACGCCAACGCCGTGATGATCGGCCACACGGCGACCGAGTTTCTGTTCGACTTCATTACCACGTTTTTTCCACGGTCGGTCGTGTCGGCGCGAGTCTACATGTCGGCTCCAAACGTGCCGCGTCTGCTCGAGTCACTGATGCATTCGTTCGATCAGTTTCAACGCAAGCTCGCCGCCGCGCAACAGCCACCTCCTCCACAGCAGAAGCCGCTGGATGATCTGCTGTAGTCCTGTCGCTAGGCGACAGGAAAGCCTAACGTCGAACAGTTGAAGCCGTTTCGCCAGATCGAGGCCATTGGAGGCGATCGGCTTTCCTGTCACGGAGTGACAGGGCTACTTTTGAGCCGCCGGTTTCGCGGGAGCCGGTTTCGCTTTTTTGCTGCCGCCGACTTCTTGGCGACCCTCGTTGGCGTTGGCCTCATCGTCGGCCTTCTTGAGTTCCGCCAATTCTTCGCGCTGCTCTTTGATCCGCTCATCGCTGAGATGACGACTGATCAATTGAGCCGAATCACCGCAGAGCTTGTCGATTTTCTTTTCGAGACCCTTGTCCTTCTTCGCCTGAGCTTTTTTGAGCATCGCGGCTTTGACGGCATCGAGCAGGGTTTGAAAGTGGTTGGCTTTCGGCTGTCGGTCAAGTTCGGCCAGCGTCTCGCTAAATCGGGCCCAATCGCCGGTCTTCGCAGCCCCTTTCGCGCGAGCGATCAACAACGCTCGCCGAGCGACCGAATCGATCAACTCGGCCCGCAGCAGTTCCAGTTGGCTTTCGATTTGCAGTCGCAGTGAATCGTCTGGCAATTCCGCAGTCGTCGTCGGAGCGACTCCGGGGATGAACGGGAACCGCCCCAGCAAATTGCCGCCACTGGAAACGTACAACCAGATCAGCGGCTTCTCCGGATTGAGGGGCACGGTCACTCGGCCGCGACGATCGGTGACCAGTTCCAGCACTTTGTTGAACTGCGTGACAAACTGGGGCTCGGCCGGTTTCGATGATGCTTCCTCAGATTCACCTTTTTCGGATGTTTTCGCCTCAGGAGCTTTTGCTGCTTCCGATGGAGCCTGCGGAGCCTGCACCATCTGCCGCTCGTAGACATTGACTTGATAGCCGATCAAAGGTTTCGTCGGGTTGTTGTGCGGCGTGAGACGAATGCGAGTGTCGTTGAATGCCGGCCGCACACCGATCGCCCAACTTTCGACACGCTTGGTGTTTTTGCCCAACGGCAGACGAAGACCGGTATGAATCGAGCACTCGCCGCGAGCACGATCGCTCGATTCCATCAACAGGTACGACCAAGGAATCATCTGCACCTGAGTCACTTCACGATCTTTGTTGAAGTATCGCAGCAGCGGTTGGAAATAGTTTCCCTTCGCCAGTTGCTCAACCGACGGATCGCCCGAGGGAAACTCACCGGCTCGTACGCGAACTTTGCCCACCCCCCCTTCGGCGCTTTCGATCAGGACCAGCGGACGAAACAAACTCCGGATGACATCACCCAGTTCGTTGGTCAACGCGCGACGGTCGCCGACAATTCGCTCCTGGCGCACGCTCAGTTGCTGAGTCAACCGATCCCATTCCCGCCCACAAATTCGTAACACGCTGCCGTGTCCCGAGACACAAACGACGAACGCTTTGTCGAGTTCCTTGTCCGCGAGTTGAGCTTCCAGCGACCCCCACGTCAGACGCGACAACCCGTCCTCATTCTCCGGCGCGAGCCAACGATTCTCCTCGACCGTTGCGATCCACATTTCGCCAAACGTGCGGTCGATCCAAGTCACCAACTCCGCCAAAACTTCTTGCCGGGTGCGAGCCGTCAAGGAGGGATGCTCGTCGAAGGCCACGCTGATTCGCACGCGATACGGCTGCAACTCCATCGGAGTTGGCGGCGGCGCTTCGGCCGGTTTCTCGACGAGATTGACTTTCGCCGCCGGAGCATCAACCGGTGCCGTTGGACTTTCTTGCCCGAAGATCGGGGGGGTGAGGAGCGCGAGGACGAGGCATTGCAAGTTGCAAAATGCAAATTGCAAATTGCAAATTGAACCCCAGAGTCGACGACGCCTGGGCTTCGTCTCCTGCTCCTCAGTTTTCAATTTGCAATTTGCAATTTTCAATTTGCAATTCCCTCTACTCGGTCGGATACCACGGCTCCGAAATCCACTGTTCCACGTCGTGATACGGATGCAGCGGAGCTTCCGGAATTCCACGCACCGTTTTGCGGAAGACGAGCGCGTCGTCGATTTCCCACAGCGGAATGAACTGCACGGTTCCGGAAAGTTCGCGATGCAGTTCTTGCAAGGACGCAACGGTTGTGGCCCAATCAGCCACTCGGTCGAGGTCAATCAAGCCTTGCCGCAGCCAGTCGGGCAGATACCGAATCGACTCCACGCGCGCGACGGTGTCGAGTGACAGCAGCGGCCAGAGTTCCATCATTGGCTCGGTCATGCGACTCGTGCGGTAGACCAAATCCCAGGTGGGCGGCTCAAACGCGGCGGCCGGCGCGGCGACGGCATCTTGGCCCGACGCGACGGGCAGGGGGTCGGCACCCGCCGGGCGCGCGGCTTGCGACGGTACGGCCAAGCTGACGAGTTCAACGTTGATGTCGATGCGCTTCCAGTCTTCGATCAAGCGTCTGGCGGCGTCTTCGACGAGTGGGTCCGGTTCGCAGATCATTCGCAGCGTTCGCATCTCAGCACCGAGATTCTTCTTGGCCGCCGTCGCCAGTGCGAACGCAAGCGACATATCGGCCTCGCGCGGAGTCACCAGACTGTGATACGCCGACAGGTTTGTCGCCCACGGAGCGGTCACGACTCGGCCACGATCCGGCTGACTTTTCTTGACCAACGTTTGCAATGACTTACGGTACTCAGCATCAAAACTCAGCGCGGCGAACTGTCGCGATTGTTGATCGGTGATCGCCATCCCGGTCCACACCAATTCCGACTTCGCTTCGTCGTAGGTCAAGCCGCTTTCTGGTGGAAGCTTGGCTGGGACTTTCGCCTTCGGCAGAGATTCCCGCAGCGTGCGAACTGTTAGATCGCGAAGCATGACATCGCGCAGCACCTGCGAGCGATCGAGGCCGTACAACAGTGACCGTCGCAGTTCCGGGTTGCGGAGCGGCTTGCTTTGCGGATTGAACTGCACGAAGTGAGTTTGCGGCACGGCGTATTTGCGGACGAAAAACCGTCCATCCGCCGCCAGCTTGTCGAGCTGCCATGCCGGGGCGCACGGGATCATCGAAATCTCACCGCGAAGCAAGCCTTGCACCGCCTTCTCGTGCGACGGGTAGCGAAACTCAAGGATTTCGGCGACGTGTCGTTGCAAGACTCGCTCGGGTTCGTTCACCGTCCGTCGCAACGAAATGGCATTATCACCGACCGCTTGAACGCGATAGCGTTGATCGAGTTCCGCGCTGGTTTGCTCATTGGTCCCCAACGGCATCGCAAACAGAGCTTCGGTCCGCACCGGGATGCGCGAGAACTTGACGGAGAACTCGAACGGCCCAGTCACGGCGACGCCGTCGATGAAGCTCGCCAGTCGTTCATCGAAATGTCCAGAACCTGGTGCCAGCCGCTCCAAAAGCGACGTCACCACACCCGACGCCGTGACGATCGGCGACGACTCCCATGACGATCGATTCGACCGAAGCGTGAACACTGCTTGCCGGCCCAAGTCGGTCGGCTCCCAACTTTCCAGGAAGCGCGACCGATATCGCGCCCCGCCGTCAATGCGTGCCGGCTCGAAGAACGGCAACCGAGTCAGACCATCGCGACGACGAGTCGCCTCAGTCGCAAACGGAAAACTGGTGACTGGAATCACGGGATCGACGCTGCCGACCTTGAGGATCTGCCACCGCTGGGCGGCTTGCCGATGCGGGTTTTTCAAACTTGGTGTGGTGGGCCAAACGAGCGCGGCTTCGTCCACCAGCGCGGCGGCTTCATCGAATTTCCCCGCAGTACTCGCGGGCGTTGCCTCTGCCAACAGTCGATTCGTCTCGGCAATCAGCTTGTCACGCCAATTCGCTGCATTGGGATGATCCGCTTGTAACTTGATCAGTCGGGACAGATGAAATCGAGCTTGCCGGAAGTCGCGGGCCTTCACGGCCGGATCCACCAAATTGTCGATCGCGTTGCCGAGTTCGGACGAACATTTCGCAAGGTCTTGTCCCATTGTCGCGTACCGCACCAACGGGTCTTTCGAGTTGAACGCCACCTTGACTCGTTCATGCACTTGTTCGAGCAACGCGAACGCCGCCTCGGCCTCGCCTTGAGCCAACTTGCCCTGAGCATCCAGCAACAAGAATCGATTCAACCGCTCGTCATAGCCGGGCCAACCCAGATGCCGACGGTCCACGAACAACAGCAATTCGTAGGCATCATCCAGTTCCGACTTGTCGAGCAACAAATCAACGCGTCGCAGAACGACATCCTCAAAGTTGATAATGTCGCCGACGAACTTGTCGAAGTTCAATTTGTAGGACGAATCGTCCTCTTCCTCGGAGACTTTCGTGCTATCGGGAAGTTCGACTTCGATGTTGTCGAATTTCTCACGCAGCTTGCGATGCTCCTCGCCCGACTGCCGCAGCCGCGTCGCGTAGGCGTCCTGCGACTCGCCCGCCATCCGTGTCACCTTCGGCGGCTGAGCCAACTGTTTCCGCTTCTCAATGATCTGATCGAGCGTTTTCGGCCGAGGCTGCAACGGCTTCACCGTCAGGACGTCATCATTCTTGAGAAAAACCCAATCGAACGGCGGCTTCGTGAGCAGGTCTGCCTTCGACGGAAGATTCCGCAACACTTCGGCCTTCTTGGGCAACGGCACGTCCGTGGATTGCTCGGCCGTTGCCGGTGCCTCGGCTTGCGCCGGTTCATTCGCGTCCGGCTTCTCAGCGGGCTTCGCCGAGCCTTTGGGCGTTGCGTCCTGAGCCGTTGCAGGTGTCGCGTCACCGCCGAGCAACGCCACGACGAACAACCAGATCGCGACACACAGCGCTCGATGTCGTGTGAGATGCATCGTCATAATTCGACCTCCGACTCGGCAATTTACGCGGGCGGACGAGCGAACGGAATCAACCGACCGTCGCCAAACACCGTAATTCTTGGTCCCGCAGCCCTTGCAGTTCAAAATCCCAAATCTCAGATTGCCAAGCCCTATGGCTACCGACCTGCAAGTCCACTTGTTGCCCAGCCTTGTTTCCGAAGAGCAACTTCGCGGCGGCGTGGCCGTGGTCATCGATGTTCTGCGAGCCAGTACGACCATCACTCAGGCTCTCGCCAGCCGAGCCGCCTGTGTTATCCCCACGTCGACCGTTGCCGAAGCACACGTCGTCGCGGCCGAGATTGCGGAAGTCTCGCTGACGCCCACGAACACCGAAGTCTCGGCCGAAAAGCGTGCGAAATCCGGGGTCCTGCTGGGGGGCGAACGGGGCGGACTTCTGATCCCTGGCTTCGACCTCGACAACTCGCCGCTGAAATACTCGGCGGGAGTCGTTGCCGGAAAATCGGTGATCTTCACGACCACCAATGGCACCCAAGCCCTGTTGAAATGTCACCTCGCCGAGCGAGTGTTCGTCGGATGTTTCAGCAATCTTCATTCGGTGATCTCCCTTCTGGCGAGCGACTCGCGACCGATCCACCTCGTTTGCGCCGGCACGGATGGCATCGTCTCGACCGACGACGCCCTGTGTGCCGGAGCGATTGCGACTGGAGTTTGGGCCGCTCGTAACTGGCCGAAGTGGCTCGGTGACGAGCTGCGGCTGGTCATGGACCTCTTCACCTGCCGCTGCCAACCGATGCGAGAAGTGGTCAACACCCTCCGAGAAAGTCACGGCGGCCGCAACCTGATCTCGCTGGGCCTGGAAGCCGACATCGACCGCGCCGCTCGCTGGGACTTATTCCGAGTCGTGCCGGAGTTCGATCTTGCCACCCACCGACTGCAACCGGCAACCGACGTCCCCGCCGAACCAAAACAAATCCTGATGGCTCCGCGCGAGTAACCGATCTTGCAAGGAAACATCGCGGCCCGTCCAATCACACCGCGTCCGCTGTGTCCCCCAATCGAAAATCAAAAATCTCCAATCGAAAATCGAATCATGCCCAAGTCGATGGATCAAATTGTTTCGCTCTGCAAACGCCGGGGCTTCTTGTTTCAGTCGTCGGAAATCTACGGCGGAATCAACGGCTTCTGGGATTACGGACCGCTGGGGGTCGAGCTGAAGCGAAACGTGCGCGCCGCGTGGTGGAACGACATGATCACCAACCACGATGAGTTCTCGGTGCTGAACGGTGCCCCGCGCGAATTCCAAATGACTGGCATCGAAACGTCGATCATCATGCACCCACAGGTGTGGAAGGTCTCCGGCCATTTCGATCTATTCTGCGACAAGAAAGTCGATTGCCACACCTGCAAGGGTCGCTTCCGAGCGGATCACCTCAAGACCAGTCAGTGCCCGCAGAAGCCCAGCAAATGCCCCGGGGAGCACGACGCCTGCAAGCTCACCGACCCGCGCGACTTCAATCTGATGTTCAAGACGACGCTGGGAGCGATGGGAGGCGAAGACGACGCGGCGTTTCTCCGTCCTGAGACGGCTCAGGGCATGTTCGTGAACTTCAAGAACGTTGTGGACAGCATGTCGGTGCGCGTCCCGTTTGGGATCGCTCAGATCGGCAAAAGCTTTCGCAACGAGATCACGCCGCGCAACTTCACGTTCCGCTCGCGCGAGTTCGAGCAGATGGAAATGGAGTTCTTCTGCCACCCGTCCGAATCGCGGCAGTGGTACGAGTACTGGCGCAATCGCCGCTTCGCCTGGTATCAGAAGCTCGGCATCGCCAGCGACAGTTTGATCCTCCGCGACCACGCTCAGGATGAGCTGTCGCACTACTCGGTCGGCACGGCGGACGTTGAGTACGCCTTCCCGTTCCTCGGCCCCGGCGAGTACGGCGAACTCGAAGGAATCGCACATCGCGGCGACTTCGACCTCCGCTCGCACATGGACGGCAAATTTGTGAAAGGAGCCGATGGCTGTCTCACGCTGGACCTGAATGCCGACGGGACACCGAAATACAAAGGCTCCGGCAAGGACATGAACTACTTCGATGATCAGTCGCGTGAGAAATTCCTGCCGCACGTCATCGAACCCGCCGCCGGAGCCGATCGCGCGACGCTGGCGTTTCTCTGCGAAGCCTACAACGAGGACCAACAGCCGGACGACAAGGGAGAGATGCAGTCGCGTGTCTATTTGAAGCTGCACCCGAAGCTCTCGCCGGTCAAAGTCGCCGTCTTCCCGCTCATCAAGAAAGAAGGGATGCCAGAGAAAGGCTTGGAAATCTATCGAGAGCTAAAATCGGCCGGCATCGCTGCGACCTACGCTCAACAAGGAGCGATCGGCAAACGCTATCGCCGCCAGGACGAGATCGGCACGCCGTGGTGCATCACCGTCGATGGCGACACGATGACCGCCGGCACGGTGACGCTCCGTGACCGCGACTCGCTGGAACAAATCCGCCTGCCGGTGACCGGCGTCGTAGACGAAATTGCGAGACGACTCCGCGCCTAGCCATCACCCCACCGGGCTTGCCCCGGTGGCTCGCGGGCTTTTGCACTACTTCAAAATGAGTTCGACAAGAGTAGCGCAGAAGCCCGCGAGCCACCGGCACAAGGCCGGTGGGGTTTGTTTAATTTTCGGGGGCCGCGATGTCCTGGTCTGTACTTCTCGAAGATGGCCCCATCTTGGCGATCAACAAGCCGGCGGGGTTGCTGACTCAAGCTCCGCCCGGTGTGCCGTCGTTGGAGGCCGAAGTCAAAGCTTGGCTGAAAGAACGCCACGACAAGCCGGGCAACGTGTACCTCGGCATTCCGCATCGGCTCGACCGAGGTGTCTCCGGGGTGATCGTCTTCACGCGGAACTCAAAGGCCGCCGCACGCATGGCTGAGCAATTCGAGCAGCGCGACGTTCGCAAAATCTATTGGGCCGTCGTCGAAGGAATTCCCGATCCGCCCGCCGGCGAACTGACCGACTGGATTCTGAAGCTCCCCGAACAATCGCGGGCCGAAGTGGTCTCACCGACTACGCCGGGAGCGCGCGGTTGCCAGTTGTTGTACCGAGTGCTGGCCACTCGTGAGAACGCCTCGCTGGTCGAGATCGAACCGCACACCGGTCGGATGCACCAGATCCGCGTGCAGTTCGCCAGTCGTGGCTGGCCGGTCCTCGGAGACATTCAGTACGGCTCGACGCGCTCGCCGTTTACTGAAGAACAACGGATCGCGCTGCACGCGCATTCGCTGACCTTTCAACATCCCGTCCGTTACGATCCGCTGACAATTACAGCTCCGCTGCCGGACGATTGGCCGCTGATCCCAAATGCGGAATTTCCTCTTCGTCCGGCCGATGGCTGATGGCCGAAAGCCGTTCTCTCAACCCTCATTGCCCGACATCACCCATGCGAATCGTCCAACTGCAAACCGACCGTGGCCGCCGACTCGGCGTCATCAACGGCGACAAAATCCTCGACGTCACCGAGATCGACGGCACACCGACGCTCCGTTCGACCTACGAGGCGTTTCAGCTCGCCGACGAGCGCGGCGTGTCGCTGTCTGACTTGCTCGCGCCGCGAGCCAAAGAGACTCCTCGACGATTCGACTACAAGTTTGTGCTCGCGAACGAACCGGGCGGCGACAAGCCGTACTTGTTGCCTCCGCTCGATCATCCCGATCCGTATCACACGCTCGTCACCGGAACCGGGCTGACGCATTTGGGCAGCATGAAGTCGCGCGACGAGATGCACGTCACGGCCGAAGCCGCCGCCGCTCCGAAAACCGATTCGGCGAAGATGTTCGAGATGGGACTCGCCGGTGGTAAACCGGCTCCCGGCCAACGCGGAGTCGCCCCCGAATGGTTTTACAAAGGGAACGGCACGATCCTGCGCGGCCCGCACGAGTCTCTCGACATCCCGGAGTTCGCACTCGATGGCGGCGAGGAACCAGAGATCGTTGGCTGCTACGTCATCAACAAGCTCGGCGTCCCGACGCGGTTGGGCTTCGCACTCGGCAACGAATGGTCGGACCACGCCACCGAAAAGATCAATTACCTGTACCTCGCCCCGTCGAAGTTGCGAACGTGCGCGGTCGGGCCGGAGCTCAACACCGATTGGGATTTCCAAGAGGTCTCGCTCCGCTGCACGGTGGCTCGCGGCAAGCAGACGATCTACGACAGCGGCCCGCTCTTCAGCGGCGAGCGGCACATGAGCCACTCGCTGGCGAACCTCGAAGACCATCACTTCAAGTACCCGCAGCATCGCCAGCCGGGGGACGTGCATCTGCACTTCTTCGGGACCAGCAAGCTGAGTTACTCGACCCGCGATTGGAAGTTCGCCGACGGCGATGTTGTGAAGATCGAAGCCACCGGTTTCAGTGCGCCGCTGACGAATCGAGTCCGCCAACAAGAGAAATCGTAGCCACGTTTTCTGAGTGTTCTGCTCGACCAATCCAACCCTTCAAGAATCCGCTTCGTTCCCTTCGTTTCCTTCTGTTCAAAACCAAAATCTGTGAAACAGAAGGAAACGAAGATCACGAAGTCGGACAAATCCCTTGGAACGAGACTTTGTGATGTCTGGCTTTAGTACCGTTCGAGCCGTTTGCCCGCACGATTGCCCCGATGCCTGCGGGATGCTCGTCACACTGGACGGCGAGCGAGCTGTCGCCGTGCGTGGCGACCGCGAGCATCCCTTCACGCGCGGCTTCTTGTGCCACAAGGTCGCGCGGTATCCCGAACGGGTTTATCACCGCGACCGATTGCAGTTCCCGCTGAGACGAATTGGCCCGAAAGGTTCCGGCCAATTTGAACGGATCACTTGGGATGTCGCGTTGGACGAAATCGCCGCGCGCTTCCGAGCGATCGCCGATGGTCCACACGGGCCGCAGGCGATCCTGCCCTACAGCTACTGCGGCACGATGGGAAAGATTCAGAGCGAGGGACTCGACCGCCGCTTCTTTCATCGGCTGGGAGCCTCGCTGCTAGACCGCACGATCTGTGCGACCGCCGGAGTCGCCGGTTACACGATGACGATCGGCAGCAAGCAAGGGACCGATCCCGAAGCGTTCAGCCAGTCGCGGTACATCATCAACTGGGGCTCGAACACGGCGGTCACGAATATGCACCTGTGGGTGCGGATGGTCGAGGCTCGCAAACGGCACGGCGCGAAGATCGTGACGATCGACCCGTATCGTTCGGTGACGGCCGCTCGCAGCGATTGGCATCTCGCACCGCGACCGGGGACCGATGCCGCGCTCGCACTCGGAATGATGCACGTCATTTTTCGAGACGGCCTCGCGGACGAGGCGTACCTGCGAGACTTCTGCCTCGGCGGCGACGAACTGCGGGCGCGCGTCTTGTCCGACTATGCCCCGCAGCAAGTCGCCGAGATCACGAGCCTCGACGTCGCCGACATCGAACGGCTGGCTCATGAGTATGCGAGCGGAGGAAGTAGGATGGCCGCCCTCGGCCGTCCTCATCCGTCAC
>SXGR01510063.1_pt1 | contig 24305 bp, 28 predicted proteins | sample 3174711 | NCBI WGS metagenome assembly SXGR01 (sample SAMN11356860, study PRJNA531348) | freshwater metagenome | isolation source: freshwater sample F1-60 | place: China: Fuxian Lake, Yuxi | collected 2017-12-25
AAACGCTTCCCCCATAATTTTGTGACACAATCATTGGGGAACTTGCACCAGAAAATCCGCCTGTAATGTTAGAATACAATCCAGTGGCAGATACGAAATTGCTGTTTGCTTCAGCTCCTGAAACACTTCCGAGTACAGTTCCTGCGTACCAATCAAATACAGACTCGACATACAATGCTGTTAATGAATCACCAGCTTTAACGACTGTAGGATCAGTTCCAAGTACTTTTTTGATGTATGCCCCAGAAGATTCAACTACTGACAATCCGTTAGCAGTTACGCCTTTTCCTGGAATTGCAATTGCAAAGTTTGTTGGAGAACCTGAAAGATAAACTTCTTGTAACGATCCTCTGAATCTAAGTTGTGCAATAGCGACGTTTGATGAGCTTAAAACTGCTCCAGAATTTTGATTAGCTAATGGGAATGCTATGTGTACTGCATTTCCAACACTTGCAGTAGATCTTCCAAGTACTCTAACAACATTTAGAGAAGTACCATTTCTTAAATAAGATCTAGCAGCGTATGGTACAGTTAAAGATGGGTCCATGTTGCCGAAAGATTCACGGAATTCTCCAAAAGAATTTACTCTTGTTGGAAGGAATGCTGGACCTTTTTGAGTTAATCCGACAAGTGCAGCACCAATTGCTGCAGCTCCCGCAGGAATGAAAGATTCATCAATTTCTTGAGAATACACTCCCGCAGAAACAAAAATTTCTGCCATTTATGTTCTCCAAATATGTGTTTGCAAAGAAGATATATCTACAAATGAGAGATATACAAGTAGTTTTAAAGTTCTATACGATGTAACCCTTTTCTTACAAAATAAATATCCTTTTGAAAATTGCAGAATACATGTTGGTGAGCAAAAAAAATCTCTGTGGAAGTATGTCCACAGAGATTATCATTAGTATTTGTTAATCAAGGAGGATCTCTACATTTTACAAAATGACTAGACATATGTATGACCTCTTCGTAGATGTTTATTTACTTATTCATGTAAAGTTTCACATACTCCGGAGAAGCCTTGTACTGCTTCCCACCGGCATCTGCAAGAATCACCTTGTTCTTTCGTTGACGTGTGTCCCATCCCTTCACAGTCAACTTAATTCCATTTTGAGATGTGAAGCTTTGACTTAACCATTCAATCTTCATTCCATAGGCTAAACAATGCAATCGATACTCTGTTGCTTCGAGATCAAATTTTTCTCCAGTTAGAGTTTCTGTTACAACAAAACTTCCCTTAAGTTTGAATGTAGCTGGAGCATATTTCCCATTTCCAGGAACATATTTCAATCCAAACTCAGCTGCAAGAGCTCGAAGACGAGAATCAAATTCAGAATGAAAAGAAGCTGCGGAATTAGCATCGAATCGAGTAATCTTCATTTGATTTCTCCTTATTATTTGTATGATTAAATATAACTAATCTGGATACACTTGTAAAGGAAAATTATACGTATTTAGCGACCAAAGAACAAATCCTTGAATTTTCTGCATTCCAATAATAAGTCGGATAATTTGGATATCCGTATTCGACCATCCCTAGCCCATCTCCGGATCTAAGAATTGATAATCTATTTTGAATTGATCCCTCCCAATTTTCATCATTCACATTGAGCCCTGGAGATAAACAAATTGTGTGTAATGTTGGAACATTTGGAAGATTACTTATAGCTTGAGCAGGCAAATTGATAGTTGTGTGCCAAGCACACTGAACATGCGATATAGAGGGTAGAAGAGCCACTCTCCATGATGTGGGGATTGTCAATTTTTGAAAATCACAACCGTAACGTGTTTTGATATCTTCACCTGAATACAACAAACCATTATATCCAGAATAAGCAATGTTTGTTTCACAATTTGGGAATTTAAATTTTTTCAACAAATGAATCATAATTCTAAATATCACAGCGAACTGTTTACATCTGTATTCTATCAAAGTTGAATTAACATTCAAGTTGTAATATCCCCAAACATAACTCAATTGAGAATCATACGATGTGATAGGATATGCCGTTTTATTTAATGGAGATCTTTCAAAATCATTGGCCAATCCATCACATGGAGTTTGAACTTCATTGACAAAATCGTAGAAAAATTGACCAAGACCAGAAACAGAAACGTCTTTGTCATTTTTAAAATCCATCAAAATTTTCCCAAGATTCCAAACAGGATAATTTGCTGTAGGATAAAGGTTAAATTTTTCGTTCATAGTTCGAACAATTTTTTGTCCGTTATTCACCATATCTGTGAGATGAATTCCCGAATGATGAAGTGGAACTCCAGCATGTGTAACTTTAGCGTAATTTAGATCCTCTAATCCCACGGCCGGATCTTCAGGTGTCGGAATTCCTCCGTGATCATTAAGAGCAGCTCTATAGCCATGATAATCAAATATCATCATAATGGTCTATCATTCATATCTGAATCTATTGCTTTTCTTTCTTCTACACCCCCAAGAACTTTAGACAAATTAGCTGCTTCTTCATCATTTAATTTATCTCCAATAGCAGCCTCAGCACTTCTTCTTAAGCTACTATCGATTTTTTCTTCTTTCACTTCAGTTTCTTGAGATTCTAAAGATCTAATCAACATATGGAGCTGTGTTGCAGCTCCAGAATTAGCTCTAAACTCTCTGTCCTTAGAGATGTAATTGTCTTCAGCAGTTTTTGTAGCATTTTGTAAACTTTCAAGATTATCTCTAAGTCTTGATCTTTCTACTTCTAAACTGACAACATGATTGCTAATTTCTTGATATGCTTGATTAAGTTGTTCTAATGAAATTGTTTTGCTCATTTTTGTTCTCCGTATTGAGTTGTCCCTATGTGATAAGCTGCATCCAGAGCTACGTCAGCAGCAATTCTGAGTGAAAATTCTATTTCTTTCCCATCAATATATGATTTGATAAATCCAGCAAGGAATGCGTCACCACATCCTGTAGAATCAACACATAATTTATGAGGATGATTTATTTGATTTATTTGGTGACCGTCACTAAAACATTCATATCCGTCGGAACCCTTAGTAACAATCACAGTATCAATGTTCAGCGATTCAGAGATGATTTCAGATTTGAAAGCTTTCCCAAGATCTACATCTTCTTTTACATTTACTAAATGACATATTCCCCCTTCTTCTTCATGAGAAGTTCTATAATGTGCGTGGCATTTCAAAAATTCATCAGCTGTTGTGTTGTTGATTTTCAAAATATCGGCAGAAGAATGACAATAATCAACACATTTAGTATCTACAGCTATGGTAATCTTATTTTTTTTACAAATTGAGATGATTGATTGAGTATTGTCCCAATTTAAAACACCTTTCCCGTAATCACTCAAAATAACACAGTCATAATGACGTATGTTATTTTTGAGATACATCATTGTTTTTTCAGATAGTTGTTCATATTCACAACTTGTTTCTACAGTGTGGTGTAATTTGTTATCTACATATTTTCTATCTTTTACTATCATGTCAACAGATTCAACATTTTTCTTTATAGAAACGTTTTTCAAAAATTGAGATTGATAATCTGAAAAAATGTTAGTGATAAAAACAATCTTTTCATCTATCTCAAGCAAGTGAGATAATTCATTAGCAAAATTTCCTGCCCCACCGGGAGTAACAATGTAATTTGTAAATTTTACTACTGGTGTGTTTGTGGCTAAATCATATTTGATTGTTTCAAAAAACTGGTGTTTGTCAATTATGTAATCTCCGATAACTAAAAATTTCATCTTATCCGCCTATCCCTTGTTTAATATTCATGTACGCACAAAATAAAATATTTTTGATCATATTTTCATCTAATTCATAACTTCTAAAAATTTGTCTTTCAAACCCCTTCGCTTTTTCTTTGTATTCATCAACATGACATCTTCCGCACCATGCTGGTTGTTTTACACAGCTTCCATTATGTTCAGCAAACTCATACTCAGCTTTCAATTTAAGCCAACGATTATAATCGTCTATCAAATGTGATAATGTATATGTAGACTTGGGAGATGAATCTTCATGACCCATAATAAACGCTGACAATAAATCATGATCAAATTTTGCAAATAATTTATATGGTGAATTTTCGTCGACATGATCTTGAATTTGATCGTAAGGATCTTCTCCAAATAATTTTATTCGATCTTCTTTCGGCATCCAACTGAGAGACGGATATTCAGTTATTTCAGGTTCACTCATCATTTTTTCTCACTAGATATTTTTCGTTCAAGACTAAATAATCAATCTTTGATTTTTTAAATGTTTCGATAGCGTCTTTGGGAGATTCTACGATTGGTTGATTATCTATATTGAAACTTGTGTTAAGTAACACTGCGTGACCCGAGAGTTTCTTGAAGTCAAACAACAGCAAATATATGAATTCATTTTCATGTTGTCGTACAGTTTGCACTCTTGCTGTGTTATCAAGATGAGTTATCCCAGGAAGTTTATCTCTAAAGTTGTCTCTTAGTTTTGGAGAAATAGTCATATATGGAGTGGCATGAAACCATTCGAAGTAATTTTCTATAAGAGATGGTTCATACTGACTCAAATCAGATCCATTAGATTTGTCTATATCTGGATGAATTCCTTGTGCCATCACTGGAGCATACGGTCTCCAATATTCACGAAACTTGATTTCTTTATTCAAATAATCTTTTGCTTTATCCCAACAGGGATTAGCCAATATAGATCTATTACATAATGCTCGCGGACCCATCTCAGACCTTCCGCGAAAGATCGCAACGACTTTATTGTCGAACAATTCTTTAGCGATGAACTTTGTCAATTCTCTTCTATTTTCGAATTTTTGATAATTCATACTATGATGTCCAATATTGTTCCTTTATGAATGAACATAGTTTTTTTCTTTTCTTCATCTTGATGGACAACTTTCACATCTTGTTTTCCCATTTTTTGTTGCAGATTATTTTGCTGATCAAACAACATGTATGTTCTAACTTTTTCTATTTCTCTAAGCATTTTTCTATCTCTTCATCTGTGTATCTCCAAATTTTCTCAACTTCATCATCCCAAATTCTGATTATTTTGAAACCCTTTCTCTTCGCAAGTTCATTGTTATATTTATCATTAGCTTTTCTCTCATAGGCTCCAAATGGTTTTCTTTCAAGATTGCAATGCCAGTATCTCCCATCAACCTCAATCAAAATATTATAATCTAGAAGATAGAAACAAATTTGTTTAATTCTTTTTCGATCTCATGATCGCTGTATTCTTTCCCCAAATAAGCAGTATCGAGTAACTGAATTTTTTCTTCGTGTTTGTTGCAGCTGTAGAGAGCACTTCCGATTGCTAAGCCTGTGTCATTTGGGAAAGGGGGGACATATATTCGTCGAAACAATTTTTGTAGTTTGGCATTTGATAAAACGTTAAGAGCCATTCCCCCAGATAAACACAAATTATCGTAAATCAGTCGTCTTTGTTTCAATTCTTCAAAAAACTCTATAATAATAAACTCCCACTGAAATTGTAACCATGCTGCTATATCTTGTGGAGAATATTGATCCATCAACGCAGAATGTGGAATATTAACATCAATGATTTGCGGAAAATAGTCATCTTTTTTGATTTCCCACAAATTTTCTAAATCTATTTTTTTGTAATTCCCATATGCTGATAAACCCATGATTTTTCCTGGGGCTGACTCCATAAATAAATATGGATTTGTGATTCTTTTTACTTTATCAGGTTCTATCCGAGAATAAATGTATCTAGAAATGTTGTTGTATATCTGACAAATGTTGAATTGAATTATTGGAGAAATCCCGTTTATTGAATGATGTAAAACTGTTAGTGATTTTCCAATAGCAAGGGCATAAAGTCCAGTTTCGTATCCAACAATTCCCTGAAATCTTGTGCTGATAGAATTTCCAGCACCATCCAACGATAATATCGATGAATTTTCAAACCCTGAAGTAAAATAAGAACTATATGCATGACAAATATGATGATCAGCAAACTCAATTTCAGCGTTTGGAAATTCTCTTTTGAGAATTCTGACTATTGAATTTTTTTGAAACAAAGAATGAATATTTTCAGCGTAACACACCATGTTGATATCGTCATTCGTAAGTTTAGCATTTTCTAAACAGTATTTTATCGATAATTGAGGATATCTTCCGTCATATTTTATTCTACTTAAACGTTCTTCACTTATACTTGTATGATGAGTCCCATCAATCCATAAACTACATCCAGCACTATGAATCCAATTTTGTTCGACATCCCACCCGCAGGCTCCACTGACGCCAACAACTATCATACGATATTTTCTGTTTTATAATTGCGCCAACATTCAAACTGGATATTTTGTTGAGAACAATATGCCTTAGCACATTTTATTTTTTCTTGAACATTTTTGTACACCAAAAATCTTTCTGGTTTTATTTCTATCATAACAGTTTTATTTTGAAATTTTATAATAGCATCAGGAATATATCGTCGTTTATGTCCATCAGAATCTACATATGCGATAAACATAGATTCCCACAAAAATTCTATTAAGTCATCATCATCTTATAATTATTCTATTATTTTTTTTTCTAAATTGGATCTGCAGTATATTACATTTTTGTTTTTGCATTTTTTTGAATTAAAATAACTTCCTATCGCTGATGTGCACCCACATTTTTCACCATTCAGTATCCTGTTAGTCATAGACACACTTAATTTTTGTCTTGTTTCAGCACGTTTTGCAGGATTTTTATCTCCTTTAAGTCTATCTGATATCTTTTTTCTTCGTTCTTCAGAAAATTCTCCATGAAAAAACTTGTTAGTTTCTTTAAAATCTTCCCACATTTTAGTTGCTTTCTCATTATCAAACTTTTCTGTCCAAATTTCTTTGATTGATTTATCATACATTGGATTATTTTTTCCACTAACATCTGCATGATTATCTGACATTTTTTTTCTTGTTTCTTCAGAAACAATTTTGTTTTTAAGTTTTTCTATCGTTTCTAATTTATGTTTTTTGCCCTTAAACGCGTTATTTTCTATAGCATTACACTTTCTACACCTACCGATCCTACTCCCGCCGGAAATTTTTTTATTACACGTAATGCAAAATTTCTCTGGTCTACATTTCATGCAAGTTTCAATATTTTTTCTGCATGTTTGATAATTTAATTTTGTTTCACATTTACTGCAATTTTTGTTCATTATTTTCTCTATATAATGTAAATGCTCAATAGGTCATCTGAAAGACAGTCTATGTTTCAAGACACAATCAGCTATTGAGCATTTAAGTTACTATCTATTCAGATGACATAATAAATATCTTCGAAATTCGGAGAAATCATTCATTTAGAACTTAATCTCACTTTAGTTTTTCGAAGTTCATCAACGATTTCTCTATCAATCTCATCAGTTATAATTTTCTTCATAAATTCTGGATTATTGAAAGGATTATACTTGCCAAGTCTTGTAGAAACTTCTTCTGCATATTCACTACCATGAGATTCAGTAAGGCCTTCTTCAAGTTTTTTGAATATGGTTTTTACTTCCCAGCATCTACGGGCTGTTTTGAAAAACCCAACGAAGTCAATAACAATATTTTTGTCTTTCATCACACAAAACAAAATAGATAACGGTATTCCGTATCTATCATATAGATTGAATACCTCTTCTCCGTCCATAACTAAGCAACCGTCTGTTGTTTTCCCAATTATCATAACAATCTCCTCCTGTAGAATTATAATTCAATATTTGGAACAGTATACTGACATACAGCCCACGGAAAGTAAGGAATTTCTTTTTTCTTCAAACTGAAGAGGAATTTCCTTTATTCTACATGCCCAGTTGATCAAAAATTCATCGTTGTATGTGTTTAAATCTGGAATAAATGACAATCATGTAGATAACAATCTTTCTTGAACAATTTTTGATGCTTCTAATCTATCAAGTTTCAAAACTATCATTCTCCTTTTTTACCATAGCGAAATATGACAATTGATAATCTTCGTTAACTTTTCCATCAGGAGAAACACTTCCAATCCCTGCTGGTCTAATCACAGAAGTTCCGTCTTTGACATTCATTTCTGCCAAACTTTTAGATTCTGGCCATGATGGTAGAAACTTTACAGTGATTTTAAGTTCATCTCCGTCTACAGCACTATCTTCTACAACGCCGATAATTTTTTCTAATTTGGGCGAAATAGTATCATCTTCATTATATTCACGTTGTACAACACGACAGCTTGAATTTGGAGATTTCAATTGTTCATCAATTTTTTGTAAAATTTCTTTTGAATAGATTCTTCCATTCAAATTTTGTGACGTATTAAGTACAGAAATTTCATATTTTGACATTTTCAGAATCTCCCAACAATTGAAAGTTTTCTAACCCCGGGTTGTGTCCCTTTGTATAACATAATTCATATTTTGGCACTTCATACAAATTATCTAACAAATGGCGAGGCCAGATTTTTACTTCATAATCACCAAGGTCTTCGTTTACAAAAAATTTGTACATTGGCGCATGTTCTTGATTTGTGAATTTATCAAGAATGTCGGTTCTTACGAAGAATAAATCGTTACCTCCAAGATTAGATCCAACTAATGTGTATTCTTTGTCATATGCAACATCACATATTGCCTTAAAACTATTACCGAAATAGTTATTTCCTGTCCATCCGTATGGAACATTTTTGGGAACTACCAACGATAAATTCGGTGGTATCGACGAATTATATTCTATAACGATTATTTTAGGCCGGATAGATAGAGCTTTCAATAACCAATAATCAGTCCAATCTGTATCAATACTTAAGATATCAAGATCAGTTGTATTCATTTGCTCAAGACAAACACTCATCAATGAATTGATATTTTCCGTTGTTACTAGTGAGTTTATCACATGCAATCTTGAACTATTTTGATAATTTGTATTGAAATAATGTTGTTGAATCTTTTTGATGTTGTCTTCATTACAATCTATCCAACAACATTTCCAACCTTTTATCAACAAATAATGTGTGTTGTTACATTCTCCATCGCCACAACCAAATTCTATAGCAGCACCTTTTTCAATTTTCAGCTTTTTACAAAGATATTCGATTATGCCGTCTTGATCTTCTTGACTGAATACTCGAAATCCAAATTGATTCAATTTTTTATCAATTTTACTACTCTGCACGAGTTTTTGCCATTCATCGTATCTAGAAATTTTTGTTAGAGCATCAATATGCAATAACATATCATTTTGTTTTTGAGCAGTAAAATTCATATACTGCATCAACATTTGTTCAAAGTTTTCGTTCATTTTCGTTTTGTCACCAAATAATTTTCTAAAATTAGATAATCTATTTCTGATTCTAGAAATGCTTTTATAGCTTCTTCTGGAGTTTCTACGAGTGGTTCTCCTCGTAAATTAAAGCTCGTATTTATTACCATGGGGATATTCGTTATATTATAGAACTCTTTGATCAATTTATAAACAAATTCGTTATCAAAAATGTTTACTGTTTGTGTTCTAGATGTTCCATCAATATGTACTGCAGACGGTATTTTTTCTGGATATTTACACTTCAATGCGAAACTCATGAATGGAGTTGAAACAATTTCACTTCGTTCATATTCAAACCAATTATTCAAATATTCTTGCATAATCATCGGAGATACTGGTCTGAATGTTTCTCTGTCTTTTATTCGATTGAGTTTGTCTTTCATTTCTGCAGAAATTGGCGATGCTAACACACTTCTATTTCCGAGTGCTCTGGGACCACTCTCACTTCTACCCCTTGAAATAGCGATAATGTTATTTTCACTAAGCAATTCTGCTAAATATTTCAACGAATCTTCGCCAAGTTTTTCAATCAAAATATCATTTTCATATTTTTCCAACGCAACAGATATTTCTTCTGAAGAGTATTTTTTCCCTAATTCCCAGCACTGAGAAAATGTGTGTGATGCTTTGAGTATTGTTTGTTCAAAATTTCTGATTTCGTCATTTCTATTTCTATATAGAAAATTTGACAAAAACATTGCAGATCCCATACATAATCCATTATCTCCGGGATTAGGCGGAATAAAAATATTAGAATGATAAAAGTCATCATCTTTTGTTGCTATATTATCGCTATACCAGAAATCAGATAACAATTTGCCATTTGAAGTACAATTTAACATCGTCCCACCAGACAAACAGATATTCTTAGTCATCATTTTTGTTTCTCTATACACTGATATCAAGAAATTTTGTATAGAAACCTCTAAAATTTTCTGAGCATAAAATGCTATTTTGAGACTCAAGTCCGAGTTCCAATCATCTTTGTTGAGCCAAAATTTATCTATAACTCCTCCCTCTCCTTTCAATTGAGGGTAGAAATTTCTTCTATCAGGAATTTTTTTCACACCTAATCTAGTGAGTAAATGTAAGAATTGATCTCCATGGAAAATATCTCCCATTTTCACTACATTTGGCCATGATAAATCGATTATAAGATTCCAATCAATATTGTCATATGCCATGAATTCATGTGTTAATGATTTTTCTCCGTAAGCTGCAACAGCCATCACTTTTCCAGCCCCAATTAGAGAAGGATAAAATCCCAAATAATCTACTATACATCCGTAAAATGAACCAATCCCGAAATCTCCTCCTCTTCGAAGAGGTTTGAAAATCTTTTCTTCATCGTTTATGTAATATACTGAATGAGAAGTACCAAGATTATCAGAAAAATCGATAGACACACATACAGCTTCAGTAAAAGGAGAAAGATAAAATGCTGAAGCACAATGAGAAAAATGATGATCACAAATGAAACAAGGAACTCTTTGAGAATCTACATTCAAGAAATAAATCCCTTGCGAGACCATCCCAGAATTGTTTGTTTGCATTTTTAAAAAATCTTCTTGAGAAAAATCAGTCCCATTATCAAAGGTTATTGAAAATCCTTCTTTCGATTTATCAAATAACTCTTTCCCGTCATTTCCTCTATCTGAAAACCAGTTAGTTATTGTTGCAAAAGATACATCTTTTAATTTGATTCCACCAATATCAAGAACATACCTGATTGCTTTTTTTGTAATTCCTCTATCTGATTTTTTCCGAGTTAATCGTTCTATATCTATATGAGCTATTAGTTTTCTGTTTTTCACAAGTGAAACAGAGCCATTGTGCCCGCACTGTAGACCTAAAATGTATTGATCATTCATTTCTTTTTATCTTTCAAGTTTTTGAGAATTCTTAAGATTACGTTTCTTGAACATCCCATACAATATTTTTTTTCATACGTTGAGTCTTCACTGTCTACAATTTTGATTCCATCACTTAACAAGTCCTTACATGTATCACAAAATTCTCTAGAAGTGAATGTAAATTTGACTATTCGTTTCACAAGCTTATCAATTGAGATGTTTTAGAAGATTCAATATAATTTTCAACTTTATCAACTTCTCTCAGTATTTGATCAACTGTTATTGATTTTCCACAACGATAATTTTTTTCGCAAATCCAAGATTGTCCAGTATTTGACACATCAAAATTTCCAGGTCTCCAACAAAAATTTGTATCGCAGCTATGCAAATTGTATACATGAAAATGCGGAACATTGTGCCATTCTTTTGACCATCCCCAAACCATCGGAGATCCCCCTCCCATCCACATAACAATTCCGGGTTTTTTGATGCTTGAAGCTAAGTGAGGTAAATAGTTATCTGTAGATATGAAAAATTTACATTTTTGATGCTCAAGTATTTGTAATACAGGATTGAAGTTGTCTACTTTCAAAGACAAAACATCTGTTAATTCAGGATTGAATTGGTTAGCAAAAATTTGAACAAATTGATATTTGTGTTTAAGCGAATCAACTAATTCTTGCCATCTCTGTAAAGACCATACCTTGAATGATCTATAATTCATCGGAGACATCATATCACTAGAATTAAGATCCATCCCTAGATGTATAAGGACAATGGGTTTTTCAATTTTGTTTGTTAAAGAAGATACTGAATCGTTATACTGAGAAACTTTTAGAGCTGTAATTCCTCCATCATATTCTAATCCCATAGCATTAGCAAAGTGATTGGCTATGAACGATTCTTTAGAATTTTTGTATTTACACTGATGGATTTTTTTTGTGAGTGAGAATGAATAATCAATACTGAATGCTCTATCCCAGTTATTGTCTAAAAGATCATGTAAACTCCCTGAAGCATTTCCCCCATACGTCTTAAATCCATCTCTCCATGCATCTACCCAAATAGGATGTTCAAGTTTACCATCTACATTGAGATACCCAGGATGATGTGGGAATTGATTAGGTGTTTCGGGAAAATTTAGAGATACAACATTTTGTTCTGAAAAACTGCTAGCTATCATTGACGATATGATGCTGTTGTCTACTATAAGTATGGGAGAAGATTCTAGTTTTTGCTGTTTTCGTAATCTGATAAGTGATCTGACGAATACCGATTGCATTACACGACTTCCGAGACCTCCGGCCAAAATGAAAAAAAATACCTTCGAATCAACATTAAGTTGTAATTGGGGTTGGTTCATATAATCTCCCAAATTTTATCAATTTCATCTTCCCGTATTCTAATTAATTTGAAATTTTTTCTTTTGGCTAACATGTTTTTGTAAAGATCATTTTCTTGAATTTTTTCCCAATTGGGCGGTTTTTCTTTCAATTTGCAATGCCAGTATAATCCATCTACTTCAATCAAAATATTATAATTTGGAAGATGAAAATCATAAATTTTTGTTTTCTTTTCTATTTCATCGTAAACATGAAATTGTTTAGTATAGAAAATTTCAAAATCTATCAACATTTTTTCGACTTTCAATTCACAAGCAGTATTGTTAAATTTTTTCCCATAATTCAAAGCTGGATTTCGTATTTCTCCGTTTTTGATTTTATTTATTCTTTGTTTGTTTCTTTCTTCTATCAATCTCACAGTTTGATATTCTCCATATTTTTCATTCCAAACATCTTTAAGTGTTTTTCCAAACATGGGATTATTTATTCCTGAATTCTTACCATTTCTTTTTTGAGTTTCTACGCCCTTCTTTGTGTAAGAAACTATTCTCTGATCTGTTTTTTTAGTCAATCCCTTATTCCAAATTTTCAAATTACCATTTACATGTTTTTCTATTCTAGATTTAGAAATGTTATTTTTGTGTTTGTCAGAAAATTTCTTTCCCTTACACCAGCTTTTAATTTCTCCTGATTCGATTCCTCTAATTCTGGATTTAGAAATGTTATCCTTATGTTGTTTTGTGAAATTCTTTTTGATACTCAACTGTGAGCTATATATTGTTTTATATTCTTCGATTGTGATACTGTGAGTTTTCAAATGTGTTTGATTGATGAAATCAAACTTAAAATCTTTACTATCTTTTTTACAAATTTCACATATCACATAATCTACACCACATAAACCATCATTATGTCTTTTTTTCTTATTGAAGTTTTTGATTCTCTTTTTATTAACAACAACTTGAAACTTGATTTCATATTCTTTCACTGATAATTGATGACGTTTTAAGTGTTGCGATGTCAATTTTTTGCATCTATATTCTTTGTTTTCGCTCAAACAAACTTGACAAACAAACTTGACAAACAATTTTGTCATCGTTAACTTCCATCATTGTATTTCTCCGAACAAGAAAAGCTTAGCTGGGAACCCATAAAGATTATGTTTAAATCTAATGGCAGCTAAGCTTTCAAAAATATCTATTATGGGTTCCATAATAAATATCAATCATGTTCAGAATAAATCATTCGTGGATGATTCAAATCAAGAATATTCTCTGTTAAAAGTTATAGAAAAATCATAATTATTGTAATCTCTATCTATCATATTTTAAAATATCACCAATATAATAAAAAACTTTACCTAAACTGATTTTCTGTATTTTAGATTGTTGAAGTTTTTTCTTTATAAATTCTTTTACAAAAGGTTCTAATAATTCAGCAGCTTCTTCTTATCTTGTTTCTTTAAACAATTGTTGAAGTTTCATTTAAGAACTTTCATTGCTTGAAGTATATGATTCTTTGATTTTATGAATTTATGATCATCTGATTGATCTGAATTAGAATAATCAAAACCCACTTGTACTGTATCAAATCCATAATCTATTGGATTTTCAGAAGATAATTCTCTTAAACAAGATGTTCTATAAAGTAATTTCATAACTCTATCTCTTCAAGTATTTTTTTGCTTCTTTTGTTGGCTTTTCTTATCTTTTTTACAACAACACAATTTTCTTGAACCTCATCCCATTCAGAATTTTTTTGTACAATTTCTTCTATAAAAGATTTTTTTGTATTTACTTTTATGATATCTAGATTGTTGATTTTTTTCTCTGAATCAACATAAGTAGTTCTGTTATTATAATCTAACCAAGACTGCAAATCTTCTTTTGTCATTGCTTCAAAAGTTTCTTGTGGTTCAACTATTTGATCATATGCTTTCCATTGTTCAACAATCAACTTACCATCATTATCTGTTTGGGTGTTGTCAAACATTACATATTTATCACCTCTAGTTGCAGACAGTCTCCAATCAAATTGAGCATTTTTAATTCCATCATTTGTTGTGCAAACATAGAAACAATTTCCACACACTTTGCAATTATCGTTCATCATGATAACAAGAGGAGTCCAACTACCCATATTTGTCAATTGAATATGAATTGAATCTTTCCTGTTTACTAACTTATCAAAATATTCTGGAAGTTTTACAAGAGCTATACCATCGCATAGATAATCTTCGCCTTCATAGAAAATTCCATATTTTGGACCTTCTTCAAATCCGTGGATAAGATTAATTGCGTTATATTTATTTGGTTCTTCTTTTGATGAACAGGGATGTGATATTACGAATGACCCAGCGGCTTTTCCAAGTGTTCCAAGAACACACAAGTTTGAAGCAACAGTTACGGCTCCACCAAAATTAACATTACCGTTTGAATATATCTCAAATGCTGTAAAAATATTAGTTGAATTATCGCATACAATTCCAAATCTCATACAACCTGGATGACAAGTAGATGATGCAGTCGTAGCTCTTGAAATAGCGCATATGCCAGCTATTTGTCTATAGTCTGCTCCATCCGAAACATTGAAAGTAATACTCCCAGCTAATGAACCCGTTGCTACACTCCCATGAGTAAAATCAGCATTAGAATTAGATCTCCTGAAAAATAACATCGGAGTCGAATTGGTGTCTGCTCTCCACATATCAATGTATACGCTCATAGATCCAGAACCTTGAAAAAATGCTTCAGAACCCATCCCGCCGTTGCAAGCAGAAACAACATTAAACATTCCACAATTAGCAACTGCTGCTGGTGCAATTGTTAATCCTTTATCATGAAAATAGCCTCTAGTGTTTAAAGATCCACAGCAAGTTATATTAAACAAAAGTCTTCCACATTCAACACCAGCAGTTCCGTTTGCAACGCATCCTACTATTCCAGCATATACTTGTGCTGTTGAAGCACAATCAATTCCGCAAAAACATAAACTTCCAAGTATAGTACCGGGAGCAGATGCAGAGCATATCATTCTCAACATTGAATTTGATATGCAAACATCTCCATTAAAACTACCTGCGCCAGTTGCTAAAAATGCTCCAACTACACATACAGCTGATGGATCTAATCTTAATTTAACTGTGTTTGTTCCAGCAATTGTTGATGAGAATACTATTGTTCCACATTCTGCACCAGCTGCGCCAGACATGATGCAAGAATATATATTGCCATATAATTGAGTTGCACCTCCATTATCACAACCTGTAAATTGTTGATATCCAATCAGTGTTCCATTTGCAGCAGCTAAACAGCAAGAAACATAACTTCCATTTATTAAAATGTGATTTCCTGTGTTTGTTATAGTTGATCCTAAAGTTACAGCAGTTGGAATACAAACTAACCCGGAATTATCAATACAAATTCTTGCAGTATTATTTGTTCCAATTTGCAATCCGTGATTAGTTGTGGTTCCTATAAAACCCGAAGCAGATGCTGCTTGAATATCAGTACAAATAGCAGCAGAAGAATTTACAAATCTTGCTATTGATGGGCCTGCAGATGAAGAGGTCAATCTGACATTTTCTATTGGAGTAGTTGTTCCGATCCCCACGTTTCCATTTGTAGCATTGTAATAGATACAATTGTTTGTAGATACCCACTGAGATGCCCCTGCTGCTGCAGCAACTGTTGCAACGCACAGAGTTCCTGGCATACAAACTGTACCAGTATTTGCAGATGTTGTGATATACAGCACACCATCATTTTCAGCTCTTAAATGCCATTCTGAAGATGTATTCTTGACAATAACTGTAGATCTACCTCCTGCTGATGTAGATTCAACCCATCCGGTGACTGAATTAGATGTAGTTAAATCAAAACAACCTCTGGGAGGGTCAGCACCGGCTGCACCAGATCCAATAGCTACTAAATTCGCTGTCAGTCCGCTGATTGTATATTTCGCAGCAGTGTCTAATTTACTTGGGACTATGGCACCGTTCTGAATAATGATATTGGAAACTAGTGACATTACATTATTCTCCAAACAATCTCTTCTTCATCTTCCCAAACTCTTATTAACTTGTACCCTAATTTTTTAGCTAGCTCATTTTTACGTATATCATTGCTGATATACAATTTTTCTCTTTCTGTCAATTTATTCCAATCTCTTCGTCCATCATAGTAATCTCTGCAATGCCAATAACAACCATCTACTTCAATTAAGATATTCGAATTGTTGATTTTTACATCATAAAAATATGTTCTATTTGAAATATCATCATATAAACAGAATTCACTTTCAACATTGAAATTCATATTCGTAAGTATTTCAATAATTTTTCTATGTGGTTCAGTGTTTTTATTTATATGGTTAACTGGTTTTCTTTTTCCGATTTTATATTCTTCTTTCAATCTTGTTGATATTGCTAATCTATCTTCAATAGATAATTCTTTATGACATTTCCCCTTTGTATTTTCACTAATTTTTTTCTTTACATCTTCTGATCTGGGTATTCCTCGAAGTGTTGATATTTTACCAGCATGTACTTTAGAAATCATATCAAGATGAGCAATCTTTCTTTCTTCAGACCAAACAACCTTTCTTCCTTTTTGCACACAACTTCCACATTTTATTCCAACATTGCTGCGTTTTTCTTTACCACATTCTACACAATATTGTACTATTTTTCTACATTCTGAACAATCATCATAGATATATCCAAAGTATAACATTGTATCACAACTGATACATTTTTTGTTATATTTCTGTTCTTCGGTTTTTGGATTATTTCTTAAGACAAAACTTATTTTTTTTGAAGTTTTTTCAGAATGTTTTCTACCGTAAAAAGCATTTCGTTCACCGATTGAATTGCAAGATCTACACAATCCTATTTCATTTTTCCAAAACAGCACATCATCACACTCTTTGCAGTATTTTGTTGAATTCATTCTGCAATTTACACAAGTAATAATGTTTTTGTCAATCTGGTTCTTTCGTAATTCTAAGTAACATGTGTTACAGCGTAAATTATCGATTTCTTTTCTCCAAAATTGTTTACTTCAATGTTCTATAATAAATATCATCGACAAATTTTAGTGTCTTTTTACTTTTGAAAATAAATTTTTTCGTTTTTTCTGATATTCTTTTTCAGCTTCTTCTTTATCATTACCGTGATATGTGTTGTCTCGTATTTTTCTCTTGTAGTCTTTGCTGAGATATTCCCAAGTTTGATACAGTCTTTGTTGTATCTTTTTAGCATTTTTTTCATCTAAATTGTCAGTGAATTTGAAATAGTAAAAATAATAACTACCGTCTTTTCTTGTCAAAAATTTGATGAAATTGCTGAAACTTTCCCATACATGACCATATCTCATGTATTGTTTGTTTTTATTCATGAATTGTTCAAGCGCTCTAGTACCTTCTTGAAAATATGCATTTAGTTCTGCCGGATGATTGTAATATTCTTTCGTCCCAGAACCAAGTTTAGAAGTGTTGGCATTATAATGATTACTACGTAACCAGTCAAGATAATGAATAAATTCATGTATAAATGTTTCTTTGATATCCGCTTCACCACGTATTTTTTTAGAATGAGGATTATATGGATATACTACTATATATGGAGGTGTACTATGCCCATTAAAAATTCCACTCCAGCTTGAATCTTCAGAATATTGAAGAAATACATCTAAATCATACGTTTTGTCTACACGAACAACGTTAGACTTGATAGCACCTCCTCCGAGGGTGATTTTCAGAGATTGAAAATTTCTGTGAAAATAATCTAGCAAATGTGGGACGATTTTGTTGTAAATTCTGCTAGCTTCTTTTCGAAATCCGTAATCTCTTTCAGGATTAGCTTCTAAAACAATGTCACACAATTTCATTATTTATTCTCATCATTGTTTATTCTTCTTGTATACTTTGTTTTTAAAAACTCCCACAATTGATAAAGTCTTTGAAGAAATTTCTTTCTGTATTTTGGATTAGCGTGTTTGATAAAGTCTGAAATTCCAAAATATTCTGCGTATTCTTTTGAAACAAAATTTTCGAATCTGTGATAGTTTGTTATTATGTGCCACAATTTATCGTAACGTTTTTCTTTATCAAAAAAATCTTCAATTTTTTTAGCACCAGTTTGAAAATATGCGTTGAATTCAGAAGCATCATTGTAGTATTTATCGGGTTCACCACTTTTTAAGTATTGTTCAGTTCCCCGTATATCACTTTCTTTGCTTCGTTTTTGATCAAGATAATGAATGAATTCATGTATAAATGATTGTTTGATGTAATGTTCTTCTCTCAACTTATTAGAATGTTTGTTCCACACATCTAGATAGATGAGATACTTGTGACCTGCTTTACTAAAATATGCTCCGACTCCCTTTTTCCCTACACAAATTTCTAAATCATCATATTGTGGAAATCGTTCTTCAAAATCAGCTAAGAACACATGTTCAGTATCTGTTATATCTCCACGTTTTTCGAAGTGAAGAAAATTTTTGACAAGTTCTTTCGAAATTTTGTTGTAAATTATTTGAGCTTCTTTTCGAAATTCGTAATCTTTTTGAGGATTAGCTTCTAACAATAGTGATAGTTTCATTGTTCATCTACAATAGTCAGAGAATCTAACTCAGTGAGATTCTCAGATTCAATTATTCTTTCTTCAAATTGAAATTCTGATACAGTTCGATCAATTATCACACTTTTCTTGTTTAATATGTATCCCTGAAGATCAATGTTGAATGAATATTTGATAATTCTTTCTTCTGAGCTAAAATCTTCCAAGTTAGATTCGTCTGAACTTCCTGAAATTTCTGAATAAAAGAAAAATCCCTTGTAATTTATGTCCATTTTTCTCCATATATTCCACATCATATCTTGAAAAATATTCACATGTTTGATATATGAAGCCCAAAATGTAACTACATACGGAATATTGATGAAATTTGGATATGGCAATCTGTAAGTTTCAAACACTGGAAATTGTTTGTGAATTGCATTTCCATATTGCCATTTGCTAGTAAACGGAACTCTTCTATCTTTATCAAATGATGCAGTGGCTATTTTCTTTGAAAAAGTTATTGAGGGTTCTCCATAGATATTTTTGTATTGAAAACGACTTTCATTCGGCGAAACGGAATCTCTATGTATAGATATAATAGGAAGTCGTAACATTCCTTTATTGTCTCTTAAATCATTCAAATTTTTATCTGCAGTGTTACCTTGCATCTGAGCAAATCGTTCCCATGAACCAAACAACACAGGAACTTTTCTCCCGGTTAGGGACATTGCTTTCTTGATGCTAAACAAATTGAAAACTGCTGTATCAATTTGGAGAAGGCCAACTTCATCTATCTCTACAGAGTGGGATTCATTATTTTTTAGTTCAGCCATTCATCATCTCAATTTAGATGTAAACATATCATCATCCCAAATAGTGAATTTTATATTATTGTCTATTGACCAGTTTTTAGCTTCTTCAATTTTAGCTATAGTTTTTTCATCTTTGGATAATTTCCATTTTGCTTTTATTTCTATCAATTCTTTAGAACCATCATTATGATAAACCAAGATGTCTGGTCTATACATACAATTTGTATTTTTGTAAAAATATGAAATTCTTATAGAATGTTCAATTTGATTTTCAAATTTCATTATTTCATGATTGTTGAACATCGTCAAAATCATCTCTATACCCTGCAATTCCCATAAAGATGCATAGTAATAATTTTTGTTGGTTTGAACGCAGTACAAATACCCTACATTTTTAGATGTATGACACTTTTCTGGATCTCTATTGATTGCAGAAATACGAATTTTTTCGCTAGCTCTTTTGATAGAATCACTAGTTTCTTTAGTTTTGCCGTAATTATGATGAATTATTTGTTTAGAAGAATATAAATTTTTTAGAGTAACTGATTGCTTGTTAGATTTCAATAAAATTTTTTCATCTTTTATTGATAATCCATGTGCCCAATTTTTAATTTTCCCAGATGAATATCCCTCTTTCAAAGAAGATGAAATTTTTTCTTTAGTTCTTTCATTTTTTTGTTTCCCATATTGAAAATTTAATTCTCCAGTTAATCCATATTGAGGATTATTTTCACCTTTTTGTGTTCCATTTCGTATCATAGTTGTTGATTGTTTCAATTTAGATTCTTCTGAACGTTTTATTCCCTTTTTACAGCAACTTTTGCATAATTCTGAACTAGTTTTTTTCAATATCCCACATTTTATACAAAAATTTTGTTTTTCAGTAAGGATTTTCGCTGTCATGTTCTATCTCCTTATTCACTTCATCTTTATATGGATCGAATACGTCTTCTCGGGTACTGTTGGCCTTAATTGTGATACCAATTTTTGTCTGTGGCATTCCAAAAACAAATTGAGGAACTTCAGTAGAAACAATTTCGAACATTTGCGAATCAAATTGGATGAAATCACCATCTCTTGGAACAATCCCTAACTCAGTTAGTCTATCTTTTTGAATATACGCTTCAATTTTTCTTCTTTTTTCTGTGCCAAATTGACCTGTAATAGTTTCTATAGTATCGAGCAATACTCTACAAAATATCTGCACTGGATTTCGTGTAACTTTGTTTTCAGATTCTCCGTATAAAGAATCCACATCAGATAAATCTTTTTCTACAGCCCAATAAACTATGCTTTGATTTGCTGCCATCTCAGTAAGCACAACATTGACGTCATTAAAAAAAGCCATAACTCTCGGATCGTGAAAAAGTCCGTATTTTCCGTTACCAGTTGTAGATCCGAATAAATCTCTATGATTTACTTCAGCCATTTTATCCTAATATCATCATTTGTGTAGGTGCTGCTAAATGTTGTAATTGTGTTTGAATAGCATCCATTGTTTCTGCGTCTTCTTGCATCAATTTGAGTGTGCTAGTTTTCTCTAAATCAGTTTTTAGTTCTTCTCTTAATTTTTCTTGCTTATCTATCCCTTCCGTAACTAGAGCATCTCCATCCATCTGTATTTCTCCATTCGGTATTGGCACAGATGAAAAATGTCGTCTAATTTTTCCCTCAATTTCCATAGAAATTGCTAATGTAAATTGTCTGACCCATCTTCTACCAGCTGCATTAATTTCATCATACTTCAAATCTCTGAATGGAACATTCGATATTCCTGAAATACCAGTAACTGATTGATCAGTCATTCCAGGAGGATGAAAATCAGGATTGTATGGATCCATTGGAGTAGAATATTCAATCCAAATTTTAATTGATCTAGTTGGTTGAGGCAACAATCTAATTTTGCTTCCAACTATGTTATATGAATGATTCGATCTTCTAACTTTATCATTTGCTTCCAGCATTCCAGCCCTAAGAACATCTGTCCAAATTGGGAAAACGTAAAATGTAGATTCATTATTGAAAGACTCATATCTAAAATCCTGAGACATCACATTCGAAGAAGAATACGCATCGTAATATCTGTAAATTGATGTAGGTTCAGAATGCCACACATGTCTGACATCAAGTTTTGATGCTGTGACAGATACTAAATATGCGCTAACTGCTGAACCTGTGGCATAATCTACAAAATCATTCATTAAATCATAATCTTGACCATTCGGAGTTGCTGTGACATATGCTTTCCTGAAATTTTGAACGCCCCCTACATTTGCTTCAGTTCCTGCCGGAGCAGCCATTCTCATCAAAAAATTATAATATTCATGTGGGAGTTTGTTTGTTAAATCTTGTTTGGTAAAATCTCTACTAAGACCTAACAGATTTGCAAGCCAATTTGTAGCTTGAAATTGATTGATAATTGCACCATATTCAATGAGAGATTCTTCAAATGCAGAAAATATTTGCACATTGTCTGCATACATTGGAAGGCGCGGTTCACCCAAACGGTAACGTACCCATTTAATAATCTCTGCGCCTTCAGCTGAAAGTGAAGTAAGATTTGCTGTAAGTGCTAGTGTTTGTGCAGTAGTACCAAAAATTCCTTGATAACTTTGATCATTTGCAGTTTGACTAAGCCCTGTGAAAAAATTCTCAAAAGCCACGTATCATCTCCAAATTTAAAGTTGAAACATCGTCTTCACTGATTCTCAATAAGCGATATCCAAAATACATCGCAAGTTGATTTTTATAAACATCATTATCTCTAATCTCTTCCCAATTTTTTGGTTTTCTATCAAGCTTACAATGCCAATAATTTCCATCAACTTCTATCAACAAATCATACATGGGTAAATAAAAATCATATACTTTAGTTTTTTTCAACTCTTTATCACATAAGTGATGTTGTTGAACATATCCGATTTTGTTATCATCTAAAAACTTCTTTACTTTCAATTCACATTGCGTATTTTTTCCTGCAGTTTTAAAGTGGATCACAGGGTTTTGTGTTTTCCCAGAAATAATATTTTCTCGCAGTGTCTTAGTTCTTTTTTCAATATTTAAATCAACATTCTTATATCTTTCATTCCACATGTCATCAGCTGTTTCTTTCCCATATTTTTTTGTCCAAATATCATATATAGATTTATTCCATGGGTTAAGTTCAGGGTTGTTAACAAATTTTTGTTTCATAGTGATAGAAGCTTTTTCTGAACTAATCTTGATAGATTCACATGTGTGTTTAGTTTTGCCAGTTCTGTATGATGAATATTTACCAGAATCCCAGTTAGCCTTTCGTGTTTTGCCACCATTCTTCCCAGATATAGCCAATCTTTCATCTGTTTTTGCAGTTAAACCAACATTCCAACTTTTTATTTTTCCACTATCAATCCCATCTTTACGACTATTTGACATTTTATTTTTAGATTCTTCACAAGTTAATTTTGTTTCAGGATATTTTTCTCTATATTCTTTCATACTCATGTTGTGAGACCGCAAATGTCCATTCAACATTTTCAGTTCTTTGTTGCATATCATGCATTTTATCATAAAATTTTCTCTAATTCAAATGCCATTGTATTCTCCTTAATCGTCTAATATAAATATCAATGAGAATTAACAATGACACGACACAAAAAAAAGACGGAGGATGTTCTCTCCGTATAATCTAACAAATGTGAGTGAAATTTTACTTCACATTAAGTTGGCACTTGATGAAATGCTCCAACACCGTCTTCATCACATTAACTGTGGCGATATTGGGATTATAAGAATATGCAATTTCAAAATCAAACAAAAACATGTACGGACGGTTTTCCATAAATATTTGATACTTCGTCACGTCTTTCCCTAGGAGATATGCTTGAACTTCGTCCACGTTAGAAAGATATGCTAGAGTTCTGCGAGAACTCTTTTCTACGACATTCATTCGAAAATCCATCACTCGAGTACCTCCAGTTTGTGTACGTAGTATTCTACTCCATCACACTTTCCATACTCATCTTCGAAGATTTTCGATGCTTCTTCTGCATTTTTTGCAGGAAATATTGCGATTGCTTCATCTAGATCAGGAGTTTCAGTGATTGCGTAGAATGGCATTTTATCTCCTTATTATTTGTATGATTAAATATAGACAATAAAGAGAGTTTTGTAAACAAAAATTCCGATTCTACATTGGCGATAGAATCGGAATCAAACTCTTTGGGGAGAAAGAGTCTTATGAAACTTGTGGAGGAGTATTCTCGGAAGTGTTACGAACGTATTTCCGTTTTTGGCGAACGATGAGAGATTTGTTAGCTACACTGGAGAATGTGGATTCAACGATAGCTTTATGCCCATCTTCAGGAACATTAAGATAGACGGTCACATGAGTTGTTCCATCAATCTCATCCCAATAGACACTCTTGAAGTCACCGGGTTTCCCGTTTGCGGGATCAT
>SXGR01418553.1_pt1 | contig 24296 bp, 22 predicted proteins | sample 3174711 | NCBI WGS metagenome assembly SXGR01 (sample SAMN11356860, study PRJNA531348) | freshwater metagenome | isolation source: freshwater sample F1-60 | place: China: Fuxian Lake, Yuxi | collected 2017-12-25
AGATGTTGCCGGCCGAATCCACCGCAATCCCGATCGGGATGCTGCCGGTGGCGGCCCAGTTGGTGGTAGAGACGCCCTCGGGCGTGATCTTCGACACATTGTCCGAGCCGTTGTTGGCGGTGTAGATGTTGCCGGCCGAATCCACCGCAATCCCGCGCGGGTTGCTGCCGGTGGCGGCCCAGTTGGTGGTAGAGACGCCCTCGGCTGGAGGTGCAAACGCTGCCGCGCAAAGCAGAAGCAGCCCGCACGCCATCAAGGAAATGAGTAGCGACGGTGTGAGGTGACGTAGCGACGGTGTGAGGTGACGTTTCATAGCTAAGCATTAGAGCAGACCGGCGCGAAAGTTGCGCCGGTCAGGCTCCCCCAAAAAAGTCGATGGCTTCGAGTCTATTGACCGAGACCAGAAGAAGCCGCAGTTACGCCACCGCTCACAAGGAACCAAAATTTCCCACGATCTTGTATTCCTGCACGCTCATCGATTGCGCCCCAAGATGGCAAACGATGGCACTCAGGGTAGCGGGACCCTACGGATGAATTACTCCCTAGGGCCTTGAATTTAGTGGGCGATCCAGGATTCGAACCTGGGACCTCGTCCTTATCAGAGACGCGCTCTAACCCACTGAGCTAATCGCCCGCAGAAGCGGCAGGATAGCGAGCGCGGGCAGGGGCGTGCGGTCAGGAAAGACGGCGGGCGGAGATCAGGCCGGCGACCAGATCGGCGTCGGCTACGTCTTCGATCGTCAGCTCGGCCTTGTAGCTAGTGCCGCGCGGGCGGACTTTCACCTCGCGGCCAAACGCCTCACCGAGTATCCGTGCAACCTGCTCGCAGGCATCGGCCTGATCGGGGTGGACCTTTTCAGCGGCGCCCTTCCCGGGCTTCGCGCGCTTACCGCCCTTGTCAGCGTTCGACTTGCGCGCCCGGTCCTCGAGTACGCGAACCGACCAGCCACCCTCTTTCGCTGAGCGCGCCAGACGCTTGCGCTCAGCGTGGTCGTCGGCAAGCAAGAGCGCGCGGGCGTGACCTTCGCTGAGCGAGCCGTCCTCGAGTATCGCCAGCACCGAATCGGGGAGGTCAAGGATCCGCAAAAGGTTGGAGATCGCCGAGCGGCTGCGGCCGACGCGGCGGCCAACTGCCTTCTTAGTCATCCCGAGCTCTTCGACTAGCGCCGCTACCGCGCGCGCTTCTTCAACCGGGTTGAGGTCGGCGCGAGCCATATTCTCAACGATTGCTGCTTCCAGCGCCTCAGTGTCGTCGCGCTGCTCGATGATCGCGGGGATCTGCTCAAGGCCGGCGATCTGGGCTGCGCGCCAGCGCCGTTCGCCAGCGACCAGCTCATAGCTGCCACCTCGCAGTGGGCGCACCAAAACCGGCTGCAGCACACCCTGATCGGCGAGCGAATCGGCGAGCGCTGTCAGCGCATCCTCGTCGAAGCGTCGGCGCGGCTGATTCGGGTTTGGGGCGATCAGCTCAACGTTGATCTCACGCAGCTCGGCTGCCATCTGGCCGTCCTCAGGGCGAAGTTCGAGAATCGCGGCGAGGCCACGTCCAATTCCAGTATCAGCCACGGGTTGCTACCTCCTGGGCGAGCGCAAAATAGGCCTCGGCCCCCGCACAATGCGGATCGTGATGGATCACAGGGCGCCCGTAACTGGGTGCCTCGCTCACCCGCACATTGCGCGGGATTACGGTTTCAAAGACAAGATCGGGGAAGTGCTCGCGGACCTCCCGCTCCACGTCACGCGAAAGCCGTGTGCGACCGTCGTGCATTGTCAGCAGCATCCCGGCGACGACCAGGCGTGGGTTCAGCTCGCGCTGCACGAGGCTCAGAGTATCAAGCAGACCGGCCAACCCTTCAAGCGCAAAGTACTCCGTCTGGACCGGCACGATCACGCGATCAGCAGCAACGAGCGAGTTAATTGTTAGCGGCCCGAGCGAGGGTGGGCAGTCGATAATTACGTAGCTGGCCTGCTCGCGCAGCGGCGCGAGCGCGTCGTGCAAGCGCGTCTCCGAGCCGACCTCGCGCGGCAGCTCAACGTTAGCGGCCGCAAGATCGGGGTGTGATGCGAGCAAGCGGAGGTTCTCGACCTCGGTCGCAAGCAGCGCGTCGAGCGCTGCAACACGGCCGGCGAGAACGTCGTAGAGGTTTGGCGTCGAGAGTTTGGGCGCGCCGAGGCCGACGGTTGCGTTGGCTTGGGCGTCAGCATCGACCAGAATCGTCGAGAAACCGGCCTCGGCGACGCAGGCGGCGACATTTACGGCCGTTGTCGTCTTGCCGACGCCGCCCTTCTGGTTCGCAATTGCGTAGATAGTTCCCATCTAAGCCCCAAGGTACTGAGCCGATCGGTCGGCACAAACTGGCCGCGCCAGGACTTTAGTTCGGGAACGAACTAGCCCTGGTCAGCTCGGTTTTACAGCCAGTGGGCGCTTCTTTGCGATCCCTGGTCGGCGCGGATAGCGATCAGGCGTGGTTGCGAGTTTTTCGCTCACGATTAGCTGGCGGCGGTCGGCTCCGAGGACAAGACCCTCACTAACCGAGAGTACACGCGGCTCGCTCATCTGCAGCTCAGACGCTGCGAACGCGCCGTCGCTGAGCTCTGCTTCGCTGAGGCTTCCCTTCCAGGCGACCAAAGAGCCGCCCACGCACAGCAGTGGCGCTGCATACTCCAGCAGGATCGAGGTGGAGGCCAGCGCGCGCGAAGTTACGACTTCCTGCTCGCGTGCTTCGAGCGCCCACAACTCAGCCCTCTCGGCAACAACGACAACATTCTCGAGCGTCATTGCCTCCGCCGTTTCGTTCAGGAAGTTGGCTTTGCGGGCCGCACTCTCAACCAGCGTCAGTTCAGTTTCGGGAAGCGCAATCGCTAAGACGAGCCCTGGGAAGCCACCGCCGGAGCCGAGGTCGGCGATCGTCGTTGCAGCGCGCAGCTGAGGAAGCTCGAGGCCGGCGAGTGAGTCGGCGATGTGGAGCTCGACCGCTGCGTCAGGGTCGCGGACGTTCGTTAGCGAGCTGGGGCCGGTAATGACGAACTTGAGTAGCGCGTTCAGCTTCTCGGCGCTGCGCGGCGGTAGCTCGAAGCGGTCGGTCAGTTCGCGGCATCGCTCGGCGACGGTCACGCCAGTCAAGCTAGCGCGATTGAGCGTTTCACGTGGAACGCCCTAGCGATCTCAGCTAGGTAATTACAGGCGTAATGACGAGGTAACGGCGCGGTTCGTCGCCCTCGCTGTGCGTGTCGACGTCTTCCCGATCGCGCAGGTGTTGGTGGACGATCCTGCGCTCGGCTGCGTTCATCGCCGGTAGATCGACTGCGCTCTCGTTACTCAAAGCCTTCTCTGCCGCCTCTTCGGCCTGCTGCTCTAGCTGCTCGCGGCGGCGCTGGCGATACCCGGCAGCATCGATCTCAACGCGGATCCGCTCGCCGCCGCTGGCGTCGCGCTGAATGATCCGCGTGGCAAGGTGCTGGACGGCGTCAATCGTCTGACCGTGCTTGCCGATGAAGAGGCCTAAGTCCTCCCCTTCAAGCGTTCCAGTCACACCGTCATCATTGATCACGACATCGATCTCAGCGTCGAGATCGAGCGCGTCGACGATCTGCTCAAGCAGTTCAAGCGTGCGTTCCTGCGCCTCTTCCGGTGTCGCCATCAGCTCCTCTTTCCTGATCGCTTCTTCTTCTTGCGCGCTGCCGGTGGCGGCGAACTCGGCTGGCTCTTGCTCGAGCCGCCGCCCGTCGTAGCGACCGCCGCTGCGGGCGCAGGCGCGCTCGGCAGTCCGTCAGGGTTGCCGCCAAGCCAAGGAGGCAACTGGCCGGTGGCTCGCTTTAAGAAATATTGCTGGCCGACGGTCCAGAAGTTGGTCGTGATCCAGTAGACCATCAGGCCGGCCGGGAAACCCTTGATGAAGAAGACGAAGACGAACGGCAGCGCGATCATGATGATCTTCTGGTTGCGGTCCGAAGTGACCGACATCAAGAGGCTTGAGAGCAGCTGCGAAACGACGTAGAGGACGAGCAGCAGGATCAACACCCAGCCGAGCCCTGGAGCCGTCAAATCGGGGATGAAGAGGAACTCAGCCGAGCCGGGAACGACTTCTTGGCAGTAAGTCGTATCGAGACCGGTCGGCGGCGTCGCTTTCTGACCTGCCGCCAGAATTGCGCTCTCAGGACCGCAGATATCGACTTTCAGTGGCGCGCGCAAGAGGTAGAAGAGGCTGATGAAAACAGGAATCTGCGCTATCAGCGGCAGGCAAGAGCCAAACGGATTGACCTTGTTCTCTTGGTAAAACTTCATCATCTCTTGATTGAGCCGCTGCTTGTCGCCTTTGTATTTCGCCTGCAGATCCTTGATCTGCGGTGAGAGCGTCTGCAGCGCCTGCATCGAGCGGAATTGCTTGATCGTCAAGGGCAACAGGACAACTCGCACTATCACCGTCATCGCGATGATTGCCATCCCCCAACCCAGACCAAGAGTGTCGTGGCAGAAGATCAGGATCGCTTGGAAGACGTCGATCAGCGGCGAGAGGATCGACTCGAAGGTGTCTTCTATGCCGGCTGTGATGAAAGGCATCAGGCTCTAGTCGGTGCGATCGGAATCCGGGTTTGAAGAGTGGTCGGTTTGGAAGAGGCTTTGATCGGCTACCGGATCAAAGCCACCGTGGCTGAACGGGTTGCAACGCAGCAAGCGCCAAGCCCCGAGAACCAGCCCGCGAAGTATGCCGTACTCGGCAATTGACTGCGCGGCGTAAGCCGAACAGGTCGGCTCGTACCTGCATCGCCGCGGAATCGCAGGCGAGACCAAGCGCTGGTAGGCGACTATCGGCAGGCTTGCCGCGCGGCGAATTGAGGACGCCATCACTCGCCCTGCTTTACTGACGCCGTGATCAACTCGTCGAGCTCGCGCTTGACGCCTTCAAGGCCGTCGCGCTCGCAGAGCTCGCCGGCGTCGTTGCGAGCAACGACGACCACGTCTGAAACTGGATCGAGACGATCCGCGAGCTGATCGACGGCGCTACGCAGTAACCGCTTTACCTTGTTGCGCTCGACTGCTCCGCCGACCCCGCGCGAGACGCTCAAGCCGAGTCGCGGACCCTCTTTGAGCTCAGCCGAATCGGCGCGGGGAAAGAGGTGGAGCACGAAATAGCGGCCACCGAAGGAGCGGCCTTGCCGGTAGACGCGTTCGAAGTCAGCGCTGCGCGAGAGCCGCCGCGGGCGCCGACGGGGTGCGCTCGCCGCGGAATCCACGCTCAGACGGTGAGCCGCTTACGACCCTTATCGCGGCGGCGCTTAAGCAGTGCTCGGCCGGCGCGCGTGCTCATCCGTCCACGGAAACCGTGTGCTCGGGCGCGCTTACGTTTCTTGGGCTGGTAGGTCCGCTTCATCTCGCGTGAAAGCATAGCCGTCCGCGACTAAAAGCTGCACGCTGTAAAAGCCTTTGTCGCCAAATGCGAACTTCACCACTCCACCAAGCTAGCGCTCGCGCAACCCTCTGCTAGCTTGCCCGAAAGACTCGTGAGCGCCGGTGCGAGCGCCCGCAGCAGGACCAAGTAGGACGACGTCAACCGTGACAACCGCAAACTCCGAACACACCTGGAAACAGATCTCCGATGAGCTGAAATCGGCCGTAGGACCGAGCCTTTTTGACGTTTGGTTGGCGCCGCTGAGGCTAGCCCGGCTTAACGGAAACCAGCTGATTCTCGAAGCACCAGCAGCTTCCCGCGCGTGGGTTGAAGAGCGTTTCGGGCAGGTGCTGAAAAGCTCCGCGCAGAGAGTGATCGGAGCAGGGGCAGAGGTCCATCTAAGCGTGGCGGGAGAAAGCGCCCAAGCCCGCAGCTGGGCGCCAGGAGCAGAGCAGCAGCTTGAACCGGGCAGCTCACTGAACCCGAAGTACTGCTTTGAACAATTCGTCATCGGTAGCGGCAACCGCTTCGCTCACGGTGCTGCCCTCGCCGTCGCTGAAAACCCTGGCACTACCTACAACCCGCTCTTCATCTGTGGCCCGCCCGGCGTAGGGAAAACCCATCTGCTCCACTCGATCGCCGGCTACGCGAGCCGGCACGGCAACGGCGTGCGGGTGCAGCTGACCGGCGCTGAGTCATTCGCCAATGACTTCATTGGCGCGCTCCGTGGTGGTGATATCAACGCCTTCAAGGCGCGCTACCGCGAGGCCGATCTAGTGCTCGTAGACGACGTCCAGTTCCTAATGGCCAAAGCCAAGACCGAAGAAGAGTTCTTCCACACCTTTAACGCCCTGCGTGAAAGTGGCGCGCAGATTGTCTTGACCTGCGATCGGCCTCCGCGCGACCTTGATCGGCTGGAGGATCGTCTTCAGGACCGCTTCGATTCAGGGCTGGTAGCCGAGATCAATGCCCCCGACCTGGCTACCCGAGTGGCGGTCCTGCGCGCTCGCGCTCAGCTCGATCAGATCGTGATCGATGATGATTCAGCTCTGGAGCTGATTGCCACTCGCGTTAAGCGCAACTTAAGAGCGCTGGAAGGAGCTTTGATACGCGTCGTCGCCTTCGCCTCACTTAGCGGACAAGCAATCACCAAACCGCTTGCCGAGGAGGTGCTTGACGGTCTGTTCCCCCGTCAGCATGACGAGCCTTGGCCGAAAAAGCTATCGGTTGAAGATATTCGCGAACAGGTAGCGCTTTACTACGACATAAGTGTTTCCGATCTCTGCTCGACTAGCCGCGTAGCAACAATTCTCTGGCCAAGACAGGTTGCGATCTATATCGCTCACGAGCACAGTGACCTGAGCTTGGCGACTATCGCCGCGGCCTTCGGTGGGCGTAACCATTCAACGGCAATCAATGCCTGCCGGAAGGTGAAGCAGCGCACAGCAGCAAACAGTGAGCTGGCAAAAGAACTCAGCCAGGTTAGCGATCAGCTGTTCAAAACTTCTACCGCAAGCAGGAGCGACCGAGCGCAATGAGAGAATCACAGAGTTCTGCACGGGTACTGGCTTGCAACTTGGTCGCAAATAGCAGGGATAAGAGCTTTGAACCAATTTTGAACACCCCTTACTACCACTAGCCCCTTATTAAGGATCGAAACCTTGAAGATCTCCGCGTCAACATCAGAGCTTCTCCACCACTTACAAACGCTTGCGCGAGTCGCCTCGACGCGTAGCGCCATTCAAGCTTTATCAGGGGTTCGGTTCGTTGCTGAAAGCGATTCTATTGAGCTGCAGGCTACCGACACAGAGCTTTCAATTCGCGTTCCACTGAGTGGCTCCGTGGAGAGCTCAGGCGCAGTCGTGCTGCCGGCGCGCCTTCTATTAGAGGTGGTTCGTCAGCTCGGCTCCGCGGACCTAACGCTCGAGCTACGTGCTGAAGAGCAGGATGTCGAGATCCAGTCAGGGACCGCCCAGTACCAGTTGCGCACGCTCCGATTGGAAGATTTCCCTGAGCTTCCAGCAGCGGGTGGCGATACTCAGTTGGTAATGCCGGCAGGCGCGATCATCGAAACTATCGCTCGCGTCTCACGCTCGGCCTCGCGCGACGAAACACGCCCAATTCTCACCGGCGTGCTCGTTTCGGCGAGTGGCAACGAGTTGCGAATGGTCGCGACAGATTCTTACCGGCTTAGTGTGAAGGAGACGGCGCTTGAGCAGCCATTGAAGGAGAGTTTTGAGGCCAATGTGCCGGCTCGGGCATTGGAGGAGCTAGCGCGCCTGGTCGAGCCGGAGACTGAAACGGTTTCGATCGGTGTCAGCACCAATCAGGTCGTCTTTGAGGTCGGCGCCGTTGCCCTCTCGTCACGACTTATCGACGGGCAATTCCCCAACTATCAGCAGCTGCTCCCCGACGCCTTTGAGCACGAGCTGACGATCTCCACCGAAGAGTTCCTTACCGTTGCGCGCCGGATTGCGCTGATGGCTCAAAAAAATGCTCCGCTGCGCCTCTCCTTCACCGAAGGCGAGCTGACGCTTTCCGCACAAACGCCCGATGTTGGCGAAGCGAAAGACACACTTCCTGTTCCGTTCGCTGGCGAACCAATGGAAATTGGCTTCAATCCCGAGTTTCTCGTCGCCGGGCTCGAGAGCACGACGGCAGACGACGTGATTTTGAAGCTAATCAATCCACTGCGGCCGGGTCTGATCGTTTCAGCCGACGGCAGCGGCTTCCTCTACTTGATTATGCCGATCCGCTTGAACGCTTGATGAGCTTGATCCGCCGGCTCCGCGTGCGTGACGTTCGCTGTTACGAGTCGGCGGAGATCAGACTAGGTGAGCGATTGACGGTTATTTACGGCGCCAACGGGGCCGGGAAGACGAATCTGCTCGAAGCGCTCTACTTTGGTTGCACCGGCCGTTCATGCCGAACTTCGAACGACCGCGAGTTCGTTCGCTTCGAACAGAACGCCGCGCGGGTCGAGTTCGAACTCGATGGTGAGGACGGAGCGCACCAGTTAGCGGTTGGCTTTGAACCCGGCCAGCCGCGCCACGTGACGGCCGATGGTGGCCCTGTTGAGCGGCTAATCGACGTTCCCTTTAGGCCGCTTGCCTGCGTCTTCCTGCCCGACCGCTTGGAGCTGATCAGGGGCGCACCCTCGCTGCGCCGCGATCACCTTGACCAGCTCGTCGCGGGGCTGTGGCCGGCGCGAGCTGCAGTTAGGCGCGATTATGGCCAAGCCTTGTCGCAGCGCAATGCGCTGCTGTCGAGGATTCGAGGGCAGGGTGTTGACGCAGGGGAGCTTGATGTTTGGGACCTCGAACTTGGCCGTCTTGCGCTGGCGCTTAGCGCTGAGAGAGCACGCGCCGTTGCGCTCGTTGGCCCACCAGCTCAGGAGATAGCCGACCAATTGGGCCTTCCTGGAGCGCTAGAGCTGCGCTACAGGCCGCGCAGCAAGGCCACTAGTGCCGAGGCCTTTGCCAATGAGCTGCTCGAGCGGCGCGGCTCTGATCTCGAGCGTGGTTTCAGCGGCCATGGCCCGCACCGTGATGAGTTGCTGCTCAGCCGCGACGGCCGCGAGCTGCGCATTTACGGCTCGCAAGGGGAGCAGCGTGTAGCGCTGTTGGCGCTGCTGCTGGCCGAGCGCGAAGTGCTCGCCGACCAGCGCGGCCAAACACCGCTGCTGCTGCTCGACGACGTGATGAGCGAGCTTGACGCTGAGCGGCGCGAGCGGCTGGTCGAGCGGATTACCGCCGCTGGCCAGTCGGTCGTGACGACGACCGAACTCGAACACGTACCGACCGCCGATGGGGCCGGGGTCGCGCGGATCGAAGTGAGCGGTGGCTTGATCCATCAAGAGGTCACCGCATGAGCCGCCAGCGCCGCGCGCCGCGCCACGCCGCTAGCTCAATTCGCGACCTCGCCGATCGGCTCGCGCCGGCGACGGCGCTGGCACAGGTCCAGCGCCATTGGCCGGCTGCTGTCGGCGAGGCCGTCGCCGCTCAAGCGACGCCGACAGGGGAGGCCGGCGGCGTCCTCACAGTGACCTGTAAGAGTGCCGTATGGGCACAGGAGATTGACCTAATGAGCGTTACCTTAATCGCGGCTCTTAACAGTGCTTTAGGGAGCGATCAGGTCGTCTCGCTGCGCTGCCAAACGGTGGCTGCGAAGGGCTGGTCGCACGAGAGCGCGCAGTAGGCCGCAAATTGGGTTACATAAGTCCGCGACAGAGGCGATATTGACGGCGATTTTTGCCCTTTGAGAGGGACCAATCCGGCCTCCGAAACTGCTATTGTTCTGGATACTAAATGTAGACGCCTCGATCTCGCGAAAACCGCGCAGGAATCGGGGTTTTTGCCCGTTATTGGAGCCAAATGACCAAAGCCGACAAGAGCTCAACTAAGGGCGCAACAAAATCGGAGACCAGCGGTAGTTACGAGGCTTCCGACATCACCGTCCTCGAAGGACTCGAAGCGGTTCGCAAGCGGCCAGGAATGTACGTTGGTTCGACCGGCGTTCGTGGACTCCACCACCTCGTCTATGAGGTCGTTGACAACTCGGTTGACGAGGCCCTGGCCGGCTATGCCACCACGATTGCCGTGACCTTGCTGGCTAACGGTGGGGTCCAGGTAATCGACGATGGCCGCGGTATCCCAGTGGATGAGCACCCAATTGAGAAGAAGCCGGCGGTCGAGGTGGTCCTCACCGTCCTGCACGCCGGTGGCAAGTTCGGCGGCTCGGGTTACTCGGTTTCGGGTGGTTTGCACGGGGTCGGGGTTTCGGTCGTCAATGCCTTGTCGAATCGGCTTGATGTCGAAGTCCGCCGTGCTGGGTTTATCCATCGCCAGTCTTATGACCACGGTGTGCCGATGGCACCACTGGCCAAAGGCGAGGCGGTCAGCACCAGTGGCACCACCGTTACTTTCTGGGCCGACGCCGAAATCTTCGAGACCACCAACTATAACTTCACAACTTTATCGCGCCGATTCCAAGAGATGGCGTTCTTAAATCGAGGGCTGACCATCTCACTGACTGATGAGCGAACAGTCGTTGTCAGTGATACCGATGACGACGACAACGTGGAGCAGGTTCGAAGCGTCAGTTACTGCTACGAGGGCGGTATTGCCGACTTCGTCCGACACATCAACGCCAGCAAGGGTGTGGCAAATCCCAGTGTAATCTACATCGAAACTGAAACCGACGACAAGCGCATGAGCGCTGAAATAGCGATGCAGTGGAACACGACCTACAGCGAGTCGGTCTATACCTTCGCCAACACGATCAACACCACCGAAGGTGGTACCCACGAAGAAGGCTTCCGCGCCGCGATGACATCCTTGGTGAACAAATTCGCGCGCGAGTGGGGCATCTTGAAAGAAAAAGACATCAACCTCAGCGGCGAAGACATCCGCGAAGGCCTCACGGCGATCGTCAGCGTCAAACTCCTAGAGCCACAATTCGAGGGCCAGACCAAGGGCAAACTCGGTAATACCGAGATGAAAACCTTTGTTCAGAAAGTCGTGAACGACCAACTCGGAGCCTGGTTTGAAAAGAATCCCGCCGAGGGCAAAGAGATCGCCCGTAAGTCCGTTAATGCGGCAACCGCCCGAATCGCCGCCCGCAAGGCACGTGACCTCGCCCGCAACCGCAAGGGGCTACTAGGTGGCGCCGGGATGCCCGGCAAGCTAATTGATTGCTCCAGCCGTGAGCCGGAGGATTGCGAGGTCTACATCGTCGAGGGCGACTCCGCCGGTGGCTCGGCTCGCCAAGGCCGCGACCCGAAAACCCAGGCGATCTTGCCGATCCGCGGCAAGATCCTCAACGTTGAGAAAGCGCGGATAGATAAAGTACTTCAGAACACCGAGGTGCAGGCTCTGGTGTCGGCCTTCGGTACCGGCGTGCAGGACGACTTCGATATCAACAGGTTGCGCTACCACAAAGTCGTGTTGATGGCCGACGCTGATGTCGACGGTCAGCACATTCGCACCCTGCTCCTGACCTTGTTGTTCAGATTCATGCGGCCACTGGTTGAGCAGGGCTACGTGTTCTTGGCGCAGCCACCGCTCTACAAGATTAAGTGGTCACGCGAGGTCGCCGACTTCGCATACTCAGACCGAGAGCGCGATGCACTGATGGAGGCCGGCTTCGCCGCCGGCCGCCGGCTACCTAAAGAAGAAGCGGTCCAGCGTTATAAGGGTCTTGGCGAGATGAACGCCGACGAACTCTGGGAGACAACTATGGATCCGGCTCGGCGGATTCTGCTTCGGGTAACTATCGACGACGCCGCTCAAGCCGACGAAATGTTCAGTGTGCTGATGGGTGAAGACGTTGAATCACGCCGGAACTTCATTCAACAAAATGCTCGCGACGTCCGTTTCCTCGACATCTAATTGACCAGTTTTTCACTGAACTAACAACGGAGATATTTCGTGGCTGACGAGATCGACATGGTAGAAGAAGTAGGCCCGGGTCAACATGGGCGTATTGAACCCGTCGACCTCCAAACCGAGATGCAGCGATCGTACCTTGACTACTCCATGTCGGTCATCGTCTCGCGCGCCCTACCAGATGTCCGCGATGGTTTAAAACCGGTGCACCGTCGCGTGCTCTACGCAATGTATGACGGCGGCTATCGCCCGGACCGTAACTTCTCCAAGTCCGCCCGCGTGGTCGGCGACGTCATGGGCAGCTACCACCCACATGGTGATAGCGCGATCTACGACGCCCTCGTCCGGCTGGCCCAGCCGTGGTCACTGCGCTACCCACTTGTCCAAGGCCAGGGCAATTTCGGGTCACCGGGAAATGACCCGCCAGCTGCCCAGCGTTATACCGAGTGCCGGCTGGCCCCACTGGCCATTGAGATGGTTCGCGATATTGACGAGGAGACCGTTGATTTCGGCCCGAACTACGACGGCCGCACCCAAGAGCCATTGGTGCTGCCCGCCCGCTTCCCGAACCTACTTGTTAACGGCAGCGCGGGTATTGCGGTCGGTATGGCCACCAATATCCCTCCGCACAACCTGCGTGAGATTGCCGCCGGTGCCCAGTGGCTACTCGAGCACCCGATGGCAGAGCGCGAAGAGCGCCAAGTGGCGCTGCTCGAGATTGTTAAAGGCCCAGACTTTCCAACCGGTGCGTTGATTGTTGGCCGTAAGGGCATTGACGATGCGTACCGCACCGGGCGTGGCTCGATCACGATGCGAGCGGTTGTCACGGTTGATGAAGACGCACGCGGGCGGCAGATTCTTATTGTTACCGAGTTGCCGTATCAAGTGAATCCGGACAACCTCCTGCTTCGCGTCGCCGAACTAGTCGGCGAAGGCAAGCTCACCGGTATCGCCGACGTCCGTGATGATTCGTCCTCTCGTACGGGCATGCGATTAATCTTTGAGTTAAAGCGCGACGCGGTCGCGCAGGTGGTCTTGAACCAGCTCTTCAAGCACACCCAACTGCAAGACAATTTCGGCGCCAATATGTTGGCCCTCGTTGACGGTGTGCCGCGCACCTTGACCCTTGAGCAATTCATCAGGCATTGGATCACCCACCAGATCGAGGTCATCCAACGTCGCACGCGTTATCGCTTGCGCAAGGCCGAAGAACGTGCGCACATCCTGCGGGGCTACCTTAAGGCACTCGATGCGATAGACGAGGTCATTGCGCTCATTCGCGCCTCGTCCACGGTTGATGATGCCCGTACCGGCTTAATGGGGCTGCTAGAGATCGATGAAGTCCAAGCAACAGCCATCCTTGACATGCAACTACGCCGCCTCGCAGCCCTTGAGCGGCAAAAGATCATTGATGAGTATGAAGACCTAATGTCGCGGATCACCGACTACAACGACATTTTGGCCAATGAGCCGCGACAACGCTCAATTGTCTCCCAAGAGTTACAGGAGATCACCGATAAATTCGGTGACGATCGCCGCACCGACTTCGTGGCCTGGGATGGTGATGTCACCGATGAGGATCTAATCACCGAAGAAGAAGTGGTGGTCACCATCACCGCTGGCGGTTATGCAAAGCGCACCAAGAGTGAGCTCTATCGGGCCCAGCGCCGAGGCGGACGCGGCGTCAAAGGTGCAGCCCTGAGGCAAGATGACGTTGTCGAGCACATGTTCGTCACGAGCACCCATCATTGGATCTTGTTCTTCACGAACAAGGGTCGGGTGTATCGTGCCAAGTCATACCAACTGCCAGACGCGGGCCGGGATGCACGTGGTCAGCATGTTGCGAACCTGTTGGCTTTTAGGCCCGACGAGACCATCGCCCAGGTTCTCGCCATCGCCGATTATCAAGCCGGTGAAAACCTGGTGCTGGCAACCCGGCGGGGCATGGTGAAGAAGACCAAGCTCGGGGAGTTCGACACCAACCGCAGCGGGGGCATCATCGCGATCAACCTTGCCGAGGACGACGAACTGATTGCCGCCCGCTTGGTTTCCGACACCGACGATCTTCTGCTCTTCTCACGCAAGGGCATGTCGGCACGTTTCTCCGGCAACGATGAAACCCTGCGGCCAATGGGTCGCGCGACCAGTGGCGTCATCGGAATGCGCTTTCGGGCTGGGGACGCGCTCCTGGCAATGGATGTGGTCCGGCCTGACACCTTCGTGGTCACTATCACCGACGGAGGCTTCGCCAAGCGCACCGCGGTTAGTGAGTGGGCGCCAAAGGGCCGCGGCATCCTCGGGGTCCGTGCGATGCGATTGGTCGAAGAACGCGGCTCACTAGTTGGTGCCATGGTCTGCGAGGCGGAGGATCAAATCTTCGCGATCGCCTCAAATGGCGTGGTAATCCGAACCCGTGTTGTCGAGATTCGCCCATCGGGCCGTGACACCATGGGGGTGACGCTGATGAACTTGGCCGGTGGCGACACCGTGGTAGCGGTGGCCCGCGCCGGCGAAGACAGTGAAAGTGACGACAACGAGAGCGCTGAGGACGAAGGCGAGGCCACGGCTTGACCGTCGAAGTAGCGGGGGCCCCACGCAAGGCCCGCCTTTACGTGTCACGGATTGATCCCTGGTCCATCTTCAAGGCGGCTTTCATGTTGGCCCTCGCCCTTGGCATTGTCATCGTGGTAGCGGTTGCGGTGCTCTGGTGGGTCTTGGACTACGCGGGGGTGTTTGCCACCGTCTCAAAAAGCATCAATGACGTCGTCGGCAGTGCCGCCGCTAATTTCGACCTGGTGACCTTGCTGGATTTCTCCCGGGTGCTGGGGGTTGCCGTAGTTGTCGCGGCCATTGAGGTGGTGCTCATTTCCATCGTAGCCACCCTTTTTGCCTTCATGTACAACCTGACCGTGGGCCTGACCGGGGGCATTGAAGTCGTTCTCACCGACCAGAACTAGCCACCAACCCCCGGTAATGACCACGGAGTTAACCTGTGGCATCGGGTGCCGGCGCCGTCAGGTAGGGTGGGTCGTTCCCGGGCGTATAGCTCAGCTTGGTTAGAGCGCTTCCCTGATAAGGAAGAGGCCGGTGGTTCAAGTCCACCTATGCCCACGTGAAGAAACTATTGATAGTTGCAGCACTGTTAGGGATCGGCTACGTGATCTACCGGCAGGTCACCGCCAGCAAGGCGGAGCAGGACCTCTGGTCAGAAGCCACCACCGATCCCGACCTACGCTGACAACCCGGATAATTTAATATCGGCAACCGCACGTCCTCGTAGTTGCGAGGGGGTTTAGCTCAGTTGGTAGAGCGCTGCCTTTGCAAGGCAGAAGTCAGGAGTTCGAGTCTCCTAACCTCCACCGTGGCGGTGGCCCTTCGTGCCGTCCAGTCGAACTCCACAGTGACCGCTATCCGTCGTACCGCGTCACTCGCCCCATAATGAAGCCCTCGCGCAGGGCGTAGGCCGCCGCCGCGGCCCGATTGGGCGCACTCAACTTGTCCAGAATATGTTCGACGTGGCTTGCTACCGTGCGATTGCTGATGATGAGAGCATTACCGATCTCCTGATTCGATAGACCTTCCGCGGCCAGCGTGAGCACCTCGAGCTCGCGCCTACTCAACGGCCCGATCTCAACTGCATCCATGCTGACAACTGTCGTGATCGGTTGCTCGCCGCGGCAGGGCACAACCCGCACGCGAAACCAGTCATCGTCATCGGCCCAAAGGAAGGACCCCCACGAATTGTGCACTGCCGCGCCCTTGGCGACCTCAAGTAAGTCGGTGCCTTCGGTGAGGAGTTTGTGCCCGGCCAGGCCCGGCAGCCTAATGGCGCAACCTGCACCGTCCAACCCAACCGCCATGCTGCCGGCTCCGAGGAGCAGGGCGAGCCACCTGCCTGACTGCAATGGATCCGCGAGGTTGCCGAGTGTTCCGCATAGGTTGGCCACAGCATCGCGGGCGATGTCACTTGGATGACTCGTTGATACAGTCGAAAGATTGATGACGCCGGTGACGCGTCCGTCCGAGGTGCGCAAGCACATAGTCATTCCCTCTGCATACCCTGCCGGATACAGTACGTCGGCCACAGCCCAGTTATCTAGCGGATCACCGGGTAGATCCTTCATTCGCACCGGCCGGCCCGTCTCCTTGATCCCAAGTAGATCCATCAGGTCATGGAAGTCTCTGCTATGCAACTGCCCCAAAACCTGGTCGGAGTACCCTTCGGCGGCGATTTGCACCGACGCACCGGTCAGCGGATTAATTGAGCAGATTTCCGCCGCTTCGAAGGGGATGAGTTTCTTCAATTCGGCTAAGACGGCTCGACCGCGTTCATTGACTGGGTCACTACCGGAGGCGATAGCCGACACCGTTCCCATCACTCGGACGGCGGTGTCGAACTGGGCCGCGGGCATGGGGGAATCGTGACACCTGCCTACGCTGGCTCGCAGCACAACAAGGGGAATCAGCGTCTTCGTGACCAAACAGAAACATGAAATCAGCCAAGGGTTGTCGTAAATGGGTAGAAATACGGATGGCTTTGCTGGTGAACTCTCGCCATTATGTTCAGACCCGGGCGCCAAGGGCGCCTAGTCCATGACAGGAGGCTTCATAAAACGTGCTCAAATTTCGCTATTTGCGGCCAGTGTGGCGACCGCAAGTATGCTGCTCGCCGCTTGCGGCGGCAGCTCCGAAAGCTCGGAGACCGCGGCTGCACCTGCTGCCCCATCGGAGGCCGCTGCCCCATCGGAGGCCGCTGCCCCATCGGAGGCCGCTGCCCCATCGGAGGCCGCAGCGCCAGGTGAGCCGATTGTGATCGGGCTGCCGATCGCTCAGTCAGGCCCGGCCGGCATCGCCGACCACAAGGACTGCTGGAACGGGGCGATTTTGGCCCAAGAGGAAATCAACGCGAATGGCGGTGTCAATGGTCGTTCGATTGAACTTGACGTCACCGACATTGACATCCTCACCCCCGAAGGCATCACCGCCGGTTTCCAGAAACTTACCGGCGATGGAGTTAGTGCACTGGTGAGCCCATTTGTCATCATCCCGCCGGCGGCCATGGAAGTAGCCGGCCCCTATGGTGCCCCGTATCTAAGCGGTGACACCAACATTGACGCCCAAAACATCCGCTCAGGCGACCCGGCGAAGTACGGAAACTACTTCGTTGACCCGCCGGAGACCTACTACGGTTCAGGTTTTGTCACCTTCTTGTCCCAGTTGCAGGAATCAGGCAAGTGGACACCAAAGAACAACAAGGTTGACATCATCCGCGGCGACACGGCCTACAACCAGAACATCGCACAGGCCACAATCGATGCGATTAAGGCGAGTGGCGGTGCATGGGAACTCGGTGAGGTCATCGACATCACGGCCGGCACTAAGGACTGGTCACCGGTGCTGCAGAAGTTGGCGGCGAATGATGCCGGAGCGATCATGGTTGACCACTGGATCGGGGCGGAACTCGCTTCCTTCTCGCAGCAGTTCGCGGCTGCGCCGGTTGATGGATCGCTTGTCTACTTGCAGTACGGCCCCTCGCAGCCGGAGTACCTAGAAATCGCTGGTGACTCAGCAGAAGGCTTCGTCTGGGGAACAGTCATCGGCACTGGCAACACGAGTGCTGAGGATAAGGCTTTCCGTGCTGCCTACCAGGCGAAGTTCGGAGTCGATGATAAGTCCATGGGCCTTGTCTATCCGGCTTGGTGCTACGACATGGTCAACGTGCTGGCAAATGCTTGGGCCAACACCGACCCGGCGGATTTCGCGGCGGTAAATGCCTTCATTGCGGCAAACCCGATCAACGGTGTCACTGGCTTCCTCGATTTCACCAACGGTGTCACCCCGCTGTACCCGACGGAGATTGATGATCCAACGAAGGGTGTGACTCACTACTTCTACCAGGTCCAAGGTGGACGCCACACGGTGATCGCACCAGACAACGATGCGGAAGCAGCATTTGTTCCCGCGGCTTGGATGAAGTAGTACTTGCCACTACTGACCTGCTCTGATATCACGCTTGACCTAGGTGGTAGGCGGATTCTCGAGGGCGTAAGCCTTGAGGTAGGACAGGCAGAGGTTGTCGGTCTTGCCGGCCCCAATGGGGCCGGCAAGACCAGCCTCTTCGAAGTACTCTCTGGCCGCCAGTCAAACCACGGCGGTGACGTCACATTTGACGGTGTCTCAGTCAGAAAACTCACCATGCGCGAACGGGTTGAGCTTGGGCTGGTGCGTAGTTACCAACGGCCGATCGTCCCGGCGGGCCTTACCGTCGGGGAGACTTTGAAGGCGGCGCGCAAGGCATTCAAGCCGCATCCATCACGCCTAAGGTTGGAGTGGGCCGCCGAATTCGTCAGGCTACGTGCCCATATGGATCAAGCAACTGGCTCCCTCGAGACACTAGAACGACGCAAGTTGATGCTTGCTGCACTACTTGTTCGGGATCCAAAGATCGTTCTCCTCGACGAGCCGGCCTCTGGGCTTACCGGTTCGGAGATCGACGAGATCGACTTAGTCGTTCGCAAGTTAGCTCAGGAGTTTGGGATCTCAGTGCTACTAATTGAACACCGGCTCGAATTGCTGGCGATGGTGGCATCTAGGGTTCTGGTACTTGATGTCGGCGCAATCATCGCAGAAGGGCCACCGGAAACCGTCTTCACTCTTCCGGCCGTTAGACAAGCGTATTTCGATGTACCCATTCTTGACGCTATTAGTCTCGGTATTTCAGATGAGTGAGTGCTGAGCTGATGGCGATACTTGAGTTAGTTGGGGTGTCAGCGGGCTACGGGCCGGTCCGCGTACTACACGATGTCAACCTTTCCGTCAATTCCGGTGAGCGGCTGGGCCTGGTTGGGCTAAACGGGCATGGGAAAACAACTTTGCTGAGTGCGATCGTTGGCCTGACCGGGTGGCAGGACGGCTCGATTATCTTTGAAGGACGACAAATAGGCGGGCGTCGCACCCATGGCATGGGTCGTACTACTCCGAGCATCGTTCGGCAGGGCATCGCCTTGGCACCGCAAGGGGATGCAATTTTCCCGGGGTTGACGGTTAGGGAAAATCTCGACTCGGGGGCATATACGCGCGCCACTTGGAGATCACGGCGGTCGCGCCGTGATCATGTGCTGGACGTGTTCGCGCCCTTGCGCCCACTGCTGCGCCAGACCGCCGGCACCTTGTCCGGTGGAGAACGGCGCATGGTTTCCGTTGGGCGTGCCCTCATGGCGGAGGCCCGGCTTTATCTAGTTGACGAACCCTCACTTGGACTCGCACCGAAAATCTCCCTTGGCTTGGTAGCGGCATTGTGCGAAATCAATATCGGCGATGGCGCGATGATCATCGCCGAGCAGAACCTGCCACTCCTTAACGGCCGGGTGGATCGGGTACTTGGGATGCATGCCGGCGAACTAAAACAGGATGTCGGAGAGGCTCTCGGCGATATCCCGCCAGCTGCTGAGGCCATGGCGCAGGGCATGCATCATGGGCGGGCACTTTAATGGACGTTGTCTTCAGTGCCTTACTTCTAGCCTCGATGTACGGGTTAGTGGCAATTGGTATTTCATTCACCTGGGCAAGTATCGGCATGCTCAATCTCGCACAAGGTTTCATTTTTACCGCCGGTGGCTACACTGCATTTCTGTTTGCCGAAATTGCGAGTACGTATGGTTTGGAAGGTGTTGCACTCTCCGTTGGCCTGATAGTCGCGGGGATGCTCGGTTCGGCAGTGGCGGGACTGGCGGTTGGTGCCGTTGCTTTCCTTCCACTTCAGGACCGCGACAATTTCCGCACGCGAAGCTTGATCGCGACACTGGCAATTAGCCTCATCGGCACGCAGGTCTGGCTCATCTTCTTCGGCCCTCAGAACAAGCCACTGCCCCCGATTTTTGGTACGGGTCGAACTGAAATTGCTGGCAGTGGGATCGGCAACGGCCAACTTGGAGCGATAGTCGTCGCAGTTTTGATGCTCGGGGCGGTGATCTTGTGGATGCGGTCTAGCCGAGCTGGTCTGCAAATGCGAGCGATGATGATGAACCCGTTGGGGGCTGCGGTTGTAGGCGTTTCAGTAAGGACGACAGGTATGCGTGTGCTAGCAATTAGCGGCGCACTTACCGGGCTCGCCTCGGTGCTCCTAGCGCAAACCTTCTTCGTCAGCCCGACTTCCGGGGTCCAACCACTAACCGTTGGCCTCATCATCTCGTTGGCCGGGGGGCTCGGGTCCATTCCGGGAACTGTTGCCGCGGCCGGACTTCTAGGTTTAGCAGAGGCGTTGACGGCTCGCTATTTGCAGCAGTCACTTGTGCCTTTCGTGCTATTTGGAATTGTTGTTTTGATCCTAATTTTCCGCCCGCGTGGCCTCGGCGGCCTCTTGGAGGATGTCCGTGAGTAAACAACCTCTAATTGGGCGGCGGTCCTGGCGGCCAAGCTGGCCGGTCAATACCGAGAAGGTGTTTAAGCGGCGCCGGTACCTCGGCACCAAGCGATCGGTATTGAGGCTGAGTGGGTCTTACAACCCGAAAACACTCCGCCGCGAACTTGTCCTCACGGACAAGAAGCCCACATTTTGGCTAATCGGGTTGTTCCTGATTCTCGTGCTCCCGATTGCCGTTAGCAATGAGCGATTCTTTGCCTTGTTCGGCATCATCTGTATTTACGCCGCAATTAACGTGATGTGGACTTTAATCATCGGAACAGCGGGGCTGCAGTCCTTTGCGACTCTCGCCACGGTAGGGGTAGGCGCCTACGGAGCTGCTTACCTAAGCATCACGTATGGCGTGCCATGGCCGCTCATGTTGATAATCGGTTTGGTCTTGGGTGCCCTGATGGGCTTCCTCATATCCTTGCCGGCCCGGCGCCTGGATGGGCTCTACTACGCATTACTCACGCTCGGTCTGTCGGAATTCTGTCGAAACTTCGTGACCCAGTCGGATCAACTCGGTGGGAAATTTAATGGGGCTCTCTTTGGTGTCGATCGAATAGTGCCAAGTGATCTCATGACGAGTTGGCTAGGCCAAGTACTTTTGTACATTTCGGCATTTGTTCTCCTGCTTGTTGCCCTTACTGTTTTCAGGTGGGTGAATGGTGGACGGCTCGGGTTGCTACTGCGCGCATCGGCCACTAATAGGGAGGACGAAGCATTCTCCTCGGCGATCGGCATTAATTTCCAGCGCGCCCGAACCTGGGTGTTCATGATCGCCAGTGCCGCCCTTGGTGCGATTGGCGCGTTCTATGCCGCCTACATTGGCGGCACCTCACTCCAGGTCTTCAGCCTTGATCTCCTCCTCCTGATGCTCGCCATGATTGTCATTGGTGGTCTTGGTCGGGCCGAAGGTGCGGTAATTGGAACGATAATCGTGGTTGGAATCACGCAGTGGTTCACCGAGTGGGGCCCTTGGCGAATAGTTCTTGTCGGCGTACTTGCACTGCTGTCGGTGTTGTACACACGCAACGGGATATTCGGACTGAAGGCGCAGTTGAAGGAAATCAGGCAGCGCCGACAAGCACTGCATCGGGCCGGGCTAACCAGTCGATACGCAGAGTTCCTACCTCAGCAAGCACCTGATATCCACGACAAGGCGATGATCGTTGGGCGGACTTTTGAGCGCAAGCTGCGGGATCGATTGCGGGGCTGGATTACCCCGGTGATCATTGAAGAACATCGGCGTAAGCCCCTAGGCCAGCACAGTGATCATCTTGAGCGGATCCTTAACTACTTCCGACAGGGCCCGATCCCGGATAAGTACGCCGTCTACTGCGAAGAGCCATTTACTTCATATCGCGTGGTAGCACTTTCCGGTGTGCCAGGAGTCCCACCCCGAGTCGTAGACGACAAGGTTTATCCGTCGCTGGACGAGGCTTACCACGCAGTGTTCCTGCGCCGGGTCAACGATTTGCGATCATCATGAACGGAGTTGAGTAACGATGGCAACGACAACGATTACTGGATATACCGACAAGGTCAGTGTGGCACCGGGTACGGAAATCTCATTCCACCTAAGTGCCGAGAACACCGAGTCGGTGCATGTTGAGATCGTCAGACTCATTCACGGTGACCAGCACCCCGATGGGCCAGGGTTCATTGAAGAGGTGATTGCCAGCAGTGTGTCCGGCGAGCATGCGGTGAAGAAGCAATTTGTTGACGTCGGTAATGCGGTAGTGGTAGCGGACCCGGCAAATAAACTCGCCTTAACCGGTCCGATAACCATCCACGCATATGTGTTTCCGACTACACCAACAAAGGGTCGACAGTTATTGCTTGGACGTTTTAATCTTCCTGATACCGCGGGCTATGCACTTGGCATTAATGGCGAGGGCCGGTTGAGTTTTTGGGTAGGCGACGGTACGGACACCGATGAGATCACCGCACAGGTACCGCTCATGCATCACACCTGGTACTTCGTGGCAGCCTCATACGATCCGGCGTCGGGGCGCGCTCTTTTGCACCAGGAGGCGGTAGTCGGTCCATACAACGGAAGGCTAGGCAAGGTCGCACCCTTTGACCATCGAAGTTCTGTCGAGCAGAAACTGCGCATCAAGGCAACGAACGCGAGCACCCCATTCATGTGGGGAGCGGTGGCAAACTCCGCCCCGATTCGCGGTGCGTATAAAGATTTTCTCTTCAACGGGAAAATCGACCGCAGCGGAGTATACGATCGGGCGCTCACCGTCGATGAGATGAAGGCGATCCACACGGGCCAACAATTGAGCCCGGGGCCGTTTGTGAGTTGGGATACCGCCGCGGGCTACGGACCCGAGGGCATTGATGACTTAGTCTGCGATGTTGGACCCAATGGCCTGCATGGTCATGGTGTGCAGCGGCCCGTCCGCGCAATGACCGGATATAACTGGAGCGGTAAGCACGATGACTGGCGGGTGGCACCAAGTGAGTATGGCGCCATAGCTTTTCATGACGATGCGGTGGTCGACTGCGAATGGGAGTCAACCTTTACTTGGCTGGTGCCCGATGGGACGCGCAGTGGCGCTTATGCGGCTCGCGTAACAAGCGGTGACGCCGAAGACCACGTACCGTTTTTCATCAGGCCGGTTAAGGCCACGGCGCCAATCTTGTACCTCATGCCGACAAACTCGTATCTCGCTTACGCAAACGAGATGATCGTGCACCACGTGCCGGTTGGCCAGGCGATCCTCGCGCACCCGGCGGTGCTAACCGAGGCGGAGGCGGACTATTTCCAAGACCCGAGATATGGCAGGTCAACTTATGACCACCACTCTGACGGGGCAGGGGTCTGCTTCGCCTCATGGAGGCGCCCGATTCTGAACATGAGACCGAAGTGGCGGTCGTCGGCCATTGGTTCGACTTGGCAGTTCCCGCGCGATCTGTCGTTGATTGCGTGGCTGGAGAACCAAGGCTACGACTACGACGTTGCCACCGATCACGATCTCACCGCGCAGGGCGTGGATCTGCTGAAGCAATACTCGGTGGTGCTGACCGGTTCACATCCGGAGTATTGGCACGAGGCGGGGCTCAATGACCTCGAGGACTATCTCGCCGAGGGTGGTCGGCTCATGTACCTCGGCGGCAACGGTTTCTATTGGGTTATTTCCTACCGTGATGGTGAGCCGGAGCTGATGGAGGTACGCAAGGGCGAGGCCGGGATGCGCGCCTGGCAGGCCGAACCCGGTGAGTACTACCACCAGACGTCCGCCGAGCGCGGTGGTATCTGGCGCAACCGCGCCCGCCCACCGCAAAAACTCACCGGTGTTGGCTTTACCACCCAAGGCTTCGATGAATGTCACCCTTATGTGCGGATGCCTGACAGTTACCACAAATCTGTGGCGTGGATATTTGACGGAGTCGAGGGAGAGGTTTTCGGTGATTTCGGACTGGCGCTCGGAGGTGCCGCTGGCCTGGAAACGGAGCGGTATGACTTGGAACTTGGCACTCCACCCCATACAAAACTTCTGGCCTCGTCGACCAGTTGGTCCGATAACTATGCGGGCGTGGTGGAGGACATCTTGTTCAATCACCCCGGAACCCTGGGGACGCAAAGCCCAACAGTCAGGGCTGACATGACTTACTTCACGACGGCGAATAACGGCGGGGTGTTCGCGACCGGTTCTATCGCATGGATGAGCGCACTGCCATGTTTCGACTATCAGAACAATGTCTCGCAGATCATGAAGAACGTCCTTGACGCATTCAGCAAGCCAGGGCCGTTGCCCGGTGGTGCCTGGGATCAAGAGGAGAAGTCGTGGACTTAAGGGGAGTTAAATGAGCACCGGGTATGTCTGGCATGAACTGTATGGCTGGCATGACACTGGCACCTATGCGGGTCTAGTCCCCGCCAGTCTCATGAGTCAGCCGTACCAACACTTTGAGTCCCCTGAGTCCAAGCAGCGGTTCCATTCACTTGTTGAGGTATCTGGACTGGCGCCGCACCTGACGCGCATCTTTCCCGAGCCGGCAAGTGACGAGGACATCCTGCGTGTACATACCCCGCAACATCTAGCACGGATAAAGGCCGAGAGTGCGCAACCCAAAGGTGGTGATGCCGGCGACGGCACCTCA
>SXGR01264962.1_pt1 | contig 24288 bp, 21 predicted proteins | sample 3174711 | NCBI WGS metagenome assembly SXGR01 (sample SAMN11356860, study PRJNA531348) | freshwater metagenome | isolation source: freshwater sample F1-60 | place: China: Fuxian Lake, Yuxi | collected 2017-12-25
AAATACAGCATGGTTCCGCCCACCAACAAGGGGATTTTGCCCTGCGCGTGAATGGCCGCAATGTCGCGCTCGGCATCCGCACAAAAATCTGCTGCGGAATAAGGCTCCGAAGGATCGCGAATATCAATTAACTTATGCGGCACAGCGGCCAATTCTTCGGCAGTGGGTTTGGCTGAGCCGATGTCCATTCCGCGATACACCAGCGCCGAATCCACGCTGATTAATTCAACCGGTAAATGCTGGCGCAGCGCAATCGCGAGATCGGTTTTACCGGACGCGGTAGGGCCCATTAAAAAAATAACCGTGGGACGAACATGGGGCATGGATAAGTCTCGCTTTGCTCACCTTAAAATTCTAAGATGGCAATGATAACATCTACCGCAAACGCAACACCGAGATTCCACACCTAGCCTTGCCGGCACTGAAAATAGGCGCTTTTTTGTGCAGAGCGCAAGCCAGCCTTTACTCAATAAAAATCAACTTCATTCTGCAATGATTACAGAATAGGTTTAGGGATTAATAATGAATCAACAAGTGAGCGAACGCACCCACTGCGCCAACTGCAACACAACCTTAGCGGGTGCCTATTGCCAAAACTGCGGTCAGTCTGCGCACATTCACCGCTCTTTGTGGCATATGGCAGAAGAACTGCTACACGGAATTTTACATTTTGATAGCAAGGCTTGGCGCACCTTGCCCGCTCTATTGCTCCGCCCAGGGCAATTAACGCGCGATTATATTGATGGCAAGCGCAAGCGCTATATGTCGCCATTTATACTTTTTCTGTTTCTCAACTTTGTCATGTTTTTTGTGTTTTCTTATTTAAGCAGTGCACTGACCCCTGACGGCCCGGTGAACCCTCTTATCAAGGGCGCCATTTCCAATGAGCTCAAAACTATGCAAACACGACTTGCAGAGATTGAAGAAAAGCGCCTATCACTTCCTGCAAACGATCACAGCATTAAATTATTATCGAATGAAGTTGACAAGCTGCGCGAACGTCAAGCGTGGCTTGAGAAGATGGCGGCGACAAACTCAGAAGCGGTTATCGAAAGCACTCACGCCAAAAAATACGACTCAGATAACAATGTCATTCCCCCTATCGATGACAAAAATTCCTGGCTCGAACAAGCGGTTTATCACGCAATGCAAAATCCAGATTTAGCCCTCTATAAGCTGAAAGGCATAGCGTCAAAATTTGCGTTTATTTTAATTCCTTTATCGCTGCCTTTTCTCTGGTTATTATTTTGTAGACGCAAAGACATAATGCTATTCGACCACGGTGTGTTTGCGCTCTACTCCCTATCGTTTATGTGCTTGTTACTGATGTTAGTAGCGGCACTAGCGCGCCTAGGATTAGCAGGCTGGGCTTGGTTATTATTTTTAGTGGTGCCGCCGGTACATATGTTTGCGCAATTGCGCGGTGCCTATCAACTCGGCATAGGCTCTGCACTTTGGCGTACGCTTAGCTTATTAGGCGTAGCCGGTTTTGCGCTCTGCGCTTATTTTGTGGTGATTACATGGCTGAGTTTATAACGTCATTTTTTTGCGAGTAGACTTGTGTCCCAACATATTATGTCACTGTTATTTTTTGCCGCCGCCATGCAAGGCTTCTTGTTAGCGGGCGTTTTAGGGCTGCACAAGCGCAACATTCAGGCGAATCATATTTTAGCCGTGTGGATTGCGCTCTTGTCGGTGGATTTATTGGGGCAGATTTATTATGCCGAAGGCATGTTCAGACAATTTCCACAGTTCATAGGCCTCACCAATTTTTTGCCGCTCAGTTACGGTGGATTTTTGTTTTTGTACGTTCGCAGCCTCACGCAAGCCCAGCCCCTTCGCTGGCGCGACAGCCTGCACTTTATGGGCTTTTTTGTAGGAGTTATGCTCAACCTACCATCGCTATTGCAAAACTCTGCGACCAAATTGCAATTTGTAGAAGGCATTATGGCGAATCAAGCGCCATGGTACTTTGAAGTGATAGATTGGTTTATGCCGGCTTACGCTACGGCTTACGCCGTTTTCAGCGGCATTCTACTCTGGCGCTATCAGCAATCCACCGACAACAGCATGCCGCGCCTGCGCTGGCTGCAAACGCTGCTGATCATTAACATGATTATCTGGCTCGTTGTCTGGGGCTGTACTATCGCACCCATCGTTCATATTGAAACCAACAGCCAACTGGTTTATCTGTTAGTGAGCCTGTTTATTTACATCATGGGTTATATCAGCCTGCGCCAGCCCGATATTTTTGCGGCGATAAAAGAGAGCGGCCTCAAATACGGCGACAATCGCCTGCCGGATGATTTGCGCGAACAAATCCTTGCCGAACTTGAACACCATATGCGCCAACATGCACCTTGGCGCGCCAGCAGTTTCACCCTCGCACAATTGGCCGAGGTAACCGGCATTGCCAGCCACCATATTTCACAAGTGCTCAATGACCATCGCGGCCAATCCTTTAACGATTACCTGAATCAATTCCGCATCAACGCCGTCTGCCAACGCTTGCGTGAACCACATTCGCAAAACTTACTCGACCTCGCGCTCGACTGCGGCTTCTCGTCAAAATCGAGTTTCAACGCCATTTTTAAGAAACACACCAACCAAACCCCATCGGAATACCGCAAACAGGTACAACACTAAGAGTTTGTACGTCCAATCTTAGAAAAGGCGACGCTTAAGCAACCGCATCTCAGCAAGATACGCATACATTGGCGCTGCCAGCGCTCAGTGCTACTTGATGAGATCGCATTTATGTCCACCGCTCAAGACTACACCGTCAAAGTTTTATTGTTGATTCTCGCCTTCGCGGTAACCGCCTATGCCTTCAGCTACTACTGGATTTATAGCGGCAACGATAACGATCTAGCCGTTAAATTCCGCACCCTCAACCCAATATTGGTTTACGCCCACTTTATCGGCGGCGGCCTTGCCCTCAGCGTGGGCGCACTCCAACTCTGGAGCAAAAGACCTTCTCGCCTGCACCGCTGGCTGGGGCGAGTTTATTGCCTCTGCGTACTCGTAGGCGCGATTGGGGGAGGCTATCTCTCTTTTTATTCCTACCTTGGACCAACCACGGGTTTAGGTTTTTTTATAGCCGATGTGTTATGGCTTTACACCACCTATATCGCCCTGCGCTTTGCCCTCGCCCGTCAATTTGATGCTCACCGCCGTTGGATTTTGCGCAGCTTTGCGCTCAGTTGTGCGGCTATCAGTTTGCGGGTGTTATTGCCCGCGCTATCGCTCGTGTTCAGCTTTGAAACCAGCTATGCGCTAGTTGCATGGCTCTGTTGGAGCCTTAACCTCGTGCTCGTCGAATTTTATCTTTACTACACCTCTACCCGCGCTAAAGCGCTAACCCTTGGAAGCCTTAACTCATGAAGAAATCATCTCTTTACCTCGGCCTGCTCAGCCTCACATTTTTTGCCCAAACTGCTCACGCCGAACTCTCCCTCGGCATTGGCTTGGCCAGCTTTCAAGCCCCCCAAAAAGGGCTTGATGCCAAACACATTGTTATGCCCTTGGTGTCTTACCAAGGCGAGCGCGTGAACTTTCAAATCACTACTTTAAGCTACCGCATGGTATCGCTGGGAGATCTGGAGATTAGTGCGCTGGTATCGGGCCGAATCCAAGGTTATGAAGCGGACGATAGCCCCTATTTGCGCGGCATGAAAACGCGCTCAGACACGTTGGATGGCGGAATCAGTCTCGACTGGAATGGCTTTAGTCTGTCTTACAAACATGACTTGCTGTCTAACTACAAAGGCGATGAAGTCGCGCTCTCCTACAGCAAGGGTTTTGATCTCGGTAAATTACAACTCATGACCGGCGCAGGCGTAACTTGGCAGAGCGAAAAACTCAATCACTATTATTTTGGCGTGAATACGAGTGAGGCTCAAAAATTTGTGGTGCAAGGCAGTGTGTTTAATCGTACCGGCTACCAGGCCGACGCAGCACTAGTGCCAAAAGTGAATGCACTGGGCATTTATTCACTATCCCCATCATGGGCATTAATAGGCGGTGCAGAAGTGGAATTTTTACCAGAGGAAATTACTGACAGCCCCATCATTGGTGAAAAAAATTCTTGGGGGGCATTTATAGGCATTGCGCGTAATTTTTAAAACACATTACTGCCCACGCATAAACATTTTGTCGAGATCATCCAGCGATTGCAGCAACCACGTCGGGCGGCCGTGGTTGCATTGGCCGCTGCAATAGGACTCTTTCTCACAAACCCCACTCGATAAAAAAACGCCTGCAGAAAAACCTTTGCACGAAGGCGGCACTCGACATCACTGCCTGAAAAATCGCTAAAAAATACTCCTTAACTCCGTGTAAATTTGACTACTGCTCCTGCATTTTCCTACCACTTACGTCCTGTAAGCGTCCGTTTTTTAGCAATCTTCTTTTGTTCAGCCGTCGCTTGCTACTTCGTGCAAAGGCATCACACAGTAGGTTTTATAAATCAATTTGAGAAGGGTGAAATTAGTCATACTCGAGGAAGTGACTGCGCTATGCCTTTTAGCGAGAAGCGCTCCCTGTTAGCGCTGACCATGACTAATCTCACTATTCTCATCGCTATTTACCCAAGGCAAGATGCTCAGCGTCACAACAAGCCGCTTCCCACACTGTATGAACCGACACTGGCTTCTCTGGGTAGGGCACTCTGCGGTCAACGCAGCCACACCAACTCAAACAGGGATATCACATGAACTTTGCTAACTTAATCAAAAAACTATCTATAGAAGGCAACCCAATGACGCTGGGGCTATCTGAGCTGGGCATGAATGCAACGACTGGAAGCCTGTTCTCGGCCAATGTAGAACCAATCGTCGAGCCACTATCCCTCAAGATATTTCAGGTCAACGCCGCTCCCAGCAGCGGGCCAGAGTCAGTGCTGGGGGCGGTGGAGACTGGCTACAAGATTCTTAGCGTAGGAGCCGCGTTGTTGAATCAAGATAGCAATAACAATCAGTTCCTAACAAATTGCTACATGCTGTACGGCCAACCTCCCTTCCAGTGGATCGCCAGCGGAAAATCTGTACACAAATCAACAAGCGCCACCCTCGCAAGCTACGCGATAGCAGTGTACGACCCAGATGATTTGCTGGACGTCCGTTTTTTTTGGGAGCGATGTCAGCAGTTTTTCCGATGCTCCATCTGCATCTCAGTCCGTTGCGGACGGCTACCTCATGACCGGAGGCGGTGTTTCGACCGACCCTGAGAACGACTACGGTCTAATGCTGAGAGTGTCATACCCATCCTCAACGACCACATGGTCTGCATATGCAGCCCAGCACAGCAAAGGTTGCTCTGGTACCGCGACTGCCTATGCCATTGGGATCAAATGGAATGACCCCACCGATAAACCGACACTCACGACAAAAATCATGTCAGCCACCAGTGGAGCCAGTGGCGCGCCATGGGAAACCCTAGGTGTTGGCCCTAACTACACCTTAGTCGGGGGTGGCGCGCGTGTTGAAGACAGCCCCAACCCAAACAACAACATCATGTTGCAGGATTCGTATCCAAGCGGGTCTGGCGCGCAAGCAATATGGAGTGTCCAAGGCCATGATTGTGAAACCAGCGCATCCAACTCGATTACTGCCTATGCGATTGGCTTGCAAGTGATAACCTCACGCAACAAGACGGTTCCATTCGGCCCAGGCTGTCAATCCGCAAGATAGCGCACTGGTGCAGTTTCTGAACCTATGACTAATTTCACGCTGTTCAACCCTTGATGAAGCCTCTATCCTCTCAACATGACTGAATTAACGAAAGTATCGCCATCAACAATCACTGTCGTGCTGGCAGAGGATCACGCCTTGGTGCGCGATGGCTTAAAAATGCTCATCCTAGACATTTTCCCGCAGGTTGAATTTCTGGATGCCAATGACGCTATATCGCTAAGTGCGGCCATGGCACACCAGCCCTCGCCTCACTTAGCCTTGGTTGATCTGAACATGCCGGGAATGGAGCGGGGCGATGCCTTGCAAGGCATTCTCAGTAAGCACCCGCAAGTCTCGGTGGTTGTGGTATCGGCATTGAGTTCACCAGACCTAGTGCGCCGTTGCCTGAACCTTCCTTCTGTTTGCGCCTTCGTCTCCAAAAATGCCACGGCGATGCAAATGAAGGCAGCGATTAAATCCAGCCTTGAAGGCGGCAAACCGGGTTTTGTGCAACTGGCCGAGCAAAGCCCGGAAGCCAGTGCTCAGCTCAGCCCTCGGTTGGAAGAAGTACGAGCCTTGCTGCGTATGGGTATGACCAATAAAGCGATTGCGCAACAGCTGAATATCAGCGAAGGCACCGTCAAGAATTACATGAGTGAAATCTTCAAACAGCTGAATGTGACCAACCGCACTCAGGCCGCTCGCTTTGATGAGGACTTGAAGTGAGCCTGAGCACAATCCTGAGAAGAATACTGAAGCCAACCCTGCCCCCCTTCCTAGGAGCAAAATCCACCAAGCAGCAACATTCATTACCCGACCCCGAGGAGCTGCCTGCCGACGCTCACTCATTCCCTGCCGGTGTTGTAGTTTTTGCCCTAACCGCTTACTTTTTTTCGAGTGCGCTGCCCTATTGGAAGCCCCTGACATGGTGGCTGCTCGTAACTGGCTGCGGTGTATTGCGCCTGTGGGTTATTCACCGCACCCACTTTGATAAGATGACCGAGCAAGAGCGTTGCTGGCGCTTGCGCGCATTGATTTGGATGTACATGGCGGCCATGTCCAGCGCCACCTACTTTTTATATGTTCCAGATGATATTGCAATGCTGTCAATACTTACGCTCTATTTGCTCGGCAATGCAACCATACTGATCGCTCATTTAACCGGCGTGGATTGGATGCGCACCTTCGTTGCACTCTTAATACTGGGTGTGCCGAATGCAATTCATTTAATCATTGATGGTATTACGATGGATCAACGAGTGCTCTGGGCACTCGGTTGTTGCAGCCTTATAGCGCCCATCCCCTTCGCGCAGATTTCTGCGGTGCAGTCGCGCTTAATGCGCAAGCAGTTTGAATCCCGCTTGCAAGCAGAAGGTGCCGCTAAGGCAATGAGCTCCGTTGCGCTGGCTAAATCCCGTTTCTTTGCCGCGATTAGCCATGACTTGCGCCAACCAGTACACGCTATTGGGCTTTATCTTGATGCGATTGAACGCGTGGTTGCCGAGTCTGGCAATAAACAAGCGAGGAACGCGGTGACGGGGATTACGGTCTCGTGGCAAACCCTAAATGATTTGCTCTCCAAGGTACTCGATTTGGCGCGCTTAGAAGCCAATATGGAAAAACCTGATCTGCACCCCCTGTGCCTGGCTTCTTTAATTCAGGAGGTGGTTCTGCAACATAGCTCTATTGCTGAGCGCAACGGCGTGCGCCTAATAGCACTGACCAAACCAGATTGTTGGGTGTATGCAGACGAGTTGATGCTCAAGCGCGTACTTTCCAATTTGCTCGGCAACGCCATTAAATTTGCCCCATCGGGCAGCACGGTTGCTATTGCGGTGCGGCGCTCGCTCAATCAGTGGCGAGTGCAAGTTCGCGATGCCGGCTGTGGCATAGCCCAAGCCGACCAAGCCCTTATTTTTTCAGAGTTTGTGCAAATCAATAACCATGCCCGCGACCCCTCCCAAGGGTTGGGCTTAGGCTTGGCCATTGCTAAACGCCTCACCGAACTGCAAGGCGGCACCATCAGCGTTCGTTCTCGGGCAGGTGCTGGCTGCTGTATGACTGTGACGCTTGAGCGGTATGCCCCTGCGTCAGCCCCCATTCCTGTAACACCTGCGAATGTTGCACCTAAAAACGATTTTTTCAATGCGGATACCCGTGCAATGCATGGCTTGCGTGTGTTACTGGTGGAGGATGATGTTCTGGTGGGTGGCGCTATGCTTCAGCTACTGCAATCTTGGGGCAGCAGAGTGCACTGGGAGCAAACGGCAGAGGGAGCGAGGCGGTATACCTTAAAATACGAGATTGCGATTTGCGACGTGCGCTTACCGGGGAAAGAGTCTGGCCTAACGCTCGCCACAGGGCTGCAAGCCGCTGGCAAACGCGTGTTGCTCATTACCGGTGAAACCGATTCGGAATCACGCGATTACGCCGCCCAACATAACATCCTACTGCTCACCAAACCTGTCTCCCCCAGAGAACTAAAGAGCGCGCTAGAAACGCAGATCAATTCACCTCAGTAGAGTAAGTAAGCGCCATTCCACAGCCCCCCACAAACTTCTCTTTGAAAAATACATTGACTTAGTTAGATGGCTAACTATAATTAATTAGCCATCTAACTACATTCATTTATTCATCTCAGGGGTTACTTATGCTTAGCAGAAGAGGATTATTAAAAATCGGGGCCGCGAGCATTACCGTTTTAGGTGTGGGCTCTGTTGCTTGGTGGAATACACGCTCCCCCACCGCAGCTTACGCACCTTGGGCAATCGCAGGGAAAAGCTTTGGCGACCCTCGCCTGGATGCGCTAGCCTACGCAATTTTGGTACCTAACCCCCATAACCGCCAACCTTGGAAGGTAGCCTTAAACGATGACTTGGGGCTCAGTTTGTACTGTGACCTTGAACGTAGACTACCCGACACCGACCCTTTCGATCGTCAAATAACGATTGGTTTAGGTTGTTTTTTGGAAGCGCTACGCATGGCCGCGGCCAACAAAGGCTATAGCTTAAAAGTTAATGCCTTCCCTGAAGGAGAGCCAGACTCACGCCTTGACCAACGCCCTATTGCCCAGGTTGAGTTTATTAAGGGCGACGAAATTAAAGACCCTCTCTTTGAGCAAATGCTGTTTAGACACACTCACCGCTTTGATTTTGATACCAGCCGCGAAATAGCCCCAGATGTATTTCAGCAACTATTAAGTAGCGTAGGAGCCAAAGGTTCTATAGCTCCAACATTGCGCGATACACTACGTGAACAAACTTGGTCCGCAATGAAAATAGAGCTGACAACTCCGCGCACGGTAACTGAAAGCGCTCTCCTAACACGTTTTGGCAAACAGGAAATTATTGCCAACCCAGATGGCCTCTCCATGACGGGCCCCGCATTTGAATTGATGAACAAAGTCGGTTTTCTAACACAAGAATCCATGATGAACCCCAACTCTTCTGCTATGCAGAGTGGCTTTGCCAGTATTAAAGCCAGAATGTCCACCGCCATGGGCTATGTATGGCTAGATTCGGATAACAATAGCCGCACTGCTCAACTCAATGCTGGTAAACAATGGTTACGCCTTCACTTGAAAGCAACCGAACTGGGGCTTGCCATGCAACCGCTTAGTCAAGCATTGCAAGAATTTCCGGAAATGCAGGGTAGCTATCAACAACTGCACAGCCTATTAGATGTTGCAGCCCCAGCTCGCCTACAGATGCTGGGACGGATTGGCTATGCTACGTTCGAAGGCCCAAGCCCACGCTGGCCGCTGGAAACTATTTTTATTCGAGCCTAATAAAATTTTTTATTCGAACTTAAGCAGTGGATACGCCATGAATCATCCTGAAAATACTTTTATGAACTTCTTTAAAGAAATTTTCACGCTGGAGCAACTTGCACGCAACCGCATGGAACGAGCGCTGCCAAACGAAATGAAAGTCTCGCACTTCACGGCGCTTAGCTATCTTGTTAAAAAAGATACACCAAGCAGCCCCGCTGAACTCGCGAGCGCATTTCAGGTATCGCGGCCCACCATGACCAATACTTTACAAAAGCTTGAAGCGAAAAATTATATTTGTGTGAGTGCAGATTTGGCGGATGGCCGAGGAAAGCTGATTATGATTACGCAGGAAGGCAAGAATGCCTTCCATATTGCCGTGCAATCATTAGCGGAAATGTTTGGCGATGTCGCCAACGCCATGGGCGAAGAACTCTTTAAAGAAGCGTTGATCCCACTGACGACTATTCGTGCTTTTATGGACGCATCTCGATAATTAACGCTATCGCAAAAGCTACTGCCCACGCATAAAAAGCTTATCGAGGTCATCAAGCGATTGCAGCAACCATGTGGGGCGGCCGTGGTTGCATTGGCCGCTGCGTTCGGTGGCTTCCATATCGCGGAGCAGTGCATTCATTTCGGGAATTGTAAGTTTGCGGTTGGCGCGCACTGAGGCGTGACAGGCCATGGTGCCGAGAATTTCATTGATGTGATGCTGAATGCGCTCGCTGGTGCCGTGCTCAATTAAATCGGAAAGTACATCGCGCACTAACTGCTCAACCTTACCGCGATTTAACACCACGGGAACTTGGCGAATTAATAGAGTTTCTGGCCCAGCGCGCTGCAACTCAAAACCGAGGTTTTTAAAGATTTCATAAAACTGCTCGGCGCAATCCGCTTCTTTTTGGCTGATCGCAATTGACTCTGGCACTAACAGCGGTTGGGTTTGAATGCCGCCGCTGGCAAAGGATTCCTTCATGCGCTCGTAGGTGATGCGCTCATGCGCAGCGTGCATGTCCACCACAATTAAACCCTGCGCATTTTCGGCGAGAATATAAATACCTTTTAATTGCGCTATGGCGTAGCCGAGCGGTGGGATATTTTCATCTCCACTGCTTGGAAATGAAGAGTCAGGCATAATTGTTGGCGATGAAAATGCAGGCGTAGCTTGATGCAAATCGCCGTAATTTTTTAATTGCTCATTCACGCCCGATGGACGCGAATAATTATTTTGATTTGCGAAGGGATACGCAGATGAGCCCGAAAAAGATTGTGTAGGCGCAGCACGCAAACCTAGAGTTTCCTGCCCGCGAAATTCACCTGCATTGACACCTTGTGGCGCGGCAGAAGATTGCAAAAACTCATCACCGCTTTCGCTCTGAGCATTTTTCGCTAAAGAACTTTCGGGCGTTACATTCGCCAGTGCGCGATGCAAACTCGAATAAATAAAATCGTGCACGCTGCGGTTATCGCGGAAGCGCACTTCGTGTTTGGTGGGATGCACGTTTACATCTACCGATGATGGATCAACTTCTAAATACAAAACGAATGCAGGATGACGACCGTGATACAACACATCTTGATAGGCTTGGCGTACCGCGTGGCTTACCAACTTATCGCGTATTGCACGACCGTTCACATAAAAATGCTGCAAGTCTGCTTGGCTGCGCGAAAACGTCGGTAGCGCAACCCAACCCCACAACCTCAACCCATTGCGCTCCATTTCAATATGAACTGCGTTTTCCATAAACGCAGGGCCGCATACTTGGGCAACGCGGCGCTCTTGTTCTAATTGCGAATCACCTGCGCGCCAGGAATAAATGGCGCGGCCATTATGGCGCAAATTAAAGGCAACATCGAAACGCGAAAGCGCTAAACGTTTTACAACATCTTCTAAATGGGTGTATTCGGTTTTTTCTGTGCGTAAAAATTTGCGGCGCGCAGGCGTATTAAAAAATAAATCGCGCACTTCTACGGTAGTACCGCGCGGGTGTGGCGCGGGGGAAACTTCAGTTTCCATATCGCGGCCTTCGGCAACCACTTGCCAGCCTGCACTATCGTCGTTAGTGCTGCTCAACAAGCTTAAGCGCGCAACCGAACTTATTGATGCTAAAGCTTCACCGCGAAAACCTAAAGTGGCTACGGCTTCGAGATCGTCTAATTCATAAATTTTGCTGGTAGCGTGACGGCTGAGCGCGAGCGGTAAATCATCTTTGTCGATGCCGCCGCCGTTATCGCGTACGCGCATGAGTTTTATGCCACCGTCTTCCACGTCGATATCTAAGCGTGTTGCACCCGCATCTAAAGAATTTTCTAATAATTCTTTAATCACAGACGATGGCCGCTCAACTACTTCACCAGCGGCGATTTGGTTGGCTAAACGAGGGCTAAGTAATTTTATACGTTTCATAGTATTCATCGAGTGCGCGGACTGTTGCGCTGTAACATTACGAATGTGTGGCAGTAAAGAATACTGTTTAATTTAAAACCGTATGCGGCATGGACGACCTACATGAATGTAGGAAGTTTCCCGAAGCGACTGGATCGCGAAGGGATGCCGCGTCCGAGCCTACACGGAAGTATTCACGGCGGGTTTTGAATTAAACAGTATTCTTTACTTGTGCCCCGTTTCTAAAGTTGCGCTGGAATTTTTAAGGTTTGGCCGAGCAGTACGTTATCGGTTTTCATCTTGTTGGCGGCTTTAATGCTGCGCGCACTCACACCGTATTTAAGTGCTATATCGGTGAGCGTATCGCCGCGTACCACTAGATGTTTACGCACTGCACCTTTGCCGTCTACTGACTTAGTTTTGGTGGCCGAGCTTTTTGCAGACGCAGATTTTTGAGTGCTGCTTTTGTCAGTTGTTTTTTTACCACCACTGGATTTTTTCGTCGTTTCTGCGCAGCATTGCACAGACGATTGGGCTACAGCGATAGGGTGCTGCGCAAAATATTGACGAACACCTTTAAAAATTGCCTGCGCCATACGCTCGCGATATTCAGGCGTGGCTAATTTTTTGGCTTCACCGGTATTAGAAATAAAACCTGTTTCCACCAAAATAGAAGGAACATCGGGCGACTTTAAAACCACGAAACCCGCTTGCTCAACATGCTTTGCATGCAGTGGCGCTATGGCAGAAATTGCATTCAAGACTTTACTGCCCACTTGCAAACTTGAGTTCACGGTTGCCGTCATGGAGAGGTCAACCAAAACGCCTGCAAGTTGAGGGTCTTTATCTTCCAAGCTCACACCACCTACGCGACCAATTAAATCTGAATCGTTTTCGCGCTGCGCCAGAAAGCGCGCCATTTCACTGGTGGCACCTTTGCGCGATAACGCAAACACAGACGCACCATAAGCGCTGGAATCCGTAAAGGAATCGGCGTGCACTGAAATAAATAAATCAGCTTTCATATCGCGCGCCAAATCGCGGCGTTTTTGCAACTCAATAAAATAATCGCCCGTGCGCGTTAGGCGCGCGCTATAGCCAGGTTGCGCATTAATAATGCGAACTAACTCTCGCGCTATCGACAAGGTTACATCCTTTTCGCGCATATTTTTGGGGCCAAGCGCGCCCGAGTCTGCGCCGCCGTGACCGGCATCCACCGCAATTAAAATGGGGCGGCTATTCGTTGTTGCAGGCGTACTTGTAACTGGTTCTGGTTCCGCTTGCGTGCTTGGCACAGCATCGCCCATAAGTGCTTCAATATTCGCCGATTCACTGCTAAGGGCAGCGGTTGTTTTTGCGCTTGATTTAGTGCTCGCGACAATATTGTTCGTTGCGTTCGTATTACTGACGGGCGCATCGTGCAAATCAATCACTAAACGGTCATCACTATCATCGCGTTTTTTAAGCAAAAAACTTTTGGGCGATACACTGTGTTTTAAATCAAACACCAAACGGACATCGGTATCGTTAACAATCGAAGGGCGCACAATGTCAATAGGTGTAGAGGCGAGCGGCAGTTTGGCTACCGACGCTTTTAAATCGCTATTGGCGACATCCAAAATAATGCGGGTTGGGTTATTGGCTAATACGAGGTTGTAACGCACGGGAGCATCTAAATCCAACACAATACGGGTGTAACCTTCCGCGCGCCACACACGCACATTTTTTACGGTGGCGGCCTGCGCCAACTCCACACAGCACAGCGCTAAAACGCACAGGCTCAGGCGTAACGCATTGATCATTAAAGAAGGAGTAAATCTCAAAGACACCCAGAAACCTATTGTTATGTTCAGTCGGTAGAGTAGTGCACACAAGGCGGCGAAACACGCACTCTACCCTAGCGGCTGGGCGCGAACCAGTAAAATTGCCAACAGATTCTCCTTTCTAACGCATGCCCTCCCCTAACCACTGCCAAGCCAGCAGCGATGGTTTAAGCTGAACCCATTCACTTGCGCCATCAGCCTGATTGCTTGGAATCACCTATGCTCAAACTCAACACCATTCGCTTCACACGTACCGCATTCATCACTGGCTTACTAGCGGCGCAACCCGCCTTGGCAATTGACTACGGCGTATTTGATGCCCGTGCGCTGGCCATGGGCGGCACCACCTTAGCGGTAGGCGATACGGCACAAGCCCAGTATTACAACCCAGCACTCCTAGCCTTTCACTCTGGCGATGAAGATAAAACCCGAGATGGCCGCACGTATTTTCCCACGCTGGTAGTACAAGCAACAGATACCGTAGACGCGGCGCTGGATGCGGTTGATGAAGATCTAGACACCAAACTCAGCGGTGCCATTAATGCCTATAACAGCCTGCAATCTAGCGGCAATGCGGCGGGCATAGCTGCCAGCTCTGCAGATTTGCGTGAGGTGCTGGATAAAATTGCCAATAAAGACATCGCCATCAATAGCTTTTTTGGGCTATCCGTGAGCGAACCAAGCGAACGCGAAGGCGGCGCTTTTTATATAGGCGCTCGGGTGATTGGCGTGGGAACCTCAAGCATCACTGAAACAGATTTAAATCTGTTAGATGACTACATAGCCGCCGCTGATGCACTGGCCAAAGGCGCAACCCCGCAAGCTGTAGCGGCACAATTTCCCCAGCTAGCAAACCCCAATGGAACCTTGCGGGATCTGACTCCAACCCTCAGTTCATCGGCAGATGTTAGCGCGCTGGCGATTAGCGAGTGGGGCATGGCTGCCGCTAAAGAATTTAGCTTTTGGGGGCAGGCAGCCTCTTTCGGGATTACCCCAAAACTGATGCGGGTAGACGCCTTTCGTGATCAAGCCAGCTTCAATAATGTCAGCTCAAGCTCGGTGGACTCCCAGCTAAACGAGTTCGAAGACACCAAAAGCACCCACATCACCTTCAATGCTGATTTCGGGATTGCCGCGATTATCGCCAAGCACTACCGCGTGGGTATTGCTATAAAAGACACCTTCGCCAAAGACTTTACCACTCAACAAAGCCTAGATCCGATCACCGGTTTAGCTCGCCCAGATTTAGTCGTGAAATTACATCCGCGCTCGCGCATGGGTATGGGCTATGTAAATGAACATTTAAGCATTGGGCTGGATTACGACTTACAAGAATCAACCCCCATGGCCAACGAAGCGCCCAGCCAGGATTTAAGTGTAGGTGCCGAATACCGATTATTTGACGGCCTGGCATTACGTTTGGGCTACCGCCAAGACCAAACCGGCCTGCGCGACAATGCCAGCTCCGCCGGTATTGGCTATCGCTGGCGCCGCTTTGTGATGGATATTGCCTACTCAGAAAGTGCAGATATGAAAGCGGGTGGATTGCAGTTGGGATGGGCGTTTTAATATAGATTGGCTGATGTATAAGTTTTGAGCTCTTACGAACCTTTTACACGCATCATTGTGTAGGTGTCGCAAATTTCCTACACTCTACTTAAAGGCTTTTCAATTCAATATAAGCCTTATACAATCATTAAAAAATTCGATAGGGTGTTTTAAGCATAAAATGATATACGATTGTTTTTTATTTAATGATGAGCTTGACCTTTTGGAATTGCGGCTTGAGTACATGTACAATCATGTAGACTTTTTCGTCATTGCAGAATCCTCACAAACCTTTACCTCACTGGCAAAGAAACTTTATTTTAAAGAGAATAAAGATCGGTTCTCACGATTTCTATCAAAAATTATCCATATAGAAATTGCGCCCAACCCAAGTTTAGATTCGGCTTGGGAGAATGAATATTTTCAGCGAAACCATATCAAAACCGCTTTGAGCAATTGTAGTGATCAAGACATCATCCTAATTTCCGATGTGGATGAAATAATCAACATAGAATCGATTCAACTTACTACCATCAATAAACCCGTTTTAGTTCAGTTATTTTATTATTATTATTTTCTAAACTTAAAATCAAATCTATACAATGAGGTAGTACTTTTAGCGAGATACAAGGATATTGCTGAAAAAAATATAGGCAACCGATTAACATACAAGAATTTCGCTTGCAGCAGCATCAATTGCGAAGAAATCAATACAGGCTGGCATTTCAGCTATTTTTTTGGTAACGATATTGACCGGTACACCAATAAGATAAAAAGCTTTTCTCATCAAGAATTTAACACTGAATACATCCTAAACAAAAATAGAATTCACACAGTATTGAAATATGGTATCGATTTTTTTGAGCGATATGATATGCGATTTTTCCCTGTGAACGCAAAAAAAGACTTGAGTGTAAATTTATACAAGTCAGCCAATCAACTGGGGTTCTTGAGTAAATACTCATTCAAACACCCCCGTCCAACCAGCATTAACTCTAAACGAGAACTATATTTCTACACCCGATACTTGAAAAATATTTTTCGTCTCAACGTAGAACCGAGCAGACAAGCATAATCACATTGCATTCAGTATTTACAAAAAACATCTAGCATTTTAATGTCATGGATTATTACTAACTATTGATTAATGTAAGAGAAGTGCCACACCCCCGATCCCACTCACGCTCGCACAAACGGCTTGATTCTTGTTACCTAAGCGCAGCCCCAACCACATCCTCTCGCCCCAATCAGTTTTAATCTAACGCACAGACTCCAACCCAAAAGCGAATTTTTCTTTATATATCAAAAAATTACGCAACACCACCTGCCCCCCCAATTTCGCCTCGGCGACCAGACGGTGTCCATTTGGTGACCGACGCATTTAACAACCAAAAAATCAACTTTCATAATATGACCAACGGCCCACCATAGACGAAAACCGATCAGACAAGTAGAATCGCGCCTCTCGCAATCCACACCCGTAGCTCAGTTGGATAGAGTAGCGGTTTCCGAAGCCGTTGGTCAGCGGCACAACAAGATCACTTTTTCTTATATATATCAAAACGTTACAACACAACACCAGCACTCAACTTCGCCTCGGTGACCAAACGGTGACCATTTGGTGACCAACCTATTTAACAACTAAAAAAATCAACAACCGAAATATGACCAACGGCCTCCATAGACGAAAACCGATCAGGCAAGTAGAATCGCGCCTCTCACAATCTACACCCGTAGCTCAGTTGGATAGAGTAGCGGTTTCCGAAACCGTTTGTCGCTGGTTCGAATCCAGTCGGGTGTACCACTTCATATGCTATATTTTTAGCAAACACTACTCTCTAGCGATTTAACAAACCAACTGCCCTTGTGTCTTCGCTACAGCAATATTCGCGATAGTGCCTGAGTTAAACTCAATTGCATCGTCCACAATTCCGTCCGAGAAAATGATTCCGCCTTCAGCCATACGCGATGTAAGTGAAAAATGTTGTGATGGTTCAATCTTGCCAAACACTAACGATGTACCCGTTGTCTGTGATGGGAAAGGCTCGCGCACGCAATAGCATAACTGGCGAGAATCCCACGGCATTTCATATTGTTGATGTGATTGCGAATTAGAGATAGCAGTTGCACCGGTCACCAAGCTGCGTAACCAACCTGTAGAACCAAGGCCGGTCGATACCAACACACCCGATGAAGATTGCACTTCACGTTGCCCGTTGTATTCCAATTCATAACGCGCGGATATGGGTAGCTTGGGGCCGATATATAAATCATTTACGGCCAATAAGGTTTGTCCATCATTTAATTCAGCTTGCGCCATGGTCACAGCTTTTGCCGAAAAGCGATTATGTAATACCGCATTTAATATGGTATTGATATCAGCTAACTTAAACGGTAAAAGCTGACCATCAAAACGTTGAGGTGCAGGATTGATAGCGATTAGCGGCTGGCCTTTTAGATATTTCAGTGTGTTGGCCACTAATCCATCTTGACCGGCAACCACTACAAGATCATCGGGACCAAACAAAAAGTTAGGCAAAAAGCTGCGTTCTAATGGTTGCACGCGCCCATAAATCTTTAGGACACTTTCAATTTCAGATAGCGCAAGCTTTAGCTCGCGATCATCATCCAGATAATCCGCAAAATTATCGCCACGGCTTTTGATATAAAAACCCGCTTGATCGCGGGTGTTGTGTCTGCGAATCAACCCATCCAACCGCGTTTCGCGGTGGATGAGAATGATTTTTCGTTCAGATAAGCGCTCCATGACTAATCCTTTTGCAGCAAGCCACCGAGGAAGTCAGGTGTAATATTCAGTTGCCCTATGCTGCCCGCATTAGTCGCCAAGCTTTTGAAGGCTTGCGCAATAATGACATCTGGCTCCATACCACCTGCTGCAATCGCTTCAAACAATTTAGGATCAATTTTGTTTAAGGCTTCCATCATTTTCTCTACGGTGTAGGCCTTAGCTTCACCTTGTTTACGCTCATTGCCGGTAGCAAGATCCACCAACTCTTGGCGTTTGGTCTCCAGACTAACTTGGGCGTCCATTTCTTCTTTACGAATTAAGCGCTCTTTTTCTTTTACAGAACGCTCAGCCTCCATTTTGCTTTCACGCAGCTCACGAGTTTTCGCTTCTATTGCCAACTCAGTACGCAATTCGTTTTCTTTGATTGCACGCTCTTGCTCGATAGCGGCATTCCGACGTGCATAGGTTGCTTCGTCCGCTTCACGTAACAATGATTCACGTACAGAGGCCTCTAACGCACGAGATGTTTCGGGCGCAGGCCGAAGTGCTTGAATGGCGAGATCCACCACCTCCACACCCAATGACACAAGAACATCTGAATGTTTTAATTGCTCTCTCACTTTTTCCACGAGACTACGTGATGCGGTCAGTGCATTGCGCAATGGCATTTGCTGAATCTCTGCACGCATTAACACTTGAACCAGATTTAAAATACGGTTTGACAACTTATCAGGGTCCTTTGATGCGTAATCTTTTGCATTGTCGGCCAATGAAAAGTTCATCATGACCGCCAAGCGAGGCGCATCGGCTACGCGGTACACCAACTGACCCTGAATGGTCACTTCCTGAAAGTCAGCTGTTGTTTCCTTCAACATAAAAGGCGCATCTTGGCTGGCGATAGGAATTGCCACCAACGATGTACTTGGAGCAAAGTAGAAAAATGATAAGCCAACGCCTTGCTGCTTAATCGATCCTTTGTGATAACGAACCACATAGGTTGTAGGTTCTGCTTTGTAATAGCCAATGTTAAACATGGTTTTCTCCTTGTTGAGAATTAAGCTTTAAGGGCCTGTTGGCGAACTTGATCTAATGTGTATTCGGTGACCATTTGGCCGTTGTTAAATACCGTCACTAATTGATTTTTTTCGGCGGCGATTGTATTTCGTTGTACTGTTTTGAATTGACCGTCTTCTTTGATTAATGCCAAACGGCCTTTTTTAGAACGCTTGCCTTGGTCAGTGATAGGGTCTTTGTAAACATCTCTCCATTCACCCTTAATACAAATAGCTGAGGCTTTCATCGCAAACCTTTGCGTATCGCGATTCACTTTTTGCAACAGCTCGCCGCCCATACCAAAAGCCACGTTATCGGCGCTCAAGCCGCGTTTTTTCATCTCAGCCAAAATGGCTTCTATAGCAGCGGCACAAACACCATCACCTTGGATCAACCGCACACATGCAGGTAATACCTTGTAGCCCTTGGTGTTAGTGGTGTAACCAAATTTAGCCATCAAACGTTCAATTGCTTCAGGGACAATTTCAACGGGTTCACCAGAATCAGGACGGATTACCAACGTACCGCCCGTGCTTTCAACTTGGGCTTTTAATTCACCACCCCACAGGTTGTCGATAGCATTCCAGATATCGTAAGAATCGCTGACTACGGCAACCAATTTATCTTTGCCACCAAATTGTTTAAGCATATTGGCGTAAGCCGCTGTTTCGCCATCGCGACCCCAGCTGGTGATGGTGCTGTGCTCCGCAGCTGGGATAGAGAAGCCAGCCATGTTTGCACCGTAGTAACGGCGAGCTGCCAAAATGCCAGAGAAGCTATCGGTACCCATGAAATTCACCAAGTGAGCCAAAGCGCCAATGGCTGTGGTTTCTTCAGAGCTTGCGCCGCGAGCACCAAAGTCATGAAGCTTGAATGGCAAACCATTCAGGTTATCCGCGGTTTCTTCCAAGTAACGGGCAATGATGGTGTGACAGGTTTTAGATACAGTTGCGACAGTTGTTGGATACCAAATAGCGCGTAATAAGGCCGTTTCGATATAGCTGGTTAACCAAGCGCAAGTTGGATCAGTGTTAATAACTTGAACCAATACATTGCCTGTTGGTACTACAGCACCCTCTGGCACAGCCTCAATGTGTAAAGGCAAAAAGCCATTGTGTGCATTCAGAATGTGCAACCAGCCAGCGCGGTTAAAAGGCACACCGTGCGCGGCACAAACCTCTTCAGCTTCATCGATATCTGCCAGAGTAATTGGCTTGATCAGGTATTGTTTGATAAACATTTGCAGGCCAAAGAATACTGTTGCAGGGTATTGTAATAGCTTTTAATTGATGCCAAAGAGGATCCGAGACTTATATCTACCCGATGGAACCCTGCCGAAGTAGCAACATACAAATAATTATTTTCTTTGTAAAAATCATAAATTCGTTCTGTATTGAGGAACTCAAAAACTGACCATCTAGACACCACCCCATCATGAAGTGAAAGCGAATAAATTCCGCGATTAGTACCCAACAAGACTTCATTACTATTTGCAATGAATTCCATTGTATTAATTACTAAACTTCCACTGGAATCGGTGACAGAATAGAACTTATTATTTTTATTGAGCTTATCGAATCTATAAATTCCGTTGTTTGTTCCGAACAAAAAATATCCATCTGGGTGCTGAACTATGTCTTCTATATTCGATGAATGCCCAGGCTCAAGCTGATCCGATACAGAAACAAAACGATTGGAATATCTATCAAAATAGGCAATCCCATTTTTTAATCCCGCCCAAATAACTCCGTTAGAATCCTTAAATAATTTTTTAATATTGTTTTCTTCAATTCCTACGCCTTTAACCTAACAATATGACCAATATATATCCCTGGGTACTTTTCTTTATCGTCAAACTCAATCAATCTTTCCGTTAGCCCTTTAAGCCCAGAAATCTCACAAGAAAACTCTTTCCAAAATTTAGCTCGTGACGTTTCGGTCGCCAACAATCGCACCTCCCTCGCAGCCTTACCAACTATTTCAACGCCCGCTGTATCATTGACGAACGTAGATGCCCAATACACAAAGGCTTGTAATTGTTGAAATTCAAGATATTCATTTTTCACACTTTTCAGTTCAGTTGCCAGCATTGCTGGCACCAATGTTTTCTCCAAAATCTGTTCCGATTTAATTTGATTTAGCATATCGCTACGAATGGGGCCTTGGTATACCACACGTTCATTTATGCTTGTGCCTATCTCTACTTTATTAATCTGATTATTTAGCTTTGCCATCAGCGGATCAGCCAATATTAGTCGTGTACCATATTTTATAAGCGCCTCACTCATCTCGGCAGCCAACAAAGAAAAACCGTATTGGCTCATAGGATTTTCATTATTCATTTGCATTTAACTTACCCTGCTGGTTACGAATAACTTCTCGCGTTTCTCCGGCAAGGCGGGCCAAGGTTTTTTTCTGGCTTAGCATTTTCAATCCGCTTGCATTCGGAACACCCTCAAAAAGATTTTTCGCGGAAGCGAGTAAACTCGCCAATCCTTTATTTCGATCTAATGACTTGCACAGCGGCATCCACAATTCGGCAGCTATAATCGAATTAATATACTCCACACTAGGATTATCAAGTTCATAAATTGCAAGTTGAGTTATGAGCCCTTCATTAGCCAAAAATAAACTGAAAAGCCCGCCTAAAATTATCCACTCGCCATTGCTTTTTATTGTTACGACAGGTGATTGATGCGAAATAGCATTTAGCACATCAATTGGCAGCCCCTCCAACACATTTATATTTATTTGGAACTGTAATTGACAGTAGGCCTCGTACAAGTGGAGATTATGATACGACGACTTATCATTAAATTTTTTTGCATCTACAAATTTTAATTTCGTATTCAAATTGATGATTTTATCTCCGCTTAAAATTACTTTTATTTAACCTGCTTATATAGAACCCTTATGACCAAGCAATTATTGGCAGCATAAATAGTTGCCTGCAAGCTTTGCATGCAAATTTGGCTCGATGCCTGCAAAATAGTGGTATCGCCGAGATAAGGGAGAAGGGATGCATTTAAGCCAAAGGGCACTTTCACGGTATTGATTCTGATGAGCTGCGATTAGGCAATATATTTCTCGCAAAGAATTTTCATCTACCTTTCGCATCAGTGTGGGTACAAAAATTCGGCTTGCGCGGTGAAATCTGGATAGCGGTAATAAACAGCGTCATTACCTATGGCTGCTGACTCTAATGCACTAGGTTAAAGCCAGTTAGTGTTTATTGAAATCATCCAGCGCCTGAGGCGACAGAATAATTTTCTTCTTTTTGTGCAGTTTGACCACGGTAGGATCAAAGTTTTGCATGATGTCTTGATAATTTTCCGTGAGCCAAGATGTGGCGCGTGCAACCTCCTGTTGCAGCTGCTCATTCAAGCTAGAGTATTCACTCATTAGGGGTTGGCAATCAGATAAAAAATGTCGCCAGCGGATTTGCTTGAGCGTTTCAGCATTATTGAAAATGAAAAACCGATGGGGGTCGCTGTCCCAATCCTTGTCTTGAGTATAAATAGCGGGTGGTGATTGGCTAAAGATTTCACTCAGCTCAAGCCATCGTTTTTGTTGGTAGCCGTACCAGCGTTTTCTCAGCTCATCGAGCTGGCCATCTTGGCCATTGGCATCCAGTTTTATATCCCATAAAAATCCACCCTCTTCTTGCTTGCCGTTATTGGCGCCATCAATGTATTCATGGGGAATCAATTCATCAATAAGAGCATCGCCTGCGGATTCAATCTCATCGACAACATGTGTGGCGAGTGAAGTTAAACTTGCGTAGTAAAACTGGTCATTGATTAGCAATCTTGCCCAAGCGGGATGATGCCAAGCATAGTAATTGACACCCTCTTAATGTGGGATGTCGCGGCGTTTTGCGCCTTCCTGAAATAGGTAATCATCGTAGTCGTAATCATAAAGCGTTGAAAAATCTAACACGCTTTTGCCGTCAGCCATATATTCGTTTAAGTAGATGAAGTCTTCACCAACACCGTTTGTGAGCAGGCTGGCCCAGTTGAGAGGGTTAAGCTGTGCCAGGGGGAGATCACGCCAAATACTATCGACCTGATCGAGCGAGCATTGAATGCCGAGAAAACCATCCAGCAAGGTGCGTTGCACTCGGATGCGAGCATCATCATTCATGGTGGCACGGAAGCATTCTTGCTGCTCGGCCGGCCACGAAAAATACAGCGGGTCGGCGGCTATAAGTGCTCTTTTCGCAACAGCAATAATCTTTGCTTTATCGATTGAGATGACTGGATAGCGGGTATCGGTACTGTCCATAAATATTGTAAACATCCAGAATATTGAGGATTGTATTAAACCCGCATTCAATACGATGAATTAATGTACGTGCAGATCAGTTCGAATTATTTAAGTTCATACCAAACACCACGCCCACTACCCTGCTGATTCAGGTAATTGCGTTCAACCAAGCTGCGGAAGTGTTGTTTTAAAGTATTACGGCTGACACCAGTGAGTTTAATGGCGTCACCAATAGTGATCCTGCCGTGTTCACGCGCGAATTCGACAATTTGTAGCGATAGCTCTGGCAAAGTCGCCAGAACAAGTTTTTCTCTCTCTACTTTCTTCTCTAGTCGGCGAACTTGTTCTGCCAGTGAACGCAGAAAAAACACCAACCAAGGTTGCCAGTTAGGGGAATCGGTACGAATCGTTCCTTGCGTTTGTCGCAAGGCTAAATAATAGGCTTCTTTATTTATCTCAATAACACTTTCCAATGAGCTGTAAGGCACATAGGCATAGCCTGATTGAATCAAAAGTAGAGTCGTTAGCACACGGCTTAAGCGCCCGTTACCATCTTGGAATGGATGAATTTCAAGGAACACCACAGTAAAAATTGCCGTAATAAGCAGCGGATGCAATACCGCTTTTTCACGCTCAGCTAAAGTCCATGCAACGAGTTCCGCCATAAGCCGTGGTGTATCGAAGGGAGATGCTGTTTCAAACACAATCCCTAGCTGCACACCATTTTCATCAAAAGCCGCGACGCTATTGGAATTTGTTTTATATTTGCCTCTATGCCAAAGATCTTTCTCACTGTGGCGCAGCAGAATTTGGTGCAATTGCTGGATGTAATTTTCAGTAAACGGAATGTCTTGCCAGGAATTGAATACTAAATCCATAAGCTCAGCATAACCGGCTACTTCCTGTTCATCACGGGTTTCAAAGGACTGGATGGCCAAATTGGATAGCAACTTTTCTACTTCTCGATCAGAAAGCTTACTGCCTTCTATGCGAGTGGATGAACCAATACTCTCGATGGT
>SXGR01657336.1_pt1 | contig 24286 bp, 15 predicted proteins | sample 3174711 | NCBI WGS metagenome assembly SXGR01 (sample SAMN11356860, study PRJNA531348) | freshwater metagenome | isolation source: freshwater sample F1-60 | place: China: Fuxian Lake, Yuxi | collected 2017-12-25
AACTCGCGCTCGCAGCGGCGCTAAAGGCGCGCACGACCGCAACCAACCGCTGGCTCGGCACGGCGTTGCAGCTCGGCAACCTGCACGAAGTCAGCCGAAAGGTGGCGGCGTGGACGCGCGCCCCGGATGCCGCGCTCAGCAGAAAATTGGCCCTGACACAAAACTCCAAAGCCTGACCCTATTTTTTCGCTTAAGCTCGCCTGAAAGACCGTTGCTGACCCCATTTTTTCGCTCCTGGGCCCTTCGAACGACCAGCAGGAGTTCCGCTCCGAGCCGCAGGGGGCGCGATGGGTCAGCCGCAGTTGGTCCTTTGGTTAGTTCCTGAAGCGACTGCCCCGTTGGTAATGCGCGTTGCAGGGAGTGCTGCCACGGGACGCTTGCTGGGCCGCATCCCGCGAGGGGAGGCGTTTGCGTGGTCGGTGGAGCAACCGGCGCCGCTGCCGGCAAGCGCCAACGCGACGCCCGCGTCGGGCGGAGATGCGGAAATGGAATTGCGGTGGTGGGGCAAGCGCGGGACGTTTGGCGCGATGGCGCTATTCGAAATCAAAACCGAAATCCCTTTTACTGCTGCGGAGGCGGCGGACACCGCGCTGCTCGAACACGGGCTCGAAAACTGGAGCGCGCTGGAGGACGTGATTGGGCAGCGGGTTTGGCTCGTGGGAATTTTTGCGGACGAATCCGAGGCCACGCAGGCCTGGGCGACGGTGACGTCGCTGCTGGTGGACGCGGGGGTGGCGATCGTGGGCGAGCCGGTGCGGCGCTCGCTGGACGACGCGGATTGGCGCGATAGCTACAAGGCGCATTTTCACGCGTGGCAATTTGGGCGACTGCATTGGGTTCCCGTGTGGGAGCGCGCAACGTTTTCGCTGCCGCCGGGCGATGCCGTGCTGTGGCTCGATCCGGGCATGGCCTTTGGCACGGGCAACCACGAGACGACGCGATTGTGCGTGGAGCGGCTCGTGACGCTGGCGGCGGAGCGCCGGCGCGCTGGCGTGGAGATCGCCCACCAGCGGGTGATCGACGCGGGGTGTGGCTCGGGGATCTTGGCGTTGTCGGCGGCGCTGCTGGGCTATCGCGACGTCGCGGGATTCGACAACGATCTTGAAGCGGTGCGTGTGAGCGAGGAAAACGCGGCGCTCAACGGCCTTGAGGGGAAAGTGCAGTTTCGGCTGGGCGATTTGGTCACGGGATTCGCGGACGGTCCGGGTGATGTCGTGTTTGCGAATATTTTGGCGAATGTGCTGATCCAGTATGCGCGCGAGCTGACCGCTGCGGTGGCGCCCGGTGGCACGTTGATCTTGAGCGGGATCCTGGCGGTCGAGGTGGCGCAGGTGCAGGCGGCGTTTGCGGCTGTAGTGCCGGCGTGGAGACAGGAATCGCGCGTGATGGGGGAGTGGAGCGATGTGTTGCTGGTGCAGCCGTGAACGAGACGCGCACGAAGACACTGACTGTGACGGAGATTTTTAACCACGGATTTCACGGATGAACACGGATGCGAACAGGGGGCGTGAGAACGTGCGCCGAGTAAAGCAGGCGAAGGGGATCGCCGCCGTCAGATTATTTCTCGGCCTCACGGTGGGGCTGGTCGCGGCCGAAGCGCGCGAAATGTGGCTGCAACCGGAGCAGTTTGCTGCGACGCCGGGCGCGACGTTGCTGCTCGATCTGACGAGTGCGGACGGGTTCGGCGGTTTGGGGACGGCGATCCCGCGGGAGCAAGTGGCGCGGACCTGCGGGCGGCTCGGGGCGGCGGACCTGAAGTTGGGCGTGGGGACGGCGGCGGAGCGCTCGTGGCAATTTCCCGTGACGCTGACGCAGCCGGGCGTGGCGGTGGTGGGTGTCGAGTTGCACCCCCGGTTGCTGGAGCTGGAACCCGAAAAGATTGAAGCCTATTTTCGCGAGATCCACGCGGGGGACGATTTGCGCGAGGCGTGGGCGGCGGTGCCCGTGCCCCGGCGTTGGCGCGAGAATCAGGGGATGCACGCGAAGACGTTTATGCGGGTGGGCGAGCCGGCGGCGGAGGAGCGGGCGTGGGCGGAACCGCTCGGGCTCGCCTTGGAAATCGTACCGGAGCGGGACCCGACGACGTTGAAGGTGGGCGATGCGCTGCCGGTGCGGGTGCTGCGCGGCGGCCAACCGCTGGCGGGCTTCGTCCTCGGATATGTTTCGTCCGGCGAGACCCGGGAACACGTGGCGGTGACGGATGCGGAGGGTCGCGTGACGGCGATGCTGGACGTGAGGGGTACTTGGCTCGTGCACGGCACCGATTTGCGGCGCGTGGCTGGCGCGATTGACCGCGAATGGGACAGCGATTTCACGACGATGGTGGTCGAAGTGCGGTGAATGCTACGACGATGAATATTTTCTGCGCGACGAACAGGCTGCGGCGAGGCTGGGTTGCGGGCTTGCTGGGGCTGGGGGTGTGGGGTGTAGCCAGCGCGCACGATCCGGGCATTAGCACGGCGCAAGGGCAGTTTCGTGCCACGGGTTTGGAGATTTTAGTGGGCTTCGCTCCGGCTGATGCGGAGCAGTTGCTCCCGCCGGAAGCGCGCGTCTCCGGAAAATGGACACAGGCGGAATTTGTCGCGGCACAACCGTTGCTCGCGGGGTTGGCTCCGCAGATTTTGGAGCTGCGTAAGAGCGGTGGAGCGATCGCACCCAGCGAGACCCGCGTAGAACTTGCGGCCGGCGATGCGCTGAATTTCTTCCTCTTTTTCCCCCTGACGCAGCCCGGCGTGGTAACGCTGCGCTCGTGCCAGCTGGGGGCGTTACCGGCGGGGCATCGGCAATTTGTGATCATCGCCGATGAGCAAGGTTCGACGCTGGCGAAGAAATTATTGAGCGCGAAGGACGACGGGATGGAAATTTCCCTGCGACCGGCGGGCGGTGCGGGCGAGACGGGCGGCGGTGTGACGGTGGCGGCCAAGCCTGCGGAAGCACCGACGTTTTGGGGGTTTCTCCAGCTCGGGGTGGAGCACATCTGGACGGGTTACGACCATTTGTTGTTTCTGTTTGCGCTGCTCGTGGTGTGCCGGAGCTTTCGCTCGATCGTGGCGATCATCACCTGCTTCACACTCGCCCATTCGATCACGCTGGCGCTGGCGACGCTGGAGGTGGTCAACCTGCCGAGTCGATTTGTCGAGGCGGCGATTGCCGCGTCGATTGTTTTCGTCGGGCTGGAAAATGTGGTGCGCCGTGGTGAAGAACCGAAGGGGCGTTGGGCGCTGACGTTCGCGTTTGGCCTCATCCATGGATTTGGGTTTGCGAGTGTGCTCAAGGATCTCGGCGTGGGGCAGGGTGGGCAGGGGCTGGCGATGCCGCTGTTTACGTTCAATGCCGGAGTCGAGATCGGGCAGGTGGTGGTGGCGGCCTGCGTGCTGCCGATCGTGTGGAAGCTGCGGAAGAACGAAAAATTTCTACGTCGGGGCGTGCCGGCTCTGTCGGCGGCCGTCGCGGCGGCGGGCCTGTATTGGTTTTTGGAGCGGACGGTTTATTTTTGAGAGCGTCCTAGTTCCGCGACGGCGACCAGACTTTTTCGTGCAACCACGATTCGTCCGGGGGACAGCACATGGCTTCGAGATCGCGGTAGTCGAATTCGAGGCGGATGAGTTCGGCGCCCCAAGCGCCGCGGAGCGTGAGGGCCGGGTGCCCGAAGGTGACGGTGTCGCGGGTGCCGAGGAGAGCGACGAGCTCACTCCACGTGTCGAGGGCGGTCTTGGTATCGAGGGTCGCGGCGTAGAGTTCGGCGAGACGGCGCCCGCGGAGGAAGAGGTTGTAGTGAACGGCGGCGAGGAGGCGGCGGGCGTGATAGCGGGCGAGATGCGCGGTCGCACGGAGGCCGAGCGAGGTCGTCGCGAAGTCTGCGGGTTGCAGATCTGGTCGCGTGGCATCGACGGTGCGAAGGTGGGCGAGCATCGACTCGGCGAGGTCGAAGAGCCGCTGGCTGGTGGATTCCGGTGCGAGCAGGGTGGTCGTGGTACCGGCGAGGATACGGCGGGCGGCGGGCTCCAATCCCTCGTAGCGGGAGGCGTCGGTGCCGGAGTTCTTGGCGTAGAGCGCAAGGGTAGCTCCGAGGGAGGGATGAGCAGGGTCGGGCGCGGCCACGGCGGCGGCGAGGAGCGCGAAGACGGCGTGCGCGTCGCGTTGCGCGGCAGTCAACGGCGGAACGGACGGCTCGCCGGCGTGCAGGCCCAAGCCCATCAGGGCAAGTCCCCAGAAGGCAGAGAGAAACCGACGGCGGAGAGGGCAAGCAAGCGGAGCACTCACGGCATGGGGAAGGGAATGGTGCGCTGGCAAAGTTGGAGGGCGACGCCCCACGGGTCGCGGAGCATAATGAGTAAAGAGCCGTCGGGTTGGGGGGCTTCGACGACGAACGTGGCACCGGCTTTTTCGAGGCGAGCGCGGTCGGCTGGGGCGTCGGCGGAGACGAGGGCGAAGTGGAAGACGAGAGGATGTTGCGACGGAAAATCAGTCATCGCGGCGGCGGTATTCGAGTAGAGTTCGACGATGTTGCGGCCGGTGGAATCGGCGAGAAAGGTCATGTAAGGCACATCGGCTTGTTGGCGGGCGACGGTGAAGCCGACGTGGGCGACATACCAAGCGGCGTGGGCGCGGGCGTCGGGCACGTTGAGGGCGAAGTGTTCGAATTTCATGGGAGGGGAGGAGCGGAGCGTGGAGGGCGGAGCGCTGGGGTCAACGCGGCGGTGTGCGGTGGTTGGGCGTTGCGCAAGGGGAGGAGGAACGTTGGAGTGGCGGCCCTCTCCTATGAAATTCTCCATTGGCGTGAGGGTGGTTTTAGCAAACGTGATCGGGTGTGCGGGCGGCTTGATGGCAGCGGAAACTGGACCTGCGCGGCCGAAACAGGACGCCAAGGGAAACCCGATTCGCTATGCGGCGACAGGGCATGCTTCGAACGACGACGAGGCGAAGGCGGGGCCTTTTGTGCTGCCCGATCCGCTGGTGCTGCAAAATGGAAAACCCATGAAGGATGCGGCGACGTGGAACACGGTGCGGCGCCCGGAATTGATTGCCCTCTACGGTCGGGAGATTTTTGGTGCGGTGCCGACGCGCGTACCGAAGGTTAGCGCGGAAGTGGTGGCGACGGAGGTCGGTGCGCTGGGTGGCAAGGCCGTGCGCAAACATCTCGGGTTGCGCTTTGGCGAAGGCGAGCGGGCGGTGGCGTTGAACGTCTCACGGTATGTACCGACCCGGGCGGCGAAACCGAAGCCCCTAGGGTTGCAGTTGTTGTTCAGCAATCCGCCGGGGATTTCCCAGTTGGCGAAGATGCCATTCGACGATGCGGTGCCGGTGGAGGACATCGTCGGACGCGGTTATGCGTACGCGGCGTTTCGTCATACCGAGGCGCAGGGGGGACAGCGCGAAGACGCACGAAGGCGGCGTGCAGGCGCTCGCCTACGCGCCGGGGCAGACGCGGCCGGCGGCGGGCAAGTGGGGCACGATCACGACGTGGGCGTGGATCACGAGCCGCGTGCTCGACGCCCTCGCATCAGCGGCGACCGTGGACGCGAAGCGGGTGGCGCTCGCGGGGCACTCGCGGTTGGGGAAGACGGCGCTGTGGGCGGGAGCGCGTGATCCGCGGATCGCCTTGGTGTTTGCGAGTTGCTCGGGTGAGATGAGGGCGTCGCTGGCGCGGCGCGACTTTGGGGAAAGCGTGGACGATGTAGCGGCGAATTTTCCTTGGTGGTTGGTGTCGACGTTTCCAAAGTATGCGGGGCGGTGGAACGACCTGCCGGTGGACAGTCATACGCTGATTGCGCTGAATGCGCCGCGACCCGTTTTCGTGACGGGCGGAACGGAGGATCAATGGGCTGATCCGCATGGTGAATTTTTGGCCTTGGTCGGGGCGGGCCCGGTTTACCGGCTGCTGGGAAAAAAGGATGTCGGGGCGACGGTCTTGCCGGCGCTGGACGCGCCGTTGATTTCCGGGTCGCTGGGCTTCCTCTAGCATACGGGGAAGCACACGATCGCGGAGGCGGACTGGAAGGCGTTTTTCGAGTTTACCGAGCGGCATTTTGGGGTAACCGGGCGGTGACCAAGACGCGGGTTGACCTTGGACCTGCGCTGTGAGTTTACTCGCGAGCGTTTCTTTTTTCGTTCACCCTCGTCTGGCGGCTACGTTGTCCGCCATCAGCTCCATCCCTAACAAAACATCAGTCTCATGAAAACTTGGTCCCGCAAAGATTTCCTCAAAGCCTCGCTTATTGGCGGTGGTGCCGCGTTCGTCGCGGGTCAAACCCGGCTTTACGGCCAAGTCGCCGGTGCCGCCGGCAGTGCCAACGGTGACATCCGCGTGGGTGTCGTCGGGATCAACGGTCAAGGCAACGGTCACCTGAGAGATTACCTGAAGAACCTGAAGGGTGCACGGGCGGTTGCGATTTGCGACGTCGACAGCGTGTTGCTCGCAAAACGCGCGGAGGAGTGCAAAGCGGCGGGGGTGAAGGTCGAGACCTACGTCGATTACCGAAAACTGCTTGAGAACAAGAATATCGACGCGGTGGTGCTCGCGTCGCCGAACCACCAGCACTCGTTGCAGACGATCTGGGGCCTGCAGGCGGGCAAGGACGTCTATTGCGAGAAGCCGCTTTCGCACAATGTGTGGGAGGGGCGTCAAGCGGTGGCGGCGGCGAAGAAGTATTCGAAGAACATCGTGATGGCGGGCACGCAGAACCGCTCTTCGCTCGATATTCAGGAAGCGATCAAGATGCTTCGGGCCGGGAAATTAGGGAAAATCCAGTGGGCGCGCGGTCTGTGCTACAAGCCGCGGGACAGCATCGGCAAGACGACGGGCCCGCAAAAGGTGCCGGACAGCATCAATTACGATCTGTGGACGGGTCCGGCCGAGCTCACCCCGCCGCGCCGCAATGGCAACAAGGGGCCGGTGCACTACGATTGGCACTGGTTCTGGAACTACGGCGGCGGCGACATCACGAACCAGGGCATCCACCAGATGGACGTCGCGCGTTGGATGCTCGGCGAGGCCGGTTTACCCACGAGCGTGGCGAGCTTCGGCGGCCGTTTCGGTTATCGCGACGACGCGGAGACCCCCAACACGCTGGTATCGGTGTTCACTTACCCGAGCGCCCCGCTGATTTTTGAAGTGCGCGGGTTGCCTATGAAAGCCGGCATGAAGGCGATGGACGCCTACCGCGGCTCCCGGGTGGGGGTCGTCGTGCAGTGTGACGGTGGCTATATCACGGTGAGCGAGTCGGGCACGGCCAACGTCTTCGACAACGACAACAAGAAGATCCAAGGTCTGTCCAACGGTGGCAACGGATCCCACCGCGCGAACTTCGTCAAAGCGGTGCAGAGCCGCAAAGTGGTCGAGGGGCTCGTCGAGGAGTGCCACTACTCCTCGGCGCTCTGCCATCTGGGCAACGTGTCGTTTTTGCTCGGCAAGGAGCAGTCGAACGCGGCGATCGCCGAGGCGGTGAAGGCCGACGTTTCGGCGTCGGAGGCGTTGGGCCGCGTGCTGGAGCACCTCAAGGCGAACGAAGTCGACACGGCGACGACGAAGACAGTCAAGGGGCCGCTGCTGAAGATCGACGGGAAGACGGAAATGTTCACCGGGTCCGAGAAGACGATCATCGACGCGGCGAACAACAATCCGTTGCGCAAGCGCGCGGGACGCGGTGCGTTTGTGATTCCGCAGCTGGCGTAAGGCGGTGGCGGCGCGGGTTGCTTTCAAACCGCGGTGCGGGCTCGGGCCCGCGCCGCGGTTTTTTTGTGCGCGGACACCGCCCCGACCGGTGCGAACAAACCCTCGCACGAGGGCGGGCGGTGTGCCTATGTCGTCGCCCCGATGTCGATTCTTCCTGCTATTGTCCCTGCCTGTGCCGGTTGCGGCGTGTGCTGCCACCTGTTGGTGGAGTTGCTGCCCGGCGACGGCCACGTGCCGGAGGAGTATGTCGTGGAGCACAGAGGGGTGCGTTGTATGGATCAACACGGCGACGGGGCCTGTGTAGCGCTCGATCCGGAGACGCGGCTCTGCACGATCTATGATCAACGGCCGCAGACGTGTCGGACGTTCGAGCGGGGAGGAGAGTTGTGCCGGAGGATTTTGAAACTGCCGGCGGCAGCGGTGATGGCGGCGAGCTAGAGGAGTCGGCGATTTTTCTGCGATCATGGCCAGAAGCGTTGTTTTCAAAAAAACACCCCGGTGTGAACGTTGTCGGCTGCCGCCGCGTTGGTGCGTGTGTGAGGCGCATCGGGTGATCGCCAGCCCGCTGAAGGTGGATGTGCTCATGCATCACATGGAGGCGTGGCGGCCGAGCAGCACGGGACATTTGATCAACCGAGTGGTGGCGAACACGGGGCTGCACGTCTATCGGAAGGAACGACCGTTGATCCGTGAGGAGATCATGCAACCCGGGCGGCAGCTGTGGATCTTGCATCCGACGGGAGAGGCACTGCCGGCGAGTGAGCCGGCGGCGGGTCTGCAGGTGCTGTTGCTCGACGGAACGTGGATCCAGTCGACGGGGATGATGAGGGGTGTGGAATCGTGGGGACGGCGGGTGAGTTTGCCGATCGCAGGGGAGAGCCGCTATTGGTTGCGTTCCCAGGCGGCGGACGACCGGTTTTCGACGATCGAGGCGCTGATGTTTCTCATGGCCGCGCTGGGAATGAAAGGGGACTGCGCGCGGTTGCAGCTGCAATTCGAGCTGCACGTCTACGCGGGGCTGTGTGCGCGCGGGAAGAAGGTGGAGGCGGCGAATTATTTATTTTCCTCGCCGGTGAGTGGACCGCTGCAGGAGTTGATCCCGACGTTGAAGCCCTGGGCCCAGCCGTCACGGCGGGACCGGGGCTTGTAGGAGGCCGGGAGGCGGGGGATTTCCGCCGGATCGAATTGCCCGGTGGGCACTCTGTTTTTGGCGAGCTGACCAATGAACGGCGCAAGGGCGACGCGTGGTATGGCTCATGGCCGCGCGCCACCGGGGAGCGTTACCACGTGTGGCGGGAGGGAAAATAAAGGCCCGCGCGCCCGCTACACCGGGGGTGACGGCGGCTGCGGGGAGGTGGGATTTTGGCGGGCGGCGAGACGGCTATTTTCGGCCTCTAACGATTCCTGACGTTGGCGGAATTTTCCGAGCATGTCGCCGAGTGCACTGCACATCCGGTCAAATTCATTGTCGCCGTGGGGTTGGGGCAGAAGGGCGAGGACGTCGCCTCCACCGATCCGGCCGGCGGCGGTGCCGACGGCGCGCAGACGGCGCTCGAAGCGCGCGGTAAACATCCAGCAAACGATACTGAGGGCGACGACCAGACCGGTGCCGAGACGCAAAATGAGTTGGTGAAGAGCCTGCACGGCGGCGAAGGCGTCGGCCACCGGTTGGCGGACGACGACCAGCCAGCCCTGGCCGCGATAGTCGCGGAAGCCGCGCGAACGGGCGTAACCGGTGAAGCAGACGGTGCCCGGGGAGGTGGTTTCGATCAGGTTTCCCCGGACTCCGGGGTTCTCGGAGAGGCTGGCGGGCGGGTCGGGCGGTTCGGTCCAGCCGGAACCGCCGGAGTCGAGCAGGATGTTGCGGTCGGCGGCGTAGACGGTGACGCCGAGATGCTCGCGGCGGGCGGATTCGGGGATCACGGAGAGTTGCACCTCGCGCGCCCAAGACCAGCGGACTTGCGCGCCGAGCACACCGAGAAGGGTGCCTTGAGCGGAGGTCACGGGCACACTGAGATCGAGAAAGCGCGGGGTATTCGCGCCGATGACCGGAAGTTCGCTGGCGAGCTCGGGGAACTCGCGCACCCCGCCGACAAAGGTCTGGAGGCGACCGCCACGAAACCAAGTGGCGTCACTCATTTTTTCTCCGATGAAGAGGCGTTGGGACGCGGCGAGGATCGTGCCCTTGGGATCGGCGAAGCCGATCCATGCGTAATCGGTCGAGGCATCATGGAGCGATTCGAGAATGGTTTGTCGTTCCGCCGGCGGAGCATTGGCTGTGCGGAAGGCGGCGAGGTTGGCCGTGAACTGCAACTGGTGCGTGCGTTCGTAAACGGTGCGGTCCAATTTGTCGGCGATTTGGAAGGCGAGGTTTTCGAAGGCCGGGCCGAGACGGCGCTCGATGTGGGCGTGCAGAATTTTGCCGGCACCCGCCGCGAGGACGAGGACGAGTGTAAAGCCGGAGGCGCCGAAGAACAGGGTAGCGGCCGCGGGCAGACTGCGGAACGGGTCGAGCCGCTCCCACCAAGCGGGCGACGGAGAAGAGGTCGGTGAAGTCATGGTGGTCAGGACACGCCGCGGCAGCGGGCGGTGCGATACTTTGTGCAGAGGCCACGGCTGCGTTTCAATCTGTGTTTCCCCGAATCCGCCCTCGATTCCTCAAGACTACGGTGTGGGTGGACCGAGCGTGCTCGACCGGCGATTGTTCGCGGGGACGGAATCGGTGCGGCCCGGCGGGTTTGTCAATTGCGTGACGTAGGTGAGCGACGTGGCGGGTTGGAGGGAGGCGCGGTCGACGGGAAGCGTCGCGATGTAGGACTCGCCGATTGCGAGCGGGGGAACGGAGAAGAGGGTCGACGTCGTGTCGGTGCCGGTCGTGGTGGTGACGGTGAGTTGGAGTCCGGCGGCGGCGGCGCCGCTGCGATTTTGCACGACGAACTGCATATGGTGGTTGGCGGCGTCGTAGGCGTGGCTCGCGATGGCGGGGTCGTAGTAGTTGGAATTGTTGCGATTGAGGGCCCAGCCGAGATTAAGGGTGCCGTGGCCGTAGTTCGCGTCGCTGCCGGGCGCGCCGGCGTCGCTGGCCGTCGCTACGAGGACCTGGGCAGCGGCGGTCGGCGTGAGCGCGGGGTTTTGGGAGAGGATGGCGGCGATGGCACCGGCTACGAGCGGAGCGCTGGCGGAGGTGCCGTCGACGTAAACGCGTTGGCCGTCTTGCCATGCGGTCTGCACGCCGTAGCCAGGGGCGGTGAGCGAGAGCGTGGGCCCGGAGTTGGAGAATGTGACTTGCTGGCCGGCGCGATCGACGGCGCCGACGGAGATGACGCGGGGATCAGCGGCGGGCCAGGCGAGTTGAGCGGCTTGGTCATTGCCGGCGGCAGCGACGATGATGGAGCCGCGCTCGATGGCAAAGCTGATCGCGGCGTCGAGGGTGGCGGAGGTGGCATAGCCGCCGAGGCTGACGTTAATGATTTTCGCGCCGGCATCCACGGCGGCGACGATGGCGTGGGCGATCGTAAACGTGTCGCTCGTGCTGTGGGCATCGGTAACTCGGATACTGAGGAGACTGGCGGCGGGAGCGACGCCGGGGGCGTCGTCGTCGGAACCAGCGGCGAGCGCGGCGACCGCGGTGCCGTGGCCGTCTTCCTCACCACGACCAGCGACGGTGCCGAGCCCGATGTCCAGAGTGCGGAGACGGCCAGAGCCGAAGGTGGTGTCGGGGAGCACGCCGGTGTCGAGAATGGCGATGGTCACGCCCTTCCCCCACTGGCTGTGTTCGGCGGGGACGCCGAGGAACGCGAGGGCGGTGTTGCCGAAAGGGACGTGAGTGACATCGGCGCGGTCGTCCTTGGAGGGTGTGGCGGGAACGGAGGGGACGTGGACGAGGGCGTTGGCCGAGAGGCCGGCGTAGTCAGCGGCGTGGTACGCGAGGTCGGAGCCGAGAGCTTCGGGCGAGTCGAAGCGCACGCGGATGGCGCGGAGGGCGGGGAGTTCGCCGAGGACGATGAGGCCGGCGGCTTTGGCGCGGGCGAGGAAGCGACGATAAGCGGCGGGGTCTTTGAACGTGAGCAGGGCCTCGTCGGTGCGGGTGTCGGTGCCGCGGGCGAGGAGGCGTTGGAGCGAGGCGAGGAGGGATTGGCTGAACGAGTCGATGGCGGTGGCGCGGAGCGAGGAAGAGGGTGACGCGGGCGGGTTGGGAGCGGAGAGGGGAGCGATGAGGGTGGTGGCGGCGCGGGCGGTCGACAGGCGATGGAGGTCGGCGCGGTTTTGCTGCCAGAGCCAGAGGAGCAGGGTGGCGCAGGTGAGTCCCACTCCGAGCACGGCGAGAAAGGAGAAGGATTTTTTCATGGAGGCGTGACGCGATAAGTCCGATGAGTGCGGCCGAAGTTTCAGTGAGCCGACGCGGCGTGGCAAATTTGTCTCACGCGGTTGGAGGGGAATAGTTGGCGGAGAGGGTGTGGATCGTGGCGGGGACGAAGAATCGGGAAATTTTCCTGCCAATAAATTTTCCCACCTTAACTTTCGTTCGGTGAGTGGCGGGGAAGGAGAAATACGATGGGGTAGGACGATTTTTTTGGTAGGAATATTTTTAAAGACAGCAAATGGGCGGCCAGGCGCATTGCCCAATTTCACGCGTGACGCGTGGGCGCGGGCGAATTCGGATGGGGATCATGAAAATACCCCGATTACTGTTGGTTGGATCGTTAGGCGTGTTTGCACTCGTTGCGTCGGGGGCGCGCGGAGCCGAAATTGCCAATCCGGCGACGGTGGGCTTCGATGCCGTGAGGCTCGGGCGGCTCGACGCGGTGATCCAGACGCAGGTGGATCAGAAGAAAATTGCGGGCGTGGTGCTCTATGTCGCGCGGGATGGGAAGGCAGTGCGGCACCGCGGTTACGGGATGAGCGATCTCGAGGCGGGCAAGGCGATGACGACGGATGCGATCTTCCGGATCGCTTCGATGAGCAAGGCCGTGACGAGCGTGGCGGTGATGATGCTCTACGAGGAAGGGAAGCTCATGCTGCGCGATCCGTTGGCGAAATATCTGCCGGAGTTCAAGAATTCGGTGGTCGCGGTGGCGGCACCGGAGGGATCGCCGGCCGGGACGAAGTTCACGACGGTGAAGGCGAAGCGACCGATCCAGATCCGCGACCTCTTGGCGCACACGGCGGGGCTCACGTATGGCACGGGGCCGGCGGCGGAACTGTACAAGGCGGCGAAACTCGACACATGGTATTTTGCGAACAAAGACGCGACGATCGGCGAGGAGATCAAGAAGCTGGCGGCGCTGCCGTTGAACGGGCAGCCGGGCGAAGTTTATCAGTATGGTTATTCGACGGATGTGCTCGGTTATCTCGTGGAAGTCGTGTCGGGGATGCCGCTGGACCAGTTTTTCGCGGAGCGGATTTTCCGGCCACTGAAGATGGTGGACGCGTGTTTTTATCTCGCGCCGGAAAAGGCGGCGCGGCTGGCGCCCGTGTATGGGGTGGAAAACGGGGTGCTCGGGCGCGGCGATCAGGGCGACTACGTGACGGGGCCGCGGAAATGTTTTTCGGGCGGCGCGGGCCTGCTTGCGACGGCGGGGGACTACGGGCGGCTGCTCCAGATGTTTTTGAACGGCGGGGAGCTCGACGGCGTGCGGCTGCTGTCGCCGAGGACGGTGGAGCTGATGCGTTCGAATCATACGGGGACGAAATACTCCGGAGACACGGGGGCGTTTGGGCTCGGGTTTTGGGTGATGCAGGACGTGGGTTTCTACGGCGAACTCGGCAGCGTGGGCGCGTATGGCTGGGGCAGCGCGTATTTCCCGCAGTATCTCGTCGATCCGAAGGAGAAGCTCGTGGCGCTGATGATGACGCAGCTTCGGCCGACGGGCGGCAGCGACCTGAACCAGAAGTTCAAGGTGATGATGTATCAGGCGCTGGTGAAGTGAGAGGGGTGCTGGATTTGCGGCACGTCCGGTTCAGCCTCGAACCGGCTACGAAATGCGTTAACGCCCGGGTTGCGCGGCCCGAGTGTTCTTCGGCTGGAGGACGTCGGTCGGAAACCGCGCCCTCTTCTACTTGGCGAACATTTTGTCGCTTGGATTGCCGCCGCTGAGGAGGTAGGCGGTGAGGTCTTTGAGCTCTTCGGTATTCAGCGCGTTGATCAGCCCGGGGGGCATCATCGAGGAGGGATAGTCTTTGCGGGATTTGATCTTTGCGGTATCGACGCGGGTCGTTTCGTCCGGGGCGAAAGGGTTCGTCATGATCGTGAGCCGGCCGGCTTCTTCGCCGACGATCCGGCCAATGACGGGATCGCCTTCGGCGAGTGTGAACTGTTCGGTGCCGTATTGATCGCTGATGACTTTCGAAGGCTCGACGATGTTTTCCATCAGATCTTTGATGGAGTAGCGGTTGCCGGAACCGGTAAGGTCGGGGCCGATACCGGAGCCCTCGCTGCCGAAACGGTGACACGCGATGCACGCGGTGGCGGCGAACATGGCCTTACCTTGGGCGAAATTGCGGCCGGTCAATTGTCCGGAAACAAGCGTGGTGGCTTCATCGACAGTGTAGGCGCGGCCTGGACCTTTGGGGCTGACGGCACCGGCGGCGATGGAGTGGATCGGGGCCTTGGAGAGTTCGTCGAGCTTGATGCGTTCGGCGGAGTCGGTCACGTGGGCGAGCGATTCGGTGCGAATATTGCGGATGAAGCCAGTGAAGCTATTGCCACCTTTCCACGCGGCGGTGCGGGGGAACCACGAAAAATATTCGCGGCGGAGCGCAGGCGTCCACCCGGCGGTCGCGTGGCGCAGGTTGTAGGCGTAGATCATCTGCTGGCGGTCGGAGCGGGCGGCAGTGACGCTATTGACGGTGGCGCCGTAGCGGTCGTTGCGCGCAAGGAGGGCGCGGCTGGCCTGTTCCTCGGGAGCGGTGCCGGGTTGCTCGGCGATGCTGAAGAGCGGAACGGTCTTCGCGACGACGGTGGCCGAATCGAGAAAGACGAGTAGTGCGACGAGCTCGCGGTTTACCAAGGCGTCTCGATGAGGGAAGTGCGGATCGAGGTGGGCGGCGATGCGGGCGCAGGTGGCAGGATCGGGTTTGCCCATCCGTGCGAAGGCGAGTTGCCAGGCGCGAAGGAGTGGGAGTTGCAGGGCGGCGGGTTGTTTCGTCAAGTCGAGCCGCACGAGGGAGTCAATCACGCGGGGTTGCAGATACTTTTGGCCGACACGGGCGAGGGCGATGAGCGCTTCGATCGCAGCCTGGGGGTTGCGTTCGGCAAGGGCGCGGTTGGCCCAGTTGTCTGGGAACTGGCGTTCGAGCGCCACCCGGGCGGCGGTGCGCACGAAGCGGTCGGCATGGGAGAGGTGTGGCCAGAGGGTCGCGATGGCCTCGGGGCCGGTGCCTTCGGCATGCAGCGTTTCGAGCGAGCGACGGAGTTTAACCTCGGCCGTGAGCGGAGCGGGTTTCGCGGGCGCGGTGCTCTCGGTACCGGTGTAGGTGACGCGGTAGAGCGCGGCCTGGGTGCGGCGACCACCGACGGCGAAATACAGTGCACCGTCGTTGGGGTTAACAATCAGGTCGGTGAGAGGGAGCGGTTTCCCGGAGAGGAATTCTTCTTTCTCGCCGCGGTAGGTGGCGCCATCGGGGCGGTGGTGGATGGCGTAGAGAGTGCCGTAGGTCCAGTCGGCGGCGAAGAGGGCGAGTTGATACTTGGCAGGGAATTTGGTGCCCGTGCCGAAGACGGTGCCGGTGGGCGAACCGGGTCCGAGGTCGACGGTGGCGGGGAGACTGTCGGCGTAGTAGTCGGGCCAGCGACCGGCGCCGGAGCGCCAACCGTAGTCGGCACCATCGACGACGTGATTGATGCGGGTGGGCATATACCACGGGGAGCCTTGGTCCCACTCCATATCGGAGTCGTAGGTGAAGAGTTCACCGTTTTGGTCGAAGGAGAGGTCGTATTGGTTGCGGAAACCGAGGGCGAAGAGTTCGACCGTTTTGCCTTCGGGATCCATGCGGCCGATGTAGCCGCCCGGGGCGAATTTGTTTTTCGCGTGGCCGCGAGCGTCCCACATGCGGGGGAGGAGGTGATCTTCGTCCCACGAGACGGCGCGGGATTTGTTCAGGTTGGTGGGGAGATCGGTGTGATTGCCGTTGGCGAAGTAGATGGACTTGCCGTCGGGGGAGAGCGCGAGGGAGTGAGGGCCGTGTTCGCCGCTGCCGCGCATCTCGCGGAGATAGTTGATCTCGTCGAACTGATCATCGCCGTTGGTATCGCGGAGGCGCCACACGCCCTGCTTGGCGGGGACTTCGTCGACCATCACGTAGAGGCTGTCGAAGGCGTAGAGGAGGCCGTGAGCGCCGATGGCGGCCGACGCAGCGCCGTCGGTGCTTTGCGCGCGCTTGGGGGTGGGGCGGGACTCGGTGCCAGGAGGAGGCGTGACCGCAGGCAGCGTGACGGCGAGTTTCTCGACCTTCGTGCCGGTGGAGGTGCCGAGCGGCGGGAGGGTGAGGCGATAAAGGGCACCGTATTGGTCAGCGGCGGTGATGCGGCCCTTGGGGTCAACCGCGAGGGCGACCCACGAGCCCTGTTCCTCCTTGGGAACGGTGTAGAGCAACTCGACCTTGAAGCCGGGTGCGACGGTGAGCGCAGAGGGTTCGGTGGCGACGGTGAGCGCGGCCATCTCGGCGCGGGCGGCTGCAGCGGGCGCGGCTGATTTCGCTTTGCCCTTGGCTTTCTCGTTGGGCGTTTGCGCAGGGAGCGCGACGGCGGTCAGGCCGAGGAGGAGCAGCGCGCCAAGCGGCGCGAGGTGGGAGTGGAACGGACGGGAGGATGTCATGGGTTGGGAAATGCAAGTGAGAGTGAAAGGGAAAGCGGGAGGGCAGGGCGCTGGAGCGCGGGAGTCGGCAGATGGTTTGCTTTGTCGCTGCGCTCTTCGCAATGACAGCGTGAATTAGAATTTCTGGGTGAAGGTGAGCCAGTAGGAGCGGGGTTGGACGGGGACGTATTGGAGCATGGTGTCGCGGCCGGTCGCGGGGAGCGAGGTGTAGCTCTGGCGGTCACCGGGGTTGATGCCCCAGCCGCGCCACGTCATCACGCCTTCGCTGTCGAGGAGGTTGTTGATCGAGAGACCGAGGTTGCGGGTGCGGCCGATGTTCCAGCCGGCGTTCAGGTTGAATTGGTTGAAGCGCGGGAGCGTGATCACGTTGGCGATGTTGCCGGCGCGCTCGCCCATGTGGCGCCACGAGAGATTCGCGAAGCCGGCGGGCAGCCGGTAGTCGAGCGTGGTGTTGAGGATGAAGTCGGGGTTGTTGTCGGCGTCGCGGCCGGAGAAATCGAGGTAGCTGTCGTCGTCGCGGCCGTTCACACCGGCGACGAACACTTTCCAGATAGTGTTCTCGGGCTTCTGCATGGTGAGGACAGAGCGTACGCGGAGGCGGTCCGTGACGCGGTATTCGCCTTCGATTTCCACGCCAAGCGTCGTGGTCATGTTGTAGATCGGATCGGGGTAGTAGAGGGTGATCCCGTCGGCCTCGGTCGCCTGCGGGTTGCTGTTGATGCCGCCGAGGCGCGACCAGAATGGCGTAACGGTGACACTAGCGCGGGTGGTCTTCCAACGGTAGCCGACCTCGACTTGTTCGACGGTCTGCGGGCGCGGGCGGAGGTTCGCGAGGCGGAAGACGGAGTTGTAGTTGCGGAAGAAGGCGTAGTCGGGCGCCTTCTCGCCGTCGGCCAGGCGGACGTAGAACGAGTGCTCGTTGTTGATGACGAAATTGGTGGCGACGGACCACGAGAAGGCGCGCACGTCCTTGTCGAAGAACCATTGGGCGGCGGGATTCGGCACGGTGAAGCGGTTGTCGGCCATGGTGAGTGGATTGCCGTCGGCGCCGCCGTAGGTGGGGTCCCAATTGCCGCGGGGATTTTGCGAACCGGATTGATTGAAACCGTCGACGCGGATGCGTTCGCCGCGGAGGCCCCAATCGATGCCCCAGCGAGGGGTGATGTCCCACTTGTGGCCGAAGAAATAGGCGAATTGGCGCGAGATCGCGAGGTCACGGGTGTAGCCATTGCCGAGCGAGGTGAAGCCCTCGGCGTTGGTGAGTTGGACGGGTCGGCCATTCCAGCCCTCGACGGCGGCAAGCGCGGCGGCGGGCGTGCCCGCGGGTTGGTTCGCGGCGGTGGCGGGTATCCACGTAATCGCGACGGGCTCGGGTTGCTCCGTAAGCGGGGAGGCGGTGCGACCGCCGCTGGTCTGGCGGTCGGAGATGCCGGCGTAACCGAAGTAGCCGCCGCCCGTGAACGAATGCGTGCCCCATTTCTTGGTGAGCGAGAGGCGCTCCATGATTTCATCCATGTGCTCGTTGGCGACGCGGCCCGTGTTCACCCAGAACGCGCTGGGGATCATTTGCTGGTTGGGGAGATTGGCGAAGCGGACGATCTGGCCGGGGTTGACGAGAGCATTGGCGTTGACGGTGTAGTTGCCGTTGGACGTGACCTCGGCGAGGACGTTGCCGGTCCGGCGGTCGGAGAAGCGGTAGAGGCCGGCGGGCACGCGGCTGTTTTGCGTGCCGCCGCTGAACTGGATCGCCATCGAGGAGAAAAAATTCGGCCACTCGAGCGAGCGCGGGGTGATGCCGGCGGAGGAGTTCCAGTCGGCCCAACTGCGGCTGAATTTCACGTTGTGGCTGAGGGACCAGCCGTCGCCGAAATCATGTTTCCAATCGATGCCGGCGTAGCGCTGGCGGGAGCGCACGGCATCGGCCGTGTCGAAGGTGGCGAAGGCGGTGTCGGACTCGCGCGGGTACTGGTGCGAGCTTTTCGGGAGGAGGTTGGTGCTATAGCGGCTGAGGCCGGGGAATTGCTTCGGGTCCTGCGGATCGCGGGCGAGCAGGTATTCATACCAGTGATTCCGGTCGTCCATGTATTTGCCGTAAATTTTCACCGAGCCGCGGCCGTAGTCCTTGAAGAGGTTACCGCGCGTGACGAAGCCGTTGTTCATCGGATAGCCGTCGGCCGGGCGATGGCCCACGGCGTAACGGTAGAAGCCGCCGAGGCTGTAAACCCAGCCCGTGCGACCGAGCGGGCCGCCGTAAACCAAGTCGGAGCGATAGTGCGGCTCGCTGCGGCCCTCGAGCCCGAAGCGGGTGCGGATTTCTCCGCCGGCGCGGGCGGAACCGGTGCGGCTGAGATAGTTGAAGGCGCCGCCGGGGGAGTTGGAGGAAGTGATAGACGCACTGCCGCCGCGGACAGCCTCGACGCGCTGAAGCGTGGCGTCGGGGCGGTTGAAGTAGGAGGCGTTGTAGTTGCCGAACGCGATATTGGTGATCGGCAGGCCGTCTTCCTGCATGGAGACGTAGTATTGGCCGGTCGCGCCGTCAGAGCTGTCGGCGGAAATGCCGCGCGAGTAAACCATGCCGCGGATTTCGCCGAGGGAGGAGTTCACGAACACGCCCGCGACCTCGAGCAGCATGTCGTCGGCGCTGAGATAGACCTGCTCGGCGAGATACGCAGAGGTCAGCGTGGTGATGGCGGTGGTGGCCTTCTTGGCTTCGGTGGCGTTGAAGACACCGGTGACGACGAAGTCCTCGAGTTTGACGGCGGCGGACGTCTCGGCCGAGGTCGGAGCCTTCGTAGCGGTTATGGACGGGGAGGGGGCGGTTTGCGCGGCGAGCGTGGCGGCGAACAGTAGGCCGACGGCGAACGCGGTTGCGCGGGCGGACGTGTCCAATGCGGGAGCTGGGGGCGGGGTTTTCATGGGTTGGAGTTTGGGTTAAGCGGGGTGGGATGGCGCAGCGAGAAAGGGCTCTTAGCGCGATCGGCGGCGAGCTTGCGCGTGTCGTTGCGCCGTGGCGTGCGGTCGGTCAACGGGCGGCGGCTTTGAGTTCACCGAAGCGGGTGCGGAGTTGCGCGAGGCGCGTGGCCTGCGCGGGGTCGGCGGCGAGATTGCGTTCCTCGAGAGGGTCGGCGCGGAGATCGTAGAGTTCCTCGTGTTTGAAGTCGGGCCACCAGATGTATTTCACGTCCTTGCGCACGAGGGCCTCTGAAGACGGGATGAAGTCGATGCTGCGCACGGTGGCGTGCTCGTAGAAATACTCGTCGCGCCATTTCGGCGGCTGGGCCGCGAGGTAGAGCGGGGCGAGGTCACGGCCCTGCATCGTGGCGGGCGCGGGCGTGCCGGTGGCGGCGAGAATCGTGGGGGCGAGGTCGACGCTGAGGGTGAGCGCGTCGCTCGTCTTGCCGCGCTTCGCGGCGGGCAGCCGCGGGTCGCGCACGATGAGCGGGACGCGGATGCTCTCCTGGTAGGGATACCATTTGTCGGCGAGGCCGTGCTCGGCGTGAAAGTAGCCGTTGTCGGTCGAGAAGATGACGAGCGTGCGATCGAGCACGCCCTGCGCCTTGAGTTCCGCGAGCACGCGGCCGCACACGGCGTCGGCCTCAGTGGCGAGCCGGTAGTAGTTCTTCATGTATTCCTGGTAGCGCTCGGGGGTGTCGAAACGCCAGGTCCAGCGGTTGCGGCCCTCGTTTTTGGCGTTGGCGATGAAGGGAGGGAGGCGGCGGAAATGATCGTCGGTGGCGGTCTTCGGCACGGGCACCGTCACGTCTTGGTAGAGAGCCATGCTCTCGGGCTGCGGGAGAAACTGTTTCGGGTGTTGGTCCTCGGCGTGCGTGGCGATGAACGCGAGCGTGAGCACGAAGGGTTTTTCCTTCGGGCGCGTGCGGAGGAACTCCATCGCGTCGTTTTCGTTTTTCTTGGTGACGTGGATTTCGGTGCCGTCGGGCTGCTTGATCCAGTGGCGCATGGGCGTGATGCGGCCGTCGCCGAAGTCGAACTGCTTGGAGGGAAACGGGCCGTTGTGCCACTTGCCGACGTGGCCCGTGTGGTAGCCGCGCGCGCGGAGGAGGGCGGGGTAGGTCTCGGCCCACGGCGTCTTGATCACGCCGCCCTGCGCGGCGCTGCCGTTGCGCGAGAGCCACTGGCCGGTGAAGAGATTGGCGCGGCTGACCCAGCAAATGGAGGTGGTTACGCAGTTGTGCGTGAAGCGCACGCCCTCGCGCGCGAGCTGGTCGAGGTGCGGCGTTTTGACGACGGGATTCCCGGCGATGCCAAGCGTGTCGTGGCGCCAGTCGTCGCCGTAGAGGATGACGACGTTGAGCGGGGGCTCGTTCGCGGCGAGCGCCGCGGACGAAGAGAGGGAGAGAAGGAGAGAGAGGGAGAGCGGGAGAAAGTGGCGCATGAGAAAAGTTAACGGGATCAACCCGGGCTTAGAACCGCCCGTTAACGCCGAAAGTAAGCGTCGTGCCGTTGAGGATCGTGTTTTGCATTTGGGTGGTGACACCTCGGTAGAACGATTGCGGTTCGTTGGTGAGGTTGCCGGCGTCGAGTGTGAGCTGGAGGTTGGGCCGCACTTGATACGACATGCCGGCGGTGACCGTGGCATACTTGAAGCGATAGAGATTGCGACCGGGCGTCGCGGCGGTGAATGCCGTGATATAGCTGCCCGTAAAGTTGTAGAGTATGCGCGTGCTGAACTTGCGGTAGCGCCACGACAGCGACGCGTTCCCGGTGCGCGGGATGAAGCCGGGGACCTCATTGGTCGTGCGCGAAGTGAGGCCGCCAAAGTTGCCGCTCGTCGTGATGATCGTGTAGTTGGCGGAGGCGCCGAAGCCTTTGAGCAGGCCGGGGAGAAACGTGAACTGCTGTTGGTAGTTAAACTCCCAGCCGGTCACTTTAGCGGTGCCGGCGTTGGAGGAGGTGAGGCGGGTCCAGCCGGCGTATTCACCATTGTAGCCGTTATCGTTGCCGGTGGCGATCGTGCCGGCGTTGGTGCCGGTGACGATGTAGTCTTCGATCGTCTTGTTAAACCAACCCAACGACAGCGTGCCGACCGGCTCGAAGTAGTGCTCGAGCGTGGCGTCCCAAGTAGCGGCAACTTGCGGAAGTAGGCTGGGGTTGTTGACCGTCAGCGTCTGGTTGGCCTCGGCGATGTTTTCGTTGGGGAGTGCGTTGTTCAGGGCGGGGCGGCCGAAGCTCGTGGACCAACTCACGCGGGCTTTGAGATTGGAAGAAATATCGTGCATGAGGTGGGCGCTGGGGAACGACTTTGTGTAACTGCCGCTGAGATTGCGCTGGGTGCCGGCGTAGTCGCGAGTGGCGGAACCGACAGGATCGGCTGCTTGCTGGGCGGCCGTGCTGCCCGTGCGGGTGCGGACCCAGCCCCAACTCGAGGTCTCGGTGCGTTCGGTGCGCACCCCGGCGATGAGCCCCGTGCGGCCGATGCGGCCGGACGCCATCGCGTAGCCGGCGGCGATTTTTTCGGTCACGGCGCGGTTGGCCGTGTATTTGTTTTGCTCGTGGAAATAGAGATCCTCGCGCCAGAGGGCCGGTGTGATCGGCTGCCGACCGGCGAAGAACTGGACGGGTTCCCACTGCGGAATGCGACGGCCCGTCTGGACGGAGTCGAAGGTGACGATGGACGGATCGGCCGGCAGCGCGGCGGTGCCAGTGAAATTCCACCGCCGCGCGACGCTCTCGGCGCTCGTGTAGTGTTTGCGCCACACCGCGCCTGACTTGAGGGAGAGCGGGAAGGAGACCGGCAGCGTGTAGCGGGCGTTGGCGCGAGCTTCGCGGACCTGATCATCGTTTTGCAGGATGGAATTGTTGTAGGTGGTCGGACGGTAGTTCGCGGGATTGGTAAAGTCGGGGCCTTCGGTCTGCGTGAAACGGGGGTGGAGATCGGAGGCGGTGCGATCGAGAATCCAGCCAACGGCGGTGAGGCGGTTGACGAGAATGCCGCCGCGGCCGCCGCCGCCGCCGTTGATATTGGTCTGCGTGTAGATGGCATTGTAGTCGAATGAGAGCGGGCCGAAGACGTGCTCGGCGCCGAGATCGAGACGGCGCATGCGATTGACGAAATTGCCGGGGCCGGTGGTGGTTTGCTCGATGGTCGAGCCAGGCGCGGCGCGGACTTGGGTGACGCGCTCGGTGTAGCCGGGCAGAATGCCCGCAGTGGCGTTGGTGCCGGTGACCGGGAGGGCCGGGTTGAAGACAGCTTGCGAGGTGAAGGCGCGCGTCTCGTATTGGCGGCGAAACGTTTCCACGGCATTGCTGGCGACGGTGTTGATCGAGAGCTTGGTGGAGGGCGAGAGACGGTAGTCGGTCTTCAGGCTGACGCTGGCCTGCTTGCGATTATTGTAATTATCCCACGTGCGATAATCCCAGAGATACGCGGGCTGCGCCGTGGTGTTTTCAAAATCGCGGGTAGTGCGAAAACCGCCGACAGCGTTTTCGGAGTAGAACACATTGAGCGAAACGCCGAGGTTGCGCTCGCCGCCGAAGACGTCGAACAACTGCTGCCAACCGACGTTGAAGAGCGGATGGGCGCGGTGTTTCTCGCGCGTGGGAGTTTGTTCCGTGAACGACGGGGCATAGCGGACGCCGGCACTGTAGGTGATGCGGCGACGCTCGCGCATGGAGAGCGGCGAGCGGCTCTTGAGGTTGATCGTGCCGCCGATGGAGCCGGCTTCTTTGTCGGGCGTGTGGCCCTTGATGAGCTCCATCTGATCGAACATGGATCCGGTGAGATTGTTCATGTTCGTGCTGCGGCCGAGGGCGCCCTGGCTGGTGAGGGGCGAGCCGTCAAGTGTGACGGTATTGAGGCCGGAGCCGATGCCGCGAATGGTGAAGCCGTCGATGAGATTTTCGTCGCCATAATTGCCGGCAACGCCGGGCAGGCGGATGGCGACCTCAGCGGCGTTCATGTTCGGCAGATTGCCGAACGAGTCCATCGCGACGATGTTCTTCACGTTCTCGGCGTTGCGCTGCGCGGTGATGGCAGCGGCGCCGCCCTCGCGCTCACCCGTGACCTTGAAGGCTTCGAGAGTGTAGACGACGCTCGTGAGGTCGAAATTTCGTGTGGTGGGGGCGGTGTCGCTGACCGCGATCGTGGAGCGGACGGAATCGAGACCGACGTAGGTGACGACGATCTCGTGCGTGCCGGGTGGGAGTGCAGTGAGGACGTAGCGACCGGTATTGTCGCTGAACGCCGTGAGGTTGAGGGACGGGACCTCGACGCGGGCACCCTCGAGGAGGTTACCCGTGGCGACGTTGGATACGTTGCCCGTGAGCGTGGCTGCGGGCGCGGCAGGGAGACCGAGGAGTAGCGACAGAGAGACGGAGAGCAGGTGCCGGAGGTTCATGACTAGGGGAGTGGACTACGCGCGGGGTGCGCGAGGTGAAAGCGTTGTTGGCTTCGGGTATGGGTGGAAGACGAATTTTGGATATTCCGCAATCGTGCGCACTGACCATGGAAACCGCAGAGACGGACCGGCCGCTGAAACCCGTAAGGAAATTCTCCCGCCGCCGCGATCGCGGGTTAACGGCTCGACCCGTCGCCCGCGAAATGGGACAAACTGCGGCGCGACCCCCAAGACCGAACACCCCCACGTGACCCCGACCGGCCCAACGCCAGCCATTGGTATCTCTCCGAGGTGGAGCCGCACCGCCCGGCGGGGCGCGCGTGGCTGCTGGTGCGTTTCCCTCGCTGCCCGACGCGGACGACATTGTGCAGCAGAGTTGCACGCGCCTGCTGCGGGCGCACGAGGGCGGCGCGATCCGGTCGGCGCGGGCGCTTCTA
>SXGR01580787.1_pt1 | contig 24281 bp, 19 predicted proteins | sample 3174711 | NCBI WGS metagenome assembly SXGR01 (sample SAMN11356860, study PRJNA531348) | freshwater metagenome | isolation source: freshwater sample F1-60 | place: China: Fuxian Lake, Yuxi | collected 2017-12-25
GGTGAGATGCCGAGCTGCATCAACATCGGCACAAGGATCGGTGCGAGCAGCGCCCACTTCGCTGAACTCGAACCGATGAAGAGATTGACCAGCGTCGTCATCAACACCACACCGATGATGGTTACCGCGCCTGGCATCGCCGCTGCTTGCAGAACCGACGCACCTTCCAGCGCGAGTAAGGCGCCGAGATTGGATCGACCAAACTCGGCGATGAACTGCGCAGCAAAAAATGCGATGACGATGTAGTACCCCATGCCACTCATGGCCTGGGTCATGCCGGCGACGATGTCACGATGAGATTTCACGGAGCCCGCGACATAGCCATACACCACACCAGGAATCAGGAAGAGTACGAAGATGATCGGCACGATGCTCTTCATCAGTGGTGCATCCGCTGCCGTCAGCGGACCTGACGGCGAACGCCATGCACTGCCTTCGGGCCACGCGGTTAGCGCCAATAACACCACACCACCAAGCATCGCGAGCACTGCCGCCCTTAAACCACGCCGCTCGGCCTCATTCATCGCTTCGAGTTTTGGCGCCTCGCTGAAGTCACCGTTGACGGTCAGCCGCATCAGCCTCGGTTCCACGATACGGTCTGCAACAAACCAGCCCACGAGCATGATCAGGAGCGTCGATGACGCCGTGAAGAACCAGTTGTTGAGCGGGTTGTTGATGAAGCCGGGATCGAGCAGCTGCGCGGCGCTGAGGGTGAGACCCTGCAACATGGGATCAAGCGCTGAGGGCAACGGATTCGCACTGAATCCCCCTGAAACGCCAGCGAACGCGACGGCAATACCCGTTAACGGATGCCGCCCGGCCGCCTGGAAAATCACTGCCCCCAGTGGAATGACCAGAACATAACCTGCATCCACTGCGCTGTGACTGACGATGGCGATGAACAGCAGCATGGGCGTCAGCACTTTCGGCGAAGTACGCAGCAGCAGTGAACGCAGCGCCGCTCGAATGAACCCGGTGTGATCGGCCACACCAATACCGAGCATCGCGACCAGCACAACACCAAGCGGCTGGAAGGCGGTGAAGGTCGTCACCATGGAGGTGAAGAACGTCGTCAGCGCCGTGCCGCTGAGCAGGTTCTGCACAACCAGCGGCGAGCCCGTACGAGGGTCGGTGTGACCAAACTCAACCCCGGACAACAAGGCCGACAACACCCAGACCACAAACACCAGGATCAGAAACAGCAGCGCCGGGTCAGGCAGCTTGTTACCGATACGCTCGATGCGATCAAGCCATCCTTTCGAAGTCGCCTCGGTCATCATCTCATCTCCGGCCAACCATCTTCACATCAGAACGCGAAGTACCCACCATCAATCAAGAAGGTCTCCGCAGTATGGAAACTGCTCGCGTCACTCATGATGTAGATCGCGATGGCAGCAAAATCATCGGGCTTGCCCCAACGCCGCACTGGCATACGCTTGAAGACGTTCTCGACAAACTTCGGATTGCTGAACGCTCCCTGGGTCATATCGGTTTCGGTCCAGCCCGGTAACAACGTATGTGCAGTCACGTTGTAACGGGCGTACTCCACCGCGAGTGCCTTGATCATGGCGACCAATCCTCCCTTGCTCTGCGCATAGTGTTCACCCCGCGCCTGACCGGAAATAGCAGCGAGACTTGCAGTACCAACCAGGCGTCCAAAGGCATCGCCGTTGAGCGCTCGTTCTTTCATGTGACGCGCCGCTGCGCGGAACGTATAGAAGACACCACTCTGGTTGACGCCGATGACGCGGTCCCATTCTTCGGTGGTCATCTCATCAAAGGCGGTATTGCGCCCGCCGACCCCGGCATTGGCAAAACAGCCGTCGATGCGACCATGGGCTTCGAGCGATGCTGCAAAAGTGCGCTCCACTGCGGCCTCATCAGCCACATCACACACGAAGGCGGTGGCACGACCACCCAGCGCGGTCAGCGCTTCCACCGCGCGATTGTTTTTGTCAGCGTTGGTTCCCCAAAGACAGACCTCGGCACCGGACTGCACCAGCCCTCGCGCCATACCAAGGCCGATGCCGCCGTTGCCGCCGGTAATCAGCGCAACCCGTCCGGTCAAATCAAAAGGCTTAAACACCATCGTCCGCATCCCCTACCCAGGTGCCATCCACCTTAACAAATGGCATCTTCACGTGGGAACACGCCGTGGTAACTTCACCATCACGAGAGAACGGGAGAGACCATGACCACACTCGAACAACGCATCCAGGTGCTCGAAGACATCGAAGCCATTCGCAAACTGAAGGCCAGGTACTGTGCTGCGTGTGACGCCGACCATGACCCTAACCTGCTCGGTCCGCTGTTCGCGGAAGACGCGACGTGGGAAGCAACGGTCATGAGCAAAGCGGAAGGTCGAGAGGCGATCAAGTCACTGCTCGGTGCTGTGGGAACCAGCGGCCGTATTCGCAACTCAGCCCATCACGCCATCAACCCGATCATCGAGGTGAGCGGTGATCACGCCACCGGACACTGGCGGCTGATCATGCTGTACACGGAGAATCTTGGTGGCGGCAACGTCCGCTATCAGCGGATTATCGGCTGGTATCGCGAAACCTACGTGCGCAAGCCAGAAGGGTGGTTGTTTCAGTCATTGTTCTGTCAGGTTGAAGAAACGGCTCCCTACGCACTGGAACCGGGCTGACAAGTCACCCAACGGTAGACGAAGCAACCCTGCGAAGATGGACTGACCGGATCTGGTTGGACCCGCCTCGATCGTTATCCATCAACTACGAGGCTTCACGCAGCACATCGCCACCTTCCTTGAGCAACGCGCCGATGGGTTTGGGCTTCTCGATACCCCAGCCCTGCAGGTAGTCCACACCGATTTCCCTGGCCAGATTAAACGTGGCTTCATCGTGTACGTATTCGGCAACGGTTCGTTTGCCCAGAAAATGACCGATTTCATTGATGGAACGAACGACTGCCTGATCGCTCGTGTCGGTCACCATATTCTTCACGAACATGCCGTCGATCTTCAGATAGTCCACGGGCATGCTGCGCAGATAACCAAAGGAGGCCATACCGGCACCGAAGTCATCGAGTGAAAAACGGCAACCCATGACATGGAACTTTTCCATGAACTCAAGCGCCTGACCTATGTTGCCAACGGCAGCCGGTTCCGTGATTTCGAAACACACCTTCTCTGGTGCAGCTTCGGTAGCAGTGAACTGATCGAGGACGAAAACCAGAAACTCGGCACTGGCGATGGACTGTCCGGAGAGGTTGATGGAAAGCCCCGATGCACCGCTGAACTTCTCCGAGTGCTGTCCGATGAAACTGAGCGCTTCTTTAACGACATATCGATCCACATGAATCATCTTTCCGAAATGTTCGGCAGCCTGGATGAAGCGGAAAGGTGAGCCTGGTTTTCCGGCATCGTCATCCACGGTGATGAGCACTTCGTAGTGCGGCAGGTGCCCTGCGTTTTCATGAGCGGGCGCTATCAGCTGTGTATTGAGCCGCACACGTCCCTCTTCGAGATACCGCTCGACGTTGCCCGCCAGCTCGAGGAGGTCGCGCTGTTCACGCAAGGAGTCGTCATCAATCGTCGCGAGGAAGGATCGATCGCCACCTTCCGACTTGCCCGCCCTGTAGGCAGCAGCCAGATGGGACAGAATTTCCGCCACGCCGCTATAGGTTGGGTGAAGCTCGAGGAAGCCGACGGTCGCTGAAAGCTGAACCTGACGATCACCGGCACGGAGGCTGATATTGCGAATGGCTGAAATGATGTCATCCGCTAACTCTTCTGCAGTAGCGACATCAGTATCAAACAAAACCAGTGCAAATTCGTCGCCGCCGATTCGTGCCAGATCGGCATTACGCTGGTGGCAAAGCTTCTGTGTTGCCCGCGCAACTTCTCGCAACGCGAGATCACCTGTGTCGAAACCGAAAGACATGTTGAGGAACTGGAAACGATCCACATCAATCTGCAACGCGCATTGCACGCCTCTGCCGAGTCGTGCCTGTTCCAGCGCCTTCAACAGAGACTTCTCGTTAGATTTGCGGTTGCCCGTCTGGGTCAGATCATCACGCTGGGAATCTGCGGTGATGCGCTCGTGTACACGCTGCATGACCCGGTGTGTCACCCGGTCCAGCACCGGCATATCGTACCCCTCAAGCACGACAGCCGTTTGATTGTTCAAGGCATCGACAAATTCCTTCAGCTTGATGTCCTGAACCCATATGCCGCGACGATCAGCAAACGTGAAAATGCCGCCATCAGAATCCTTCCAGGCGAGTGTCTGCATCGCTGCTTCGTTGCCGCCGTCTGCAGTTGACTTGAATTTCACCAGGGCGCCAGGCAGCAACGACCGCGCTTTATCCAGACTCAGGAGCCAACGCGACCGCTCCGTTCCATCCACGGATGGCGGCATCGGGTCCGGGTCGATCATCACATCGTCCCAGCCGAACATGCCGGCAAGCGCGTCGTTCTCCACCACGATCAATGGTTCTGCAACGCCGCCATCGAGTAACGCCCGAAGGCGATCCACCACACCTTGCACCGGCGGGCCTGACGCTGCCACGAGCGTCGTCCGTACGCCTTCAATCAACGCGCCGGTGCTGACACCTTCCTTCACCCTCCCCGGGTTGGAGTTCGGTTGACCGCTGCAGCGTTTCAGCAGTGTGTGCAGCAGGTTGATCTGCTGCTTCCACTCCACCGAGCGGCCATCCGCTTGCAAAGCCGTAGTCACCAGAACATTGCGCCAATGGGGATTGAGTAAGTCGAGAAAAACCGAAGGAATCGCCTTACCCTCGATCATCGGCGCGATCTGGTGGAGAACACGGCGACAGACTTTTCTCAGGCGCGCACGACCTTCACTCTGTTGGGCAAGACGGGCCAGATTGCGTTCGATACGGGCCTTGTGCAGATCCACCTTTGGCGCAAACTCGACAACGGCGTCTTTGAACGCATCCTCCCGTTTGTCCCACTCATCAATGAGCCGTGTGAGTATCGCGCGGACGTCGCTGCTCGAAAGACCCGATCGTCCATCAGCAGCTCCATCGAGCACTTCAAGCTGGTTGAGAAGTTGCAGCGCATAACGTTCGGACGGCTCCCCTTCGAAAAGCTGGCCCCGCCGCATGGACTCCTTGCCCAAGGTCACTTCAAGGCGACGAATCCAGTCACGAAGAGACTGTGACAGGAGTTCGTCTTGCATGACGGAGTTCACGAGATCTGCAACCAGATCAAACGATGCTACGGTTTCCGCCCCGAACACGGGAGCAGCGCCCTGGAGGGCAGACAACACGTCGATGAGGCCCTGTTTCAAACTGCCGGGTATGAGTACTTCGGCACCACCAACGGGTTTACGGCGCGTCTTTCCCAGCAAATTGAGCACTTGCAGCAATGTATCGGAATCCACTTCATCGGTGGTATCACTACCGGCTGCTCCAGTCCGCTTCAGGTTACCACTGGCGAGCTCCAGCAAACTTGAAATCGGATTGTGTCCAGGTGCATCCGAATACGCCTGCATCGGCAGTGCCATCACTGGAGCCAGCGCTGCCAGAGCAACGCCCGCTCCTGTACCCGGCGGTAACACGATCGCGTTGGTTAAATCCGTCAAGGCGGGTTCAGGGGTGTTTGGTGCGGACTGCGCGGTCGCCGCCGGACGAGGGGCCTTGTACTGTTCGAGATACTGTTCGAGCTACTGTTCAGGACCGCCGCTGCCGGCCGGGTCATGGAAGAGGGCAGCGGTTCTGTCGCCTTAAACGGTCTGTTAGATAAACCCGAATCGATCTCTGGAGCGACCACCGCAGGCGCGACAGCCTGGCTCGCCGCCGACTCGGGCGCGGGAACACCGCCATCGACTGACGTAAAGCCCTCCGCCATCGGAGCGGATGGATTGTCATCGGTAAGGGATCGTTGCGACGGAATCGGCGCCGACGCGGTGTTCGAAGGTACACTACGGCGCTTTTTCAGCTGGCGCTCAACGACCTGCCGGACTGTCGGGAACGCACCGGACTTTTCGAAGCGTGCAATGAACCGGCGGTAGAACGGTTGCAGGCTCTCTTTAGCGATACGCCCAAAAGTCACCACCGCCTGTCGATGTGCAGCATCCTCAATCCCGGCACTTTCAAGTGCCTGATTCACACCACGCGCGATAACCGCAGGTCCAATCGGGAGATGGTCCTTTCGTTGCCACTCAGGATGCAGCAGACCGAACCAGTTCTGCAGCATGAACAACTCTTCGGTAACGTCCCGTTCCAGCGCTGTGTTGGTCTCTGCGGTGACCAGCCACTCTTCAAATCGGTCTTTTTCGACGATTGAAAGACCCGTGCTCCCAAACAGATTAAAATCGCTGTCACCGGAAACAGCGGCAGCAGCGGCTCCACTGTTCGCAGCAATCGCTGTGTTGACCGTCACTTCACGCCGAACGAGAAGATTTCTAATAAAGGACGGGAACGACTGCTGCATCGACTCGGTCTGTTCCATAACCCGCTGCAACGCCTCGCTGAAGACATCGCGCTCCCGCATCGAAATCGCACGTCGCGTGCACTCACCCAGGTCGCGGCGGAGCTCACTGAGGAACGTCGTAATAAAGCGCCGCATCCAGGACGCTGCCGCAACGGCGCACTCCCGGGCAATGCGGTTGAGTTGCTCCTCGCCCACCATTTCCACGGGAGCAGCGCTTGCACCTTTACCGACCTTGTCCGCTTGCAACTCGACCACACCGAACTGCCGGGCGCGATCGATCAGGAGATCAAGATGTTTGGATGGAATGCCGTCTGGAAACTGGACGCCGAGAGACCCTTCAAACCGACGGACCGCGATGCCCCTGAGCAAAATGTGACGGCGTTCACCTTCGCTTTTCGGTCCCCGGAAGTGCACTTCCATCCGTGAATCAACCGGTAGAACGTCGTCAGGACCGATAGCCGTAGCCAGAGCCGCGGTGTCGCCCTGAAGCAAAACACCCATGGAACAGAAATCACGGATGACACAGACCCAGGAGGCTCGATTGGAAAATCGAACCAGCGCCTTTTGGTTGACAGGAATTCGGCGTTCTCTTCGACGCTCTGATTGTGACTCTTTCAAGGGCGCTTCCGTGTAGCCCGGTCAGATGTACTTGGGTTGGAGTCTATTCGCTGACTCCGGGAACCAATGTGATCTAATACCCATCGATCCCACCTCAGCTGAGGACTGTCATGAACCTGCGCATGAGTACACCCTCTGACCCCACCCTGGCACCGGGAGAGGCACGTTGCCCAGGCCCTTCAACGGCTGACATCATCGGCCCGGAAGCCGACCATCCGCCGGCAGCGTTAACGGAACAGTCCTATCAATTCCTGGGAGACAAAGACCTCCCCTTTAGCCGCTATACATCGAAGGGGTTTTTTGACGCTGAGATCGACAAATTATGGTCAAGGACCTGGCAGTGGGCATGTCGCGAAGAGCACCTGCCGAGGCCAGGGGATTGGTTCGTTTATGACGTTGGGCCCTATTCGGCGATGCTGATTCGCACGCAGGATCATTCCATCCGTGCATTTGTAAACTCCTGCCCGCACCGAGGAATGCAGTTTTTCGATGCGGGTACCTGCGGCTCCGGTAAACAGTTCTTCCGTTGCCCCTTTCACGGCATGTCATGGAATCTCGACGGCTCGCTCCGCGAGATTCCCTGCCGCTGGGACTTCCCGCACATCAAGGATGAGGCGTTCGGATTGACCGCGCTGCCCTGTGAAACGTGGGAAGGGTTTGTTTTCATCAACTTCGATCCACACGCGGGTTCGTTGAACGACTATCTGGGTGTGCTGCCCCGTCATTTTGATCAGTTCGCCTATCCCTTACGGGATCGCTACGTGTGGCTGCATATGAAGAAGACCCTGCCCGGCAACTGGAAAATGTGCATGGAGGGTTTTCTCGAGGCTTATCACGTCCTCGCCACACACCCTGAAGGTCTGCGCACCGCGGGGGATGCGAACGCGCAATACGACTTCTGGGGTGACCATGTGAACCGGTTTGTTCATACGGTTGGTTATCCGAGCCCACACCTACCCAAGCAGCTCACTGAAGAAGAGTTGTTTGCCTCCCTCGGTCACGATCCACAATCTTTGCCTGCGGGCAAAGGTGCTCGCCAGGCCCATGCGGATCTTCAACGGGAAGCGATGGGACGGCAGCTGGGTGTGGATCTCTCCATGGTCAGCAACAGCCAGATGCTCGACTCCATCGAGTACTACCTGTTCCCCAATGCCTGTTTCTTCCCGGGCATTGGCATTCCCTTGATCTATCGGTTCCGGCCCATCGATGTCGACCACTGTATTCACGAAATCCTGATGCTTCGTCCCAACCCGGCTGACGGTTCAACTCCGCCGCCTAAAGAGGTGATCGAACTCGACATGGATACGAGTTATAAAACCGTGCCGGCCTTCGCGGCGACAGGCCTTGCTCACGTGCTCGATCAGGACACCGAGAATTTTTTCCGTCAGCGCGCCGGGATGAAAGCTGCACGCAAGCAAGGACAGACACTGGGTAACTACCAGGAAGCGCGGATCCGTCACGTGCATCAGACCCTCGACAAATATCTGAATAGCTGAGGAAAGTTTTCCGTGGCCAAACCTTACCCGCACCCAGCGGTTGCCTGGGGCATCGTCGCGCTGCTCGTCGTTGCCTCATTGGTATCTTTCGTAGATCGGCAGGTCGTTGCCATCGTCGTCGAGCCGATGAAACAGGACCTCGGCCTCAACGATTCACAGATCGGCTGGCTTTACGGCATCTTTGCGGTGTTTTACGCGATGGCCGCTTTGCCCATCGCCTGGCTCGCCGACAACCGCAATCGCACCTACATCATCAGCGCGGGCATTGGCTTCTGGTCACTCATGACTGCGGCGTGTGGGGTCGCACAAAACTTCTGGCAAGTATTGCTCGCTCGAATGGGCGTAGGTGTCGGTGAAGCGACGCTGACACCGGCAACGAACTCGCTCCTCGGTGACTACTTTCCACGCGAAAAGTTGCCTCTGGCATTGAGTGTCTACCAGCTCGGACCGATTCTTGGATCGGGCATCGCCTTCATCATCGGTGGTGTTGTGCTCAGTGTTGTCATGGACCTGCCACCGATGGTGTTGCCTTTCTTCGGTGAACTGCACCCGTGGCAACAAACGTTCATCTGGCTTGGGCTTCCGGGCCTTTTGCTGGCCGTTGTGTTTTTGATCCTTCCTGAGCCGGAACGGCGAACACCGCCCACAGGAACACGAATGGCGTTTGGTGAGGTCGCAAGGTTCTATCGCGAGAATCCCCGCACCCTGATCTGCCATCACCTGGGTTTTCTGTCGCTGAACCTGATGGGTTACGCGTTCGTGTTTTGGACAGTGTCGTATTTCGTGCGCGTCCATGGGATGAAAGCATCCGATGCTTCACAAACGTTTGGTTGGATCTTCGCCATCTTCGGTGCGCTTGGCCCTTTAACCATCGCCTGGCTTGGTCGTGCGCTCGAACGGCGTGGTCGCGAGGACGCCAACATCACCGCAGGTATGATCGGCGGCATCATCGCCATGCCCTTCATGATCGCCATCCAGTTTGCACCGGATCCAACGATTGCCTTCATCCTCTATGCGCCGGCCATGTGTTTCATTAACTCACCCTTCGGTATCGCCGCTGGTGCCTTGCCGGTCATCGCGCCTGCGACCATTCGCGCGCAAGTTGCTGCGGTGAACATGCTGGTAGGATCGTTCGGCATGATGCTCGGCCCTCCCCTCGCCGGCTGGTTCAACACCTCAGTTTTTCCAGATGCCGATGGCGTGCGCTGGTCGATTATCACGTTGACCTCGTTCTTCGGGACCCTTGGCACGGTACTGCTTTGGTTCGGGCGCAAGCCCTACGCAGAAAGTCTGCGACGTGCCAAAACGCTTGAAGAGAATTCGAGCGAAAGTTGAGTACCACATTCTTCGGGATTACCCTCCGCTCCACCCATCACTTCATCCACTGAGTTGAATCGCCACCATGACACAGCTCGACAAATTCAACCTGTTCGACGACGCCGTACGGGAATGTCCCTTCAAGTACCTGCAGACGATCCGGGAAGAAAGTCCGGTGTACTTTATGAAGGAGCTCGGCGCGTACTACGTCTCGCGTTATGAAGACCTGCGCTACGTGAAAAAGCACCCGGAGATATTCTCCAACGACACCTACACCTACGGCTCGAGCCGTGGTGGTCAAGCTCGCAACATCGCTGAAGAGTACCGCGCGCAAAACGGGTGGAAGCGGGTCTCGACCTTGCAGCGGACCGACCCACCCGTGCACTCCATGTATCGGGCACTGATCAACGATGCCTTCACCGTGTCGCGTGTGCGCAAGATGACCGACTACGTAGAGACCTGCGTGAACGAGCTCATCGACCAGTTTATTTATCGCGGTGAGTGTGACTTTGTCAGCGAGTTCTCCATTCCCCTGCCTTGCACCGTGATTGCCGATCAGCTGGGCGTACCACGCGAGCGTATCGCTGATCTCAAACGCTGGTCTGATGCCATGTTGGCGCCGGGTGGTGGTTTCGTGGATGAAGCCGCCGCAGTAGAGTGTGCTCGTCAAGTGGTGGAAGCCCAGAAGTTCTTCGCGTCGGTGATGGACGAACGCCGCCTCGAACCCAAGGACGACATCATCACCGATCTCGTGCGCACACAGGTCACCGACAAGCACGGTGTGACGCGACCCCTCGATATGTTTGAGCTGCAAGACCTTCTCGATCAGCTGCTCACCGGTGGCAATGAAACGACGACCAACGCCATTGGTTCCGGAATGATGTTGTTACTGCAACGTCCTGGCACCATCGAGAGGATGCAGAACGATCCGAAACTGATTCGGAATTTCATTGAAGAATCTTTGCGCTACGAAACCCCGGTACTGCACCTCTGGCGAGCGACCACGCAGGATACGGAGCTGGGTGGGGTGAAGATTCCGAAAGGTTCAAGCCTCGCGCTGGGATATGCCTCCGCTAATCGCGACGAGGCGGTTTTCCCTGACGGTGAATCATTTGACATCGAACGGCGCAAAGCCGGTGCCCATCTCGCCTTTGGTTCTGGCCCACACCATTGCCCAGGAGCAGCACTGGCGCGACAGGAGATGTTTTCGGCCTTCACAATCCTGTTCAAACGTCTGAAGAACATCCGGCTCGCCGATCCGGCAGATTCGTTCGCACACGTGCCATCGAGTTTCCTGCGCGGGCTGAAGTCGCTGAACCTCAAGTTTGAAGTGGCTGAGCGGGCCCGGTATTCGCCTTCTGCATCGGCCTACTGAGCGGGCACCGGGTATCGCAGAAGTTCAAACCAGCACGCCCGCGTCTCGCAGGCTCGTGATGCGAGCATCGTTCAGGCCAAGCACTTCGCGCAACACCTGGTCGGTGTCAGCGCCCAGGCATGGAGCCACTTTGCGCACACCGTTGGCTCGCTTGTCATGCGTCCACGGCATGCCGGTGTGGGGACGTACGCCAACTTCGGGATGCGCACGGCGTTCGATGAAACCACGCGCATTCAGGTGTGGATCATCGGCAATGTCGCGGGTGTTCAGTGTCGGGAAAGCGGCAATACCAAGTGCCTGAAGATCACGCGTGATCATCCAACGACCGCGGCCGATGGCCCACTCGGCAATCCGCTGATCCAATTCCGCCTCATGTTGCTTGCGATCTGCAAGCGTCGCGAATCCAGGATTCACCGCGAGTGCAGGGTCAATGTGCTCAGCCAACAACTGCCATTCGGCGTCGCTCCGACAGGCAATGGTCACCCACCCATCCGGTTCATCCATCGTGCGATAACAGTTGTGTGGCGACATCAACGGATCGTGATTTCCCATACGAAGCGGCTGCGCACCGGTGCGCTGTAACTGCAGCCAGGCTTCAAGACCATGCACCGCGGTCGCTTCCCAGAGTGAGACATCGATGTGATCACCGGTGCCCGTGGCGTCCCGGCGCAGCAGTGCTTCGACCACACCCAACGCTGCGGTCAGACCGGAAGTTGGGTCCGGCATGGACAGTCCCAGTTCTTCGGGCCTACCACCTTCATATCCGGTGACTGAACAGAGACCGGTTAACGCCGCTGCGGAGGGACCGTATCCCATGTACTCCGCACAGGGTCCGGTTTGTCCAAACCCGCTGACACTGGCGAGGATGATCTGAGGGTTAACCTGTTTTAGCGCCTCATAGCCAAGACCCATTCGCTCGAGCACGCCGGTGGCAAAGTTCTGCACCACCACATCCGCCTGTGCGACCAAACCCAGCACCAGCGCTTTGCCATCGTCAGTGCGTATGTTCACCGCAACACTGCGTTTTCCCTGGTGCCATTGATTAAACATGCCGGAGGTATTCAGCGTAGTCGGCACCTCGTCTGGCCACAGGCCGAGGCGTCGATAGAGATCCGGCCGCAAGCTGCTTTCCACGCGGATGACATCAGCGCCCAGGTGCGCGAGGTTCAAACTGCAGAACGGTCCCGCCCATGCCCAGGTCAGGTCCAGCACACGAGTTCCTTCGAGGGGTCGACATGCGACACCAGAGCCCTGAACTGTACTGCGGGCGGACAGCGTCGAGAGCATTCCATCATCCGCGCCAATACCCGGTGCTGCACGCCTAATCGCCGCACGGCCGCGAGTCGTCAGGATCGGATTAGCCATCAATTTGAGAGGCTTGCCATCGACATCCTCCGTCACCTGGAAAAAGTTGCGGGCTGACAGATGCGGTTCGTTAGGGAGATCCGAGTAGTTGAGAACTGGCGCCACTGCGATGCGCGACCGTTGAGCCGCTTCGTAGAGCTCCCGGCTGTTCCACTCGCTGATTTCCTGCTGCAGCAGTTCATGCAGGATGTCCTGATTGGCGGCACGACTGGCGTTGTCTGCGAAGATCTCCATCTGCATCCATTCCGGCGTGCCGAAAAACTCCACCAACCGCTCCCACTGGTCCTGCTCGATGCAGACGACGTAAACGGGCGCGTCCTTAGCCTGGAAGATGCGCCAGGGCAACAACCCACGCGGCTGGAATCGACGGGCCACCACTTCGCGGTAACCCAGTGCCGGGATTCCGGCCTCCAGCACCGAAGCGATATAGGCCTGTTGTGACAAGTCGATGAAGTCACCACACCCTGATCGTTTAGCATCTCTCCAGGTGGCGAGCGCGACCATTGCCGCATTGGTACCGGCAAGAAAGGCACTCTGCTCACCAAACACCTTAAGGGGTGGAAGGTCAGGGTCGAGATGGGTGGTCGGGCAGACATTCGCCCAACCGCCACCATGCACGATGGTCAGCTCGGTGGCCTGATAGCCGGACCTCGGACCACGCACGCCAAAGGGGGTGACAGAGACCACCACCAATGACGGGTGGGACGTGATGAGTGAGCGCGGATCCAGGCCGAAAGCACCAGCAGCATCGGGAGAGAGATCGAGTAGCAGTACGTCAGCCCACGAGAGCAGTTGTTCAAGTCGCGCTCGGCCTTCTGAGGTCGCGACATCTCCAGAGATGCTGCCTTTATTGATGTGTAGCGCGCTCGCGAGCTCACGCTGCCTGAGCTTATCCGCCGCAGAAGTCTCAAACCGAAGAACCTGCGCACCCGCATCCGCGAGCAGCCGCCCCGCCCACGCAACGGCAACCTCGCCGATTTCAACAACCCGCGGAAAAGCGCCCGTATCGGGTGCAGTGGTCATAAACGGTATCTCTCCCCTTTCGAGGGATGGACTGTACCGAAGAGACGACCCGGGCTGCCACGATTCGATTGTGACGGCCGATGGCGCAGGTACCCCGGTTTGAATCTTCAAACCAATGCAACGCTCGCCTTACCTCTGCTCGACAGCAGGACGCTCAAACCGATCAGCACCTGCTCAAGTCTGCTGTTCATTGGTGGCCCCGTAGATCGCGAGGCCGATCGTAAAGATCAACCCACCGACGCCGGTCGTAGCAGTGACTGGCATGAGCATCATGGGTGCTGCAGTGCTCACCGCCTGCTGCACGCGGGCCACGAGGGTCGTGGTGGTGCTCCGAGAGCCGCCCGCAATCATTCTGAATTCTTCACCTGCAAGTTCGCGCATCGGATTTTCCTCATGGTTACCGTTTCAAGGATCGACGATAGAAGACCAACATAGCTGGGTTCATGCACCAAGCGCTTGAGGCGATTTCCCTATCGTCGGTGCGAGATTTGCGCTCCTCGCAGCAGGGAATGGATTAGGCACCGGAAGTAAGTGAACCGCGATCGGGTGAATACCCTGGCGTGAATCACGGGGTGTGTCCTCGTGCGTGAACGGATACGTGTCATGGCTGAAGCCGGTGCCGGTTTCATCACCACCATCACCATGACCAACAGCGCTGAAGCCATCGGCGTAACCATCGGCGTGGCGCGGGCGGCCAAAGGCCTCGCCGAAGCCTGCGTCACTTCCTTCACCGTTAAGACCGATGGACGGCTGCCGAGTGGTGAGGGCCTCGGTGAAGCTACCGACCTTGTCGATGCGGCAACTGACAGCTGGCCGACCTACTTCATGATCAACTGCGCGCATCCGTCCCACTTCGCAGGCATGCTCGCGGCAGACGCGGGCTGGGCGGCGCGAATTCGCGGCATCCGCACAAACGCGTCGTGTCGCAGTCATGCAGAACTGAATGAAGCCTCCGAACTTGATCGTGGCAACGCCGGCGAACTGGCACGGCTGTAGCGTGAACTGCGGGATGTCTTTCCAGGCATCAAGATCTTAGGGAGCTGTTGCGGTACCCATCACGTGCATGTGGCGGCCATTGCCGATGCGTGTCGGCGGAGCTGAGCGTCTCGCGGGCTGCCACTGGGGGTCCGCTATCGGCAGCGACTTCTGCACGGGTTCGCTGCCGTTCACGACCTAGGAGTCTGCGCGGCAGAACGCAGCAGAGCGTGGTGAGTTTCAATTCGAGTACGATTTTTCGTTCGCTTGAGGAGCATAGTGGGCGCTATGTGACGAGAGCGAACGGAAAATCGGGCCGAAGTGGCGCCGCCACAGCCCGTTGATCTTCTGCCGCGCAGACTCCTAGCCCTTGAGGATTTGTCCGGCGGCTGTGAAGATTCAGGCCTCAAAGCGCCACCGGCAGTCAGGGGAGTGTCGGGGCCATCAGTTTTGATCGGCCATTTGGGCCCACTAACGCCCAGTAACGGAAGGAACATGACCCAGATTCGTCCCGGACTCAAACTCAAGAGCGCGGTGTGCACCGCCGAAGTGATGGTGATCAAGGCACCCGCGGGGGTTGAACTCTCCTGCGGTGGCGCAGCACTGATCGACGCCAAAGCTGCAGCGCCAGCAGGTGTAGCTGCCGATGAAGCCCAGATGACCGGCTGCGAGATCGGCAAACGGTATGTGAACGCGGACCAGAGCCTGGAAGTACTCTGCGTCAAACCCGGCAAAGGTGGTCTCGCCGCCAATGGCACGGTACTCACGCTGAAGGACGCGAAAAAACTGCCCTCATCCGACTAAAGAGTCGGATAAAGAGTCGGATAAAGAGCCGGATTAAAAGTCGGACGAAACCATGAACATCTCCATGTTTCTGCAGATGGCTGCGGAGACGCTTCCTAACCGGATTGCGCTTGTGAATCCGGACGGACGTCATTCCTACGGCGATCTCTATGCGGCTGCCCAGGCTGCAGCCCGCTTGATCAGTTCAAGTGGCTGCGAATACGTTGCGCTGCTCGATACCAGCAGTGAAGCGGTGGCCGTGGCCCTGATGGGTGCCGCACTCGCAGGCAAGCCCTACGTCCCACTCAACTATCGGCTCACGGATGCAGAGCTTGGAAGCCTCGCTGAACGGATTACGCCTGCTTTTGCGATCGTCGGTGAAGCGCACCTCTCGCGTTTCCCGACGTCGGGTGGCTCAAAGGTCTACGCGCGTCGCGCTTTTCTCGAAACTCTTCGCGCCGATACTGAACCTTACGAAAATCCCGACGTCGACCCGTCTGCGGTCGCCGTGCAACTTTTCACCAGTGGCACCACTGGCAAACCCAAGGCCGCGATCCTACGCCACGAACACCTCGTGTCCTACATCCTGGGTTCTGTGGAGTTCATGTCGGCGGAAGAGGAAGAAGCCACCCTCGTCACCGTTCCGCCCTACCACATCGCCGGCATTTCCGCGGTGATGAGTTCAATCTACGCCTGTCGGCGCATTGTGCAGTTGCCAGATTTCACACCCAAGGACTGGCTGCAACTCGCCCACGACGAACAGGTCACCAACGCCTTTGTGGTGCCGACGATGCTCTCGCGTATCATCGACGACCTGAAACGTGACGCCTCACTACCCAAACCTACAGCTATACGCGCCATCGCCTATGGTGGCGGCAAGATGCCGGTGCAGGTGGTGCAAACCGCGCTTGATCTCTTTCCTGAGGTGAACTTCACCAACGCTTATGGCCTCACGGAAACAAGCTCCACCATAGCGTTGCTGGATCCCGACGACCATCGCGCTGCACATGGCAGCGATGAGCCCCACGTTCGCAAACGACTGGGTTCTGTGGGTCGCCCATTGCCCGGTGTCGAAATAGAAATTCGCGACGATGAAGGTCGTGTATGTGGACCGAATGAAGCCGGCGAAGTGTATGTGCGTGGCCCGCAGGTTTCCGGTGAATACCTCGAGCGCAACGCCTTGGTGGCCGATGGCTGGTTTCCGACCCGTGACTCCGGGTTTATGGACGAAGATGGATATCTCTTCCTGGCGGGCCGTGCTGACGATGTCATCGTGCGGGGTGGTGAGAACATTTCTCCGGCGGAGATTGAAGATGTCCTGCTGTCTCACGGCGACGTTCTCGATGCGGCCGTCGTTGCGATTCCATCGGTTGAATGGGGTGAAACCGTAGGCGCTGCGATCGTGACTTCACCCGGTACGGCGATTGACGCGAGCATGCTCCAAGCCATGGTCAAGAACGCGCTACGTTCTTCCCGGGTTCCTGAGAAAATCCTGTTTGTCGACGCACTGCCCTACAACGAAACCGGCAAACTGCTGCGACGCGTCGTCAAGACGCTCTTCGTTTAGTCCGTAGATTGTGGTTCCCGCCGGTTCCAACCCACTGGCGGGCTTTGCGCAGGCTGACCTCGGCCGTTTGCAACATCTCGTGGGGCGATCAGCACTGGATCCGTTGACTGCGGTCGAGCTGATCGAAGCGAGATCGGATTACCTCGATCTTCATACTCAACCGGGAGCTTCGCCGGCAGGATATTGCCGATTTCTGCAAGCGACTGACGGACCCATCGCCATCCATCTGTCACGTGATGAAGACTGGGAATTGCTCCCTGCCTGGCTACAGACCGGTTCGTCCCCCACCGACTGGCAATCGCTTGTACACGAAGTGTCGACGCTGCAGCGCGATACGCTGCTACAACAAGGCATTGATCTCGGGCTTGCGGTTGCGTCCCCCGACGAGAGACCACAGGGGCGTCCTTTTCCACGTTTTCAAGATGGCCGAACCTTGTCGCGTCCGCCCCGGATCCTTGATCTCAGCACGCTTTGGGCCGGCCCCTTAAGCGGGCAGTTGTTACGTCTCGGCGGTGCTGAAGTCACGAAGGTTGACTCCGCACATCGCCCCGATGGAGCACGCTCCGGCAATCAAGGGTTTTACGCTCACCTCAATGGTGGCAAGGTCCATCGGGTCGTCGATTTCCGTGACGCTTCGGAACGAGCAGCCTTTATCGAATCCCTGGCTCACTTCGACATCGTGATCGAGAGCGCACGTCCCCGTGCACTGCCGCAGCTGGGTATTGATCCGAAGTCCTTGCTTGCAACGTACCCGCTCCTGACGTGGGTGAGCATCACCGCCTACGGACGAACCGCGTTTAATGGCATGCGAGTCGGCTATGGGGATGATGTGGGTATCGCCTCCGGGTTAAGCCGTGCATTGCATGCCGTGACCGGGAACTGGAACGTCGTCGGCGATGCCCTCGCTGATCCACTCACCGGAATTCGCGCCGCAGTGAGCGCGCTAGAAAGTTACGCCGCGGGCGGTGGTCAGTTACTCGATATCAGCCTCTCTGCCACGGTCATCGCCGCCATGGAATTCTCCAGAGAAACGCTTGGAAAACAAGGATTTAACGCCGCATTAGCGAATTGGTGGCAGGAAGCATCATGCTGATTCAATCCGCTGAAGTGCTCGGTAGAGGCGTCCTGGACGTGCGGGTAGAGGGTGACGTGATCAGTGCGCTAGGTACGCTCAAGCCGCTGCCGGGAGAGAACGTCCTCAATGCGGCGGGTGGTCTTCTGTTACCTGGCCTGCATGACCATCACATTCACCTGCGCGCATCTGCAGCCGCGTTAGATTCCGTACGCTGCGGTCCGCCTGAAGTACGTACTGCAGATGGATTACGCACAAAACTGCGCTCACACCGCGCAAGAACAACACTCACGTGGATACGCGGCACCGCGTACCACGAATCTGTCGCAGGCGACATCGACCGGCACTGGCTCGACGCCGTGATACCCGACTTACCGGTGCGCATCCAACATCGTTCGGGTCGACTCTGGATTCTGAATTCGGCAGCTCATGAGATCTTGCTGCAAAACGCGAAGGCACAGGCCCCATCGCTGATCGCGACTCTGCAAGACGCCTCCGACGGGCGATTGCTCGATCACGACAACATCATCACCACACTGCTTGGCCGAACTGCACTACCGATTGCGGCGATCAGCCAACAACTGGCGAATTTTGGCGTCACCGGCATCACGGACATGAACCCCGGAAATGACATCGATGCGCATACGCAAATGGCGCTGTGGCAGGCGCGCGACGAACTGCTGCAGCAAGTTCACCTGGGCGGTCGTGAAGACCTGAGCGAGCTCGCTGACAACGATCGACTGACCGTCGGACCCTTCAAGCTTCATCTGCATGACCATGATCTACCTGACTTCGATGACCTGACGGCAACGATGCGTCGCGTTCACGCCTCTGGCCGACCCGTCGCCGCACACTGCGTAACGGAACTCGCACTGGTATTCACTTTGGCGGCTTTTGAAGAAGCAGGTTCAATCCGGGGTGATCGTCTCGAACACGCCTCGGTCACGCCCGATGCGCTGCTCGATCAAGTCGCAAAGCTGGGTCTCACTATCGTCACTCAACCGCATTTCATTGCGGAGCGAGGTCGCGAATATCTTCACGACATTCCTGCCGCTGAACACGCCCTGCTCTATCGCTGTCGCGCATTCATAGACGCTGGAATCCCACTGGCGGGTGGTTCGGATGCTCCTTTTGGTTCACTGGATCCGTGGCAAGCGATGCGCGCGGCCGTGCTGCGAAAAACCCAAGACGGCGCCGTGATCGGTGCAGAGGAACGGCTGACTCCGGAGCAAGCCCTTGCGCTCTTCACTGGGTCGGCGAATGCCCCTGCGACACCGCGTCAGATCAACGTGGGTGCAAGCGCTGATCTGTGTTTGCTCGACTCTCCGTGGGACATCGTTCGCGATGACCTTAAATCACAGCACGTACGTTTAACGTTGATCGGCGGCAGGCCGGTTAACGAATCGCGTCGATAAGACCCCAAGCCAGTGCCGTCTCCACGTCGATGTCTTTCCCTGACAAGGCCATGAACGCTGCACGCTGACGGCCGATTCGGCGAGGAATGCTCACACACCCGCCTGCTCCAGGGATCAGCCCCATCGCGACTTCAGGCAATTGGAAAAACGTATCCCTCGCTGCAGTGATGTGAGCTGCAAACGCCGACAGCTCGATGCCTGCGCCGATACACGCACCGTGCACTCGAATGCGCACACGGTCGCGACAGGCAGCGAGATACTGTGCTGGCATCCGCACCGAACGAATGCAGTGCCCTTCAGTAAGGTCACGCTGCAAGCCGAACTCACCGAGATCACCACCCGCACAGAAACTTGGGCCAGCACCACTCACCTGCACTGCGGCAATACCAGTATCGAGCATGACCAATTTGAATACTTCGGTGAGCCCATCGCGCATCGATGCACTCAGCGCATTGCGGTTTTCCGGGTGATTGAGCTCGACGTGGAGTCTGTCACCCTGACGATCGATCTTAAGTGGCGGCGTGTCAGGAGCTTTGGAGCGAGCATGTTTGGTGTCCCGCGCTTCAAGCCATACCGCGAATTCCCGACCACCCAGCAACGTCGCGTAGCCTAACGACTCGACGGCAAGTGCGGACGGGATATCTAGCTTCAGGCTCGATCGAAGTACCTGGATCAGCACCATGGCTGCGTGGGGGTATCGGGTAATCGCCGTGGACACCGCGTCGAGCTGATCAACGTCGTGCACCCAGACATCGGCCAGTTCGCACACCTCCCCTGGGACCCACTGTTTTGACCAACCCAAAACAGGTAGCGATTGACGCGCCACCCACGCAGCAATCGACGCGAGAATTGATCCGCTCAGGGATTGAAGGTCTTCCAGATCGAGCAAGAGAAAGGGTTCACCGCGGGTATCGGCGACATTGGGTTCAAGCATGCGTTCGAGCAGGTCGTCCGCACCGATAAGATCGAAGCTGCCAATCACCATCCGCTTATCACAGCCCCTGCAATTTCATTCGACCTTATCGGCCAAGCCTCGGGCACGGTATCCTAGGCATCGCCCGAGTGACAACGTCGCTTAGGCTTCACACCAGAAACTAACCACACGAAGCTGACAAATGACCGAACACGCCGCACTGGAGACGTTTCGCAGCGAGGTGAAAACCTGGCTGACGCAGAATTTCCCAAAGAGCCTCGTCGGCAAAGCCGCGCTCTACATGGGTTTTGACCACAATGTACCGATGGAGGGCGATGCCTTGCGCTGGCGCCAGGCTCTCGCGGAGCGCGGGTTCGGTGCACCTACCTGGCCGAAAGCTTATGGCGGTGCAGGCCTTTCGGCCATCGAAGCCCGCGCGCTTGGCGAAGAGCTCGCTGCAGCGGGTGCGTTTAATCCGATCCCCTTGCTCACCGGTATGGGTAGCACGATGGTCGGGCCAACGGTGCTGGAGTACGGCACTGAAGACCAAAAGCTGCGTCACCTGTCCCCCATAGCCCGGGGTGAAGTACGTTGGTGTCTTGGTCTTTCCGAACCCAATGCAGGTTCCGACCTCGCGGCTCTCGCCACCAAAGCGGTTAATAAAGGTGACTACTGGGAAGTCAACGGCCAGAAAATCTGGACCTCTGGCGCGGATATCTCCCAATGGTGTGGCGCGCTGGTGCGCACCGATTCTAATGCCGCGAAACGGGATGGCTTGAGTTTTCTCCTGTTCACGATGGATCAACCCGGGGTCACGACCCGTCCGATCCGGCTCATCGCGGGCGCCTCGCCGTTTTGCGAAACGTTCTTCAACGATGCACGTGGCGATAAGACGGACCTGCTCGGCCCAATCAATGAAGGCTGGACCGTGGTGAAGCGTCTGCTGCAACACGAACGACAGAGCCAAACCGGGGCAGCTCCTATCGCATCGACAGGTGCATCGCTTTCACAAATGGCCAAACAGTACGTCGGTGTGAATGACCGCGGTGAGCTAAACGACCCGGATCTGCGGCTGCGTTTGGCATCCCATCTCATGGATGCGAGGACACACTCGCTGACGTTACAGCGTATCGCTGCTGAAGCCCGCGGCAATCCTAAGGTCACTGCGGCTGCATCGATCCTCAAGAACAGTGCGACTTCTGTGGCCCAAACCCGTGCCGAACTCACGCTTGAAATCATGGGTCACCAGGGCCTCGGCTGGGAAGGCAGCGCCTTTGCGACTGACGAAATCGAAGCGGTGCGCGGCTGGCTCGCGGGCAAGGCGATGTCCATCTACGGCGGTTCCTACGAAGTCCAGAACAACATCATTTCCAAGAACATTCTCGGCCTGCCCGAGACCACACAGAAGGGTTGAGGCACCATGGCCGTACTCACTGAAGAACAAACTATCCTCCGCGACCAGGCGGTGTCCTGGGTGAACGCCGACGCACCGGTTAGCGCGTTTCGAAAACTACGCGACAGCGGCAGCATCACCGGGTTTGCGCCGGACACCTGGAAATCCATTTGTGAAATGGGTTGGACCGGCATCGTCGTTCCGGAGGCCCACGGCGGTTCGGACCTCGGGTATATGACCTTTGGTCTTCTCCTCGAAGAGTTGGGCAAGCAGCTCGTTGCTTCACCCCTTTATGCATCTGGCTTGGTTGGCGCGACGGCGCTGCGCTTCGCCGGCACCGATGCCCAAAAACAGAACTGCCTACCCGCTATCGCGAGTGGCGAAGCCATCGTTACTCTGGCCATCGACGAAGGTCCAAGACACGCGCCAGACGCGATTGCAATGTCTGCTGAAAAAACTGGCAGTGGCTATCGACTGAATGGCACAAAGTCCTTCGTCATTGAAGGTGGCAGCGCCACACACCTGATCGTCGCCGCGCGTAGTGGGCAGGACATCGTTCTCCTGCTCGTTGACGCAAGCGCCACAGGGCTCTCCCGTGAAGTGCTTAAAACTGCTGATAGTCGCGGTTATGCGAACATCACCTTCAAGAACGTTGACGTCGCAGCAACGGCACTGATGAGCGCAGGGCACGGCAAGGCGACGCTCGATGCGATCCTCGATCGCGCGCGTGCAGGCATCGCATCGGAAATGCTCGGCGCCGCCTCTGCGGCCTTCGACATGACCCTCGAGTACCTCAAGACCCGCAAGCAGTTCGGTCAGTTGATCGGTTCGTTCCAGGCGCTCGGCCATCGCGCTGCAGAGCTGTACACGGAAATGGAGCTGACCCGCTCCGCCGTCGAAGCCGCATTGCAAGCCATTGATGCGGGCAGCAAGGACGTACCGCTCTTGTGTTCATTATCGAAGTACAAGGTCGGCGCATTCCTCTTCCGCATGTCCAACCAACTCATTCAGATTCATGGCGGCATCGGCATGACAGATGAGTTCAATGCGGGTTTTTATCTGAAGCGCGCGCGAGCCGTTGAAGCGTTGTATGGCGGTCAAGGTTTCCACCGTGACCGTTATGCGCGGTTGTCCGGGTTCTGAAGCCTGATAGAACACGGGTGTAGCACGGGTGTAGCACGGGTGTATCAAGGGTATATGGACCCTACACCAGCTTCGAATCAAATTGTGCCGATTGTCCGGTGCCATAGACCTTGAGCGCACCACGCTCACCTACGGCACCGGGTCTTTGAAAGATCCAGTTCTGCCACGCCGACAAACGACCAAAGATACGTGTCGCCATATTTTCCTTGCCGTTGAAACGCAGATTCGCTTCAAGCCCGGTAAGCGCGTCCGGCGACATCGCAGCACGTTCTTCGATGGCGAAACGCACTTCATCGGCCCAATCGAGATCATCCGGAGTGGACGTCACAAGGCCAAGTTCAAAAGTGTCCACACCCGTTAGCTGCCTCCCAACGAGCGCCTTCAGCTTCGAGAGCTGCTCAGTGTCGTCGTGAAAGCGACGCGCCAACCGGCTCTGACCGGTCACCACCGAGGTAGGCCAGCTTGCCGAAGTCGAGTTTGCTGACCCCCTCAATATTCGTTCGGTTGGGACGGATTTGAATGGCAATGAAGCTTACTGTACAACCTGCCATCTAGCAGGAGCCCAGCTATCGGGGGTAACCCGGTAGGTCAGCTGAAACAGTAACCGGTGTAACCGGTAGAGGGAGAGTCGCATTGCCAGGATTTGAGCGGTGTCGCGGCAAGACTGCGGTCCAGATCGTTTGTCGCAGAGACGAGCCACGCTTGGAACTCGTCGAATCGGGCCGTTCAAAGACCTTGAACGACGTGAGTTTCTTGACCTTGTGTAGGGCATCCAGCTTACCGGCCAGCTTATCGGCGTCGAGTTGGCGCTCCATCAGTCATGCCCACTTTTCTGCCTCTTGGCGATTCGCAAAATTGGCGGAACGAGAGGTACCGTGTCGACGGATCAGCGCTCGCCACCTCTCACGCCCCTTCTGTTTGTAGATTGTCGCGATTTCTAGGCCTCCTAGGTCGAAACCTGGGTTATACGAACTCCCCGCTCTGAGTGACTTCGGTGGCTCAAACTCTATTCATCACAGCGTTGGTTTGGGTCCGCTAGGGCCGAAGAGGCGGATCATTGCCATCGCATAGTTCATCACTGCTTTTTCAATCCACCGAACACGAATGCCGTTGATGACGACCTGAATTTCCATACTTGCTGCTCCTACAATTTATTTTTCAAGACAGGACGCAGGATGCACAAGCAATTTGGGGGCGTCTAGTTAACTATTTGATTAATAACGTTTTTTACGCCATCTAGCGAAAAATAGCGCGCAATGGCAATTGAAACACGATCGATATACGGCGAAAAAGTAGGTGTACTCGAAACGCACTCCGCCCCAGGGACGCGCATCGATTTTCAAGGTTGGACTAGTCCAGAAGCCGCGTCGTACGTAGACTCCGCGCTCCTCGCACCCGTAGCTCA